>Ga0326597_10004734_pt1 | contig 19039 bp, 11 predicted proteins | sample RVTome_12_FD_203789 | JGI IMG/M metagenome (GOLD analysis project Ga0326597, IMG submission 203789) | Soil microbial communities from uranium-contaminated site in the Upper Colorado River Basin, Wyoming, United States - RVT100D185 | ecosystem: Environmental > Terrestrial > Soil > Contaminated >... | reverse complement strand
ACCCGCCGAGGGCCGGCCCCGGCCGTCCCGGACGTGTACCATGCAGGCGATGGACACCGCGATCCTCGAGTGGATCCACCGGCTGTCGAGCCCGGCGCTCGACACCGCGTTCCGCTTCTCCCACGAGCTCGGCACGCTGCCCGCCTGCGCGTCCCTCGTGGGGGTGATGGCGCTGTGGCACCTCGCGCGGAGGCAGAGCCGGTGGGCGCTCGCGTGGATCGCCCTGGGACTCGCGGTCGGCGGGCTGTCCGAGATCGTCAAGGCGGCGACGGCGCGACCGCGTCCGGCCCTCTGGCCACCGCTCGTGGAGGTGTCGGGATACTCCTTCCCCAGCGGGCACGCCACGGCCGGGGCCTCGCTCTTCCCGCTGCTCGCGTGGGCCGCCGCCCGGGCGTGGCCGCGGGTGGCCGTGCACGCCTGGCTGCTGGCGCTGGCGCTGGCCGCGTTTGTCGGCGTGGGCCGTCTCTATCTCGGCGTACACTGGCCGAGCGACGTCCTCGCCGGCTGGTTGCTCGGTGCGACCCTCTGGGGGACGGCGGTCCGGTGGCTTGCCCGGCCCGCACCGGAGGCGAGGCCGTCGAGGCCGAAGGACGAAGGGCGCCCCGGCTCCGAGCCCGGAGAAGGCGCCGGGGAGGGGTGACACGATGCGCGACGACATCGAGCGGCTTCTCGTCCGCGAGCTCTCGGGCCTGGCCCGGGAGCTCGAGATGTTCCCGGACGACGCGAGCGTCTGGAAGACGCCGCCAGGTGTCGCGAACTCCGCGGGCAACCTGGCGCTTCACGTCTGCGGCAACCTGAAGCACTTCGTCGGCGCCGTGCTCGGTCGCACGGGCTACGTGAGGACGCGTGAGCGTGAGTTCGCGGCGCGCGACTTGCCCCGCGCGGAGATCCTCCACGAGATCCAGGAGACGATCGGAGTGGTGTCATCCGTCCTCTCGCGCCTCCCCGACCGCGTCCTCGACGCCCCGTATCCGGAGGTGCACGGGGGCGCGCAGCTCTCGGGTCGGACGTTCCTCCTTCACGTGTGCACCCACGCCGCGTTCCACCTCGGCCAGGCCGGGTACCTGCGGCGCGTGGTGACCGGAGACGGCGCGGGCAGCGGCGCGTTGTCGATCAAGGCCCTCGCCGACGCCTGACGCCCTCCGGGGCGGGCTTCGTCGTTCAGAACTCCCGACGGCCCGGCCCGCCGCCGCCGTCGTTCTTCACGGCGTGCGGGTGTGGCGCACCGTCGCGTCTTCGGTGACGGTCGAACCCGTCTCCGGCCCGCTGCGGTAGAGGAGGACCAGGCGGCCGAGCCGGAAGGCCGCTCCGTCGGGAAGCGGGGTGGGGACGTCGAGGCGCTGGTCGTTCAGGTACGTGCCGTTCTTGCTCCCCAGGTCCTCCAGGGTGGCCTGCCCGCGGCTGACGAGGAGCCGCGCGTGGTTGCGTGAGACACCCGGGGCGTCGATCCGCACCGCCACCCCCTCGTCCCGACCGATCACGTTCTCTCCCTCGAGGAGCGGGATCACCCGTCGCTCCCAGAGAACGCGCGGTTGGACGGTGACCGTGGCCGCTCCGGCGGCGCTCTCCCCCGTCGCCTCGGCGGCGAAGGCGTAGCCGAACCCGAAGACGGTCCGGACGAACCGGGGCTCCTTCGCGTCGTCGTGCAGGGCCTGGCGCAGCTCTCCGACGAGGACGTTGAGGTTGGCCGGCGCCACCCGCCGCCTCGAGGACGTCCGCTGCCTGTCGGTCCTCGACGACTTCGAGGTCGACGGGCGGACGCTGCGCTCCACCCTCGCCAAGTGGGGGACCACTCCCGCCGAGTACCTCCGTCTCATCCCCTTTCTCGATGGCGCGCGCCACCCCCTGTGTCGGAAGAAAAACGTGGCCCTCGTCACCGAGGTCGGGGTCCGCCGCGTCTACGTGTGTGGCCGGGTGTTCTCGGCCCAGCAGCTCCGCCAGCCGGGAGTCGCAAAGAGCATGGTCATCCACGAGGTGCTCCACACCCTCGGCCTCGGCGAGAACCCTCCGTCCAGCATCGAGATCACCCAGCGCGTCGAGGCCCGCTGCCGATAGTCGTGCCCCCCTTTGTTCCGAGCCGCCGGGCGGCGCCTCAGGCCACCCTCGCCGCCTGCGGGGAGGTGAGAGCCTCCGCGAGGTCGAGGAGGAGCCGCTCACCGTCTCCCGCCCACGCGCTGCCGTGCATGCAGGCCAGGGCCTTCGGCCGGGTCGCGGCCAGCTTCTCGAGGAGAGGGCCAGTCGACGGGGAGTGGGCAAAGTAGTCCAGCTGGGAACGCATCGCTTCGCTGGGCCCGAGGATGTCGCCCTCGGTGAGAGGAGCGTGCTCGGCCCCCGGCTGCGTGAAGAGGTCGCCGCACAGGAGGGTGCTCGTCGTCTCCTCGAAGAGGTAGCCGCAGTCCCACCCGTGGGGCAGGTGGGGAGCGTCGATCCAGCGCACCCGCAGGCCGCCCAGGTCGAGCACCTCGGCGTCGGCGAGGGGTCGCGCCGGCCGGTCGGCCAGGTCGTCGATCGACACCATCGCCGCCACCTGGCCGCAGACCGGGCTCGCCCCGGGGGCCTTCGCCAGGAAGTCGTTGAGCCCGCCGCACTCGTCGGCTTCCACGTGGGAGAAGGCGACGAAGCGCAGGCGCTCGACGGGAGTCACCGCCCCAACCGCCTCCTGCACGAGCGGGAACAGGCGACGGGGACCGGTGTGGAACAGCAGGGGCTCCTCGCCCAGGAGCAGGTACTGGTTGAAGCTGAAGCCGCCCGGCAGGGCCGTCACCGGCGTCGAGATGCGGTAGATCGAGGGCGCCACCTCGTCGATGCGGGTGCCGCTTCGGGAATTGGTGATCATCGTTCTTCTCCTTCGTCCTTTCTCCGGATGTGTCACGAGGGAGCCGGACGTGACACATTCCCGGTGGAGGCGGCGGTGCTAACCTCATCGTCATGGTCCAGACCCCCGGGCTCGAGGCCGTCGCGGACGCCGAGCTGGCGCGCCTCGTGGCCCACGGCCCTCCCGAGGAGGCGGGCCGGGCCGAGGCCGAGCTGTGCCGGCGTCTGGGACCCCGGCTGCGGCTCTACGGCCTGCGCCATCTCCGCGACGGCGCCGCCGCGGACGACCTCGCCCAGGAGGTCCTCCTCTTGATCCTGGAGCGGCTGCGCGCCGGTCGCGTTCGGGAGCCCGAGCGCCTGGCCTCGTTCGCGCTCGGAGCCTGCCGGCTCGTCGTGCGGAACCAGCGGCGCGGCCGGCGGCGCCGGGAGCGGCTGCTCGACCGCTTCGGTGGCGCCCTGCCCTCGAGCGCGGAGCCCGCCGTCACCGGGCTCGACCAACGCAGGCTTCGGTCGTGCCTCGAAGCCCTGGCCCCGCGCGACCGGACCGTTCTCGTCCTCACCTTCTACGTGGAGAAGACCTCGGCCGAGATCGCCGCCGAGCTCGCCCTGTCTCCGGAGAACGTGCGGGCCGTGCGCCACCGTGCCCTCGTCCGTCTCCGCGACTGCGTGGGGGGAGGCGCGGCGTGACCCGTCCGTGCGCCCGGCCCCTCACCGACGACGCCCTCCTCGACTGGTGGACCGGTGAGGGGGAGGCGGCCGTCCGGCGCGGCGCCGAGGAGCACCTCCTGGGCTGCGACTCCTGCACCGGCCGGCTCGGCGCTCTGGGCGCGCTCATCGAGGGCGTGCGCGATCTCGTGCGGGGTGGCCGTGCCCCGGCCGTCGTGACCGCGGGTGTCCTCGAGCGCCTGCGCCGGGACGGACGCGCGATTCGCGAGTACCGGGTTCCCGCGGGCGGGGGCGTCTGGTGCACCGTGGCCCCGGACGACGACGTGCTCGTCGCCCGTCTGGGGGCGGAGCTTGGCGCCGTCACCCGCGTGGACCTGCTCTCGCGCATCGACGACGGCGAGGAGGGGCGGATCGCCGACGTGCCGTTCGACCCCTCGGCGGGAGAGCTGATCGTTCTGGCTCCGATCGACGAGGTCCGGTCCCGACCCGCCCACGTCGAGCGGTTGCGCCTCGTGGCCGTCGAGCCACGAGGGGAGCGGGTCCTCGGCGAGTACACGTTCGAGCACACGCCGTGGCCGGGACGCCCCCCGGCGTGAGCGATCGTGGCGGCACCAGGGAGACGTCTCCCCTGCCCCGGCCCGCGCTTCCGGATCTTCAGGAAAGCGCGAAGCGTCCGGTGCTGTCCCCGAGCGACTCTGCCTCCACCCCGCAGCGGTCGAGGAGGGTGAGGAACAGGTTGGCCATCGGCGTCTCGGCGGGGGCGACGAGGTGGCGCCCCGTCGCTCCCCGGCGGCGGCCGCTCACGAGCAGCACCGGCAGGTCCTCGTGCGTGTGCCGGTTCCCGTCGGCGAGGCCGCTCCCGTAGACCACGATCACGTCGTCGAGGAGGGGGCGGTCGCCCGCCGTTGTCGCCTGGAGCTTCTTCACGAACCCCGCGAAGAGCTCCGCGTGGAAGGCGTTGATCTTGGTCACCCGCTCGATGAGATCGGGCTGCCCGCGGTGGTGGGTGAGGGGGTGGTGGGAGTCGGGCACCCCGATCTCCGGGTAGCTCTGGAGGCTCCCCTCCCGCCCGACCATGAAGGTGACGACGCGGGTGAGGTCGGCCTGCAGCGCCGCCACCTGGAGATCGAACATCAGCCCCACGTACTCGGCGAACGTCGCCGGCATGCCCGCCGGCTTCTCGAACGGGGGTGTGATCTCCCGGTCGTCGTTCTCCGCGCGCTCGATCTGGCGCTCGACCTCCCGGACGCCCGAGAGATACTCGTCGAGCTTGCGCTTGTCGGTCGGGCCGAGGTCCCGGGTGAGCTCGCGCGTGCGCTCGGCCACGAGGTCGAGGATGCTCCTCCGCTCGCGGGCCCGCCTCGTCCGCGCCTCGGCGTCGAGAGGCGTGTCGTCCGCGCCGAAGAGCCGCTCGAACGCCATGCGCGGGTTCGTCTCCGGGGGATTCGGGGTGGTGGGGGAGCGCCAGGAGATGCTGTTCGTGTAGGCGCAGCTGTAACCCGAGTCGCAGTTGCCGACGGTCCGGGATTCCTCACACCCGAGCTCGAGCGAGGCAAGCCGGGTGTGGGCGCCGATCGCCTGCGCCGCCACCTGGTCGACGGACACGCCGTTGTGGATGTCGGCCCCCGCGGTCTTGCGCGGGTGGACTCCGGTGAGGAAGGTCGCTCCGGCGCGGGCGTGATCCCCCGGCCCGTCTCCCAGCGCGTTGCCGTTCTTGTGGGCGAGCCCCGTGAGCACGAGGAGGCTGTCCCGGAAGGGCTCGAGGGGCCGGAGGATCCGCGGCAGCTCGAAGCCCGGCCCCGCGGTCGCCGGGGTCCAGTCCTCCATGGTCACGCCGTTGGGCACGTAGGTGAAGAGCAAACGCAGCGGCCTCTCGTCCTCCGCGGCGAAGGCCGGGCGCATCGCGTCGAGGAGGGGCAGGGCCACGCTGGCCCCCATCCCCCTGAGCACGGTGCGCCTCGGCAGGTGCTTCCCGGTGACCCAGTTCACGACGACGTCTCCTCCCGGCGCCGCTGGAAGGGCAGGCTCCTCACGATCTCCGTCACGAGGGTGGAGAAGCGGTAGTCGCGCTCGGCGATGCTCCGCGCGATTGCCCTCACCGTCCGCCTATCGTACCTCTCGAGCCCCCGCCCCAGAGCGAACGTCAGCAGCTTGTCCGTCACGCACTCGGCGAAGGCGGACCGTTCGGCCCGCAGCACTCGCCGCAGGCCGTCGGGTCCCTCGAACTTCCGCCCGTCGGGCAGCGCGGCGGTGGCGTCGATCGGCCACTTGCCGTCTTCGCTCCGCCAAGCTCCCGTCGCGTCGAAGTTCTCGAGGGCGAAGCCGAGCGGGTCCATCTTCTGGTGGCAGGCGGCGCAGCTCGGGTTGACGCGGTGAGCCTCGAGCTGCTGGCGCAGGGGCGCCTCCGCCCCGACCTTCGCCTCGTCGAGCCGCGGCACGCCGGGCGGCGGGTCGGGCGGCGGCGCATTGAGGATGTTCTCGAGGATCCACTTGCCGCGCAGGACCGGCGACGTGCGCGTGGCGTACGACGACACGGTGAGGACGCTGGCCTGGGTCAGCACACCCCCGCGGTGCGAGCCGCCCCGCTCGACGTGCCGGAACTCGGGTCCCCGCACGCCCTCGATCCCGTAGTGACGGGCGAGCCGCTCGTTGAGCCACGTGTCCGGGGCGTCGATGAGGTCGAGGATGCTGCGGTCCTCCCGGACGACGCTCGCGAAGAACAGCTCCGTCTCCCGGCGCATGGAGAGGCGAAGGTTGTTCTCGAAGTCGGGGAACCGCTCGGAGTCGGGAGAGGTCGACTCGAGGGCCCGGAACTGGAGCCACTGGCCGGCGAAGGCGTCGACGAGCGCCTCGCTCTTCGGATCCTCCAGCATGCGCCGGACCTGGGTCTCGAGGACCCCGAGCTCGCGCAGCCGCCCCGCGTCGGCGAGCGACAGCAGCTCGTCGTCGGGCGTGCTCGACCACAGGAAGTAGGACAGGCGGGTGGCGAGCTCGTGATCGGTGACCAGGTGCCCCCGCGCCCCGTCGCCGGAGGCGCGGCCCCGCTCGATGCGGAACAGGAAGTCGGGCGCGACGAGGATCGCCTGCAGGGCGAGACCCACGCTTTCCTCGAACGAGGCGCCCCGCCGGCGGGCCCTCTCCGCCAGCTCGAGGAGGGGTCGCACGTCGTTCTCGTCCACCGGCCGGCGGTAGGCCCGGCGGGCCAGCCGCCCCAGGATCGTCCGGGCGCATCCCTCGCTGTGACCTCCGTGGAGGTGGCCGCAGGAGTAGACGGAGCGCAGGTTCACCTCAGAGGGGCCGCGCGCGGGATCGTAGGGTCCCACGATCTCCAGGCGGACCACCTTCACCTGGTTGGCCGGCACCGTCTCCGCCACCTTCTCCTCGAACGCCTTGCGGAGCTTCTCGAGCTTCTCGGGCGTGGCGTCCGGGGGAGGCTCGAACACTGGAGGCGGGGGCGGGGGGCGCTTCGAGGGGTGGGGCCCGGCATAGCTCGTCGGCAGGCCCTCGTAGAGCCGCACGATCGAGGCCGCGAGGCGCCGGTCGCCCGCGGCCACTCGAGTGCGCAGCTCCGCCGTCTTCCCGGTGAAGTCCTGGCGGTCGTCGTAGAAGGAGCCGAGGCCCTCGGGATCGTGGGTGAGGACCGCGACCTCGCGGTCGTCGACGAAGAACCCGACGTCCACCGGCTCCGAGCCGGCCGGGCGCTCCCCTCCGAGCACCGCGCGCACCACGTACTCCCCCTCGACCGGGAAGCGGTGGACGGCGTGGATCGAGTTGGGGAGGCTGAGCCCCGTCTCGTCGTAGTCGAACAGCGCCACCGGCGACGACTCGATCCGGGCTCGCGTCGGCGTCAGGCGCACGAGGGACGGTTTCGGGGGAGTGAGGCCGAAGAGCGCGGCTCGGGACACCCGTTCGGCGGCCACCAGGTACTTCTCGAGGAGCGTCGGGGAGAGCGAGAGCACGTCGCCGTTGTTGTCGAACCCGTAGCCGGAGTCGTCCTGCGGGAAGTCGTCGGCCGGGCGCAGGGTCACGCCGAGGAGGTCGCGGACCGTGTTGTTGTACTCGGTGCGGTTGAGGCGGCGAGCGGTCACCCTCCCGGGGTTGGGGGGGGCAAGGGCGTCGGCGCGCTCGAGCGTGCTCTCGACCCAGCCGGCGAGGGCCTCCGCCTCCTGGTCCGTGAGCCCGGGAAGAGGCGGCGGGGGCATCACTCGCGTCCTCACCCGCTCCACGACCTTCTCCCAGGTGTGGGGATCGGCCACGACCGCCCCTGCGTCCGCGTACGCCTCGAGGTTCAGGTCGGCGTTCTTGACCGAGGAGTTGTGGCAGACGTAGCAGCTCTGCTCGAGGATGGGGCGCACGCGCTCCAAGGATCCGGTGCTCGGTGCCCCGGCCGCCGGAGCCAGGCCGAGGAGCAGGGAAAGGGTCCACGTCGCCGACACGTCACCTCCGCTTCGCCAGGGGTGATTTTCGCGCCCAGTATACAAGCCCTCACCTCGGGGTTCGAGAGCCCCGACCCGCCCCACGCCGCGCCCTCCGACCGGCACCGGGCGGCGGGAGCGCGGGCAACATCGAATCGGGCCTGCTCTCGTTTCGGAGGGTCTTCCCGGCGTCCCCGCTGTAAGATCCTGCGGTCTCACCCGGATTGGAAGGAATCTCCTCGCGATGAGCCTGTCTCCCGGCGCCCGCCTCGGTCCTTACGAGATCCTCTCGCCGCTCGGCGCGGGGGGCATGGGAGAGGTCTACCGCGCCCGCGACGAAAAGCTCGACCGCGAGGTCGCGGTGAAGGTGCTGCCGTCGCGCCTGGCCGACGACCCGGAGGCCCTCGCTCGCTTCGAGAGGGAGGCCAAAGCGGTGGCGACGCTGTCGCACCCCGGCATCCTCGCCATCCACGACTTCGGGCGCGAGGGGGGCACGGCCTACGCGGTCATGGAGCTGCTCGAGGGCGAGTCCCTCCGGCAGCGCCTCGCCGACGGGGCGCTTCCCGTGCGCAAGTGCGTGGACTACGCGCTGCAGATCGCCCAGGCTCTGGCCGCCGCCCACGCCCGGGGAATCGTCCACCGCGACCTCAAGCCCGACAACGTCTTCGTCACTCGCGACGGCCGCGTGAAGGTGCTCGACTTCGGCCTCGCGAAGAGGGAGACGGACGCTCCCGTTCCCGAAGACACTCGATCACCCACCCTCGCCCCGCCGACGGAGCCGGGGACGGTGATGGGCACGGCCGGCTACATGTCGCCGGAGCAGGTGCGGGGCCAGCCCGTGGACGCCCGCTCCGACATCTTCGCCTTCGGGGTCGTCCTCTACGAGATGCTGGCCGGCCGGCGCGCGTTCCAGAGGGAGACCGCGGCGGAGACAATGACGGCGATCCTCCGCGAAGACCCGCCCGTCCTCGAGGCCTCCGTCGAGGGCCTGCCGCCCGCGCTCGGCCGGGTCGTCACCCACTGCCTCGAGAAGCAGCCGGACGAGCGCTTCCAGTCGGCACGAGACCTGGCGTTCGACCTGTCGAGCCAGGCCGACAGCCAGGTGCGGCACGAGCGGGTGCCGGAGGCGGCCTCCCGGCGCCGCCCCGGGCCGCGCGCGGTGACGGCCGTCCTGGCGCTGCTGGCGGCGGCCGCCGGCCTCGTGGCGGGCCGTCTCCTCCCCCGATCTGCGGACGCGCCGCGAAGGGCGCCCTCGGCCGTCTCCTTCTCCCAGCTCACGGACCAGCCGGGGGTCGAGAGGGAGCCCGCGCTCTCGCCCGACGGCAAGAGCGTCGCCTACGTGGCGGAAGCGGACGGGGATCTGGACGTGTTCCTGCTCCGCGTCGGCGGGCGCAACCCCGTGAACCTGACCGCGGACTCCCCGGCCGACGACCACCAGCCCGCCTTCTCGCCCGACGGCGAGCGGATCGTCTTCCGCTCCGAGCGCGACGGCGGCGGGATCTTCGTGATGGGCTCGACCGGCGAGTCGGTCAAGCGGCTCACCGACTTCGGCTGGGACCCCACCTGGTCTCCCGACGGTCGCGAGATCGCGGTGGCGACGAGCGGCTTCGTGTACGCGACCGATCGCGGAAGCGGCGTCAACGAGCTGTGGGCCGTGAGCGTCGAGACGGGTCAGAAGCGGCAGCTGACCCGCGGCGGCGACGCGATGCAGCCGAAGTGGTCGCCCCACGGCTACCGGGTCGCCTACTGGGGCCTGCGGGGCTCGAGCGGACAGCGCGACCTCGGGACGGTGGCCGCCGACGGCTCGGAGGCGGACCCGGGTGGCGTCGCGGTGACCGACGACGCACCGCTCGACTGGAGCCCGGCCTGGTCCCCCGACGGAGCTCACCTGTACTTCTCGAGCAGCCGCGGGGGGACGATGAACCTCTGGCGGGTGCCGATCGACGAGAGGACGGGGCACACGCGCGGCGCCCCGGAGCCGGTCACCACCCCGTCCCTCTGGAGTGGACAGGCCAGCCTCTCCCGAGATGGCACTCACCTCGCCTTCGCGACGCTCGACTGGCGCTCGACGCTCCTCCGTGTCGCCTTCGACCCCGTCCGCGAGGAGACCGTCGGCTCCCCGACCGCCATCCTCAAGAGCACGCGGCCCATCCGGGATCACGACATTTCGCCGGACGGACGGTGGGTGGCGTTCAACCACGCCGGCGTGCAGGAAGACATCCTCGTGGCCCGGATCGACGGCAGCCAGTACCGGCGCCTGACCGACGACGCGTTCCGCGACCGGGGACCAATCTGGACTCCCGACGGGCAGCGCATCGGGTTCTATTCCGACCGGAGCGGGGGCTACGAGATCTGGACGATCCGCCCCGACGGGAGCGGGCTCGGGCAGCTCACCCATGACAGCCCGGGCGCGATGAACCTCCCCCTCTGGTCCCCCGACGGCCGGCGGTTCGCGGCGGCGATCATTCCCGGCAACTGGATGATGTTCGAGTGGGACGCGGCGAAGAGCGAGGCGAAGGGCGTCGCGATGCCGGCCGTGGGGCGGTCGAAATTCTGGCCGCTCGACTGGTCCCCCGACGGCCGGGTGCTCGCGGGCATCGTCGTGGGTGAGGACGGCAGCGTCGGACAGATCGCCGTCCACCCGGTCCAGACCGAGCGGTACGACGCACACCAGGTCGGCTCCTCCCTCCAGTGGGTCGCCCCGCGGTGGATGAGCGACAGCCGGCGGATGATCGCCCGGGACCCCAAGGGGATCTCGGTCGTGGATTCCCGGACCTGGCGCTCGAAGAGGCTTCTCGACGTGGGCGGGTACATGATCGGCCGCAGCGTGGGCCTCACCCGCGACGACCAGTGGATCACGTACACCGAGACCGCCACCGAGGGCGACGTCTGGATGATGAGCCTGGACTGACGAAGACGGGCCTTCACCCTCAGGGCAGCGCCGGCCCCCGCCCCCCTGTGTCGGCCAGTCGTGACCCACGGCCGAGCACCGTGAATCGTCGTCTCACGGTCTCGCCGGCCTCGTCGACCAGAGTCAGCACGTGCGGTCCCGGGTGCGGCGCGAGCGCCATCTGGTGCAGATCGCGGGTCTCTCCCTGGTACTCGCCGTCGAGGTGCCAGAAGACGGTCGTCCCGGGGTCGCGGTGAGCGGCCTCGCCCACCACACGCCCCGCTCTTCCGTCCAGCTCGATCGGCACGTAGACGACGGCGTCTTCCCGCGGCGAGACGAGGGCGAGCGCCCCGCTTCCCTCGGGGCCCTGCGTGCCCCGGCAGTCCGGGCGCAGGGGTGGCAGCGGGCGGTAGTCGGCGTGTCGGAGCCGGTAGTGGGCCTCCATCGCCGGCGGCAGCACGAACCGGGGGACGTTTCGGATCGCGGCGACCGCTTCGCAGTCGCCGTGGACCTGCCACTGTTCGCGCGCGTCGAGGTGGGCCAGCCGGCAGTAGGCGCAGGGAGGAGAGTCGAGGGCCGCGTGCGTGACGAGCCGGCGCCGCCCCTCGGCGCAGTAGCGTCCCCGCCGAATGCCGCTCCTGGCACAGAGATCGATGTCGACGAGCTCGCGGGGCGGCTCCTCGAACCACTGGTTTCCGGGCAGGAGGTCGAAGACGTCGAAGAGAATCGGCGCCGCCGCCGAATAGCCGGTCAGCCCCGGACGTCCCTCCCCGTCGGCGTTGCCGACCCACACTCCCACCACGTACTGCGGGGTCACCCCGACCGCCCAGGCGTCGCGAAAGCCGTAGCTCGTGCCGGTCTTCCACGCGACGCGCCGGGACGACGCGAACGCCCGCCAGGCGAACTCGTCCCCGGGCCGCTCGACCTCGAGCATCGCCTGCAGGGTCAGCCACGCCGCCCCCGGGCCGATCGGAGGGCGAGGCGAGGGCTCGAGGGAGAGTCGCGCGCGTGAGGCCTCGAGGAAGACGAGCGGGTGGAGGACGTCCTCGAGCGGTTCCGCGGCCGCGGACCGGTTCACCATCCGCCCCAGCCCCGCGTAGACGCCCGTGACGTCGAAGAGCGTGGCCTCGGCGCCGCCGAGGATCAGCGAGAGACCGTAGTCGGCCGCGGGCCGGTCGATCGTCGTCAGGCCCGCGCGGCGGAGGAGAGAGGTGAAGCGGTCGGCCCCGTACGCGCGGAGCAGGCGCACCGCCGGCACGTTGAGCGAGCGCGCCAGGGCCTGCTCGGCGGGGACGGCGCCCGAGTACGTGCGGTCGAAGTTCTCCGGGTGGAACGAGCCGAGATGGGTGGGCACGTCGGCCACGAGCTGGCCGGGAAGCACCTCGCCCGCGTCGAGCATGCCGGCGAACAGGAGAGGCTTGAGGATGCTGCCCGTGCTCCGTGGAGCGGGCACGACGTCGACCCAGTGACCGTGCTCGGTCTCGTCGAAGAGGGGCAGGTTTCCGACGTAGGCCAGGATCGCTCCGGTGCCCACCTCGGCCACCAGCGCCGCCGCGTTGTGGACGCCGTTGTCGGCCAGCGCCCGGTGGTGGCGGACGAGGATGGCGGTCGTCCTCTCCTGGAGGGCTCGCTGCAGCGTCGTGCGCACCCATGGGCTTGCCTCTCCCGTGCGCCAGGGCGCGCCGCCGCCCTCCTTCCGCAGGCGCTCGACGAGGTGCGGAGCGAGTCGGGGAAGGGGGCCCGGCAGCGCGGGCAGCGGCTCCTGCTTGGCGAGCTCGGCGGTGGTCGCGTCGATGGCGCCTCGTTTCCCCAGGGCGTCGAGCAGCCGGTCGCGCTTCTCGCGCAGCCGCTCGCGGTTGCGGCCGGGATGCACGAGCGAGGGGGCGTTGGGGAGCACGGCGAGGGTGGCGGTCTCGGCCCACGACAGACGCTCCGCCGGCTTTCCGAAGTAGCGCCACGCCGCGGCGTCGAGGCCGACGGTGTTGCCGCCGAAAGGGGCATAGGCCGCGTAGAGGCCGAGCACCTGCGTCTTCGACAGGGCCGCGCTGAGGCGAACGGCCAGCACCGCCTCGATCGCCTTCTCCGCGTAGGTGCGAGGCCGGCCGCGGCGAGCGAGGCGCACCACCTGCATGGTGAGCGTCGACCCCCCGCTGACGACGCGACCCCGCTTCAGGTTCAGGCCGGCGGCTCGGGCCAGGGCCAGGGGGTCGACGCCGGGATGCGAGAAGAAGCGTCGATCCTCGAAGCAGGTGATGGCCTCCACGAACTTGTCGGGAACCGTCTCCGCGACCCCGAAGCGCCACTGGCCGTCGTCGGCGATCGTGGCCCCGAGCAGCTCGCCCTCGCGGTCGAGGAGCACGGTCGACAGCGGTTCGTCGAACTGCACGACGGGCACCACCGACCAGCCGACCAGGCCGGTCAGCAGGCCACACGGGACCCACCACAGCCACCGGGCCCCGCGCGGAAGCGGTCGCCGAGCGTCCTCGAGGGGACCATTGCCGCCACGAGTCCCGGGGGGCGACATTTCAGGCCCGCCCGCCCGCGGCCACGGCCGGGCCCGCCGCGCGCCCCTCGCGCCGGTCGAGGGCAGCCGTTGCCAGCCTCACCGGCTGCCCGCCTGGATCACCTCGACCCATCGGCCCACGACGCGCGCGCCGATCGTGGCGTCGTACATCGCCTCGACCGACACCGGAGGCAGGTAGAAGCGGCCGAGGTAGCTCGCATTGAGCAGCAGCTCCACCGTCTTGCTCTCGCCCTTCTTCAGGTCGAAGTAGGTGTAGACACGGTCGTCGCGGACGTCCTGGTACTCGTAGGGCGAGGGCCCCCGTCGACGAGCCGGAGAGAGCCGCTCGTTGTGGATCTCCCAGCCCGAGGCCACGAGGTGCGAGAGCGCGAGCTGCTCGTAGTCGCCCCGCTCGCCGGTGCTGGTGACGGTGACGATCGCCTTGAAATCCGTGCCCTGATCCAGGCGAGACGGGTCGAGCGCGGCTCCCTCCATCGTCTGGTACTCGACCTTGAGGCGCAGGCCGTTCGCCGCCGCGGTCTCCCGGCCGACGGGAGGGAGTCCGGCGAGCACGAGGCGCGGGTAGAGGTTCGTCTTCCCGGTGTTGCGCACCACGAGGGACCCGCGACGGTCCTTCCCGGGATCGAGCGTCCGCTGGACGACCGGGGTGGGCGAGGACACGCGAACGGTCTCGGCGCCTTGCCAGGAGTACGAGAAGGACGTCTCGTCTCCCGGCCGACCCTCGCCCGCCGCCCGCGCCAGGGCGAGAAGCGAGTACGCTGTCTCCTGCGTGCTGAGCCACTCGTCGGCGGAGAGCGACCGGGAGAGGCTCTGGACGAGCGGTCCGATCGAGGCGCTCCGGCGGAGGATCAGGAGAGACTCCAGGATCATGGCCCGGTCGCGCACGTCGGAGCCGAACGTCCCCGCGAGCTCGCGGTACCGCTCGACGGTCACCGGGGCCTGCTCGGCGAGGGCCGATGCCGCCTCCGGCTGGCCGGCGAGGTGGTACGTGGCGGCGAGCCGCCACCGTGCCGTCACCGGCAGCGTCTCGCGCTCGCGCAGCTGGTTCATGGCGCCCAGCTCGGGGGCTCCGGCGAGGGCCAGCGTGTAGAGACGATAGGCCTGGACGAGCTCCGCCCGCCCCGGGCCAGCGGCCCACGCGCGCGCCCGCCGGCTCTGGAAGCGGGTCCACGACTCGAGCATCCCCGGCGGCGGGAGGTAGCCCGCCGCTTTCGCCTCGAGGACGAAGTGCCCGCCGTAGTTCGTCACCCAGTCGTTCGAGTCGTCGTCGCCGGGCCAGTAGCCGAAGCCCCCGTCGGACGTCTGGAACGAGCGCAGGCGGTCGAGCGCGGCCTTGACGTTGGTCTCGATGCGCGACCGCTGATCGGCGGAGAGCTCGATGAGGCGTCCGAGGAAGAGCTGGGGGAACGCCGCGGAGACGGTCTGCTCCACGCACCCGTGGGGGTAGCCGACGAGGTACGACAGCCGCCGCCCGAGGTCGAGAGGGGGGGTGCGCGACACCTCGAGGGTCACCTCGTTCGTGCCGGGGAGCCCAGGGAAGGAGACCGGCGGCTCCCAGGCGCCGCCGGGCTCGAGCGTCGTCCCGAGCACGTCGACCGCGCGCGGCGTGGACATGCGGACGTCGAGCTCGATCCGCTGCGCCGCCTTCTCGCCCCCCGACACCGCCTCGATCGTCGCCGTGCCCACCCCGAGCCCGGGCCCCGTCTTCACCCGGAAGCTCACGAGCTCGTCGCCGGGCGCGTCGAAGGAGAGCGTCTTCGTCGCCGGAGCCACGACCTCGAGGGGCGACGTCGTCGTGACCCTCACCGTCACGTCCTTGATCTCCGGCGCCATCGCGAAGACCGACACCGGGAGGGCGACGTCTTCCTCGGGGCCGAGAACGCGGGGCAGCGTGGCGAGGAGCATGAGCGGTCGGCGGACGAAGACCGACTTGTCGGCAGCCCCGAACGCCCCTTCGCGCCCGGCCACGACCATCACCCGCACCGCCCCCACGTAGCGGGGCACGTCGACCTCGTGGGTGCCCGCCTGTCCCGCCGCCAGCGGGAACGGGCCCAGGAAGCGCACCATGGGCGGGAAGCGATTGGCCCGCTGCGCCTCCGCCCGCACCCCTTCCTCGTCCCCGCCCACGGCCAGCATTCGCTCGAGGACGCCGCCCCACGCGCCGACGACGTCGTCGTAGAGGTCCCACGTCTTCACGCCGAGAGCCTCGCGCGCGTAGAAGTGGTCCCAGGGGTCTGGGGTGGCGAAGCGGGTCAGGCCGAGCAGTCCCTCGTCCACCACCGCCAGCGTGTACGTCATGGGCCGCCCCGACGCCTCGCGCACGGTGACTCGCGCCTTGCTCTCCGGGGCGAAGACAGAGGCGCACTCGACCACCGGCGAAAGCCGCGTCCTGGGGTCGAGGACCTTGACCGGGGTGACGCCGTAGAGGCGGATCGGGAGGTCGTTCGCGGTCTGGGCGTGCGGCTGGAGGAGGGTCACGTGCGCGTAGACGGTCGGCGCCATCGCGGCGGTGGTCTTGAAGCGATACCGCGTCTCGGCTCCGGTGGCCTCGACCCACTCGGTCCGGAGCACGGAGGAGCCCGTTTCGAGGCTCACCAGCGCCCGGCCCTTCTCCGGGGTGGGGAGGGCGAGGGTCACCGTGTCGCCGACCGCGTACTCGGTCTTGTCGGCGGAGAAGGTGAGGACGCTCGCGCCGTCCGCCTCTTTGCGTCCCCGTCCCGCCCAGCCCGGCCAGTCGATGTACACGACCTGCCCGGTCCGGTGGCCGCCCTGACGATCCGCGGCGGTGATCAGGTAGCGGCCCCAGTCGGGCTGCTTGATCTCGAAGGTCCAGGTCCCTGTCCCGTTCTCGAGAGCGACGACACCCTGCTCGAGGGGCGTGTGCACGGTCGACTGCGCCCAGGCGGCGAGACCCTGCTCGCCCTGCTCCCACCACCACCGCCAGTCGATCTTGTAGATCTTGACCTCGACCCCGCCGCTCCCGGCGGGCCGGCCCTCGGAGTCGACGGCCACGATCTCGAGCTCGTGCGGCGTGTCGGTGAGGAGCATGCCGCGGGCCCGGTCCCCCTTGGGAGCGCGGATCCCGATGTAGCGCGCGTAGGGAGAGAAGGGCAGGCTGAATCGGTCGGTGCTGAACGCCCCGCCCGGCTCGAACACCCGCGTCGTGAAGTCCGCACGGAGCATCCCCGGGGCGTCGCCGCCGGCGTCGACCGTGGCCTGGACCGTGGCCCGCCCCGACGCGTCGAGCGCCCCCTCGAAGACGGTCTGTCGCTCGGTGTCGTAGCGGCGGGTGGGGTCGTCGAAGGTGTACTCCGCGAAGCGGTCGAAGGTCGTCTTCCGCGACGACAACGAGAGCTCGACGTCGGCCTTGAGGCTTCTCGCCGGCGCCCCGTGGAGCCACGTGGACAGAAGCGTCGCCTGGAGGCGCTCGCCGGCCTTCAGGATCTCCCGGCCGAAGTCGAGGGCGATCTTCAGGCGGTTGGGCATCACCGTCTCGACCTTGAGCGTCTTCTCGAAGGTGGCGCCGCCCACGCTCACCCGTCCCGTGTAGCTGCCGGTGGGGGCGTCGGGAGGAGTCGCGACCTCGAACACGGAGAAGCCGTCGGGCGACCCCGCGCGGGTGAGGGTCTTCACCACCTGGCCCCGCGGATTGACGAGGTCGAAGCGGACGGGGTGCTTCGGGGCGAGCCGCCGCGCCGGGTCCTGGAGGATGAAGGTCAGGTGCAGCGTGTCGCCCGGGCGCCACACGCCGCGCTCGCCGTAGACAAGGCCCTTCAGGCCCTTCGGCGCCCGCGAGCCGGCGACGTCGAAATGGGCCATCGACAGCGCGCTGCCGTCGTCGAGACGCAGGTAACCCGCCTGGCGGCCGTGGCGGACGATGGCGAGGAACGGGGCGCGGTCGACGGTCAGTCGAGCGAGGCCGTCTCCCGCCGTCCGCCCGGTGGCGAGCGTCTGGAGCTGGTAGTCCTGCAGCGTGACCTCGGCCCCGCCAAGCGGCTCCGTCGTGCGCAGGTCGGTGGCGACGACGAGGACGGTGCCGTCCTCGCCGGCCTTGGCCAGGGCCCCGACGTCGGACACGAGCACGTTGCGGGTGGCCCGGATGTCGTGGTCGTAGAAGCGCTGGTAGTAGCCGGGATTGCACGGGTCGTGACGGCCCTCGTACCGGGAGCGCCAGTCCTCGCCCTCGTACTGCCACCAGGAGTCCCAGTAGCTGTCCTCCGCCTCGTCCTCCACCGGCTGATCGGCCGCGGTGAGCTCGTCGCCCGCCGCGGCGTCGGCTCCGCACGGCCAGACGACGTGGGCGCGGCGGAAGGACAGGGCGAGGCGGTACAGACCGCCCGGCTCCCGAGCCACGAGGGGGGAGAGGTCGAGCCCGGCGGTCAGCCACCGGTCCTGCTTGTCCGCGGTGAGATCGAGCGAGACCGTCTTCTTCCAGACGACCCGGCCCACGCGGTTCATCTCCTTCTCGCCGCCGAGGTCGTTCACCTGGAGGAACTGCCCGAGGCTTCCCTCGGGGACGCGGATGGCCTCGACGACCACCGCCTTCAGGTTCACCGCCTCGATGGGCACGGTGAGGTTGGCCGAGGTCGGCACGATGACGCCCTCTCCCGCGAAGCGCACCTGGGGCTTCTGCTGCTCGAAGAGGACGGTGAGATCGCGCTCCTCCTTCATTCGGTAGCCGAGGGAGTTGCGAACGCCGGTGGCCACGCGGACCGTCTGCTCGCCGGAAAACCCGCCCGTCGCGTAGATCAGGGCGAGGTTGCCGCGGATCTCGAAGCGCAGGTCGTCGCGGCCGGAGATGCTCACGAGCCCCCGGAGGCTCTGGTCGGTGCGGAGAGGGTCGGTGAAGCGCAGCTCGACGAACTGCTCGCGTCCCTGGACGGCGCGCGCCTGGCTCACCGTGAACGTGTCGAGGGCGGGAACCGGCACCTCGCTCTTCGATTCCTCCTCGACCCCGATCGGTGCTCCGTCCCAGCGCAGGTCGAGGGTCGAGGGCGCGCTCGTCCTCACGACGCCCCGCACGACGAAGGCGTGGCTGCGCCGGTCCGGGTGGTGGTCCCAGGCGATGTCGAGGGCGCGCCCATGCTGAGAGGCGGTGAGCACCTGCTCGACGCGAGCGTCGGCCTCCACGTCGGCGGTGACGAGGCGCCCGGTCAGCCTCTGCGCCGCGATGTCGGTCGCGCTCGCCGCCACGAGACCCTCCACGGTGACGGCAAACGACTGGCGCAGGGCGGAGAAGGTGAAGTCGAAGCGCGGGAGGGGAGCCGCGGCTCCGAGGAGCGCGCGCAGGTCGAGGCTCGCCGTGTAGAGGCGCCCCGCCTCGAGGCGCTCCTTCGGCCGGAACTCGATCCGGTTCGGGGCCGTCCACAGCGCGCTGCCCTCGAGGCCGGGATCGAACCGGAAGGGCGACCGCTCGAGAGGCGCGTTCAGCGGGAGGTCCTTTCCCAGGGGCTCGTTGAACACCACGCGGATCGGGCTCTCGCGTGAGATCGTCCCGCCGGTGAAGGCCGACACCACCGCAGCCTCGGCCGGGGTCAACGGCCCTCGGCTCGGAGCCGGTCGCCGCGAAAGCACGACGGCGGCGATGGCCAGACACAGGGCCACCACCACGATCGCAGCTCGCCACGCCCCTCGCATGCGCACCTCCCGCCGGAACCCTCGCTCGCGCGACACCGGCCCCGTCTCAGTTTAGGCGAAAGAGCGGGGCCTCGACAGCACGGGGTGCCCGGC
>Ga0326597_10004733_pt1 | contig 19040 bp, 35 predicted proteins | sample RVTome_12_FD_203789 | JGI IMG/M metagenome (GOLD analysis project Ga0326597, IMG submission 203789) | Soil microbial communities from uranium-contaminated site in the Upper Colorado River Basin, Wyoming, United States - RVT100D185 | ecosystem: Environmental > Terrestrial > Soil > Contaminated >... | reverse complement strand
GCGCCGACGACGACTACCTCACCGCGCTCATCACCGTGGCCCGCCAGTACTGCGAAAAGCAGACCGCGCGTAGCTTCATCACCCAGACCCGCACGCTCAGCCTGGACCACTTCCCGCACGACGGCTCGTCAATCGAACTGCCCTACGGCCCCGTCCAGTCCATCACCAGCATCGCCTACACCGACACCGACAACGCCGCTGCGACCTGGACCGCGAGCCTCTACCAAAGCGACCTAACCAGCCTCGTCGCCCGCATCGCGCCGGTCTGGGGCGAGGTCTACCCGTCCACCTACGACGTGTTCAACGCCGTGGTGGTCACCTACGTCGCGGGCTACGGCGATGCGGCCAGCGACGTGCCGGGGCCGATCAAGCAGGCGGTCAAGCTGCTCGCCGCGCACCTCTACGCCCACCGCGAGCCGGCCATCGTCGGCGTCAGCATCAGTGCCGTACCGATGACCGTCGACTCCCTCCTCGGCTTCTACGTCGACCCAACTCTCTACTGACAAGGAAACAACCATGGTCGCCTTATCCGTCACCGCTACCCAAGTCCTCAAGGGCTCCTCCGCCATCATCGAGCAGGGCCTTGCCGGCGCGACGATCACCGCCGGGCAGGCCGTCTATAAGGACACCGGCGTCACCCCGAACAAGTGGAAGCTCGCCGATGCCGACCTGTCCGCTGCAGCTGCCGGCCTCAACGGCGTCGGTATCGCGCTGAACGGCGCCGCCGATGGCCAGCCCATCGACGTCCAGACCGGTGGCAACGAGTTCACTATCGGCGCCGCTGCCGCTCCCGCTGCCGGGACGGTCTACTGCGTCGGCGCCACCGCCGGGACGGTCGTTCCCGATACCGACCTCGCGAGCGATGACTACGTGGTCACACTCGGAGTCGGCGACGGCACGTCGAAGATCGTCGGCGGCATCAAGTACACCGGCGTCCAGCACGCCTAGCAGCCATGCCGCTCGCCGCTGGACGTCTCCGCCACCGCCTGCTCATCCGGAAGCGCAACGCTTCCGGCCGGGACTCGTCTGGGCAGGCGACAGTGGTCTGGGACGAGCAGGACGCGATCTGGGCGGAGATCAAGCCGCTGCGGGGCGAAGAGCGGGAGGCGGCGCAGAAGCAGAGCGCAGCGACCACGCACAAGATCACCATCCGGCACCGCACCGGACTGGCGCCAGACGATCGCCTGGAGGAGCACGGTAGCCAGGGTCCGACCCGTACCTTCGAGATCATCGAATTGCTCAACATCAACGAGCGCGACGAGGCCATGGAGATCATGGCCAAGGAGCTGCTGCTATGAGCGATCTGGTGACGGGTGACAAACAGTTGGAGCGCAAGCTGGCGCGTCTGCCTGATCGCGTGCTCAATCGCGTGGTCCGGCGCGCGTCAGCGAAGGCCATGATCCCGGTATCGCGCTCGGCCAAGGCCAATGCGCCTAGGGAAACGGGGCTACTGGCCAAGTCGATCGGTCGCAAGACCAAGGTGTTCAAATCCGGCGGAACCGTGCAAACGGTGGTCGGCCCTCGCCTCGGCTTCAAGCAAATGGTCACGCTGCCCAACGGCAAGACCATGCTGCGCAACCCGTTCAAGTACGCGCATCTGGTCGAGTTCGGCACCCGTCACAGCGCCGCCAAGCCGTTCATGCGTCCGGCACTGGAGAGCAACAAGGGCGCCATCATCGCCGTATATCGCAGCGAACTGGCCAGCGGCGTCGTGCGTGAGGCGGTGCGGGCATGACGCCGACACCCGAAGAAGCTATCCGCTCGATCCTCCTCGCCGATGCCAGCTTCGACGAGATCGCCCAGACCCGTGTCTATTGCCAGATGCGCGCACCGTCCGGCGCCTCGCCGAACTACGTCACGATGCAGCGCGTCAGCGGCGCGCCGACCCGCGACATGAGCAACGCCAGCTCCCTAGCCTATGCCCGGATCCAGCTCAACCTGTGGCACCAGCCCGGTCCGGGCTCCTGGCTGGCCCTGCGCGATATGGTCGAGCGAGCGCGCCTGGCCCTGCACGATTACCGCGGCGCCGTGGCTTTTGGCATCCGGTCGCTGTTCATATCGCACCTCGACATCGAGAACGAGACCGACCTGGAAGACGAGCCCATCGACGGCGGCGAAGACCCGTGGATCGGCTTCGCGCTCGACCTGGTAGTCGGCTACCACACCAGCGTTCCGGGCGCGGCATTCGTCAGCGGCGTAGCTGCGGCTGCGGCCGACGCCTGGAACGACGCCTCGGGCAATACCAGCGTGCTGAGCTACAACGCCGTCGCCGCGCTGTACCAGGATCTGATCGACGCCGGGCTGTGGGCGAACAACGCGGCGACCGACAAGATCCTGCGCCTCAACCTGTTCGCCGGCAACGACCTGACCGCGGCCCTGACGCCGCAGATCGTCGGCGGCGGCCACGCCAGCGAGACCAACAGCAGCTTTGTCGCCGGCGACTACGGCGAGGCAACGGGCCTGACCGGCGATGGCTCCAAGCACCTACGCACCGGCTGGATCCCCGGCGATGAACTGGCGACGTCACTGGATGCCCATCTCGGCCTCATGTCCTTCGCACTCGATACGGAGCAGGACTGCATCGGCGCCGCCGACTGGGATGGCACGCAACAGAACGGATTCCTGCTGTATGGCGACGACTCGGTATGGTTCGCCCGTCTGGGCAAGACCAGCGAGTACACCATCAACGAAGCGGCCTCGTTGACCGGCCACGCCCTGGTGAGCAACCGGGCGGCCAACGATGGCTCGGGCTACGCCGATGCCGTCGAGGTCGGAACCGAGGCGTCGTTCACCACCGACGACCTGTCGACCGCGGACCTGGCGGTATTCGCCGTAGCGGCGAAATCTCTGTCTAGCGGCAATGTTACAGTCAACGGTTCCTTCATCCAAGCCGGACGCCTCGGCGGCTACCATGCCGGTCGAGGACTGACCGCCGCAGACGTTACCGCGCTCAGCAGCGCCATCACCACTTTCAACCAAGCCCTCAGCAGGGCCGCCTAAAGGAGCACAATCATGGCTGACGACGGCCAGGGCACGACCATCGCATTTGCGAGCAGCGGATTCATCGGCGAGTTTATCGACGTCGGCGGTCCGAATTACACCCGCGACTCGTACGAGACGTCGCATATGGGAACGACAGTCGCAAAGACCTTCAATCCCGTAGACCTCTACGATCCTGGTGAGGGAGAGTTCGAGATAGCGTACGATCCGGACAAGACCCCACCGATCACCGGGGCAAATGAGGTGGTAACCATCACCGATCCCATTCCAACCGGCATGACGGTCGGTGCCAAGCGGCAGTGTCTCGCCCATGTCACCAGTTTCTCCATCAACCGGGCGATGGGTGCGCGCATGACGGCAACGATCGGGCTCAAATTCAGCGGCGTCGTGACCCATACCGCCGCCAGCTGATAGGAGCGAGTCATGCCCAGACTGTACTTCTGCGCGGCCGACGTGGGACTGGAGGTCGATCTCAACAGCGACGACCTCCAGACCGCGGAACGTGTCGCTATCACGATCCCGGCCCAGGACATCACGGCGTTGCACGAGCCGCAGGTCGTCACCATCGACGGCTACTCATTCCTCGGCCACCTGGCCAACCTGCGGACGATCCAGGGCGACGAGCGGCACGTGCTCGTCGATCTGCGCGTAGCCGAACTGCCGAAGCCACCCACCAAGAAATCAGCTAGGAGTCACCATGCTGAACCGAGACCGATTGAACCAAATCAGCAAGACGAAGATCAGCAGCCACACGATAGCGATTGACGGCCAGGGCGAGGAGGTCTGCCTCCGCGTCATGACCGGCCACGAACTGGCCGCGTTTCTGAACTACGACGGCGACGATTTCCGTAGAGGGATCTACAGCATTGCCCTGTCGTTGTGTGACGATCAGGGCGCCAGGCTCTATGCCGACGATGAACTCGACGAGCTACTGAAACTGCCGAGCGCCGTGCTGCAAAACATCGGCGAACTGGTCCGTAAGCTCAATGGCATCGACGATGAGGCGATCGAGGACGCCGCAAAAAACTAGAAGCGCGCCCGCTGTCCCAGGCCTGGCACCGCATCGCGATGGCGCTGGGCATGTCGGTCAGACGGGCGCAGGAGGAGATAGACGTTGACGAGTTCCGGAACTGGCTGGCCTACGAACGCATCGAGCCCTTCGGCCCGCGGCGCCAGGAACTCATGCTCGCGCAACTGTGCTCGCTCACGTTCAATATCAATCGGGGCAAGGGCGTGCCGGCGAGCAAGGTCGAGGACTGGATGCCGGAGTTCCGCGCCGTGAGGAAGCAGAGCCAACAGGAGATCAAGCACCGGCTCGACCTGTTTTTCTCCGTCTACGAGCAGCATCAGGAGGCACGGAAGTAGATGGCCAAAGGCAACACCATCGCCCGCCTGTCCGTCGACCTGATCGCGCGGACCGCGCTATTCAGCCGGCCGCTGAACAAGGCGCGCAAGGACATCAGGCGATTCGCTCGCAATGCCCGGCAGCAGGCCGGGCGCATTGCGAAGATGGGCGCCGTCGCGGCTATCGGTGCCGCGACCGGCCTCGCGTTCCTCGTGCGGCAGACCATGCAGACCATCGACGAGACCACGAAGCTGGCGCGTGCCCTCGGCCTGACCACCGAGCAACTGACCGGCTACCAGCACGCCGCGGCCATTGCGGGAGCCTCCAACAAGGAACTGACCACCGCCTTCCGCCGCATGCTGAAAAACGTGTCCGACGCCGAGAACGGGCTGACCACCGCTGTCCGATCCTTCGACGCCTTGGGCCTGTCATCTGCTCAGCTGATAAAACTATCGCCCGACGCGATGTTCAAGCTGATCGCTGACCGCATGGGGACTATCGGCGATGCTGCGACTCGCGCCCGGGTGGCACAAGACCTGTTTGGCCGCAGCGGATTGAAAATACTGGAGATTACCAGGGGCGGCGCGGCTGGCATCGCGGCCATGCAGCGCGAGGCGAAGCGCCTGGGCATCGCGTTCAGCGACATCGATGGCTCCAAGATCGAGGCGGCGAACGATGCGCTGACGAGAGCCGGCGCCGTGCTCACGGGTGTAGTCAATACCTTGGCGATCAAGCTGGCACCGCTGATCGAGTCGGCAGCCGTCAAGTTCCGCGAGTTGGCGCTATCTACCAACGGCTTCCGTGACTCCGTGGCTAACGCCTTCACCGCCGTAGTCGATTGGATCAAGATCGGCAGTACGGCGATCACCAGGCTGCAACAGGGATTCAACATTCTGGGAGTCATAGCAGCCGGCATGGGCCTGGCCATTGTCGGCACGCTGGACGTTCTCGGTCTGGGCATCATGAAGCTGGTAACACTGGCTTACAACTTCGGCAAGGCGCTGTACGAGACGATAGGGTTGGCCGCTCTTGGCTGGAACGTCGCGTGGGCCGGCATGAAAAAGGTGGCGTTCGCCGTTCTCGGAGGCCTCGGTATCAAACTAGCCGAACTACTCGAAAAATCTGCTGGCGCCGTGGACTTTTTCAGCGCCTCGGCCCGCAATGCGATGACAAGCGCCGCGCAGGGCATACGGAATATTGCCGGCGGATTATCCGGCAGCGCACAGATGCAGCTCGAAGACAACGTCGCCGCATTCAAGGACGGCGCCAAGCGCGCCGGTGACGCTTGGACCGGGATGCTCGACAACATCCCTACCAAGGGACCGCTGCATGATCTGACAGTCGGCATGGCCAAACGCACCGCCGATCTGGTCGGCAACGTCAAGACCCTGGAGCAGGACAACGCCCGTTTCATCGCCGGACTCGACAAGGGGATTTCCGACATCGAGCAGGGCGCTACCCGCGCAGCGAAGGCCGGGCTTCCCGATCTGCTCGGCGGTGGTGGTGGCGGTGCTGCATCAGCTAGCGGCGCACAGAAGACCTCCGACTTCAAACAGATCAGCCGCGCGCGCTTCGCCATCGACAGCAAGGCCGGCACCGGCAAGCCGCAGAAGGTCGAAGACCCGCAACTCAAGCGGACCAACCAACTCCTCGAACAGATCATGCGCGGCGCGTCGGTCGGCGGGGCGGTGGCCGGATGACCGTTACTGCGCACCTGATCTCAGGCGAGAGCCTGGAGCAGACGGCAGACGGCTGGCGCTCACAGGCTCAGTACCAGGTGGACGGCGTTACCGGCAGTGCTGCCGGCAAGCTGTATCAGGCAATGAGCAATTCCAATGTACCGCAGTTCGGCGATCCCCATCCGGTCCTCTCATTGCTGCGTGTGTCCAACCGTAGCGCGAGGCCGATCACCGATGCATCGACGCAGGTCGTGGTTATCACCATCACCTACGAGCAGCCGACTAGCGAACAGCAAACGCCCAGCGAGACCGAGCAGTCGCAGATCCAGGTCGGCAGTTCGGTAGAGTCCGTCGTTACGCAGAGGGATGTGGACGGCAATCAGATACTGGTGACTCACACCTATTCTAAGACCGACGCCGAGGGCAATGTGCAGGAGGTCACACAGACCCAGGGTGGAGAGGTCGAGTATCAGGTGCCGAGCACCTCGTTCAGTTTCTCGCGCCGCGAGCCGCAGAGTCCGGGCGACAAGAGTTTGCTGTATGTTGGCAAAATCAATTCGGCGTTCTTCGCAGGGGCGCCGGCAGGGCACTGGCTGTGCACCCGCATAGAGGGCAGCAGCGACGACGGCGGGCAGAGCTACAACGTGACATATGAGTTCCAGCGCAATTCCGAAGGATGGGCAGCGACCGTCGTGTTCATCGACACGGATACCGGCAGGCCGCCGCCGTTCCTCGTCGAGGGCGTCGGCATCAAGGACATCGAGGTTTACCGGCGCATCGACTTCAACGCTCTAAACCTGGGTGGCACCTGATGGCCGAGCGCCCGACTCAGGAACTGGTGCGATGGCGAAAGGGCGATGGCCTGACGGCGAAGCGTCTGAATAAGACGGTCGATGCCGTCAATCGCATCGTTGGCGGTGTCCGGCCACCGCGACAGACCGTGAGCGCTCCTCTCAGCGCCGGAGCACCCGGCAAGTCATCGAAGCAGGGGCCGATCGTCGCGCAGTTCAAGGTCGTGTCGGTCGAAGACGATTTCCTCGTGTGCAACGACTACGACGGCCTGGCCGCGTCGGACGTCACGACACTGGTGGCAAAGCCCTACTTGCTGCGCCGAACGCCCTTTGACCTACTGACGCGAGATGGCGTCGAGTTCATCTACGGTGATGCCGTTGAGCGCATCGCGTTCGATGGTGAGGGTACGAGCGAGACGCAGCGAATCACGCCGTCCTACGTCGCCGGCGACATCATATACGCCGTCCGCAACATCGTCGGCAAGACCGATGTCGACGACACCGATACCGAGTCAGACGACAAACTGGATTGGCTCGATCTGAACGTTGATGGCAGGTCCTGGGCCGAGGTGGTCGCGTGAGCACGCAGCTCGGAGCACCGAAACGCAGCGACCTGGGCGCCTTCACGCGCAGCGAACTCGACGTGCGCGGCGATCCTGCCGATGAGTCAGACGGTCCGGGCGTCCGCAACCTGCTGCTGCACAGCGGCTATATATACGTTTGCGGTACGTTCGAGGGCATACACGGCGAATCGCGCAACTACCTGGCGGCCTACAACATCACGACCGGCGCGCTCGATTCCTGGGATCCGGCTCCTGACGGACCAGTTTACGCAATGGCCGTCAACGGAACGAACCTGTATGTCGCCGGCGACTTCGCCAACATCGCAGGTGTAGCGCGAACGCGTATCGCCAAACTCAACCTTGCCGGTTCCGGCGCGGCCGTGGAACAGGGCTGGACGTCGGTCGTACCCTCAGCCAACGGCCTGGTCAGAACGATCGAATACTACACGACCAACGCATCTCTATTCCTGGGCGGAGATTTCACCGAGGTCAACGGCACTGCCCGTGCTTATCTGGCAGAGATCAGGGCGATCGGCGCTAGCGCCGGTGATCTGCAATCGTTCCAGTGCGACACCAACCAATTGGTGCGGTGGATACATTTACAGAACACGGACGTCACCGGCGGAACCCTGACGACCACTTTAATAGTCGGCGGTGATTTCACTACTATCAACGGGGAGGCAAGAAATTATCTAGCCATGGTCATGCCGGCGAACGGCGCGGTCAGAGCGTGGGATCCTAGCCCGGACGGCATCGTTCGCCACACGGCACAGGGTCTAAATCAGAACCTCTATGTTGGTGGAGATTTTACCAACATTGGCGGAGGAGTCAGAAACAGGGCCGCACTTTTCGAGGCGGAAACAGGGGTCGTCAATCTTCTGGCGACGGACTGGAACTGTGACAACTCGGTCCACTGCATCAGCAGAGGGCTAGACACGGCGTCAAGTGTCGTTGGTTCGTTCACGAACATGTCCGGATTAACAAGGAATCGCGCAGGACAACGTATCGGAACAGGTATTCCGACCGGATGGGATCCTAATTGCAATGACAAGGTATTCACCTCCTGGTGGGACGGCAGTAATTCCAAGGTCTATCTCGGCGGAAACTTCACAGAGGTCGGAGGCAGCGCGAAGGTCGCATTCGCGCGAGTAAACACAGGTGCCGGCACTCTCGACACCGGATTCCCAAGTTAGGAACAGACGATGGCCAACACCTACTGGCTCGGAACCGCAACCGCCGTCGCGCAAGTCGCCACCGCGTCTATCGACTCGGTAGACGGCACGCCGGCCGATAACACCTTCACCGTCACGATCGGCGGTGTAACGGTATCGGCGGTCGGCGATACCGATGTGGCCACGACCGCAGCCAACCTTCTTACCTCACTCAATGCAGAGACACATCCTTACTTCGCCGCCATCACCTGGACCAACCCCAGCGCCGGCAACATCACCGGCACGGCCGACACGGCCGGCGTGCCGTTCGTCGCCGCGCTTACCGAGACGGGCGCTGGCACGGGCGCAGTAACCGACTTCTCCGATGATACCGCCAGTTCCGGTCCGAACGACTGGAGCACCGCTGCCAACTGGAGCGAAGGCAGCGTACCCGGCGCCAGCGATGACGTAGTGATCGCTGATAGCTCGATCAACATCAGCTGGGGCCTGGCACAAGGCACTATCGCCCTGACCAGCCTAACGGTGAAAAAGACCTATACCGGCAAGATCGGCCTCGATTACCGCCGCTTTGCCACCAGCTCCGACGCCGACACCTATAACGAATCTGCGATCGAATACCGAGAAACGCACTTAACCATCGAATCCACAACCGTCGACCTGGGCGAGCACAATGGTCAGGGCAATCCGACCGGCAGCGGTCGAATCTGCCTGGACCTGGACAGCGGCACCGCGTCCACCGTCACTGTGCATAGCACCGCCAACAACCCGAGCGAGACCGGCCGCGGGGCCGTGCGACTGCTCGTCGCCAACGCGAGTACCGACATCATCGTCCGTTCTGCTCCTGGCGGCGTGACGATTGCCGGCGAGACACCGGGCGAAACCGCGACCGTTCGCAAAATCTCTGTCACCGATGCCAGCACCGGATCAAAGGTCGTCGTCGCACCCGGCACAACCCTGACCACGTGGTACCAGCGCGGCGGCACCAACGCCATCCGCGCTGCTGCGACCATCACCACTATCACCGTGGATGGAGGAGTGCTGACCTTGGAGGGCAGCTACATAGTCACCACGGCGAACGTCAACGATGGCACGGTGATAGACAACCATATCAGCGGCACCAACGCTATCGCCACGCTCAACCTGGACGGCGGCACCGTCGATACCAGCAACAGCGGCCGAGCACAGACCTATGCCACCGTCAATATCAGCGGCACCGGCACGCTCAAGGCGAACGCTGATGACCTGACCATTACCACGCTCGCCGAGCCCAGCAGCGGAAAGTACAGCCTTACGGCGGCCTGACCGATGGCGACCCAGAGCACCACCATTAGTAGCGCTACCCTCGACTGCGACCGCGCCGCCGTGCGTCACCTACGCGGCATCGCCTATGAGCACGCCGCCGCGCTGCTGCTACATGGACGCATCGGTCCCGCGGCGGCCGACGCGCAGCGGGCGCATGCCGACGACTGCGCCGCTCGTCTGGATCAACGCCTGCGCGAGCTGCGGCAGCGGCGTCATGCGATGGCGGCTATTGAGCAGGCACAGACTGAGCGCATAGGAGCATCGCGATGACGATAGCCGAGGACACGACTCGCCAGCACCGCAAGGGCAGCACCCGCGATGCGCGCAATCTCACGCTGCCGATCGTCTCGGTAATCGTGGTTGCGTCGGTCTGCCTGACAGCCGGCGCAACCTGGGCGACCGATCGTGCCGAGCTACATGCCAATACCCGCAGCGTCGGCGATCACGATGTACGCCTACGCGCCGTGGAATCGGCGATCATCGAGCAGACCACCGTGCAGCGTGGAATCCTCAAGGCGCTCGAATCCATCGAGCGGAAGATGGAACAGCCGTGAAATACCGCCGCTGGGCCTCCTGGATCATCGAAGGCGTCATCCTTCTCACCCTCTGCATCGTCCTGGGCACCCTCGCTCAATGCGCGGTACAGGCTTTCTAATGCCGACCGTTCTCCGCCGCGCAACAGGCCCCGGCGCCAGCCACTGCCACCCAGGCGAGTGGTACCTCCCAGGCGGCGCCGATTGGCGGCGCCACGGCGTCATCATGCGCTGCCCCGCCTGCGAGTGCTACACGACGCTCTGGGTCCACCCCGTAGACAACCCGATCGCCGACGACGGCAGCGTGGCGAAGCTATTCGCCTGTCCGTATGCCTGCGATTTTCACGACCACGTGCGCCTGGGCGGATGGGATCCGGCCGAGGGCGCGAAGGGAGAGCCATCATGAGATACCACCTGGCGCTGCCGCTTCTGCTAGCCCTGGCCCTGTGCGGCTGCGGGCGAACTGAGCGGGTGGCGCAGAGCTTTGTCGAGATCGACCAGGCCGCCCAGGCGCAGTTACAGGGCGTTGCCGTCGAGCAGACCGCAACGGCCATCCGGGCACACGCCTTGGTCGGCCTCAAGACGCTGGGCTACGACCTCAGCGAGGAGGAGCAGCGATGGCTGACAGACCAATTCCCCAAGTAACCGTGGCGGATTGGACCGCCGACCCCGACGCATCGCTAGGAGCAAGCATGGAACTCGCACAGCAACTCTGGCAGGCCGCCGAAGGCATCGGATGGGGCTGGCTCGGCATCGCCGCCACCCTGCTCTGGAGCGTCGGCCGCGTCTTCCTGCCCGGCATGTGGGCGACCATTGGCGATGTGGCCTTCAAGGTGCTCGTGCCGAAGCAGACCCGCCAGCAGGACACCCTGACCTATGCGGTCAGCGGCGGCGGCATCGGGCTGCTGGAGGAGATCAACGCGAATCCGACCTTCCGCAGCCTCGTCACCGAGCACCTGGATGAGGACAAGCTGGCTGATGTGCTGATCGCGCTCAAGGCCCTGCGCGACGAGAAGAAGCCGACGCCCTGATCCTGGCCGGGCCGCCCTCGCCGACAGATGAGGTCGCTGGGGTGGCTCCCCGGCGGGGGCGGCTCTGGCCTTTTGCGGGGAACTATCCTAATGCCGCGCCGGAGCCGGCAGACCTTGAACCAACGCCTCAACAACGTCCTTCGGAATGCGCCAACGGCGGCCGACTTTGATAGCGGGGACTTTCCCCTCTATGCACCAGCGGCGGATTGAACCAGGATGCATCTCCAAGGCAGCCGCCGCGCCCTCGATGCTGAAGCCGCGCAATTCTTGTAAGTCAGTCATTCTTATATTTTATTCAACTTAACGCAGCGTTGGGAAGCAAAAGTTTCTGTTGCTTCATCGTGTTGCTTTCCAACACGCCAAGACAACAGATCCTTCTTTGGCCTATTAGTTTCGGCGGATTGATACGCTACAGCCTCGGAAGGTCATCCCGAGGCTGCTACGTGCCCTGCCGCTAGCTAGGCGGCCAGCTGCCGGCGCCAGCATTGGTCGTGCCTAGGCTAGGCTCAGAGCTGCGATCCCAGCTCCCCGCTCTCGCCTCGCGGGCAGGCTCCCATGTCGTATTTGAGTGGCCATGGGTCCACTGCCGCTGCCTGTGCGGCGAAGACGGAGCCCACCCTTCTGTTAGAAAGCAGGCCCGATGCCGCTTTGCCCGAAGGCGAGCGTCCTTGCGGATACCCTAGTGGCGGCACCACGGTCGTCCGGTGCGGATCCTAGCATGCAGCGCCCTCATTTCCAGCCCCTATAGACTCAAAACTTTAGGGCGTATATTGGGGCGCCATTTGCAACCTCCTGTAAAATCAGCAGGTTACAACGAAGGACATCAGCCTTCCAAGCTGAGGATGCGGGTTCGATTCCCGCCGCCCGCACTAGCTTAACATACTGCTATTAGAGCACTTGCAAAAGCGCCAGATCAGAATGGGCAAAGTTGTAAGTGCTGTTAAGGGTCGTTAAGGGCTGCATATTTTGTGGCGTTATTGGGGCGTTCACTATGCTGCGAGTATGAGCCACGAAGACATTGAAGCCTCCATTGGCAGCCTCTCCGACGATATGGATGAATGCCTACAGATGCTACGGCACCTCGTGGGTCCAGAGCGCCGAAATCTGATCAGGAGGCGCAATCGAATCTGCTACGAAACGGTCCCGGTCCCAATCCCGAACGTTGCCGCTGATGAGGCAATGGCAGATATTGCCATTGCAGCCTTTCAGGAGAGGCGCGGCCCCATCTCTGAATGCCTGGAGCGGGGCAGTGCCGTCAGAAGTAAGGATCGAATCGAAAACAAGCACGCAATGATGCACGCGCTCAACGCCGTTTTCCAGAATATCATGGAGCTGCCAAGCGATCCGGAAGAGGAAGCGGAGGGCTGAGCGATGGGCGGCCACGGACCAGAATGCCCGATCTGCGGATGCGACGGACCCACGAAGGGCTGCGACTGCGATCCTCGCTTCCTTGCAATGTACGAGGAGTTGACGGAGGAGCGCGACGACTTGCAGATGCGCGTCAACGACCTGGAATCCATGGGCGTCTACGAAGTGGTTACGGACCACTGCGGTGAAGCGTATGTGCGTGCCTATGCCTGGGCGCGATCCGAGGAGGAGGCCGCGCAGCTTGTCCGTGAGCGGAACCCCGACGCCAAGGAATCGATCCGCGACGTGCGCCGCGTTCTGGCCGCCAGCGCCAGTCCCTTCGCGACTGAATACGACGACGCCGGCTGGCCGGAAGCGGAGGGCTGAGCGATGAGCACCCGCACCATCATCCGCGACAGCGACAGCCGTGTCGTGTACCATGGAGATGTTTGGGAGGAGGAACTGCTCGAGCTTGGTCAAGGATACACCGCGTTAGATGGTAGGCCGTATTTTAGGAGTATGGGCAGCATCGAATACGCCCTGGACAAGGCGCGGGAGGAGCGCGACGCCGCACAGCAGGAGTTGGACGATCTGCGGAACAGCCTGAAACGGGTCGCCAGCAAATTGGACGATGTAATCAACTATAACCCAGGCGTGGACCCGTCATTCCGGCGGATAGAGGCGCGACTGTGGGAACTCGCAGGAGAGCAGGACATCGCCGACAGAACTAGGGTTCATGGCTAAAGGCGAACACCTCGGCTACCTCGTCCTGGACCGCGGCAGCCGCTGGGAAGCCCGCGCCTGGGACCCGACCAAGAGCAAGTACCTCTACAAGTCGTTCCGCAAGCGCGAGCACAAGGAAGCCGCAGCGCGGTCCTGGGCCAAGAAAACCCACGCCGCCATCCTCTGGAACCTCGACCAGGCCGGACGCGCCACTCCCACCGACGAGCTGGCCCGCGAATACCTCCAGGATTTGCGGGACCGTGGCTTCGCCGACCGCCACTGCCTCAACGTCCGCGCCGTCCTGATCGGCACCGGCCACCACGCCACCGACCGACCCTGCGCAATCTGCGGCCAGCAGTTCCGTGCTGAGCGCCGCAATCACGTCACGTGCTCCCGGCCCTGCGGCGCCCAGCTCGTCTGGCTCAAGCGCCGCAAGCAGCCGCTACCGGCTCTGGCCACGCCGCCACCTGAGCAGGACAGCGACGAGCCAACGCCGGGCTCCCTGGCCTACGAGGTGCCGGACCTGGGCAGCCCGCGTGCCTATGCTCAGATGGCGCGGTGGTGGGCCCTGGCGCAGGAGAACAGGACGCCGGTGACCGCGAACCGCTGGCTCCGCACGGTGCGGGCCATGGTGCATTGGGACGCTCGGCGCCCGCCGACGCTGCGTAGGCTGCTCCTGGACCCCAGCGGCGACATACGGCAGCTCAAGGTGGCGTCGAAGGTACCCAAGCAATTCACCATCGACGAGCTGTGGCGCATGGCCTGTGCGGATGGCGATCCATACTACCTTCGCTGGGCGCTGCGGCTCTACGCCGGGCTGCGCGGTAGTGAAATCGAAGGTGGCCAGCAGGGAAAATACAAGTACCGACCGTTGGAGTGGACCGACATCGACATTGCCGGCCGCGTGATATTGGTGGACGGTAAGGGCCAGAAAGAGCGCATAGTCACCATATGCGGCGAACTGATGTCAATAATCACGAACTTTCCGCGTGAAAAGCGAGAGGGGTTTGTGATCGACAAGCCGGTGAAGGGCAGTCGGACCAGGGTTATGCAGTTCCGTGGGTTCCTGGATCGGTGTGGAGTGCCTTTGGCTGGCCGGAAGCCGCATAGCCTGCGGCATTGCTACGCGGGGCTCATGACGGCATCAGGCATACCTACCTCGACGTTGCAGGCGCTGATGGGACACAGCAAGGAGAAGACGACATCAGACTACGCGCAGATGGCGACGCGGTATATGGCGGTGACGCGGGATTGGCCGCGGTGGGAGATTGTGTTGCGGCGGTGCGTGGTGGGTCAGAGGTAACCAGACGCGCGATATATCTCACGTTCCTCGAACTGGACGTGCACCGGAAAGAACTGGCCGCCGCGACGAAGAAGGATCATCTCCCACCAGGACCGGATCGTCGCCCCGAAGGCGTTCTGTGCATCGACTGCGCCGCGAACCAACCACCGGCCCGCTTTGGCGCCGGATTCATCCTCGTAATCAGGCATAACGCTGAACTCGACTGTACCCCATGGATATTCGGCGGTGCTGGGCGCTTTGAGCTCAGGCGTAACGATTCGCTTAGCTATCTCGTAACCAGCCCCGCGCACGCCCTCATTGGGATCGACTGTCTCTGGCTCCGATGACCCCTGCTGGTAGTGATCAAAGCGGCCATCGCCAAGAGACATCGTGCCTATTACCATCACACCAATCAGGAGCAGGAGGCATCCACCACAGCTTATGTTGATCGGCTTGCGCTTGAGTGGCGCGCCGCATTGCGGGCAAGTCTCCGCGCGCTTGCTGACGTCGGTGCCGCAGTCCTTGCATTTGCGCAGTGCCATTGTTCAAACACTCCGAGTGTTACAGTGGTTTCGCATTTTAAATTTTTATTGGCAGGTGATTTGCTAAATAGTATGAAGCCTGGCCCATCGGAGCAAGTATGCCATTATCTGTCGATCGAGACTCCAACCTAAGAATCGCCCTCAGCGTTCTCGCTGACTCGATCAGCGTGGAGCTGACTTCTTTGCATGCTTCCCTGGATGTCCTGGAGGCGAGCATTGGCGGACCGCAGCAACGTGATATATCCGACAAAGCGGTCCTGGCAGTCCGCGGGCATACAGGCGATAGCGGCCAGGTCTAGGAATCTTTGACGCTCGTCGCCCTCTAGGTCGAGAGCATCGGCCCATGCCGGGATGCGGTGCATAGGTGGCGGCACGTCGCCGCTAATGGTTCGTGATACGTAACCCTGTGCGCCCTCCTTGACTTCCGGCCCTTCGGCCGCTCGCAAAAACGCCAGATAACTGTCGTATTTTGCTGAAATAAGGCCGCGCAGTAACTCACCGAAGACGCTCATGCATGGCAAGTATAGCTGATACGTATCGTAAATGTACATAGGCGTTCTCTAGTTCCGTAATATGTATCATATCACTGCCTAGTTGCAACATTTGAAACAGCATTCGTGTTTTTCCTTGATACACAGTACGTATCTTATAAAGGTGATGGTCATGCGAGACCGAGTAACCGTGACCCTTGACCAGAAGCTGTTGAAACAGGTTCGGGCCGTAGCCAAACGACAGCGGCGCCCGCTTTCCTGGGTGTTCGAAGACATGCTGGCGGAAGGAGTTAAGTCGGATCGGCTGGCCCTTGCCGAGGCGCGGCGGTGATGACCCACCTGACCGAACGCCCCCTGGCCCCCGGCGAACGGCTGCTCGTCGCCAAAGAGGTCGACGCGATGTACGGGCTCACGCGCGGCACCGCTGCGGCGGCGTGCCAGGCTGGGGCGATCCCCTTCCGACAGAAGCGGGGGCGGGCGGGGCGGCCGAACTATCTGATCCACCCCGACACGGCCTGCCGCGAGTGGGGTGTGCGATGACCACCCGCCTCCCCTTCCACCACACCTCCAAGCTCCGCCTCGCCCTGGAACTCCGCGCCTACCTCCACGGCGTCTCCCTGCGCTGCCACAACCAGCCCCGCCCGGTGCTGCTCGCCGACAGCACGGAGATGCACCGCCTGCACGGCGTAGGCGCAGTGGTTCAGGGGTACGACGACGAGGAACGGAGCCGACGTGCGCAGGCTGAGACGGTCGCGCTCGAAAGGACAACAGCATGAGCATCAACCCCGACGCCATCACCGAACTATCCAAATCCCTCCGCTCCCTCGCCAAGGCCCATCGCGACAGCCTCCGTGCCGCAGATCGCTGCCTCGACTGCGAGACGCCCCGCCGCGGACCACGCGGAGGCCGACGCACCACGCTGGAGGCGCAGTGGAGCACCGCGGCCGAGTACCGCGATCGGCTGCTAGAGAGTACGCGCAGGGAGGCCATCGCTGCGCTGCATATCAGCGTCGGTGACCTGGAGGCACAGGTGTGAGCAACCGCACCCACTTCTACGTCCCTCTGTGGATGAAAAGCACCTTCGCCGGCCAGCGCGTCAGCCGCCGCCTCGGCATGCACCGCCGCCGACGCAGAGCGCTGCTGCCACCGGACATGAACGCCGAACTGAACGACGCCACACCAGGCCAGCGCCAGGCGATCCTGGCAGCCAAGGTGCAGCGGCACTTCCAGCGGCAGCGCAGGGAGGCACAGCCATGACCGACCAGCACCACATCCTCAACAGCCGCTCCACATACATCCCGCGCGAGCCCGGCATGGACGGCGGCACCCGCCCCGCCATCGACCAGCGCGACGTGGAGCTGTACGAGCAACAGCGCCGCAACGACCGCTTCGAACTGCTGCTGGCCATCACCGGCACCAGCACCGTGCTGGTCTGGGCTGCCTGGATGCTGCTGTGAGCACCCACGACGATCAATCCAACGGCCCGCGCATGCTGACCTACGCCGTGCTGTTCGCCCTGCCGTGCTGGATCGCCATCTTCATGGGCTGGCACGTGCTGATGTGGATCACCGGGTATGTGCCGATGAACGGAGTGAACTGACCATGAGCGACGAGGAAATCTTGCGGCAGAAGATGATCCCCGACGTAACCGAGTTTGCGCGACAGGCGGCCAAGCGCCGCGGCGTGGGCTTCTGCATCGGCTGTGGCGTCTACGTCAAGGACTGGGAGGGGCTGACCTGCTGCCCCAACTGCGGCAGCGCCAGTGTGCCGGCGGGATCTGACAATCAGGTAGCCGTCGAGATCAATTGGCACGAGCTGCATGTGCTCTGCTGCTGGGCCGAGCGCTGGGGGCACCAGGAATGCGGCGGGGCGGGCGTCGTCTATTCGATCGTTCAGCGGCTGAGAGCCCAGCACCCAGACAAAGGGCCGCTGACTCTCGCTGCTGACATCCAACAGATCGTGGACGAGCACCCTGGGACTCAGACCAACATTCCGGGAGTTGAGGGCGCCGAGCCGCTCAATGACGAATAGCCCCGAAATAAACCGAGGCCGAGCGCTGCAACCCGCCCGGCCTCTCACCGCCCCAGGTACGGGGCGCATCGCATCGGAGGAGAAGCACCATGGTAGCAGACGGAACGGAAACGGCAAGCCACAGCCCTGCACCGTGGGAAATGCATCCCGGCGAGGATTACGTCGAGATCAGCGACCGTGGCGGCAGGACCATCCTGGAGGTGATGTTTCACTACGAGGATGACTCCGAACTCAGCAACTTCCGTCTGATGACCGCAGCGCCGGAACTGCTGGAACTCGTGGAGAGGTTCTATCAGTGGGCGAAACCATACGCCCCCGAAGGGCAGCATCCGCTCATGGTCGATGCCCGTGCCTCCATCGCCAAGGCCAAAGGCGGTGCCGCGTGAACCAGCGCGACTACGACCGCGACCCTCCTGCGTTTCCGACGCACAACGAGCAGCAGACCGGCCCATCCACCTATCACATGGAGGGCATGAGCATGCGTGATTACTTCGCCGCAGCCGCGCTCACCGGCATAGGTACGTGGATTCCGAGTCTGCGCCCCAATGGGCAGACAGTACGCCCCATTCAGCAGGGTGCAGGGCTGTGCGATAAAATTAACCGCGAAGCCAGGGCCGAATGGGCATACGCGCAGGCCGACGCGATGCTGTCCGAGCGAGCCAAGGCGGTGCCGGCATGACCATCCGGCTTCGACATCGCCGCCTCAAGGCTCGCCGCCCTCACCCATGCGACCGCCTGGATGGTCGGCCTGCCAGCCAGAACTGCCGCCATATGCGGCGCTCCTGGAAGCGCTTGGAGTGGATGCGCCACAATGAGCCGGCCAAGTTCCTGACATGGATTCAGTGGATGGCCGAGGGATTCCAGGAGGGCGTGTCATGATCGCGCCAGACCCCTCGCGCCCCATCGTCACCGACGTGTACGGTTGGGCGGTGCTCTGCTGGAACGGCACCAAGCCTCGCGGCTGGTGGTTCCTGACCGCCGAACACTGCCCGAGAATATACCCCGGAGTCCGCCTATATCGGACGCGAGATCACGCCCGCATGGCTCTGCGGAAAATCCGCGAGGACCATCGGTCCTATGTAGAGCGAGTCCCGCAGATGAAGAATGAGTGGCCGTACAAAGGCGCTCAATACCGCATTCAGCGCGTCGAGTTGAACGTGGAGGCCCTATCGTGAACGCAAATCACGCCCTACCCAACCCCCCCCAAA
>Ga0326597_10004732_pt1 | contig 19042 bp, 16 predicted proteins | sample RVTome_12_FD_203789 | JGI IMG/M metagenome (GOLD analysis project Ga0326597, IMG submission 203789) | Soil microbial communities from uranium-contaminated site in the Upper Colorado River Basin, Wyoming, United States - RVT100D185 | ecosystem: Environmental > Terrestrial > Soil > Contaminated >... | reverse complement strand
CGCTGCGGCGCTGGCCGACGGCCGCACGCTGAGTGCCGGCGAACACCTGACGGCGGCGGCGGTGTGCTACCATTTCGGCAAGTTCCTGTTCGTGCATGACCCCGACCAGATGAACGCGGCCCACGCAAAGGCCGTTGCCTGCCGTGCCCGTGCCCTGCCGTACCTGCGCCCGCCCGGCGAACGGGTCGCCATGCGCTACGAGGGCGGCACTCTCACCGGCATCCTGCGCCGCCCCGCCGGCGTCGCCCGCCCGCCGGTGGTTGTGATGATCATGGGGCTCGACTCCACCAAGGAGGAGATGCACACCAACGAGACCCCGTTTCTCGATCGCGGCGTGGCGACGCTGGCCTTCGACGGGCCGGGACAGGGCGAGGCGGAGGCGCATTTCGCCATCCGCGGCGATTACGAGGTGCCCGTCGCCGCCGTCATCGACTGGCTGGAAGGGCGCGACGACGTGGATGCCGCCCGTATCGGGCTGTGGGGCGTCAGCCTGGGCGGCTACTACGCGCCGCGTGCCGCCGCCTTCGAGCGGCGGGTGAAGGCGTGCATCGCCCTGTCCGGTCCCTATGACTGGGACGAATGCTGGGACGGGCTGCCGGCGCTCACCCGCGAGGCGTTCCGGGTGCGCGCGCGCTGCGCCGACGAGACGGCGGCACGGCGCCATGCCGCGACCCTGTCGCTGACAGGTATCGCACCGCGGATCCGCTGTCCCCTGTTCGTCGTGGCCGGCAGGCAGGACGGTATCGTGCCCTGGCAGCAGGCCGAGCGCCTGGCGGCCGAGGCGGCAGGGGAGAGCACGCTGCTCGTGGTGGACGACGGTGGGCACGTGGTCAACAACCGGCCGTGGCGATATCGTCCGCAGGCGGCGGACTGGATGGCGCGCCGGCTTGGCGTCGCGGTGTCGTGAAGTGGTCGTGATTTGACCGTCTGCGAACGGATGGTGGAAGGTCTGCAGCGGAGCGATCCGCTGCCGGAGTTTGCCCGGCATGCAGATGTCGGGGAGGAAAAAATGGGAAAGGCTTTCTTATCGGTGCGTCATACGCCACGCCGGATCGTTGCCGGCGCCGTCGCGGCATTGCTGTGCCTGTGGGCGGGAAACGCATCGGCATTCGATCCCGAGCTGCCGAAGGAGCCGGTGGTCAAGGAACTGGCGCCCGGCGTGTTCCAGTACATCAACGCCAACGGGCGGTGGAATTCCGGTTTCGTCGTCGGGTCCGACTCGGTCGCCGTCATCGACGCGATGCTGACGCCGGCCGATGCGCGCAAGGTGCTTGCCGAAATCCGCAAGCGCACCGACAAGCCGGTTCGCTACCTGATCATCACGCACCAGCATTCCGACCACTATTTCGGTGCCCAGGTTTACGTGCCGCCGGCGGAACTGATTGCGCACGAGGCGGTGCGCCATCACTACAGCCGCAACCTGGAAAAGGAGTTCAGGTTCCGCAAGACCGTCAGCCCGAAGGCCGACCTCTCGGAGGTCAAGGTCGTGCTGCCCACCATGACGATCGCGGGCGAAGGCAAGCGTATGACCCTGCATCTCGGCGGAAAGGATATCGATATCCATAATTACGGGGTCGGCCAGACGCCGGATGCGCTGTTTATCCACGTCCCTGCCGACAGGATCCTGTTTACCGGCGACGTGTTCAACCGCAAGAGTATCAATTACATGGCGGGTGCGCCGAGCCTCGACGGCTGGTTCCGCATACTCGACAGGATCGAGGCGATAGACGCGACGATCTATGCGGGCGGCCATGGCCTTCCTGCCGGCAAGGAGGATTTCCGCGCCTACCGGCAGATGTTGAAGGACTTCATCGACGGCGTGAAGGGAGCCATCGCCAGCGGCCTGAGCGTCGAGCGGGCCGCGGCGCAAATCACGCTGCCCCAGTACAAGGGGTGGCGGAATTACGAAAACTTCACCAGGCGCAACGTCATCGGCCTGTACAAGCGGTTCCAGCGCGAGGCGAAGCGCAAATGACAGACGGTCCCGCGGCGCGGCAGGGGATATGACGGGAGTTATCGGGGATCCCGACCTGCCGCCGCGGCTGCGCGCCATTCTCGACGCCGAGGACCCGCGATTCTCCGACTCCGAGATGGCGCGTCGCCGCGCCGCTCTGGAAGACGCCATGGCCGCGGCGGGCGTCGATCATGCCGTACTCTACGGCGCCGGCTGGCGCGGCGGCGCGGTCGCCTGGCTGACCCATTGGCCTGTCACCACCGAGGCGGTCGCCGTGGTCACGCCGGGCGAGCCGGTGGCGCTGTTCATCCAGTACTACAACCACGTGCCGCAGGCGAAGCGCATCGCCCGAGACTGTGCCGTCTCGTGGGGCGGGGCGGCAACCGCGCGCACCGTCGCGGACGCGCTCCACCGGCGCGGCGCGGTGAATGGCCGCGTCGGGCTGGTCGGCCCGGTGCCCTTCGCCCAGCACGCGGCGCTTGCCGGCGTCTGCCGCGCCGCGGTCGACATGAACGCCGCCTACACCCGTCTGCGCCTGGTCAAGTCGGCGGAGGAGATCGACTGGCTGCGCATCGGCGCCACCCTCAGCGACATGGCCATTGCGGCGCTTGCCGCCGGGCTGCGGCCGGGACTCAGCGAGCACGCGCTCGCGGATCTGGTGGAGCGCGCCTACGTGCCGTGGGGCGGGACCACCGGCATCCATTTCTTCGGCGTCACGCCGATGCGGGACCCTTCGCTGTGCGTTCCGGCCCAGATCCCCTCGACCCGGCCGGTGCGCCGAGGCGATGTGGTGTTCTGCGAGATCAGCGCCGCCTTCCGCGACTATTCCGGTCAGGTTCTGCGCACCTTCGCCGTCGCAGAGGCGCCGCCGTCCCTCTATCGCGATCTGCATGAGGTGGCCGCGCGGGCCTTCGAATCTATCGCCGCCGCGTTGCGTCCCGGCGTGCGGCCGGAAGCGCTCGTGGCCGCGGCCGCGCTCATCGAGGAGGCGGGGTATTCCACCTGTGACGACCTGGTTCATGGCTATGGCGGGGGCTACCTGCCGCCGGTTGTCGCCATGCCCGGCCGGCCCCGTGCGCCGCTGCCCGACATGACGCTGGAGCCCGGCATGATGGTGGTGGTCCAACCCAATGTGATCACCCGCGACGGGCGCGCCGGGGTACAGACCGGCGAGCTGATGCTGGTTACCGAAGACGGCGCCGACTCCCTGCACCGGGCTCCGCGCGGGCTGGTCCGGGTCGACCCGCGCCGGGATTAGGAGAGCCGGTTCGTTGACTTGCCGGAGACCCTGTGGGATCATTTTTCAACGCTTTCACAATCGATTGCACAGCGCCCCACCAGGAATTTCGGCCGCCTTTGACCGGGCGGATCCGGGCCGTGCAGGGGAGAGAAGACCATGGCGCCTGACATAGCCGAACCGCGCATCATCACGCCGGACAAGGTGGACCCCCAGTACGCCTGGGACCGCGCAATCCCGGCGCCCGGCCACAGCGGCGTCGATTTCGAGGAGCGGGTCAATTTCCGCCGGCTGCACGACTACCGGCTGGGACGCGCGCGACAGGCCATGAAGAATGCCGGCTTCGGTGCGCTGCTCTGCTTCGACAACAACAACATCCGCTACCTCACCTCGACGGTGATCGGCGAGTGGTCGCGCGACAAGATGTGTCGCTATGCGCTGCTGGCCGGCGACGGCGATCCGCACATCTGGGATTTCGGCTCGGCGGCCAAGCACCACCGGCTGCACGCGCCGTGGCTGCCCCATTCGTGCTGCCATGCCGGCATGGTCGGCCTGCGCGGCACGGTGCCGCCCGACGTGGGGCTGATGAAGCGCGCCGCCGCCGAGATCAAGTCGATCCTCGACGCCGCCGGGCTTTCCGGCATGCCGCTCGGCCTCGACATCGTCGAACCGCCCATGATGTTCGAGCTGCAGCGCCTTGGTCTCGACGTGCGCGACGGCCAGCAGGCGCTGCTCGATGCGCGCGAGATCAAGAACATCGACGAGATCGTCCTGCTCAACCAGGCTGCCGCCATGGTGGACGGCGTCTACCAGATGGTGTGGGAGGAGCTGAAGCCGGGCGTGCGCGAGTCCGACATCGTCGCCCGCGCCAACAAGATGCTCTACGAGATGGGCTCCGACGACGTGGAGGCCATCAACGCCATCTCCGGCGAGCGCTGCAACCCGCACCCGCACAACTTCACCGACCGGCTGGTGCGGCCGGGCGACCAGGCGTTTTTCGACATCATCCAGTCGTTCATGGGCTACCGTACCTGCTACTACCGCACGTTCAACGTCGGCCGCGCCACCCCGGTGCAGCAGGACGCCTACAAGCAGTGCCGCGAATGGCTCGATGCGGCGATCGAGCTGGTCAAGCCGGGCATGACCACCGACAGGATCGCGGCGGTGTGGCCCAAGGCCGAGGAATTCGGCTTCTCCGACGAGATGGAGGCGTTCGCGCTGCAGTTCGGCCACGGTCTCGGCGTGGCGCTGCACGAGCGGCCCATCATCAGCCGTCTGTGCTCGTTCGAGCATCCGATGGAGATCAAGGAAGGCATGGTGTTCGCGCTCGAGACCTACTGTCCCGCCAGGGACGGCTTCTCGGCCGCCCGCATCGAGGAGGAGATCGTCGTCACCAGGGACGGTCCCAGGGTGATCACGCTGTTCCCCGCCGAGGAACTGCCCATCGCCAACAGGTACTGAGATGGGCTTTTCGCCCCGGACTCTGTTTTTCCGCCACGTGGCAAGGCTCCCGCTTCTTCGGGTGCTCCCAGAATCGTTTTCGCCCCGGACAAGCCCCGGAACCTGTTCCGGGGCGCGATCCGGGGTCCGGGGCCGCATCGTGCAGCGTCGGGTCCCGGCTCTCCGCTGCGTTCCGGGCGGGACGGCAATGGAATGACAAGAGAGAAGGAGCGGGGCATTGGCCAGTGAGACGCGAACGCGGTCGCGTGCGAAGACCGCGCTCAACGACGACATCGGCGAGGAAACGCGGCTGGCCCTGTTCCGCAGCCAGTCCGTCATCCGCCAGACCGAGCAGCGGGCCTACGATCTCTTCCTGCAGAACCTGATCAAGGGCACCAGCCACCTGTCGCTGGGGCAGGAGGCGGTGGCCGCCGGCTTCGGCGTCGCCATGCGGGCCGGCGACTGGACCTTCTGCACCTATCGCGGGCACGCGCACACGCTGGCGCGCGGCGCCCCCATCGTCGGCGTGCTGGGCGAACTGATGGGCCGCGACTGCGGGCTGATGCGCGGCAAGGGCGGGTCCATGCACCTGACCAGCGTTGAGCACGGGGTGATGGGGTCCTACGCCATCATCGGCGCCCACCTGCCGATCGCCGTCGGCGCGGCGTGGTCGGCGCAGTACCGCGGCACCGACCAGGTGTCGGTGTGCTTCTTCGGCGACGGCACCACCAACATCGGCGCCTTCCACGAGGCGCTAAACATGGCCGCCGTATGGAAGCTGCCGGTCATCTTCGTGTGCGAGAACAACCTCTACATGGAATACACCCCTATTGGCGCCGTCACCGCGGTGCCCAACCCGGCCGCCGACCGCGCCTCGGCCTACGGGCTTCCGTCCATCCTCGTCGACGGCAACGACGCCGACGCGGTGTGGCGCACCGCGAGCGATGCCATCGCCCGGGCGCGCGCCGGCGACGGGCCGTCGCTGATCGAGGCCAGGACCTATCGCCACAGCGGCCACTCGCGCGCCGATCCGGGCAAGTACCGCCCCGACGACGAGGTCAGGGCGTGGCTGGCGCGCGATCCCCTTCCTATGTACCGCCGGCGGCTGGTCGACTTCGGCATCGACGAAGCCGTGGTGGCGGCGATCGAGGACGACGTTCTCACCGCCGTGAATGCCGCCACCGAAACGGCGAAGGCCGCGTCCACCCCCGGCCTCGACCTGATCGACCGCGACGTCTGGGCCGACGGAGGCGCGGCATGGCGGAACTGACCTATCGCGATGCGGTGTCCGCCGGCATCGCGCAGGAGATGGCGCGCGACGACAGCGTCGTTTTCCTCGGCGAGGACATCGCCGCCGCCGGCGGCGTGTTCAAGGCCACCGTCGGTCTGCTCGACCGGTTCGGCCCGCTGCGCGTGCGCGATACGCCCATTTCCGAACAGGCGATCCTCGGCGCCGCCATGGGCGCCGCCATGACCGGCCTCAGGCCCATCGCCGAGATCATGTTCTCCGACTTCCTCGCCGTGTGCTGGGACCTGGTCGCCAACGAGATCGCCAAGTCGCGCTACATGTCGGACGGCCAGCTCGGCTGCCCGCTGGTGATCCGCACCGCCAACGGCGCCGGCTCGCGCTTCGGCGCCCAGCACTCGCAGAGCGTCGAGAACTGGGCCATGGCGGTGCCGGGGCTGAAGGTGGTGGCGCCGTCCACCCCCGCCGACGCCAAGGGGCTGATCGCCGCCGCGGTGCGCGATCCCGACCCGGTGATCGTGTTCGAGCACAAGTCGCTCTATCCGGTGAAGGGCGAGGTGCCCGACGGCGAGCATGTGGACACGCTGGGCAGCGCGCGGGTCCTGCGCGGCGGCGGCGACTGCACCGTCCTGGCGCTGGCGCTGATGGTGCCGCGCGCGCTCGCCGCCGCCGACCGGCTGAAGGCGGAGCACGGCATCGACGCCACCGTGGTCGACGTGCGCTCGCTGGTGCCGCTGGATACGCAGACCATTCTGCGCGAGGTTGGCCGCACCGGCCGCCTGTTCACGGTGGAGGAGAATCCGCGGCTGTGCGGCTGGGGGGCGGAGATCGTCTCCATCGTCGCCGAGGAATGCTTTTACGACCTCGATGCGCCCGTCGTGCGCATCACCACGCCGCACCTGCCGCTGCCCTCGGCCGACGCGCTGGAAGACGCCACCATCCCGTCGACGGAACGCATCGTCGAAACGGTGCGCCGGTCGATGGGCTGAGAAGGGCGCCGGTCATGGACATCCTGATGCCACAGCTCGGCGAGACGGTCAGCGAGGGCACGCTGATCTCCTGGCACAAGAAGGTCGGCGAGCGCGTCGCCCATAACGAGACCCTGTTCGACGTCGCCACCGACAAGGTCGACACCGAGGTGCCCGCTCCCGTTGCCGGCGTCGTTGCCGAGATCCTGGTGGAGGAGGGCGCCACCGTCGCCGTCGGTACCCGTCTCGCCGTGATCGCCGAGGAGGGCGGCGCGAAGGCCGCCGCGCCCGTTGCCGCCGCTGCGCCTGCCGCCCCGGCTCCGTCCGCACCGTCTGTACCGGCGCGCGCCGCTGCCGCCCCGGCGGGCACGCGCAACCGCGATGCGCGCGGGCGCGTGCTGTCGCCGGTGGTGCGCCGGCTGGTGGCCGAACACCGGTTCGATCCCGCCGCCATCGACGGTACCGGTGCCGGCGGCCGGGTCACCCGGCGCGACGTGACGGCATATCTGGCGAAGGGGCCGGCCGCAAGGACGACGGCCTTGCCCGAGCGCACGGTCATTCCGTTCAGCCGCATCCGCAGGCTCACCGCCGGGCACATGGTGCGCTCGAAGGCCACCAGCCCGCACGTGCTGCAGGCGGTAGAGGCCGAGTTCCACCGCGTCGATGCGGTGCGCCGCGCGCGCGGCGCCGGGTGGCGCGCGCGGGAGGGGTTCTCGCTCACCTATCTGCCGTTCATCGCCCGCGCGGTGTGCCTCGCCATTCCCGATTTTCCCCATGTGAACGCCAGCGTCGAGGACGACAGCCTGGTGGTGCACGGACGCATCCATCTCGGTATCGCGGTGGATCTGGACCTCGACGGGCTGACCGTGCCGGTGATCCGCGACGCGGGCGCACGATCGCTGGCCGATCTGGCGCGCGCCATCCACACGCTGGCGGCGCGGGCGCGGGCAGGCAGTCTCGGTCCCGACGACTTCGCCGGCGGCACCTACACGCTGTCCAACTCGGGCAGCTTCGGCACGCTGATCACCGCGCCCATCATCAACCAGCCGCAGGTGGCGATCCTGTCCACCGACGGCGTGCGCAAGCGGCCGGTGGTGGTGGAGGGACCGGACGGCGATTCCATCGCCATCCGCCCGGTGGGCATTCTCGCCCAGTCCTTCGACCACCGGGTCGTCGACGGCGCCTATTCGGCGGCATTCCTCGGCCGGCTGCGCACGCTCGTCGAGACGCACGACTGGGAAAGCGAACTGGGCTGAGCGACATCCACCGTCGTTGCCGGCAGCGGCGATGGCAACAGAAAAGGGGACCTGGGGAACGATGGAGACTGATGCGCTGAAGAAGCACTCGATCGGCTGGCTGGGCGCCGGGCGGATGGGCTACGCCATGGCGGCGCGGCTGGCGAGGGCCGGCTGCGACGTGGCGGTGTGGAACCGCACGCGGTCGAAGGCGGAGCCGCTCGCCGAATACGGCGCTGCGATCGTGGAGTCGCCGGCCGACCTCGCCGGGCGCGACATCGTGTTCTCCATGCTGGCCGGGCCGAAGGATTTCGTCGCCATCACCACCGGCCAGGGCGGATTGTTGTCGGTGAAGGGCACGGTACCGAAGGTGCTGGTCGACTGCACCAGCGTTTCGGAAGCGGCGTCGGCCGAGGTGCGCGCCTTCGCGGCGAAGCTCGGCACCGCCATGCTGGCCGCCCCGGTCAGCGGCAACGCCAAGGTGGTCAAGGCGGGCAAGCTCTCCATCGTCGCTTCCGGACCGGCGGACGCGTTCGACACCGCGCGGCCCTATCTCGAGGTGCTGGGGACCGGCGCCAGCTATGTGGGCGAGGGCGAACTCGCCCGCGTGGTGAAGATCTGCCACAACGTGTTCCTCGGCGTCGTCACCCAGTCGCTGGCCGAGGTGATCGTGCTGGCGGAAAAGAGCGGCATTCCCCGTCACGCCTTCATGGACTTCATGAACAGGAGCGTGATGGGCTCGGTCTTCTCGCGCTACAAGACGCCGGCCATCGTCAACCTGGACTACAGCGTCACCTTCACGCCCGCGTTGCTGCGCAAGGATCTCGACCTCGGGCTGTCGGCGGGTCGCGCGCTCGATGTGCCCATGCCGGTGGCCGCGCTCACGCGCGAGATCGTCCAGGCGATGATCGGCAACGGCTACGGCGAACAGGATTTCGCCGCCCTGCTGTCGCAGGAGGCGAAGGCCGCCGGCATCGAACTGAAGCCGGAGAATGTCGAGGTCGACGACGGTTTGAGCTGACGCGCCCTTGACCGCGCCCCGCCGCCCGCCACAATGGCGGCAGGACAGGGGGCAGGGCGATGGCGGGCAGCTTCATCACCACCGACGACGGTGTCAGGCTCTACGTCGAGGACACCGGCGAGGGTTCGCCGGTGCTGTTCCTGCACGAGTTCGCCGGCGACGTGCGCAGCTGGGAGCCGCAGGTCCGCTTTCTCGCGCGCCAGTACCGCTGCGTCGCCTTCAACGCCCGCGGCTATCCGCCGTCCGACGTGCCCGCCGCCGACGCGTCCTATTCGCAGGACCGCTTCCGCCTCGATACGCTCGCCGTCATGGACGCGCTGGCGCTGCCGCGCGCCCATCTGGTCGGCCATTCCATGGGGGCGTATACGGCGCTGCACTGCGCCATCCGCAACCGCGACCGGGTGCTGTCGGTTGCCGTCGCCGGCTGCGGCTGGGGCTCGAAGCCCGACCAGCGCGAGCAGAGCGCGCAGCTTTGCCGCGACATCGCCCGCATGTTCCGCGAGGACGGCATGGACGCGGCGGCGCGCGCCTATGCCGACTTCCCCATGCGCTGGACCCACCGGGCCAAGGACCCGCGCGGCTGGGCGGAGTTCACCGCGTGGCTGGCCGAACATTCGGGCGAGGGCTCGGCGCTCACCATGCTCAACGTGCAGCTCGCCCGGCCGACCCTGTGGGACATGGAGGCGGAGCTGAAGCAGCTCGACGTGCCGGTGCTGATCGTCGTCGGCGACGAGGACGAGCCCTGCATCGACGGCAGCCTGATGATGAAGCGCACCATCCCCACCGCGGCGCTCTACGTGGTGCCGCGAGCCGGCCACACCATAAACAGCGAGGAGCCCGCCGCCTTCAACGCCGCGCTGATGGAGCTTTTTTCCGCCGTTGCCGCCGGCCGCTGGATGGCGCATCGGGCGCGGTGATGGCCAGCGTCTTTTCCAGTCTCGCGGCGAAGGCGAGCACCCGGGCGTCCTCGTCATAGCGGCCGACGATCTGGACGCTGGCGACCGGCGGTCCGCGCCGTTCCGGCACCGGCAGGCTGAGGACTGGCGTGCCGGCGTGGTTGAAGGGCAGGGTGTTGCGGATCAGCGCGGCGGTGAAGCTCATCGGCTCGCCCGCCACCGTCACGGTGCGCGCCTCGCGCAGGGGCGGCGGCACCGGCAGGGTGGGGGCGAGCAGCAGCGCGCCGCCGCCCAGCATGGCGTCGATTGCGGCACGGAACCGGTCGCGGTCGCGCTCGGCCAGCGCCATGCGCCAGGACGGCGTTTCCGAGGCGATCTGGAACAGCCGCTGCACGCGGCGGGGATAGGCGTCGAATTTCCCGGCGAAATCGCTCATATGCGCCGCCGTCGCCTCCGCCGCGAAGATGGTGAGATGCATGTCGTCGAGGTCTCGGCGCAGGGGAAGCGGCGCCGGCTCGACTGGGAGCCCCATGGCGGCGCAGGCACGGCGCACGCGGCGCATTGCGGCGCGCACGGGCGGTGCCGCCTCCCGCTCCATGTCGGGTTCGTAGAGGATCCGCGTCACCCGGCCGGTGCGGCCGGGCGCCTCGTCGGCCAGCACTGGCAGCGCCGCTGCGATGTCGTCCACGCAACGGGCCATCAGCCCCACATGGTCGAGGGAGCGCGCCAGGGGCCGCACCCCGTCGGTGGGGATCAGACCGAGGCTGGGCTTGAAGCCCGCGAGCGCGCAGCACGCCGCCGGAATCCGCACGCTGCCGCCGCTGTCGGTGCCGAGGCCGATCTGCGCGTACCCCGCCGCCACCGCCGCCGCCGCCCCGCCGCTGGAACCGCCGACCGTGGTGCCGGCATGGACCGGATTGGCCACGGCCGCGGTGCGCACGTCGAACCCGGCGCAGTCGGTCGCCGCGGCGCCGATCACCAGCGCCCCGGCGCGGCGCAGCCGTCGCACCGCCTCCGCATCGCGCGCCGGGCGGTAATCGCCGAGGAACGGCAGCCCGGCGCAGCACGCCGCCGGGGTGACGTCGATCATGTCCTTGACCGCCACCGTGACCCCGGCGAGCGGCAGCGCAGCCCGGGAAAGACGCGCCACCAGCCGGGCCGCTTCCTTCCGCGCATGATCGTAAAGCGGCGCGGTCAACGCGCCGAGAACGGCGTCCTGCGCCGCCCACGCGGCGTGCGAGTCCTCGACGATGGCGCGCGGATCGAGGCGGCCGTGCGCAACCGCGCGCACTGTGCGGCGCACGTCCATGCTCAGCGGTCGCGCGCCATGTCCATCAGCGGCTTGAGCTGGCCGCCGTCGATCTCGATCATGGTGCCGTTGACGAAGTGGGCGAGGTCGGACGCGAGATAGGTGACGAGGTTCGCCACCTCCTCCGGTTCGGCGATGCGCCCGAGCGGAATGGAACGCGGCGCCAGCACGTTCGCCTCGTCGAAGCTCAGATTCATGTCGCGCGCCATGGCCTTCACCAGCCCGTCCCAGCGCTCGGTGCGCACCGGCCCCGGATTGACGGCGCAGAAGGTGATGTTCTCCCGGCCGTACTGCATGGCGAGCGACAGGGTCAGGTTCTGGCCGGCGGCATTGGCGGCGCCCGGCGCGATCTCCCAGTACGACGCCTTCACCCCGTCATTGCCGATCAGGTTGACCACGCGTCCCTTGCCCTGTTTGCGCATGTGCGGGATTGCGGCCCGGGTGCAGCGCACATAGCCCATGAACTTGAGCTGCAGGGACTGTTCCCAGTCCGCGTCGCTCAGGGTTTCCAGCACGCCGCCGGGTGACGATCCGGCGTTGTTGACCAGGATGTCGAGGCGCTTGAAGGTCTTCACCGTCTCGTCGATGAAATTCTGCGCGTCCGCCGCCCTGGTCAGGTCGGCGGCGACGGGCAGGATGGTCCTGCCGGTTTCCTCCGCCAGTTCCTTCGCCGCCGCTTCCAGCCGCCCCTTGTCGCGGGCGCAGATGGCGACGGTGCACCCTTCCTGCGCCAGAGTCCGCGCGATCGCCTTGCCGATCCCCATGCTGCCGCCGGTCACCGCGGCGATCCTGCCTTCCAGCTTCAGGTCCATGCGTCCGTCTCCTCAAAGACACCTGTCTCCCATGCCGCATCCTCGCCCATTTGCCGCCGTTTGGGGAGGTCCGGTTGCCGACTCTTTGCGCCGCGCCTAACCTGTTGCGCCGCAGCCGCGAGGCGGCCATGCAGGAGGGGAGGCGTATGAGCAGCGCGTTCGTGGCGGAAGGGCCGGCGGACGGCCGTTACATGGGCCGGTCCATCGCGCGGGTGGAGGACCGGCGCTTTCTCACCGGCCGCGGCCGCTTCATCGACGACGTTACCCTGCCGGGGATGGTCCACGCCGCGGTGCTGCGCAGCCCGCACCCGCACGCGCGCATCGGCGCCATCGACACGGCGGCGGCGCTGGCGGCGCCCGGCGTGCTCGACGTCATCGCCTTCGCCGATCTGGACGGCCACGCCCGGCCCATGCCCATCCGTCTCGGCCCCATGCCGGGGTTCGAACGCTTCCTGCAGCAGCCGCTGGCGGGCGACAGGGTGCGCTACGTGGGCGAGCCGGTGGCGCTGGTGGTGGCCGAAACCCGCTATCTCGCCGAGGACGCGCTCGGACTGGTGGCGGTGGACTACGGGATGCTGGAGGCGGTGGCGGATTTCGACGCCGCGCTGGCCGGCCGGTCCATCGTGCACGAAGCCGCCGGCACCAACCTCGCCACCCGTTACACGGTGCGGCGCGGCGACGCCGACGCCGCCTTCGCCCGCGCCGATTACGTGCGGCGCGAGCGCTTTTATTGCCACCGCCAGACCGCCGCGCCGCTGGAGACCCGCGGGCTGGTGGCAGACGCCGGCCGCGAGACGGGGAAGCTGCGGCTCTTCGGGGCCACCAAGGTCAACTATTTCAACCGGCGCAACCTGGCGGCGTATTTCGCCATGGCGGAGGAAGACGTCGAGCTGATCGAGGTGGACGTCGGCGGCGGGTTCGGCGTGCGCGGCGAGCTTTACCCGGAGGACTACCTGCTGCCGCTGGCGAGCCTGCGGCTGGGCCGCCCGGTGAAATGGATCGAGGACCGGCGCGAGCACCTGACCGCCACCAACCAGTCGCGCGAGATCGCCTGCGATCTCGAGATCGCCGCCACGCGCGACGGCGCCATCCTTGCGCTCCGCGCCGCGGTGCGCGCCGACATGGGGGCCTATGTGCGCACCAACGGCGGGGTGGTGCCGTCCAAGGCGGCCCAGTTCCTGCCCGGCCCCTACCGCATCGACCATTTTTCCTGCGACGTGCAGGCGGCCATCACCAACAAGACGCCGGTGGGCACCTATCGCGGGCCGGGCCGGTTCGAGGCCAACTTCTTCCGCGAGCGGCTGATCGACATGATGGCCGGCGACCTCGGGCTCGATCCCGTCGCGGTGCGCATGAGGAACCTGCTCACCGCCGACGACATGCCCTACGACATCGGCGACCTGGTGCCGGGCGAGAAGGGGCCGGTGCTCTATGACGGCGGCGATTTTCCGCGCGCGCTGAGCCGGGCGGCCGGGGCCATCGGCTGGCCGGCGCTGGCCACCCGCCAGGGCGAGGAGCGCGACGGGCGGCGGTTCGGGACCGGCGTCGTCTGCTTCGTCGAAAGCAGCGGCGCCGGCCCGTCGGAGACGGCGCGCATCCATGTCGCCGCGGACGGCGCGGTGCGGGTGGCGGTGGGCTGTTCGGCGCTGGGCCAGGGGCTGGAGACCACCATGGCGCAGGTGTGCGCCGACCTGCTCGGCGTGCCGTTCGGGTCCATCGCCGTCGCGCACGGCAGCACGACGTTGTTGCCGAGCGGCGGCGGCACGTTCCACAGCCGCACCGTGGTGATGGGGGCCAACGCCGTGCGGGTGGCCGCCGAGGCGGTGATCGGGAAAGCGTGCGCGCTGGCGGCGCTGCGCTGGAACGTGGCCGAGGACGCGGTCGGGTTCGCCTCCGGCACCGTGCGCCGGCGCGGCGAGGGGGGCGAGGCGCTCGACCTGCCGGCGCTGGCCGCCTTCGCCGCCACCCGCGGCGAGGCGCTGGAGGCCACCGAGACCTTCTTCGTCACCGCGCGCACCCACACCTACGGCGCGCACGCCGCCCACGTGGCGGTGGACCCCGCCACCGGCGCGGTGGAGGTGCTGCGCTACGTGGTGGTGGAGGACATCGGCCGCGTGCTGCACCCGGCGGGGGCGCACAGCCAAGCCATCGGCGCGGCCGTGCAGGGGCTCGGCGGCACCATGATGGATCACATCCGCTACGACGCCGGCGCGCAGCCGCTGACCGTGACGCTCGCCGACTACCTGCTGCCCACCGCGATGGACTTCCCCAATATCGAGGCGCTGACGCTGGAGGAAGCCCCCTCGGCCCTCAACCCCATGGGCTTCAAGGGCGCGGGCGAGGGCGGCATCGTCGCCACCGCCGCCGCCGTCGGCAACGCCGTCGCCCACGCGCTGGGGATCCCGATCGCCGAACTGCCCCTCAGCCCCGCCCGGGTGCACGGCTGGATCGCCGCCGCGGAGAAGGCGCGGGAAGGGTGACGGGGCGGGCGGTTCGGCCCCTCCGTCCGTTCGGGCGGGGCAGGCCGCGTCCGGCCTGGCTTCCCCCGGATACACGCTCGCCAAAAAGCGCGTCGATGACGGGGCACTCCGGGACAGCGCCGCCCTCGCATTGCGCCGACATCCCCGCAAGGGTCCGTTCCAGCCGGCGCAGGTCGCCGATCTTCGTTCGCACGCTGTCCAGATGTGCGACGGTCATTTCGTGGACTTCGCCGCAGGTGTAGCCGCCGCCGTCCACGAGGCCGAGCAGGCTGCGCAGTTCCTCGATGCTGAACCCCAGCTCGCGCCCGCGCAGGATGAAACGGAGCCGCTTGCGCGCGGCATCGCCATAGAGCCGGTAGCCGTTTTCCGAGCGCCTCGGCACAGGCATGAGGCCGATCTTTTCGTAGTAGCGGACGGTCTCGATGCTGGTCCCGGTTTCCGTCGCGAGACGGCCCCGGGTCACGTAATCGACAGGGCTCGCAAACTTTTTCATGAAACCGCTTGAGTCTGTAGTTACTACAGACCCTACCCTGGAAGGCAAGACGGATTCAAGAAGGCGCCGCCAATGGCTTCTGTTCGGGACAATGCCCGGCCCGCTGACGGGCACGGCACGGACGCGCAAGGCGGAGACCGCCGGGGCGCGTCGCTGGCCGGAAACGATACGGTTCAGGCCGCCGTGCCACAGGAAACCCGAACCTTCGCCATCGAGAACATGACCTGCGCCGCCTGCCCGATCGCCGTGCGCAAGGCCATGCAGGGAGTCGACGGCGTGCAGTCGGTCGATGTGGATTTCGGCGCCAAGACCGCGACGGTGGTTTTCGATCCCGCGGTCACGACACCGGACGCCATTGTGCGGGCCTCGACCAGTGCGGGATACCCCGCAAAGCTCGCCGCCCGGGGAGGATAACATGAAAGACCGGACCGTTCTGAGGACCGGGATCGCCGGAACGGCGATCGCGGCGATTTGCTGCTTTACGCCTGTTCTGGTCATAGCGCTCGGGGCCGTTGGCCTGTCGGCCTGGCTCGGGTGGGTGGATTACGTCCTGTTTCCGGCAATGGCGATCTTCATGGGCGTGACGGCCTACGGGCTCTGGCTGCGGCAGCGCAACCGGATCGCAGGCTGCTGCGAAACGACGGACGCAAAGGAATCGGAACAAAAGACATGACGGACCGGGATCGCGATTGCTGCGCCACGGGAATGAAGAACGGGCATCATGACCTGGCAGTCGTCGGGGCCGGGTCCGCCGGGTTCTCGGCGGCGATCGCGGCGGCGGAGCTGGGGGCGCAAGTCGCGCTGATCGGCCATGGCGCGATCGGGGGAACCTGCGTCAATATCGGGTGCGTGCCGTCCAAGACCCTGATCCGCGCCGTCGAGACCCTGCATCGGGCGGCAGGCGCCGCCCGCTTCGCCGGCATGGAGGGGCGGGCCTGGATCAGGGACTGGCGGGCGGTGATCGCCCAGAAGGACGCGCTGGTCGCCGGGCTGCGGCAGGCGAAATATGCGGACCTTCTGCCCGCCTATAGCGGCGTCGGGTATATCGAAGGCCCGGCCCGGCTGGTCCAGGGCGGCGTGGCAGTGAACGGTCGCACCATCCGGGCGAACAGGATCGTCGTCGCGACGGGGGCGCGTCCGGCGATCCCCGATATTCCGGGCATCGGGGATGTTCCCTGTCTCACGAGCACCACGGCGCTCGACCTGGAAGAGCTGCCCGGTTCGCTGCTGGTGATCGGTGGCGGCTATATCGGCGCTGAAATCGCGCAGATGCTCGCCCGTGCGGGCGTGCAGGTGACGATTGTCTGCCGGAGCCGCCTGCTGCCCGCGGCGGAACCGGACATCGGCGAAGCCCTGACGGGCTATTTCAGGGATGAAGGCATCCGGCTGGAAAGCGGCGTGACCTACAAGGACATCGCCCGCACGGCAAGAGGGGTGGCGCTGCGCGTCGTCAGAGACGGCCGGGAGGATCGTCTCGAGGCGGAGCAGGTGCTGGTTGCGACGGGCCGCCGGCCGAACACGGAAGGGCTTGGGCTCGACGACAGCGGAATCCGGCTCGATGCGCGTGGCGCCATCGTCGTCGACGACCGGATGCGGACCTCGAAGCCGGGCATCTATGCCGCTGGCGACGTGACCGGGCGGGATCAGTTCGTCTACATGGCCGCCTATGGCGCGAAGCTCGCGGCCGAGAACGCGCTGAACGGCGACGCGCGCCGCTACGATGCGACGGCGATGCCCTCGGTCGTGTTCACCGATCCCCAGGTGGCGAGCGTGGGTCTGACGGAGACGGCGGCGCGGGCGCAGGGGCTGCGGGTCCGCAGTTCGGTTCTGCCGCTCGAATATGTGCCGCGCGCGCTCGCCGCCCGTGATACGCGGGGCCTGATCAAGCTCGTGGCGGAGACGGAAACGGGCCGGCTGGTCGGCGCGCATATTCTGGCTCCCGAAGGCGCGGACAGCATCCAGACCGCCGTCCTGGCGATAAAGTACGGCCTTACGGTCAACGATCTTGCGGCGACGATCTTCCCGTACCTGACGACCGTGGAAGGCCTGAAGCTGGCGGCCCAGTCCTTCGACAGGGACGTCGCCAGGCTATCCTGCTGCACTGGATAATCCGGCGCGACGATAGCGGCGGCGGCCGCCGTCGGCAACGCGGTGGAGCACGCGTTGGGGGTGAAGATCACCGCGCTCCCCCTGAGCCCCGCCAACATCCGCGCCCTCATCGCCGCGGCGGAGGAAAAGGGAAAAGACGGACAGACGCCGTCAGGCCCGTTCGGGCGTCGACGGGCCCGGCGCGAACGGCGGCGCCATCGCTCCCTCACGTCGTCATGCCCCGCGCATGCGGGGCATCCACGTTTTTCTTTTTTCAGCTACGCCGCAAAAAACCACACGCGGATGGTCGGCCTTCGCCGATCATGACGGGAGCAGGAAAGGGCGGCCACCATGCGCGCTGGAACGATTGCGTGGTGTCCGTCATGGCTCCCTCCGCCGCTCCGCAATCAGCGCCTCGGCGCGGGCGAGATTCCCTCTCGCGAGTTGAATGTAATAGTCGGTGCCCGCTTCCTCGAATACGCCGAGCGCGGCGCGGAAGGCGTCGACGGCCTCCTCCAGCCGCCCGGTGCCGCTCTCGCGCTCGCCGAGTGTGCTGAGGGCATTGCCGAGGTTGTTCTGGGTCATGGCCCAGTCCAGCGGGACGCGCTCGCGGGTGAATTCGGCGAGCGCGGCGCAGTAGGCGGCGACGGCCTCCTCCGGCCGCCCGGTGCCGCTCTCGCGCTCGCCGAGCGTTGCAAGGGCGTTGCCGAGGTTGTTCTGGGTCGTGGCCCATTGCAGGGGCACGCGCTCGCGGGTCCATTCCGTTAGCGCGGCGCGGTAGGCGGCGACGGCCTCCTCCAGCCGCCCGGTGCCGCTCTCGCGCTCGCCCAGCATTGCAAGGGCGTTGCCAAGGTTGTTCTGGGTCGTGGCCCATTGCAAGGGCGCGCGCTCGCGGGTGTATTCGGCGAGCGCGGCACGGTAGGCGGCGACGGCCTCCTCCAGCCGCTCGACGCTGCTTTCGCGCTCGCCGAGTGTGCTGAGGGCATTGCCGAGGTTGTTCTGGGTCATGGCCCAGTCCAGCGGGACGCGCTCGCGGGTGAATTCGGCGAGCGCGGCGCAGTAGGCGGCGACGGCCTCCTCCAGCCGCCCGGTGCCGCTTTCGCGCCCGCCCAGCGCCCGAAGGGCGTTGCCGAGGTTGTTCTGGGTCGTGGCCCATTGCAGGGGCACGCGCTCGCGGGTGCATTCGGCGAGCGCGGCGCGGTAGGCGGCGACGGCCTGTTGCAGAGCCTCGTTATCCCCTGCCTGTTGCCCGATGATGGCCGATCCCAGCCCAAGCGCATGGTGCAACGCGCCCCGCTGGTCCGGCGAAAATCTGTCGACGCGCCCGGCAATAAGCGCATCCAGCTTGGTGATGGCCGGGCGCAGCAGCGTGACGAGGTACTCGCCCTGTCGCTCGGTTGCCGGCGACACGCCGGCCAGTGCGACGGCGGTGAGGGCCGTCGCGAAATCCTCGCCGAAGTCGGTCGGCAGTTCCAGCCGGTCCTGTGTCAGACGATAACCCGTCGTTTCCGCCGGCACGCCGCCAGAACGAGACAGGAATCGGATGACCAGAACCTCGTCCGGCTTCTTGACCCGGCCCCAGATGAGCAGGTCGGCGTTCTTCTGGTGCAGCCACTCCTGGCCTTCCCGCTCGACGGCGGCGAAGCCGTCCGTCAGGTCGCCATGATCCGGTTCGCGCAGAGTGCGGCCGAAACGGTGTACCGAAATACCTGTCTGGGCTTGCAGCGCATCCGCGATGTGGGTCGTGTCCCCGGAGGTGGTGTAGGTGGATAGAGCAAAGCCGCCCGGCCGCGCGCTTTCAGTTAGCGCTGTAGCGGTCGGGCGGCTTTGCGGTGGTCACCGGCGATTTTCCGGTAGGGTCGG
>Ga0326597_10004731_pt1 | contig 19047 bp, 19 predicted proteins | sample RVTome_12_FD_203789 | JGI IMG/M metagenome (GOLD analysis project Ga0326597, IMG submission 203789) | Soil microbial communities from uranium-contaminated site in the Upper Colorado River Basin, Wyoming, United States - RVT100D185 | ecosystem: Environmental > Terrestrial > Soil > Contaminated >... | reverse complement strand
TGCAGGAAGTGCTCCAGAGGCGGCGCGCGACGGTCGAAATCGGCGCCGCGCCGATCGGCACCCGCCAGCGACTGGCGCTGACGGGCGAGATGACCCGCCGATCCCGGCGGTCGTGGCTCGCGATCGCCGGCGTGGGGCTGGGCCTCGTGGCGCTGATCGCGCTCGTCGTCAAGTTGATGCGGTAAAGAAACGGCGGATCGCCCCAACCAGGCGGGCGACGAGACCGGGGTTCGGTGCCGCGATGGCGGAAGGTGCCGGGGCAGCACGGTGTAGGGGCGCAGCATGCTGCGCCCCTACCGGCGCCCCTACCAATATGGCCTCGACCGCCGCGCGCAGGGCCGGTTCGAATTCGCGCGGAAACGGCCGTTCCGCCAGCCGCACCGCGAACCCAGGCTTCTCGGCGGTCCCCGCGAGCTCGATGACCCCGGGGTGGGCTCGCTCAATGATCTCCACGATCGGCCCTAACCCTTCCCTCGTCCCCCGCCCCCCTGCCCCGTAGTACGCCTTTGCCACCGCTTCCACGACGCGCTCCGCCTTCACGCGCCCCGCGACGTAGCCCTCGAGGACGGCCCTAACGGGGGAGGATGCGGAGGACATCGTTGACGAGGGCCAGCGCCATGATGCCGATGATGACGAGGAACCCGACCTGCGTGAGCCGCATCCGCAGCTGCAGCGAGAGCGGCCGGCGGAGCACCGCTTCGGCGATCAGAAACACCGCCTGGCCGCCGTCCAGCACCGGGATGGGCAGCAGGTTCAGCACGGCCAAGCTCACCGAGAAAAACGCCAGGAAATTCAGGAACCAGTCGAGTCCGAGGCGGGCGACCTGCCCCGACATCTGGGCGATCAGGATCGGTCCGCCCACTTCACGCACCGACGCCTGCCGCATCACCAGCCGCTTCACCGACAGGACGACCGCGCCGACTTGCCCGACCGTCTGGGCCGCGCCGATCCCAATCGCGCTGCCGAGGCTGACGCGCTCCCGCACGGTGGGTTGGTCCTGCAGGGCGCCGATCAAGCCGTAGGTCTTTGGCCGGGGGGACGCGGTGTCGGTCTCGGTCTGCGCCTCGGGCACGACCGTGACCGTGACGATGCTGTCGCCGCGCAGCGCCGCGACGGGGAGCCGGCGGCCCGGGCTGTTCCAGATCTTGCGCAGCATGTCGTTCCACGAGCGCACGGTGTCGCCGCCGGCGCGCACGATCAGGTCGCCCGACTCGAGCCCCGCGCGGGCCGCGGGTTGACCGGGATAGACGATCCCGATGCGCGCCGGCAGGAGCGGCACGAGCGCCCGCGCCACCCGCACGCGTGCCGTCGAGTCGCGAGGGGCGAACCGCACGACGACCCGCGTGGCTGGTCCTCCCTCGACACCCGGGCGGGCGACCTCGACCTGCGTCTCCTCCCCCGCCGCGAGCAGCCGGTCCACGATCTGATCCCACGTCCGCACGGTGTCGCCGTCGATCCGCACGATCCGGTCGCCGTGGGCGAGGGTCCCGAGCGCTCCCGCACCCTCGGGGAGCAGGCGGGTGGTGACCGAATCGATCTGTGTCGTGGCGAGCCGCGGCACGCCGACGATGGCGCCCATTCCGGCGTAGATCGCGAACGCCAGCAACACGTTCATCGTTACGCCGGCGAGGATGACCGCCATCCGCGCCCACAGCGGCTGCTTGTCGAAAGCGCGCGCGGGGTCCACCGGCACGGCGCTCCTGCCCCCCTCCAGCTCCCCCGCCATCCCTTCGTCTTCCAGGCCGGCCATCTTGACGTAGCCGCCGAGGGGAATCCACGAGATCCAGTACTCCGTCTCGCCGCGCCGGAACTGCAGGAGCGGGCGGCCGAATCCCAGCGAGAACCGCAGGACCTGGACGCCGACGGCCTTGGCGACGAGGAAGTGGCCCAGCTCGTGCACGAAGATCAGTACGCCGAGCACGACAATGAGCGACGCGATCGTCAGGAGCACGCGGCCTCCCGGGCGAGACGCCGGGCGTCGGCGTCGGCCGCCAGCACCGCCTCGAGCGATCCGGCGTCGCCCGTACGGTGGCGCTCGAGCACGCACGCGATGATCTCCGCGATCCGCCCGCAGGCGATCCGCTCGTCCAGGAACAGCTCCACAGCTACCTCGTTGGCGGCGTTGAAGGCGGCGGGCGCGGTGCCGCCGGCGCGCGCGGCCTCCCGGCCCAGCCCGTAGGCCGGGAACAGGTCGGACCGCACCGCTTCGAACGTCAGGTCTCCGGCCGCGACCGGATCGAACCGGCGCACGCCGCTATCGGCCACCCGCTCCGGGTGCGTGAGGGCGTAGAGAATCGGCAGCTCCATCGTCGGGAATCCCACCTGGGCCAGCACCGAGCCGTCCACGAATTCGGCGAAGGCGTGGATCACCGACTGCGGGTGCACCACCACCTCGACCTGATCGTACCCGATCCCGAATAGGAAGTGCGCTTCGATGACCTCGAGCGCCTTGTTGACGAGCGTCGCCGAGTCCACCGTGATCTTCTTGCCCATCTTCCACGTGGGGTGACGCAGCGCCTCGGCGACCGTGGCCCGCGCCGCCCGCGCCGGGTCCCAGGTGCGGAACGGCCCGCCCGACGCCGTGAGGATCAGCCGCGCCAGCTCCGTGGGGCGCCGCCCCGTCACGCATTGCAGCACCGCGCTGTGCTCGGAGTCCACGGGGACGATTTCCCCACCACCCTCGCGCGCGGCGCGAGTGACGAGCTCCCCGGCCATCACGAGGGTTTCCTTGTTCGCGAGGGCGACGCGCTTCCCCGCGCGCAGCGCGGCGAGAGTCGCCTCGAGCCCCGCGGCGCCCACGATGCCGTTCACGACGATCCGCACATCGGCGTGCGTCGCGGCCTCGACGAGGCAGCCGCTGCCCGCCCCGCGCCCTTCTCCCGTCTCCCCGCTCCCGCCGTTGACGAGTCCGACGTACGCGGGGTTCCACTCGGAGACTTGCTGCGCCAGCAGACCCGCATTCGAGTGCGCGGTGAGGGCGACGACCCGGAACCGCTCGCGCTGCCGCGCCAGCACCTGGAGCGTGGAGCAGCCGATCGAGCCGGTCGAGCCGAGCACCGCGACGCCGATCGTCATATCACGCCGAACAGCTTGAAGAGCCCCGCCGCCGCGGGCACCACGAAATACAGCGAGTCGAGCCGGTCGAGCACGCCGCCGTGGCCCGGGATCAGCGCGGACGAGTCCTTCACCCCCGCCTCCCGCTTGAACAGCGATTCGGCCACGTCGCCGACCTGCGCCACCACCCCGACGACACCGCCCACCGTCACCAGTTGCCAGACCGCGAAGTTCCACCCTACGCGGTTCAAGACGAGGAGGCCGAGCACCAAGGCCGTGACGACGGAGCCGACGAACCCGCCCACCGCGCCCGACCGCGTCTTGTTCGGAGACAACACGGGGGCGAGCTTGGCGCCTCCCATCCTGATCCCGACCGCCATCGCGGCCGTGTCACCGATCCAGGTGATCACGAGGGGGAAGAGCGTGAGGCAGAGGTAGGCGAACGGTTGGTTGGCGGCGTTGACCCCGTGACGGATCGGGATCAGGAACGCCAGCAGGGCCGACGCGTAGAGGCAGCCGAACAGCGTCACCGATACCACCGCGAGCGGCCGGCCCGACGGCCCGCGCCGCACCATCGCCACGACGAGCGTCGCCATCACCCACAACGCGCCCAGGTACAGCGCGGGCTCGGCCCAGTGCGTCTCGGAGCCCTTCGCCCAGTAGGCGAGGAGCGGGATCGCGGCGGCGGCAAGCCAGCCGGTCCGGTCGAGCGCGTCGATGCCCTGGCGGCGCGCCAGGTCGTAGATCTCGCGGGTACCGAGCACACCGAGCGTGGCGAGCGCGGCGGCGAGGGGCCACCCGCCGAGCCAGATCACGCCGACCGCCAAAGGAATGGCGATCGCCGCCACGGCGATCCGCCGCGCCAGGTTGCTCGCCATCAGACAGTGACTTTGCCGAAGCGACGCTCGCGCCGTTGGTAGTCGAGGATGGCCTCGAACAGGGTCTGGCGCGTGAAGTCGGGCCACAGGACGGGCGTCATGTACAGCTCGGTGTAGGCGACCTGCCACAGCAGGAAGTTCGAGAGCCGCAGCTCGCCGGACGTGCGGATCAGCAGGTCGGGATCGCTCCAGGGCGCGGTGTACAGCTTGGCCCGGATGGCGTCCTCATCCAGGTCCTCGAGCCGCTTCGTGCCCTTCAGCACCTCCTCGGCGAGGAGGCGGGCGGCGCGGGCGATCTCGCCGCGCGACGAGTAGGAAATGCAGAGATTGAGCGACAGCTTGCTGCCGGCCGCCGTTTCGCGCTCGACACGCTCCACCGCCTCCCGCGCCGTGGGCAGGAGCCGCGAGCGGTCGCCCAGAACGTGCACCGCCACCCCCATCTCGCGCAATTCGGCGATCTCGCGCGCGACGTACTCTTCGAGCAGCTCCATCAGGGCCGAGATCTCCGGGAGGGGCCGCTGCCAGTTCTCCTCGGAGAAGGCGAACAGCGTGAGCACCTCCACGCCCGCCTCGAGCGCCCCTTCGACGGTCTCGCGCACCGCCTGCATCCCCGCCCGGTGGCCGAGCGGCCGGGGCAGGTGGCGCTCGCGCGCCCAGCGCCCGTTGCCGTCCATGATGATCGCCACGTGGCGGGGAATCGGCCCCGGCAGCATCAGACCTCCATGATCTCCGCTTCCTTGGCCTTCACCGCCGCGTCCACGAGCTTGAGGTGCTCGTCGTGCACCTTCTGGATGTCCTTCTCGCCCCTCTTTATCTCGTCCTCGGAGACGTGCTCGATCTTCTTGATCTTGGCGATCGTCTCGGTGCGCGCGTGGCGAATGGCCACACGGCCTTCCTCGGCGAGCTTGTGGATGACCTTCACCAGCTCCTTGCGCCGCTCCTCGGTGAGGGGCGGCAGGGGGATGCGGATGATGTTGCCGTCGTTGGAGGGGGTGAGCCCCAAGTCCGAGGCGAGGATCGCCTTCTCGATCGCCTTGAGCAGCGTCTTGTCCCACGGCTGGATCGTGAGGAGCTTCGGGTCGGGCGCGGCGACGCTCGCCACCTGGGTCAGCGGCATCTCGTTGCCGTAGGCCTCGACGCGGACGAGGTCGAGCAGGGCGGTCGTGGCCTTCCCCGTCCGGACAGTGGAGAACTCGCGTTTCACCGCCTCGACCGTCTTGTCCATGAGCTGCTTCGCGTGCTTCAGCTGGTCGGCCAGGCTGGTCGTCATTGGACGATCGTGCCGACGCGCTCGCCGGCCAGCACTCTGGCCGTCGCGCCGGGCTGGTTGATGTTGAATACCACGATGGGGAGCTTGTTCTCCTTGCACAACCCGAAGGCGTTGGCGTCCATGACGGCGTAGCCCTTCACGATGGCGTCCTGGAAGGACAGGGCCGGCAAGAACTCGGCCTTCGGGTCCCTCTTCGGGTCCGCGGTGAACACGCCGTCGACGTTGGTCGCCTTGAGGATCACCTGCGCCTCGATCTCGAGCGCGCGCAGCACGGCGGCGGTATCGGTCGAAAAGTACGGGTTTCCGGTGCCGCCCGCGAAGATGACCATCCGGCCCTTCTCGAGGTGGCGCACGGCGCGGCGCCGGATGTAGGGCTCGGCCAGCTCCTCCATCCGGATCGCCGTCATCACGCGCGTATCGACGCCTTTCTTCTCCAGGATGTCCTGGAGCGCGAGGGCGTTGATGATGGTGGCCAGCATGCCCATGTAATCGGCCGAGACGCGGTCCATTCCCTGCTGGCTGGCGGTGGTGCCGCGCAGGATGTTGCCGCCGCCCACCACCAGGCCCAGCTGCACGCCGGTGGCGGCGACCTGCTTCAGCTCGTCGGTCAGGCGGCCGATGACGCCGAAGTCGATGCCGGAGCCGCCGGCGCGACCGGCGAACGCCTCCCCTGAGACTTTGAGGAGGGCCCGCCGGTACGCCAGCTTCGCCGCCACCTCAGTTGCCCCCGAGCTCGAACCGGGCGAACCGGCGGACCTCGACCTTCTCGCCGGTCTTGCCGGAGAGCGCCTTCACCAGCTCGCCGACCGTGACCTTGTCGTCCTTCACGAACGGCTGCTCGAGCAGCACCTGCTCCTCGAAGAACTTGCGGAGCTTGCCCTCGACGATCTTCGCTTTGATCGCCTCGGGCTTCTTCTCCTCGGCGACCTGGGCGGTATAGACGCGGCGCTCCCGCTCGACGACCTCCGCCGGCACGTCCTCGACGCGCACGGCGATGGGCCGCGCGGAGGCGACGTGCAGCGCCAGGTCCTTGGCGAGCTGCTTGAACTCCGGCGTGTTGGCGACGAAGTCGGTCTCGCAGTTCAGCTCGACCATCGTCGCGACGCGGCCGTTGAAGTGCAGGTACACCTCGATCGCGCCCTCGGCGGCGGACCGGTCGGCCCGCTTCTCGGCCCTGGCGGCAAACTTCACGCGGAGCAGCTCCTCGGCCTTGGCCATGTCGCCGCCGGTTTCCTCGAGCGCCTTCTTGCAATCCATCATGCCCGCGCCGGTCTTGGCGCGGAGCTCCGCCACCTGTTTCGCGTTGATCGGATTCGTCATCGTGCTCATTTCACTCCTCGCTCCTCACAAAAACGCCGCCCTCGCGCCGTTGGGCCGGAGGGCGGCGGTCAGGAATACACCCAACGGGTCCGGTTACGCCTCGCCCCCGCCGACGGGCTCAGCCGGGGCCGGCGCCTCTTCCGTCTTCAGCCGGGCGGCGATCGCCTCCGGCTTGGGCCGCCGCTTGCGCCGCGCGGGCCCCTTCTTCTTCCCACCTTCCGCCTCCGCCTCGACGCCCGTTTCGGTCGAGTAGGTCGTGCCCTCGCCCTCTTCGGCGGCGTCGCGCAGCGGCATCTGGTGCCGCGCTTCCCCGATCACGTCGGAAACCGCGGCCGTCAGGAGCGACACCGCGCGGATCGCGTCGTCGTTCCCGGGGACCGGGATGGTGATCAGGTCCGGGTCGGCGTTCGTGTCCACGATCGCCACCACGGGGATCTTCAGCTTGTTCGCCTCGGCGACGGCGATGCGCTCCTTCTTCGCGTCCACCACGAACAACGCGCCCGGCAGCCGGCCCATGTTCTTGATGCCCGCGAGGTTCTTGTCGAGCTTCACGCGCTCGCGGTCGAACAGCAGCTGCTCCTTCTTCGTGTAGTTCCCGAATTCGCCGTCGGCCGCGCCCTGCTCCAGCTCCTTCAGACGCTTGATCTGCTTCTTGATCGTCTGGAAGTTGGTCAGCGTGCCGCCCAGCCACCGCTCGGTCACGTGGAACGCCCCGCAGCGCTTCGCCTCGGCCTGGAGAATGCCCTTCAGCTGCTTCTTGGTGCAGACGAAGAGCACGCCCTCGCCCTTCAGCACCACGGCGCGCAGCAATTCCTGCGCCTCGTGCAGCTGATGGAGAGTCTTCTGGAGGTCGATGATGTAAATGCCGGAGCGCTCGGCGAAGATGAACCGCCGCATCTTCGGATTCCAGCGGCGCGTCTGGTGCCCGAAATGGACACCTGCTTCCAGCAAGTCCTGTAACTGAGGCTGGGTCATGCACTCCCTCTCATGGGTTTTGACTCCGCCGCCGCCATCATCTCGCTCGACACCCCCGCAGGGGACCCGGTCGCGCGATCAGGCGACGTGAGTGATTGACTGGGCGTTGGGCGTGGGGCGTGCTGCAACGCCCTACGCCCCACGTCCGACTTACCGCTTACTGAACTGGAACCGCTTCCGCGCGCCGGCGCGGCCCGGCTTCTTGCGCTCGACCGCCCGCGGATCGCGCGTCAGGAGCCCCTGCTCCCGCAGCTTCTTGCGATGGCGGTCGTCCGCCAACACGAGCGCCCGGGCGATGCCGAGGCGCAGCGCGCCGGCCTGACCGGTCAAGCCGCCGCCGTTCACCCGCGCCTTGACGTCGAACGCGCCGAGCGTGTCGGTCGCCGTGAACGGCTGCTGGATGTGGCTCACCAGGGACGGCCGGGGGAAATAGTCGCCCAGCGTCCGGCCGTTGATGTGCCACTTCCCCGAGCCCGGCGTCAGATACACCCGCGCGATGCCGAGCTTGCGGCGTCCAATCGCGTGCCAGCGCAGCTCCGGTGGGGCGATCGTCATCAGGCCTTCACCGCCACGAGGGGCGTCGGTTGCTGCGCCGCGTGCGGATGCGTCGGGCCCGCGTACACCTTGAGCATCTGCTTCACGTGTTGGCGCGACAACGTCGTCTTCGGCAGCATCCCCCACACCGCTTTCTCGATCACCCGTTCCGGATGCTTGTTGAGCACGCGCTGCACCGGTGTGAAGCGCTCGTGGCCCATGTAGCCGGTGTGGCGGAAGTAGCGCTTCTGCTCCACCTTGCGGCCCGTCAGCTTGACGCGCTCGGCATTGATGACGATGACGCAATCGCCGCCGTTGACGTACGGCGTGAACGTCGGCTTGTGCTTGCCGCGGAGCACCTGCGCGACGCGGCTCGCCAGCCGGCCGAGCGGCTGCCCGGCGGCGTCGACGATCCACCAGCGGTGCTCGATATCCTCGGTCTTCAGTACGTACGTCTTCATGCCTTTTTTCGCGCCCGGATTTTGGCAGACGCGAACTATACCCGGGCCGTAAGGGCCTGTCAACCCGAGGGTTCCGCGCTCGGGAGGGGGGCGAAGCTGACGAGCGACGCGCCCTTGTCCACGGTCTGGCCGGCGGCGACGTGGATCGTTTCCACCACCCCCGCCCGCGTCGCACGCAGCTCGTTTTCCATCTTCATCGCCTCGACGACCACCAGCCCCGCCCCCACGTTCACCCGCTGCCCCACCACCACCTCCACCCGCACCACCAGCCCGGGCATCGGCGCCTTCACCACGCCGCCGCCCGCCGGCGTCGCGCGCCGCCCGGTCAGCGCCTGAATCTGCCGCGTCCGGTCGTCCAGCACCTCGACCTCGAAGCGGTCCCCCACCGCGCCCAGCGCCCAGCGCAGCGGGGGGGCGGGGGGCGCGGCGCCTTCGAGCGGCTGCGCGGCCACCGTCCACGAGCTGCCGGCGAGGAGGAGATGATAGAGGGGCGTGCCGGGGACGGCCGCCATATGCGCCTCGAACGGCTCGCCGTCGACCGTGACCCGGCCGCCGCCCACGTCGATTTCGTAGGTGCGGGCGCGGAGGGTGACGAAGTACTTCACGCGGCCTCCAGGACCACCACGGTTTCGACGTGCGCGGTTTGGGGAAACAGATCGAACGCCCGCACCGCCGCGATCTGGTAGTTCACGTTCAGGCGGTGCAGGTCGCGCGCCAAAGTCGCCGGATCGCACGACACGTACACGAGCCGGTCGACCGGCTCGGCGGTGAGGCGCAGGGTCACGTCCCAGTGGAGGCCGGCGCGGGGCGGGTTCACCACCACCGCGTGCGGCGCCGGCAGGCTCGGCAGCACATCCTCGGCGCGGCCGGCGATGAAGCGCACGGGCGCTCCCGTCGCCCGCGTGCGCGCCCAGCCGATCGCCGCTTCGTCGGCGTCCACGCTGACGACGCTCGCGCCGCGCTCGGCGAGGAGCGCCGCGGTGTCGCCGATGCCGCCGTAGAGATCCCACACCGTCCGCCCCCGCACCTCACCCAGCTGCTCCACCGCCCAGCCGCGCGCGAGCATCCCCATTTCGGGGTTCACCTGCTCGAATGCCGTGGCCGGAAACCCCGTGGCCGGCCCCGCCATCACGCGCGCGGCGCCCTCCGCCGGCCGCCACCAGCAGATCACCTCGTCGCCTTGCGGCAGCGCCCGCCGCAGCCGCTCGGCGTCAAGCCAGGGCTCTCCCGTCGCTTCGGCGATCACGTGCCGCCGTCCCTCGCGGTCGAGCCGCAGGGTGAGCCGCGTGAGCCCGGGCGGCAGGAGGTCGAGCCGCGAGCGCAGCTCGCGCCACAGCGCCATCAGGCGAAAGTCGGCGATGTGGCAGTCGGCGAGCGGGAACACGAAGTTCGGCCGGTCGTGCGGGTGCAGCCCCACCGCCCGCCCCTTCACGGCGAGCGAAATCTTCGAGCGGTAGCGCCACTCTTCGACCGCCTCGACAATCTCCGGGTCCGGCACGTCGAGCTTGCCGATGCGGCGCAGCGCCTCGCGGACGATCGCCCGCTTGGCGACGAGCTGCGCGTCGTACTCGAGGTGCTGCAGCTGGCAGCCGCCACAATGGTCCTGGGTGTAGTGGCGGCACGGCGGCGACACCCGCCCCGGTCCCGCCCCCGTTACCTCGCCCACCGCCGCCCGCCCGAAGTTGCGGAGCAACTTGAGGCTGCCGTCCTTCAGGCGGATGCGGTCGCCCGGCGCGGTGCGCGGCACGAACACCGCCCGCCCGTCGGCCAGCCGGCCGACGCCGTCGCCCCCGGCGGCGATCCCCGTGATCGTCACGAGGTCACTCACGGAGCGCCTCTCTCCGCCCCGCCTCCACCCAGGCGGTCCCTAAAGGACTCCCTGACGGTCGCGGGCGGTCGCGAGCGGGATCGCTGCGCGCCCGCTTCTCGTCGGCCAGCAGCGCGGCCGTGACGGCCACGGCCCGCTCGAGGCCCGCCAGGGGCGGGGCCGCGAGCACGCGCTGGCCGACGCGCTCCAGGTAGGTGATGTCCAATTCCCCCCGGCGGAATTCGGGATCGTCCATGACCCGGAGATGGAAGGGCTGGGCGGTCGGCAGCCCGACGATCACCAGCTCGCGCAGCGCGCGGCGCATCCGCTGAATCGCGACCTCGCGGGTCTCGCCCCACGCGATGAGCTTCGCGAGCAGCGGATCGTAGAACAGCGTCACCTCGTTCCCCGCTTCGACGCCGCTGTCCCAGCGGATCCCCGGCCCAGACGGCACGCCCAGGTATTGCAGCACGCCCGTGGCCGGGAGGAAATCGTTGAACGGGTCCTCGGCGGTGATGCGGCACTCGATGGCGTGGCCGCGGGGCTGCAGCAGGCCGGCGTGAACGCGCATCGGGTGACCGGCCGCGATGCGGAGCTGCTCGCGCACCAGGTCCACGCCGTACACGAGCTCGGTGACGGGGTGCTCGACCTGAATGCGGGTGTTCATCTCGAGGAAGTAGAACTCGCCCGCCCCGCCGGGCACGAGGAGAAACTCGATCGTGCCCGCCCCCGTGTATCCGACCGCGCCCGCCGCCGCCGTCGCGGCCTCGGACAGCCGCCGTCGCAGGGCCGGCGACACGGCGGGTGAGGGCGCCTCTTCGATCAGCTTCTGGTGGCGGCGCTGGATGCTGCACTCGCGCTCCCCCAGGGCCACGACGCGGCCGTGGCGGTCGGCCAGCACCTGGATCTCGATGTGGCGCGGGCGCTCGAGGTACTTCTCGACGTACACGCTGCCGTCGCCGAACGCCTTCTGCGCTTCGCTCCGCGCGCCCTGGAACGCCGAGTCGATTTCGGGCTCGGTGCGCACGAGCCGCATCCCCTTGCCGCCACCTCCCGCCGCCGCCTTCAGGAGCACCGGGTAGCCAAGCCGTTGCGCTTCGCGCCGCGCCTCGGCGGCATCGCGCAGCGGCGCGGCCGTCCCCGGCACGACGGGCACCCCCGCCGCCTGCATCCGGCGCCGAGCCTCGGCCTTATCGCCCATGGCGCGGATCGCCGCCGCCGGCGGTCCGACGAACACCAGGCCCCCGTCGGCGCACGCGTCGGCGAAGGCCGCGCGCTCGGAGAGGAATCCGTAGCCGGGGTGCACCGCCTGGCAGCCGGCGCCCTGCCCGGCGGCGATGAGCTTCGGGATGTTGAGATAGGAGTCGGCGGCGGGCGCGGGGCCGAGCAGCACGGCGGAATCGGCGGCGCGCACATGCGGAGCAAGCCGGTCGGCTTCGGAGTACACCGCGACCGCCTCGAGACCCTCCTCGTGGCAGGCGCGGATGACGCGCAGCGCGATCTCGCCGCGGTTCGCGACCAGGACGCGCTTGATCAGCGACACCCCACGTCGGCCTTGAGGCCGAAGGTCGCGAGCGGCCGGCACAGCGCCCGCGTGACGTCCGCGGCGCGCCGGTAGAGGGCGACGGCCGGCGCGCTCCACGGCTCGTGCTGATCGATAGCGAGTCGCAGCGCCGCGAACACGAAATCCTCCGCGGGCACGCGCTCCCCCTTCGGCTCGGCCCCCGCCACCCACACGAGCGGGCGGCTGTTCCACCCGAGCCGCGGGCGAACGGCGGGCGCGCGGTCGAACCCCATACTGGCACATACCGGCCCCCCCCGCCGCTGGGCGAAGGCGCGCAGCGCGGGATCGCGCTGGCGCGCGTCGCGCAGCACCCGCCCGCGGAACACGCTGTCCCCGATCCAGGTGGCGAGCGGGAAGATCAATAGATCGGGGCGGAGGCCGCGGGCGAAACGCATGTACCAGGCGGCGTAGGTGTCGGCATCACCCGCGGTGAGCAACACGCCCTGCCGCGGGCAGGCGCGGAGCAGGTTCTCACCCAGCTCTTCCAGCACGGGCGGCAGCCGCAGCGCCTCGGGGAGCGCGTGCCACACGGTCGTCGCCGCGTCGGTGCCGCCCGTCTCCCACGCGAGCAGCGCCTTCTGCCCCCAGGCGTACACGCGGAAGACCTGCGCCGAGTCGGCCGTGCGCGTGCCGCGGCTCCAGCGAGCGGCCCGGGCGAACGCCTGCTCGGCGGTGTCGAGCGCGGCGCGCGCCCAGGCCGTGTCGGCGGGCGCGCGGTGTGCGTGGTAGCCGTCCAGGACCCGCACGTAGGCGCGGCCGACCCCGAGCCACGCCTGAGCGTCGGTCGAGTCCGCCGCGATGCGCACCCACAGGGCGGCGCGGAGCGAGTCGGCGGCGGGCGCCGGCGCCTGGAGCACCAGCGCCGCTAGGCTCGCGCTACAGAGGAATGTTGCCATGCTTCTTGGGCGGGTTCCGGTCACGTTTGGCGGCGAGCGTGGAGAGCGCCTCGATCAGCCGCGGCCGCGTGTCGCGCGGGTCGATGATGTCGTCCAGGTAGCCGCGCGCCGCCGCCTGGTAGGGGTGGGCGAACTTCTCCCGGTACTCCTGCGCCCGCTCCTCGGTCGCTTCGTCCTTGTAGAGGATCTCGACCGCGCCCTTCGGTCCCATCACGGCGATTTCGGCGGTGGGCCAGGCGACGTTGTAGTCGCCGCGCACGTGCTTCGAGTTCATGACGTCGTAGGCGCCGCCGTAGGCCTTGCGCGTGATCACGGTGAGCTTCGGCACGGTGGCCTCGCAATAGGCGTAGAGCAGCTTGGCCCCGTGCTTGATGATGCCGCCGTGCTCCTGCGCCACCCCGGGGAGGAACCCCGGCACGTCCTCGAAGGTGACGAGGGGGACGTTGAACGCGTCGCAGAACCGGATGAAGCGGGCGCCCTTGAGCGACGCCGCGATATCCAGCACGCCCGCGAGGGTCGCAGGCTGATTCGCGACGATACCGACCGGCCGGCCTCCGAGCCGCGCGAACCCGACCAGCAGATTCCCGGCGTAATCCCGATGCACCTCGAAGAACGTCCCGCCATCCACCACCCGCCGGATCACGTCGTGCATGTCGTACGGCTTGCTCGGCTCGTCCGGGACGACGTCGAGCAGCGCCTCGTCGCGCCGGTCGGCGGGATCGTCGGACGGGCCGATGGGCGGAGCGTCGAGGTTGTTCGAGGGGAGGTAGGAGAGCAGCGTGCGGACGGCCGTCAGCGCTTCCAGCTCGGAGTCGTGCACGAAGTGCGCGACGCCCGAAGTGCCGCCGTGGACATCGGCGCCGCCCAGCCGCTCGAAGTCCACTTCCTCGTGGGTGACCGTCTTCACGACGCTCGGTCCGGTGACGAACATATACGAGATGCCGCGCACCATGAACACGAAGTCGGTGATCGCCGGGCTGTACACCGCGCCCCCGGCGCAGGGGCCGAGGACGGCGCTGATCTGCGGCACGACGCCGGACGCGAGGGTGTTGCGCAGGAAGATGGCGGCGTAGCCCCCGAGCGACACGACGCCCTCCTGAATGCGGGCGCCGCCCGAATCGTTGAGGCCGATCACCGGCGCGCCGTTCTGCACGGCCAGGTCCATCACCTTGCAGATCTTCTCCGCATGCGCTTCGGATAATGATCCGCCGAACACGGTGAAGTCCTGCGAGTAGACGTAGACCAGCCGCCCGTCGATACGCCCCCATCCCGTCACGACCCCGTCCCCCAGGACCTTCTGGTCGGCCAGGCCGAAGTCGGTGGCGCGGTGGGTGACGAAGCGGTCGAGCTCGACGAACGACCCCGGGTCGAGCAGCACGTCGAGCCGCTCCCGCGCCGTCATCTTGCCCTTCTGGTGCTGCGTGGCGATGCGGTCCGCGCCGCCGCCCTGCTCGGACTCGGCGCGCTTCTGCTGCAGGAGCTCCAGCTTCTCGCGCATGCTCATGCGGTGAATCTAGGCGCGAAAAGGGGGCAGGATAACCCTGCCCCCCCTTTCGCCCCGTCTGTCGCGGTGCGTCTACGCGTCTGGCGGCGATGCGTCCGGCATGGCTTCTCTCACCGGCGGCACCCCCGTGTCGTCCTTGGGGAACCCAGTCGCCGCCAGCACGATCCGATGGTGGATCGGATCCACCTCCAGCACCTTCAACTCGACCGCCTGCCCTTCCTTCACGGCATCGGCAGGGCTCGAGATGTCCGGGATGCCGAGCTGCGACATCGGAATGAAGCCCTCGATGTCGTTGCCCAGGTCCACGACCACGCCCTTGTCCATCAGGCGCATCACGCGGCCCCGCAGCTCCGTACCCACCGGGTAGGTCTCGCCGATCGAGAGCCACGGATCTTCCTGCGCCTGCTTCAGGCCCAGGGAAATCCGCTTGTTCTCGGCATCGACGTTCAGGATCAGCACGTCCACCTCGTCGCCCTTCTTCACGACTTCGGAGGGGTGCTGCACGCGCTTGGTCCACGACATGTCGGAGATGTGGATCAGGCCGTCGATGCCCGGCTCGATCTCGACGAAGGCGCCGAACGACGTGAGGTTGCGGACCTTGCCGCGCAGCCGGGTGCCGACCGGATACTTCTGCGGCAGCGCCATCCACGGGTCCTGCTCGGTCTGCTTCATCCCGAGCGAGACCTTCTCCTCCGTCTCGTCCACCTTGAGGACCACCGCCTCGATCGATTCGCCGATCGACACGAGCTTCGAGGGATGCCGCACGTTGCGGGTCCAGCTCATCTCGGAGATGTGGACCAGCCCTTCGATGCCCGGCTCGAGCTCGACGAACGCGCCGTAGTTCGTGATCGAGACGACTTTCCCCTGCACGCGCGTGCCGACGGGGTACTTGGCCGCCACGTTCTGCCACGGGTAGGTCTGGAGCTGCTTCAGGCCGAGCGAGATGCGCTCGCGCTCCCAGTCGATGTCGAGGACTTTCACCTCGAGCTCCTGGCCGATGTGCACCATTTCGGAGGGGTGTGACACGCGGCCATAGCTCATGTCGGTGATGTGCAGCAGGCCGTCCACGCCGCCCAGGTCGATGAAGGCGCCGAAGTCGGTGATGTTCTTCACCACGCCTTTGCGCGTCTGGCCGACGGACAGCTCCTTCATCAGGACGTCGCGCTTGGTCTTGCGCTCGGCCTCGAGCAGCACGCGGCGCGATACGACGATATTGCGGCGCCGCTTGTTCAGCTTGATGATCTTGAACTCGAAGCTCTGGCCCAGCAGCTCGTCGATGTTCGGCACGCGGCGCAAGGCGATCTGGCTGCCCGGGAGGAAGGCGTCCACACCCATCAGGTCCACGACCACGCCGCCCTTGATCTTCTTCACCAGGGTGCCGGCGACCGCCTCGTCCTTCTCGTGCGCCTCGCGGATCTTTTCCCAGACCCGCATGAAGTCGGCCTTCTTCTTCGAGAGGACGACGGCCCCCTCCTGGTCCTCCAGGTGCTCGAGGAAGACCTCGATCTCGTCGCCTTCCTTGAGGCTCTTGGGATCCTTGAATTCGTCGATCGAGACGGCCCCCTCCGACTTGAACCCGACGTCGAGAATGACGGCGGTGTCGGTCACGCGGAGCACCTTCGACTTGACGATTTCGCCTTCTTCGATGTTCGAGAGCGTGCCCTCGTACAGCTCGGTCATCTTCGCGATCTCGTCCGAGGAGTACTCCTCGTCGAGACCGGCACGGACACGGAGGACGGAGTGAGTGGTCTTCTTGGCGGGGCGCTCTTGTTCGGATTCTTCGACGTCGTTCGCTTCTACCAGCATTCGGGACACCGGTTCAGTTACGGGTTTGAGGTTGCCAACACCCGAGCCCAGGGCCCGGGGAAGCCGCGAAACCTAGCCGGGCAGCCGCCGCCGCGCCAGTTCCACGACGCGGGCGACCTGCTCCTCGAGCGTCAGGGCCGTGGAATCGAGCAGGACGGCATCCGCGGCGGGCTTCAGGGGAGCGACCGGCCGGGTGGCGTCGGCGTCGTCGCGGGCGGCGAGCGCCCGGCTTTCGCGCCGCACTTCGTCGGCATCCACCGCCCGCCCCCGCCCCGCCCGCTGCGCCAGGCGCCGCCGGGCGCGCTCGTCGGGCGTGGCGGTGAGGAACACCTTGAGCGGCGCGTCGGGGAAGACGACGGTCCCGATGTCGCGCCCGTCCACCACCACGCCGGACGGGTGGGCCGCGGCCGCCTCCCGCTGCCGGGCGTTCACCCAGGCGCGCACTTCCGGGATCGCCGCGACAGCGGAGACATGGCGCGTCACCCGCTCGCTTCGGATCGCCTCCTCCACGTCCACCCCCGCCACCTCAGGCCGGAACACATCTCCCACGAGCACGAGTCGAACCGGCAGCCGCTCGGCCAGCGCGACAATGCGTTGGGCGGGCCAAGCGTCCCCCTCCCTTCTCCCTTCTTCTCCCAGATTGTCCAGTGCCGCGAGCGTCAATGCTCGATACAACGCCCCCGAATCGAGGTGCGCCCACCCAAGCCGCCGGGCGACGAGCGCCCCCGTGGAGCTCTTGCCCGACGCCGCCGGGCCGTCGATCGCAACCACGCGCACCGTCATGCGCCGATCCGTTTCAGGTCCGTGAAGAATCCCGGATAGCTGATCGCCACCGAACGCCGCTCCGAGAGTCGTACATCGGCCCCGGGCACGGCCGCGAGGACGGCGAACGCCATGGCGAGCCGGTGGTCGGCCGCCGTGTCCACCCGGCCGCGCGGCGGCCGTTCCGTCCCCTCGACATGCAGGTCGTTGCCGCGAGCCTCGGCGCGCACGCCGACGGCCCGCAGGTTCGCGGCGAGCAGCTCCAGCCGGTTGCTCTCCTTCACGCGCAGCTCCCCGACCTCGCGAAATGCCGTCTCCCCTCGGGCGCGACTCGCCAGCACGGCGAGCACCGGCACCTCGTCCACGAGCGTCGGGATCTCCGCGGCCGGCACCTCGGTGCCGGTCAGCTCCGCCGGCCGCACGATCAGATCCGCCACCGGCTCACCGCCCGAGTCCCGCAGATTCACCCGTTCAACGTGCGCCCCCATCCGCTCGAGCACGACCAGGAACCCCGTGCGCGTGGGGTTCACCCCGACGTTCTCGATCAGCAGCTCTCCACGCTCGGCGAGCACCGCGGCGGCGACGAGAAAGGCGGCGGACGAGACGTCGCCAGGCACGGAAAGTTGGAAAGATCGAAAGTGGGAACGGGACGACGGCTCGTAAGCGATGGCGCCGCCCTGCTCGTGCAGGTTCAGCCCCAAGTGCACGAACAGCCGTTCGGTGTGGTCCCGGGAACGATAGGGCTCGCGGATCGTCACAGCCACCCGGCCGGCGAGTCCCGCGAGGAGCAGCGCGCCTTTCACCTGGGCGCTCGCGATGGGACTCGTATAGACGAGGCTGCGCAGCCGCCCTCCGCGAATCGCGAGCGGCAGGCCGTCTCCCTGCTCTTCCACGATCTCGGCGCCCATGGTCCGCAGCGGCTCGGTGACGCGCCGCATCGGCCGCCGGCGCAGCGACGCGTCGCCGGTGACGCGTGCCCTGAACCGCTGACCGGCGAGGATTCCAAGGAGCAGGCGCGCGGTCGTACCGGAATTGCCGCAATACAACGGGGCGTGGGGCGTGGTGAGTGGTCGGCGGCGGACCCTGACTGCCGCTCCGGCGCGGATGGGCGAGATCTCGGCGCCGAGCTGGCGCAGCACGCGGGCCGTGCTCTTCACGTCGTCCCCGGTGAGCAATCCGTCGATCTCGCTCGTGCCGCGCGCGAGGGCCGCGAGCATCAAGACCCGGTGCGAGATGCTCTTGTCACCCGGCGGCCGCACGACGCCCCCCCCCCGGGCGTTCACGGATCGACCCGGCGCCGCCAGTCCGCGGCGCGGGCGAGCCACGCGGTGAGCGCCGGCCCGTCCCCGGCCTCGAGGGCGCGCTCGACCGCGCCGAGCGGCTCCTCCAGCGCCCGCAGCGCGGGGAGCACCGCGTCGCGGTTCATGAGCAGGATCTCGGTCCACAGGGCGGGGTTGCTCGCGGCGAGGCGCGTCGTGTCGAGCGCGCCCGGGCCGAGCGAGGCGCCGGGCGGCGCGTGGTGCGCGAGGAAATGGGCGAGGAGCGACGCGATGACCTGCGGCACGTGGCTCGTGGCGGCGAGTTGGGCGTCGTGGCGCCCCGCGTCCAGCGTGACCGGGTGCGCGCCCAGCACCGTCTCCCAGAAGTGCGCGATCTCGCGCGCCGCGCTCTCGCCCTTCCCCCCCGCGCAGGGCGTCACATACACCACGGCGCCGCGGAACAGGTCGCCCCGCGACGCCTCGAAACCCCGCCGGTGCGTCCCGGCGAGGGGGTGACTGCCTGCGAATCGGGCCGCCAAGCCGAGGCCCTCGGCCAGGGCGACGATCGCCCGCTTCACCGAGCCGACATCGGTCACGAGCGCGCCGGCGGAGAGGTGCGGGGCGAGCGCCTCGAGCTGGGCCAGATTCGCGGCGGGCGGCGCGGCGAGCACCAACAGGTCGGCGCCCCGCGCGACATCGGCCGCGCGGGGCGGGGCGTCGTCGAGGGCGCCCTGCTGGACCGCCGCGACGCGCTCGGCGGGCTCCGGAGACCATCCGACGACCGTGGCCACGCCCGCCAGCTTCGCCTGGCGGGCCAGGGAGCCGCCGATCGCGCCGAGCCCGATGAGGCCAAGGGTATGGGGCCGCACGGGCTGGAAGCTACACGGCGCCCCCATATTATGGAGCCCCATGCGCAGAGCCCCCAGCATCACCCACCTGTTCGCGGCGACGTTCATC
>Ga0326597_10004730_pt1 | contig 19052 bp, 18 predicted proteins | sample RVTome_12_FD_203789 | JGI IMG/M metagenome (GOLD analysis project Ga0326597, IMG submission 203789) | Soil microbial communities from uranium-contaminated site in the Upper Colorado River Basin, Wyoming, United States - RVT100D185 | ecosystem: Environmental > Terrestrial > Soil > Contaminated >... | reverse complement strand
GTCGTTCAGGATGTAGCCGCGCTTGTCGACCACACCGTCCTGCCCGTGCGAGGTGTACGGGTCGAGCGCGACGTCGGTCATGATGCCGAGCTCGGGAAAGCGCCTCTTCAGCGCGCCGACCGCCCGTGGCACCAGCCCTTTGGCATTGAACGCTTCGCGCCCGTCGGCGCTCTTCAGGCGCTGCTCGATGACCGGAAACAGAGCGAGCACCGGAATGCGCAGCTTGAGGCACTGCTCCGCGAGTGGCAGCAGCCGATCCACCGTCATGCGCTCCACGCCCGGCATCGAAGCCACCTTTTCCGTGCGCTTCGCGCCGTCGAGAACGAATACCGGGTAGATCAGATCGTCCGCCGAGAGCTGGTGCTCGCGCATCAGGCGGCGCGAGAACTCGTCGCGACGCATGCGGCGCATGCGTACCGAGGGATAACTTCCGTACACGTTCATGGTGTTCGCACCTCGCGAAAATACCCTGACTGATGTTGCGGGAATTGGCGCCACCGCATTGATTCTACTGACGCTTTTTTCGGGGAACTTTGCCGCCCCAGACAAATCTTATCTGGAGACGGCGTAAGTCGTCTCCCGCTTCTCCTCCCTGAGCGGGTGCCTTAATCCAGTTAAGGCGTTTCGCCCCCGGTTTACATCCCCTTTACCGGGGGTTTTTTATGTCCGCCGCCCGCATCCGCATTGCGCCGCGTGGGACCCCTGGGGTTCGCCTGTTCCAGCCATTTTTCAAGGACTTCACGAGCCTCTGGGACGCCCTCGCGCGTCAAGCTTGAAAACAGCCGCACCTCGCCGCGTGCAGTGCTTTCGGCAAGCGCCCTGCGGGCGCTCGAGAGCGTCGCGGCGCGCGCTTGGCGACTCAGTTTGTCGCACTTGGCCAGCAGCACGAGCAACCGCGCCCCGATCTGCTCTGCGGCCGGCTTCAACCACTCGATCAGGTAGCGGTCGTGCGGCGAGAACGGATGCCTCGCGTCCATGATGAGGACCACGCCGATAAGCGAGGTGCGGGTTTGCAGGTACCCGCCCACGAGCTTGTCCCACTGTTGGCGCACCGCTTGTGGTACGCGCGCGTAGCCGTATCCCGGTAGATCGACTAGGCGCGCACCGCCGGCGAGTTCGAAGAAGTTGATGGTTTGAGTGCGACCCGGGGTCTTGCTCGAGAAGGCGAGCCTGCGCCGGTTGGTCAGCGCGTTGAGCGCGCTCGACTTGCCGACGTTCGAGCGGCCCGCGAAGGCGAGCTCGGGCGGCCCTTCGGGCGGCAGCTCGGAGAGCTTGCCGACCGAGGCCAGAAATTCAGAGGTGGCGAAACGCTTCATCGTCGCGGCCGGCTGGGCGGGAAATTGTAATAAAATTCGCAGCTTTCATCTGGATCGGGGAGTCACCGAATGAACCGAATTCTGGCGACCAGCGCCAGCATGGCCCTGTTTTGGGTTGCCGGCGCGGCGGCGCAGGGCGCAGCCGGGCCGGACACCACCAAGGGACAGCAGACCGCGACGCAGATCTGCGCGGCGTGCCACGCCGTCGACGGCAACAGCACGATTCCCGCCAATCCGAAACTTGCGGGGCAAATTCCAGAGTATCTCAACAAGCAGCTGCTCAACTTCAAGGCACAGGGCAGCAAGAAAGCCGAGCGCGAGAATGCAATCATGGCCGGTATGGTGGCGACGCTATCGAATACCGACATGCGCAACGTTTCTGCCTACTACGCCGAGCAAAAGCTCAGGCCGGCGGTTGCACGAGACAAGGATCTCGCCGCCGCGGGACAGAAACTCTATCGCGGCGGCAACGCCGAGACCGGCGTTGCCGCCTGCGCGGGTTGCCACGGACCCACCGGCGCCGGCATACCGAGCCAGTTCCCGCGCATCGCGGGCCAGTTTCCGGAGTACATCGAAGCGCAGTTGGTCGCGTTTCGCGCCAAGGGTCGCGCCAACGACCCCAATGGAATGATGCGCGGCGTCGCCGCGCGCATGACCGATCAGGAGATCAAGGCGGTCGCCGAGTACGCCGCCGGGCTGCGCTGAAGCACCATCCGTCCACGCATTGCGCGCTCGGGCAAGCATGTGAAAGGGGCGGACGAGCATCCGCCTCTTTGCATTTTAGAGCCGACATCGTTCGCGCCCGGGTTCGACCGAGGACGAGCTCGAAGGCCCGGACATGGAGTACGTCGTCGGCTTTTCCACTTTCGCGAGCAATCCGCGGCCCGCGTCGTAGGAGCCGCGATGGGGTGCCATGTCCCGCTCCGCGACGCCATGGCTTGTGCGTTGCGGGAATAAGGGCTCGCGCCATCCGTTTGCTCCCTATTGGAACGCAGTCGACGGCCAGGCAATCGAACGAACTTATCTGGCATATCATTCTTTTTCGCCTTCGGTGGACTTCGTCGCGGTGCAGACCAACGCCCAGATGGTGGCATTTATCCCGCGCCTGCGCCGCTATGCGCGCGCGCTGGTCGGCGAGCGCGCCGCGGCCGACGACTTGGTGCAGGACACGCTGGAACGCGCGCTCGCGAAGTTCCACCTGTGGCGTCGCGGCAGCGATCTGCGGGCATGGCTTTTCACGATCATGCACAACGTTCACGTCAATCAGGTGCGCGGCCGGCGCGAGGTCACGCCGCTCGACGAGGAAGCGCTCGAGCAGCCGGTGCGCGCGACGCAGGACGTCGCGCTCGAGGCGCGCGATCTGGAGCGCTCGCTGGCACTGCTTTCGGTCGAGCAGCGCGAGGTCCTGCTGCTCGTGACCCTGGAGGAGATGACCTACGAGGAAGCCGCGTCCACGCTCGGCATCCCGATCGGCACCGTGATGTCGCGCCTGTCGCGTGCACGAGAGAAGTTGCGTGGACTGATGGAAGGATTGCCGCCCTCGAACCGTTTGCATGTCGTCAAATGACCACGCACCCGATCACCGAAGCCGATCTGCAAGCGTACGTCGATAGCCGGCTCCCGGAAGCGCGCCGCGCGGACATCGAGACGTTCCTTGCGTTGCGCCCGGATGAAGCGGCACGCATTGCGGCGTATCGCGGGCAGAACGAAGAACTGCGCGCGCTGTATCGCGAAGTGCTGGACGAAACGGTGCCGCAGCACCTTGCGCGCGCGATGCAGCCGCAGCGTGGCCGGCTGCGACAGGTTGTCGCCATAGCGGCCTGGATGGCGCTGGGCGGCGTGATCGGCTGGCAGCTGCACGGGGGGTTCGGCGGCGAAACCAGGGTCGCGGGTCAGACTCCGCTCGCACGCAGCGCAGCTCTGGCGCACGTCACCTATGCGCCGGAGGTGCGCCACCCGGTGGAGGTTGGCGTCGACCAGGAGACGCACCTTGTCAACTGGCTTTCCAAGCGCCTCGGCACTACGCTGCGGGTCCCACGGCTCGACGCGGAGGGCTACAGCCTGGTCGGCGGGCGCCTTCTTCCGGGAACACCGGGACCTGGGGCGCAGTTCATGTACCAGGATGCGCACGGCCGGCGCCTTACGCTGTACGTGCGCGGTGAAGCCGAAGGCAACCGCGAGACCGCGTTTCGCTTTGCGCGCGAAGCGAACGTCGGCGTGTTCTACTGGATCGACCACGGCTTTGGCTACGCGCTCTCCGGCGAGCTCGAGCGCGACGCGTTGCTGCGAGTGGCCAACGCGGCCTACAGGCAGCTCAATCCCTGATTGCCGCCGCCTGAGCGCGCCGCGCTCAGGCGAGAGGGCCACGGCGAGTATCATCCGCGTCAGGACGTGATGCCGACGCCGACCAAGGGCAATCAAGGAGCATCGAGCATGCTGATTCGCAGACCCCCGGGCACTCTCCCCTCGGAAATCACGCCGCGCTCGGCCTACTTGCGCCGGCGCGAGTTCTGCAAGCAGGCGGCGGCGCTCGGCCTGATCGCGCCGCTGCTGGCGCCCTCGGGCGCGGGGGCGCAGTCGTTGACCGCGCCCAAGCTGCCCGGCAAGTCGAGCCCGTTCAGCACCAAGGAAAAGCATAGCTCCTACGGCGACATCACGAGCTACAACAACTTCTACGAGTTCGGCACCGACAAGCAAGAGCCGGCGATCTACGCCCCGAAGATGAGAACGCGCCCCTGGTCGATTGCGGTCGAAGGCGAAGTGAAGCGAAAGGGCCCGATCGATCTCGAGGAGCTGCTCAAGCTCGCGCCGATGGAGGAGCGCATCTACCGCCTGCGCTGCGTTGAAGCCTGGTCGATGGTGGTGCCGTGGATCGGCTATCCACTCGCCGAGCTCGTCCGACGCGTCGAGCCTAGCAGCCGCGCGAAGTACGTCGCATTCACGACGCACCTGGATCCGGCGACCATGATCGGCCTGCGCCAACCGGTGCTCAACTGGCCCTATGTCGAAGGCCTGCGCCTCGACGAGGCGATGCATCCGCTGACGCTGCTCGCCTTCGGCCTGTATGGCGAGGTGCTGCCCAACCAGAATGGCGCACCGGTGCGCATCATCGTGCCCTGGAAGTACGGCTTCAAGAGTGCGAAGTCGATCGTCAAGCTCACCTTCATGGAAACCGAGCCGCGCACCGCGTGGAACGTCGCCGCACCGCACGAGTACGGCTTCTATTCGAACGTGAATCCGGGCGTCGACCATCCGCGCTGGAGCCAATCGAGCGAGCGGCGCATCGGTGAGGACGGGTTCTTCACCCCGAAGCGCAAGACCCTGGTGTTCAACGGCTACGCCGAGCAGGTGGCCTCGCTGTACGCCGGCATGGATCTCAAGAAGCTCTTCTAGCTCCGATGCGGCCACGCGCGACCGGGAGCGCCGGTGCCGGCGAATCGGCGCCTGCACGCCGGGCACGGCAACCGCGCGGCGCGCAGCTCACGGCGATCAAGTCGGTGCTGTTCCTCGCCTGCCTGACGCCGTTCGCGCATCTCGTCTGGGGCGTGGCAAGCGACGCGCTCGGCGCGAACCCGGTCGAGGCGGTTACCCGCTCGCTCGGCTGGTGGACGCTGTTCCTGCTCTGTGCGACGCTTAGCGTCAGCCCGCTGCGTCGCCTCACCGGCGCGCACTGGCTGGTGCGGCTGCGCCGCATGCTCGGCCTGTTCGCGTTCTTCTACGCGGCGCTGCATTTCATCACCTTCATCTGGCTCGAGCATTGGTTCGACATCGCCGAGATGGCGAAGGACATCGTCAAGCGGCCATTCATCACCGTTGGCTTCACCGCGTTTGTGCTGCTCATTCCCCTGGCGGCGACATCCACCGACGCCATGCAACGGCGCCTGGGACGCTCGTGGTCGCGCCTGCATCGCCTCGTCTACGTCATCGGCGTGCTCGGCGTAGTGCATTTCTGGTGGCTGGTGAAGCGCGACGTGACCGATCCGGCGATGTTTGCGGCGGCGATGACGCTGCTGCTCGGCCTGCGACTGCTGTGGACGGTGCGTGACCGCTCGTCCGCCTCGCGCGCGGCGTCCGCCGGGCGAATCGTCTAGTCGGTCCGCTAGCCGCGGCGCCGCCCGAGAAACAGCTCGCGGCGGGTGCCGAGGACCACGCTCGCAGCCGCCCTCCTCGCGCCCGAGGAGGGCGCCGGCTACGCGGTGCGGATCAGATAGCCGCCAGACTTCTCGTCGCGCTCGAGCTTGAGGACCTTGCGCTGCTCGGCTTCCTCGAGCAGGTCGGAGAAGGCGCGAAAGCCGTAATAGGACTCGTTGAACTCGGGTTTCCTGCGCTTGAGCGCCTGCTTGACCATCGAGCCCCAGATGCGCTCGCCCTCGCCGCGCTCGGCGAGCAGCGCCTCGACGGTCTCCAGAATCAGCTCGATCGCCTCCTGTTTCTTGTCGTCGCCCGGCGCCGTGCCCTTGGCGCCGCCCCCTGCGCGGCCTTCCTTGCGTTTCTTCGCTGCGCGGCGCTTGGCCTCGTCCTCGCGCACCAGGTCGTCGTAGTAGATGAACTCGTCGCAGTTGGCGATCAGCAGGTCCGAAGTCGAATTCTTCACGCCCACGCCGATCACGACCTTGGCGTTCTCGCGCAGCTTCGACACCAGAGGCGAGAAGTCGGAGTCCCCCGAGAGCAGCACGAAGGTGTCAACGTGGGACTTGGTATAGCAAAGATCGAGCGCGTCCACCACCATGCGGATGTCGGCGGAATTCTTGCCCGACTGGCGCAGGTGCGGGATCTCGATCAGCTCGAACGATGCGCCGTGCATCACGGCCTTGAATTCCTTGTAGCGCTCCCAGTCGCAGTAGGCTTTCTTCACGACGATTGAACCCTTGAGCAGCAAGCGCTCGACCACCTTGTTGATATCGAACTGAGCATACTTCGCATCCCGCACGCCGAGGGCGATGTTCTCGAAGTCGCAGAACAGCGCCATGTTGCGGGTTTCCTGGGTAGCGGCCATCAGGGAGGGCTCCTGGTGTTCAGGGCGATGCTAACAGAGCGTGCCGCCGTCGCGCCGTGCGGTGTCCGACTGCCGCGGCGCGCGCAGCTCGGCGCGCCTAATTGTCGTTCTTGCGCGCCTGGCTGCGCCCGGCGGCCTGAGAACGGTCGCCGCCACCGCCATGGCCCTCGACATGTGGCGCGCTCGGCTCAATGGGACCAAGAAGGGATCTCCTCCAGCGCGAACAGCGCCCGTACCGCCTCGCGCCTGCGCACCAGGTGCACACGGTCACCATCGACCACGATCTCTGCGGCGCGCGGGCGCGTGTTGTAGTTGGAGCTCATCGACATGGCATAGGCACCGGCCGACATAACACTCAACAGGTCTCCGGCGCGCGCCGCAAGCCGTCGGTCGCGGGCGAGGAAATCGCTGCTCTCGCACACCGGACCCACGATATCGCGCGCTGGCGCGCTTGCGGCCGAACTCGGCTCGCGCACAGGCCGTATTTCGTGCCAGGCGTCGTACAGGGCAGGCCGCAGGAGATCGTTCATCGCCGCGTCGACGACAATGAAATTCCTCGGTTCGCCCGGCTTGACGTATTCGACCCGGGTGAGCAGCACGCCGGCGTTGCCGACGATCGCGCGGCCCGGGTCCACGATGAGCGTCTCGCGCCGTTCGTCGAGTGCGCCGAGTGCGCCCGCGAGGAACTCCCGGATCGGCCTCGGCTGCTCGTCCTGGTAGCGGATGCCGATGCCGCCGCCGATGTCGATGTGCCGCAGGCGGATGCCGGAGGTCTCGAGATCTTGGGTCAGCGCAACCAATCGCTCGACCGCGGCGACATAGGGCGCCGGGTCCATGAGCTGAGAGCCGATGTGGCAGCCGATGCCCACCACCTCGATATGCGGCATGCGGGAGGCCTCCCGGTAGAGCCGCGGCGCCTCGCCGTGCGGCACGCCGAACTTGTTCGTCTTGAGGCCGGTGGAGATGTATGGGTGTGTCCTCGCATCGATATCCGGATTAACGCGAAACGCGACCGGCGCGCGCGTACCGAGGCGCGCCGCGATGGCCTCGATCCGCTCGAGCTCCGCCTCCGATTCGAGGTTGATGCACCGGAGGCCCGCGCGCAGCGCCTGCTCGATTTCCGATTCGGATTTGCCGACGCCGGAAAAAACCGTCTTGCGCGCGTCGCCGCCTGCGGCAAGCACCCGCGCAAGCTCGCCACCGGACACGATGTCGAAGCCCGCCCCAAGGCGCGCCATCAGGGCGAGCACCGCGAGGTTCGAATTCGCCTTGACCGAATAGCACAGCAGGGTATCGCGCCCGGACAGCGCCTGCGCGAACTCGCCGTAGGCGCCCTCGATCGCGGCGCGTGAATACACGTAGCAAGGGGTGCCGAACCGGCGTGCGATGTCCTCGAGCGGCACCTCTTCGGCGCAAAGCGCGCCGCTACGATAGGCGAACGCCATGCCGGAGCCGATCGCGCTACTTGCGCCCGCGCTCGGCCTCGCCCGTGACCCGGTCATCCGGGTACGGCACTGGTCGGTAAGATTCGGGCTTTGGCGGCTTGACGCCGGGCGGCGGATTGTCGCGCAAGTAAAGCGGGCCCTTCTGGCCGCACCCTGCGACGGCGACCAGCACCGTCATGGCGAGGAGAAGGGCGGGGCGCATGGCGTCGCATAGGCTAAAATAATCATGTTAGCACAAGGGATTAGCGAGAAATGAGTGAGTCCGAGTTCGAGCAACTTGCCGAACAAGCGCTCGCGCGCATCGAGCAGTCGCTCGAGGAAAGCGGCGCCGAGGTCGACATCGAGAGCGGTCCCGGCGGCGTGCTCGAGCTCGAGTTCGAGAACGGCAGCAAGATGGTGGTCAACCGGCACAGTGCCGCGCGCGAGATCTGGGTGGCCGCAAAGTCAGGTGGCTTCCATTTTCGTTGGGACGGCAAGGCCTGGCGCGACACCCGCGACGGCAGCGAGCTGTTCGCCGCGCTATCGAAGCTGGTGTCCTCGCAGAGCGGCAAAGGGGTGGTGCTCAAGCCCTGAGAGCGGCACCGAGGGCGCGCGGCCGTCGCCCTCTCGCTCACGGGGCGGCTAGTTCGACTGGCGGCCGAAGAGTTCGTCCAGCGTGCGCGGCTCCGCCGGGGGTTGCTCCGCAGGCGGCTTCTCCACCGGCACGTATTCGCGATAGAAGTACTCGGGCACCGTCTTGAGGTCATCGGGGGTCGAAGGATCGGGCTCGCTCAGCGCCAAAACGACGCCAGGCGGCATGACGCGGCTCATTTCCGGCACGCCCTTGAGGGCGTTCTCCATGTAGCCCATCCAGACCGGCAAAGCCACCGAGCCGCCGGTCTGATTTTTGCCGAGCGTCTTGGGCTGATCGAACCCGACCCATGCGATGCCGACCCGCGTCGCGTGGTAGCCCGCGAACCAGGCATCGATGAACTCGTTGGTCGTGCCGGTCTTGCCGGCGATGTCCGCCCGGCCAAGGCGTGCGGCGCGCGCCGCGGTACCGTCGCGGGTCACATCCTGCAGCAGGCTGTGCATGATGAACGCATTGCGCGCATCGATCACGCGGAGCGCTTCGTCTCCGGCGCGCGGCGGGCTGGCGATGCCGAGTTCGTTGCCCCGGTCATCGACGATTCTGCGGATGAAGTACGGCTGGATCAGGTAGCCACCGTTTGCGAACACCGAATAGGCGCGCGCCATCTGCATCGCCGTGACCGAGCCTGCACCGAGCGCCATGGTGAGATAGGCGGGATGCTTGTCGGCATCGAAGCCGAACCGGGTCACGTAGTCCTGCGCGTACTTGGCGCCGATGGACTCAAGGATGCGGATCGACACCATATTCTTCGATTTCGAGAGCGCAGTGCGTAGCCGCATCGGTCCTTCGAATTTCCCGTCGTAATTCCTCGGCTCCCAGCGCTGGCTGCCGGTGACCTCGGCGTCGACCACGATCGGCTCGTCGGGAATCACGGTGGCCGGCGTGAAGCCCTTCTCGAGCGAGGCGGAGTAGATGAATGGCTTGAACGACGAACCGGGCTGGCGCCACGCCTGCGTAATATGGTTGAACTTGCTGCGGTAGAAGTCGAACCCCCCCACCAGCGCGAGCACCGCGCCGTCGAGGGGGTCGATGGCGATGAACCCGCCCTCCACCTCTGGCAACTGCACGATGTGCCAGTTCTTGCGCTCGTCGCGCCGCACGCGCACGATGGCGCCGCGTCGGATGCGCTTCTTGGGCGCTGCAGTCGGGTCGAGAGAGCTTGCGGCGAAGCGCAGTCCCTCGCCCGAGACGGTGATCTTCTCGCCGCTTCGCAGCGCCGCCTTGACCTGCTTGGTGCTTGCCTCGAGCACCAGGGCCGCCAGGATGTCGTCGCTGTCGGCGTAGTCGGCGAGCGCTTCGTCGTGCTCGTCCTCCCCTGCTTCCTTGGCCAGCTCGGCGAAGCCATCCGGCCCGCCGTAGCCCTGGCGCCGGTCGTACTCCATGAGGCCACGGCGCAACGACGCGTAAGCCGCGGTCTGGTCCGCCTTGCGAATCGTCGTGTAAACGCGAAAACCGCGCGCGTAGACCTCCTCCGGGTAATGCTCGAAGATCGCCTGGCGCACCATCTCGGCGACGTGTTGCGCGGGCACTTCGTACTCGATCGTTTCGCGGCGCGCGTGCAGCGGCGCCTTGAGCGCTTCGTCGTACTGCTGGGGCGTTATGTGCGCGAGTTCGCGCATGCGGCGCAGGACGTACTGCTGGCGCTGCTTGGCGCGCTGCGGGTTGGCGATCGGATTGTAAGTGGAGGGCGCTTTCGGCAATCCGGCCAGCATCGCCGCTTCGGGCAGGGTCAGTTTCTCGAGCGACTTGCCGAAATAACTCTGCGCGGCGGCGCCGAAGCCGTACGCGCGTTGACCGAGGTAGATCTGGTTGATGTAGAGCTCGAGGATCTGGTCCTTCGTGAGGCTGTGCTCGATCTTGAACGCGAGCAACGCCTCATAGAGCTTGCGCGTGAGCGTCTTTTCCGAGGACAGGAAGAAGTTGCGCGCGACTTGCATGGTGATGGTGCTCGCGCCCTGGCGCCGCCCCCCGGCGAGCAGGTTCGAATAGGCGGCACGCAGCACCCCGAGATAGTCGATGCCGGTGTGCTGGTAAAAGCGCTCGTCCTCCGCCGAAATGATCGCCAGCTTGAGTGTGTCGGGCACCTCGGCCATGGTAATCAGCGAGCGGCGCTCCTCGCCGAATTCGCCGATCAGCGCGCCCTCGGCGCTATAGACGCGTAGCGGGATCTTGGGCTGGTATTCGGTAAGCGCGTCGAGCGAGGGAAGATTAGGCAGAGCGAGCAGGACTACCAGTGCCACCGTTGCCGCCCCGAGCACCACCGCGCCGGCCAGCAGGCCCAGCGGAAAAATCAGAAAACGAAGCCACATCAAGGTGCTTAGACCGGGTCTGGGTCGCTATTGTGACAAGTAGCGCAAGGGGCGCATTATAGGCGTTCCCTTTCTGTGGAAAATTCACTAGACACTGGGGGGAGTTGTTGCTAGCATTTCACGCAATTTCTACGTATCGCGCCTAAGAGCCGATACGAAAAGGAAAATAACGATGGACCTCGACATCTTCAAGCCGAAGGCCCCGCCGCTGTTCGGGCTGGACATCAGCTCGTCATCGGTGAAGATGCTGGAAATCGTCGACGCCGGCAAAGGTGCCTATCGGGTCGACCGCTACGCCATCGAGCCGCTCCCGCGCGAGGCGGTGGTGGACGGCAACATCAACAACCTCGAGGCGGTGGCCGAGTCGGTCAAGCGCGCCTACAAGCGGCTCGGCACGCGCACCAAGCACGTGGCGATGGCGGTTCCAACCGGTGCCGTGATCACGAAGAAAATTATCGTTCAGTCCGGCCTGCGCGAGGAAGAGCTCGAGATGCAGGTCGAAACCGAGGCGAACCAGTACATCCCGTTCGCGCTCGACGAAGTGAACCTCGACTTCCAGATCGCCGGCCCATCGGCCTCGGGCTCCGAGGAGCAGGAGGTGCTGATCGCCGCGACGCGCAAGGAAAAGGTCGAGGACCGTGTCGCGGTGGCCGAGTCGGCGGGCCTCCGGGCGCTGGTGATGGACGTCGAGTCCTACGCGCAGCAGGCGGCGCTCTCGCTGGTCGTTCAGCAGCTTCCGGGCGGTGGGCGAGACCAGAACATCGCCGTGGTCGACATCGGCGCCAACGTGATGAACGTCAGCGTGCTGCGCAACGAGCAGTCGGTCTACACACGGGAGCAAGCCTTCGGCGGCCACCAGCTCACCCAGGACATCGTCAGCCGCTACGGCATGAGCCCGGACGAGGCGGAGAACGCCAAGCGCACCGGCGGGCTGCCGGACGACTTCGATTCCGAGGTGCTGCGCCCGTTCATGGAGAACCTGTCGATGGAAGTGCAGCGGGCGCTGCAGTTCTTCTTTACCTCCACCCAGTTCAGCGCGGTGGACCAGATCCTGCTGGCCGGCGGCTCGGCGGTCGTTCCCGGCCTGGACGAGGCGGTCAACACCCGCACGCAGGTGCCGACCATCGTGGCGAATCCGTTCGCCGCGATGCAGACCTCGTCGCGCATCCAGCTCAAGCGCCTGATGACCGATGCGCCTTCGCTCATCGTCGCTTGCGGCCTCGCCATACGGAGGTTCGATCCGGCATGACGATCCGCATCAACCTGTTGCCGCATCGCGAGGAGCGCAGAAAGCGTGCGCGCACCCATTTTGCGGTGCTTGCGGGACTGACTGCCGCGCTCGGCCTGGTGATCGTGGGCGCGGTGCACATCTTCTACGCGGGCCAGGTGTCCACCCAGCAGGACCGCAACCGGTTCATGAAGAACGAGATCTCCAAGCTCGACAAGGACATCGCCGAGATCAAGAAACTCAAGGAAGAGATCCAGGCGCTGCTCGCGCGCAAGCAGGTGATCGAGACCCTACAGGCGGACCGCTCGCAGACGGTCCACCTGCTCGACGAGCTGGTGCGCCAGATGCCCGAAGGCGTTTACCTCAAGTCGGTCAAGCAGCGCGGGCTGCAGGTGGCGCTCACCGGCTATGCGCAATCGAACGCACGCGTCTCGACGCTGATGCGCAACATCGAGGCTTCGCCCTGGCTCGAGAAGCCCGAGCTGATCGAGATCCGCGCCGGCACCGTGGACAAGCGGCGCGTTTCGGAATTCAACCTGAATCTGTCGCTCAAGCGCCCCACGCAGGAAGAAGCGAAGGGCAAGGCGCCTGCGAAGGGTGCCGCGGAGAAGAAGGGGTAAGTCATGGCGGTCGACTTCAAGAGGTACGTCGACGAGTTCAGAAATCTCAACCCGCGCGATCCGGGCACGTGGCCTGCGATCCCCAAGATCGCCGCGCTGCTCGGCGTGCTGATCCTGCTGCCGGTGGCGGGTTATTTCCTCGATTGGCAGGAGCAGATCGGCGAGCTCGAACGCGGCCGGCAGGACGAAATCAAGCTCAAGGGCGAGTACCTCAACAAGAAGCGTCAAGCGGTGAACCTCGACCTGCACGCGCAACAGCTCAGGGAAATCGACACGCAGTTCGGCGCGTTGCTGCGCCAGCTCCCGAACCGGTCGCAGATGGACGCATTGCTCGTCGACATCAACCAAGCGGGACTCGGGCGCGGTCTCCAGTTCGAGCTGTTCAAGCCATCCTCCTCGGAAAGCGTCCGGGAGTTCTACGCCGAGTTGCCGATCCAGGTGAAGGTGCTCGGCACGTATCACGACATGGGCGCCTTCGCGAGCGACGTCGGCCAGCTCTCGCGCATCGTCACGCTGAGCGACGTCGCGATCGACGCCACCAAGGACGGGGGCTTGGCGATGGAGGCGACCGCGCGCACCTTCCGCTACCTCGACGAGGAGGAAGTCGCGGCGCAGCGCAAGGCGCAGCAGGCGGCCAGGAAGGGGGCGAGGCGATGAAACGCCTTTTCATTCTCGCCTGCGTTTCGCTGCTCGCCGCATGCGGTGGAGAGGAATTCGGCGACCTCAAGCAGGAACTCGCGCAGATGACCAAGGATCTGCGCGGCCGCGTGGACCCGTTGCCCCAGGTCAAGCCCTACGAGCCGGTGGCCTACCAGGCCGACGGCGAGGTGGATCCTTTTCGGCCCGAGCGGCTGAATGTTGCCGGGCCCGCCGGGTCCCGCACCGTGAGCAAGCTCGCGCCCGACCCGAGCCGGCCCAAGGAGCCGCTCGAGGCGTTCCCGCTCGAGTCGATCCAGATGGTCGGCTCGCTGACGCAGACGAAGGAAACCTTCGGGCTGGTCAAGGCCGGTCCAAACCTCTACCGCGTCAGGAAGGGCAACTACATGGGCCAGAACTTCGGTGTCATCACGGGCATCGAGGAAGGCGAGATCAACATCAAGGAGCTGGTCCAGGACAGCGGCGGCGAGTGGGTAGAACGCGCCAGTGCGTTGCAATTGCAGGAGGTGAGCAAACGATGAGTACCCGAACCGCTTTCCATGCGCTCGTGCTGTGGTTCGCCGGGGTGGGCGTCGCGCTCGCCCAGACGAACAGCATCGAGGCGTTCGACGTCGCGCAGCAGGGCGGAAAGCTCGTCGTGCGCGTGACCACCAAGGAGCCCCTGAGAGGCGTGCCGCCGAACTTCACGGTGGCCACGCCCGCCCGCATCGCCTTCGACTTCGCCAACACGGTCAACGCGCTCGGGCGCTCGAGCCAGGACATCGGGGAAGGCGAGCTGCGCAGCATGAACTTGGTGCAGGGCGCCGACCGCACGCGCCTGGTGCTCAACCTGCGCCGGCCGGTGGTGCACGAGGCGAGCGTGGACGGCAACAAGCTCCTCATCACGCTCGAGGCACCGGTGGTCGCGGCGGGCGCTGCCTCCGACAAGGTGGCGCATTTCGCCGAAGGCAAGGCCGACGCCAAGCACGCCATCCGAGAGATCGACTTCCGCCGCGGCCGCTCGGGCGAGGGCCGCGTGGTGGTCGACCTGTCCGACAGCACCACCGGCATCGACATCCGCCAGCAGGGCCAGAACATCGTGGTCGAGTTCCTCAAGACGGCGCTGCCCGAGAACCTGCGCCGGCGCTACGACGTGGTCGACTTCGCCACCCCGGTGCAGACCGTGAGCGCGTTCCAGCAGGGCGACAACGTGCGCATGGTGATCGAGCCCAAGGGCCAATTCGAGCACAACGCCTACCAGTCGGACAGCCAGTTCGTGCTCGAAGTCAAGGCGGTCGTGCAGGATCCCTCGCGCGTCTCGCGGCGCGGCGTTTACACCGGCGAAAAGCTCTCGCTCAACTTCCAGAACGTGGAGGTGCGCGCGGTGCTCAACGTGATTGCCGACTTCACGGACCTCAACATCATCACCAGCGACACGGTCACCGGCAACATCACGCTGCGCCTGAAGGACGTGCCCTGGGACCAGGCGCTCGAGATCATCCTGCAGACGCGCGGCCTGGACAGCCGCAAGAGCGGCAACGTGATCTGGATCGCGCCGCGTGACGAGCTCGCCACGCGCGAGAAGCTCGCGCTCGAGGCGCAGCAGCAGATCACGGAGCTCGAGCAGACGCGCACGGAGTCGTTCCAGATGAACTACCAGAAGGCGGCCGACGTGCAGAAGCTGCTCTCCGACCCGGGGCAGCGCATGCTGTCGAAGCGCGGCAGCGCCGTGGTCGACGCCCGCACCAACACGCTGTTCGTGCAGGACGTGCCGAGCCGGCTCGAGGAGGTGCGCAAGCTCATCGCGAAGATCGACGTCGCGGTGCGCCAGGTGATGATCGAGGCGCGCATCGTCGAGGCGAACGACACCTTCAGCAAGAATCTCGGCGCGCGGCTGGGTTTCCACGACACCTCAGCTGCGGGGCACCGCATCCTCGGCAACAACAGCCCGCGCTTCCAGTTCGGCGGCTCGCTGTCGGACACCGGCTTTCACACCGGTCAGGTGGCGACTGCCCCGGATTTCATCGGCCAATCGCTGAGCGTGAACCTGCCCGCGGCCGGACTGAACGCCTTCCAGGCCGGCCAGTTCTCGTTCATCCTGTTCAACAGCGGCCTGACCCAGTTCCTGAACCTCGAGATCAACGCGCTCGAGGCGGACGGCAAGGGCAAGGTGATCGCCAGCCCGCGCGTGCTGACCGCGGACCAGGTCGAGGCGCTGATCGAGCAGGGCACCGAGATTCCGTACCAGGCGGCAACTTCTTCCGGCGCGACGGCGGTGTCGTTCCGCAAGGCCAACCTGTCGCTCAGGGTGAAGCCGCAGATCACCCCCGACGGCAACATCATCATGACGCTCGACGTCAACAAGGACCAGCCTGGTGTGCTGACGCCGGCCGGCGTGCAGATCAATACCAAGCACGTCAAGACCGAGGTGCTGGTCGAAAACGGCGGCACGGTGGTGATCGGCGGTATCTACGAGCAGACCGACCGCACTGATATCACCAAGGTGCCGTTCCTCGGTGATCTGCCGGGCCTTGGGCTGCTGTTCCGCAACAAGTCGACGACTTCGAGCAAGACCGAGCTGCTGGTGTTCATCACGCCCAGAATCGTGAACGAGCGGCTCACGGTGCGCTGACAAGAGTAGGACGCGCCTCCTCCTCGTCCTACTATCGCCGCTGAACGCGGCGTTTCGGCCGGGTCTTCCCGGCCGTTTCTTTTTCCGGCCGCCCGATACAATAGGCCGATGAAATCGGGTGGCAACATCTTTCTGGTCGGCATGATGGGCGCGGGCAAGACCACCGTCGGCCGGCTCCTCGCCCGCCGGCTCAAGTGGCGCTTCCTCGATTCGGATCACGAGATCGAGCGACGCTGCGGAGTCGAGATCCCCGTGATCTTCGACATCGAGGGCGAGGCGGGTTTCCGCGGCCGCGAGACCCAGGTGATCGCGGAGCTGACCGCGCTCGAGGGCGTGGTGCTCGCGACCGGGGGCGGCGTCGTGCTCTCGGAGGACAACCGGCGCCATCTCGCCGCGCGCGGCACGGTGGTGTACCTCTGGGCGCGCCCCGAGCACCTCATCGAGCGGGTGCGCCAGGACAAGAACCGGCCGCTGCTCGCGACGGCCGATCCGATGGCGCGGCTGCAGGCGCTCTACGCGCAGCGCGACCCGCTCTACCGCAGCGTCGCGGACCTGGTCATCGAGACGGGGACACAAAGCGTGCAGGCGTTGACGCGCGAGCTGCTCGAGCGCCTGAAAGCGATGGAGCCGGGGCTGCCGGTCGGATAGATGACGGAAACGCTGCGCGTCGCGCTCGCCGAGCGCGCCTACCCGATCCACATTGGCACCGGCCTGATCGACGAGCCGGCACACTATCGGCCGCATCTTTCCGGAGGCCGAGCCGCGATCGTCACGGACCAGACGGTGGCGCCACTGTATCTCGCGCGGGTGCGACGCGCGATCGAGGCGAGCGGTGCGCAGACGATCGAGATCGTGATCGAGCCGGGCGAGGCCGCAAAACGCTGGGCGATCCTGGATCAGGTGATCGATCGGCTGCTAGCGGCGCGCTGCGACCGCCAGAGCCTGGTCGTTGCGCTCGGGGGAGGCGTGGTAGGCGATCTCGCGGGATTTGCCGCCGCGGTCTATCAGCGCGGCGTACCGTACCTCCAGGTGCCCACCACGCTGCTCGCGCAGGTGGATTCGTCGGTTGGCGGCAAGACGGCGATCAATCATGCGCGCGGCAAGAACATGGTGGGCGCGTTTCACCAGCCGCAGGCGGTGATCGCGGACGTCGGCACCCTCGCGACGCTCTCGGTGCGAGAACTGCGCGCCGGGCTGGCCGAAGTCATCAAGCACGGCGTGGCGCTCGATGCGCCGTTTTTCAGCTGGCTGGAGGCAAACGTCGAGCGGCTGCTCGGTTGCGAGCCCGAGGCGCTTACGTACGCGGTGCGCCGCTCGTGCGAGTTGAAGGCCGCGATCGTCGCGGCCGACGAGCGCGAGTCAGGACCGCGCGCGCTGCTGAACCTGGGGCACACTTTCGGCCATGCCATCGAGGCGGGCATGGGGTATGGCGAGTGGCTACACGGCGAGGCGGTGGCGGCCGGCATGGTGATGGCGGCCGAACTCTCGGCGCGTGCAGGCATGATCGGAGCCGGGGAAGTACGTCGCGTGCGCGAGCTCGTGGCGCGCGCCGGCTTGCCGACCGAAGGGCCGGCCCTTGCACCCGAGCGTTACCTCGAGCTCATGGCGGTCGACAAGAAGGTGTCGCGCGGCAGCATTCGATTCGTGGTCCTCGAGGCGATCGGCCAGGCCGCAGTGCGCGGTGAGCTGCGCGAAGAGCTGGTGCGCCAGACGCTGATCGCTTGCACGACCAGTGCGACTGCAGCGCGCCCAAGCCCTTGTAGCAGCGGACCTTAGGCGGTATATTTCCAAGTTCGCCTGCCGTTTTTGTGCATAGCGACGAAACGGCACAAGAGCTTTTCAGATCAGAGGGTTAGCCGTGGACACGACGCTTTCGCCCGCCGCACAAGGCCTGTACGACCCGCGTTACGAGCACGACGCCTGTGGCGTCGGCTTTGTGGCGCACATCAAGGGCAAGAAGTCCCACGCGATCATCGAGCAAGGGCTGACGGTGCTGCGAAACCTGACGCACCGTGGGGCGGTCGGGGCCGATCCCAAGGCGTCCGACGGCGCCGGGCTGCTGATCCAGATTCCGGACCGCTTCTTCCGCGATGAGATGTCCAAACAGGGCGTCAAGCTGCCGCCGGTCGGCCAGTACGGCGTGGGCATGGTGTTCCTGCCGCGCGAGCCGGCAAGCCGCATCGCGTGCGAGTACGAGCTCGAGCGGGCGATCAAGGACGAGGGCCAGGTGCTGCTGGGCTGGCGCGACGTGCCGGTCGACAACTCGGACCTCGGCGAATCAGTCAAGCTGGTCGAACCGGTGATCCGGCAGGTCATCGTCGGCCGCGGCCGCGGCGTCACCGTGACCGATTCGCTGGAACGAAAGCTCTACATCATCCGCAAGAGCGCCGGCCACGCGATCCGCGCGCTGCACCTCGCGCACGGCACGGAGTTCTACGTGCCGTCGATGTCCGCGCGCACCCTGGTCTACAAGGGCATGTTGTTGGCGAACCAGGTGGGCGAGTACTACCTGGATCTCAAGGATGCGCGGCTCGAGTCGGCACTCGCGATGGTACACCAGCGCTTCTCGACCAACACCTTCCCGTCGTGGGACCTGGCACATCCCTTCCGCATGATCGCGCACAACGGCGAGATCAACACGCTGCGTGGCAACGTCAACTGGATCCGCGCCCGGCAGGGCGCGATCTCGAGCCCGATCCTGGGCAAGGACCTGGAGAAGATCTGGCCGCTGATCTACGACGGCCAGTCGGACTCGGCGTCGTTCGACAACGCGCTCGAGCTGCTCGTCATGGGCGGCTACTCGGTCGCGCACGCGGTGATGATGATGATTCCCGAGGCATGGGAGAACCACACGCTGATGGACCCCAGCCGGCGCGCGTTCTACGAATACCACGCCGCGATGATGGAGCCCTGGGACGGGCCCGCGTCGATCGCCTTCACCGACGGGCGCCAGATCGGCGCCACGCTCGATCGCAACGGCCTGCGGCCCTCGCGCTACATGGTCACCGACGACGACCTGGTCATCATGGGCTCGGAGTGCGGCTGCCTGCCGGTGCCCGAGGAACGCATCATCAAGAAGTGGCGCCTGCAGCCCGGCAAGATGTTCCTGGTGGACCTCGAAAAGGGCCGCATCGTCGACGACAAGGAGCTCAAGGAATCGCTCGCGAGCAGCAAGCCCTACGCCGACTGGATCGAGCGCATCCGCGTCAAGCTCGACGACCTGCCGGCCTCCAAGGAGG
>Ga0326597_10004729_pt1 | contig 19052 bp, 19 predicted proteins | sample RVTome_12_FD_203789 | JGI IMG/M metagenome (GOLD analysis project Ga0326597, IMG submission 203789) | Soil microbial communities from uranium-contaminated site in the Upper Colorado River Basin, Wyoming, United States - RVT100D185 | ecosystem: Environmental > Terrestrial > Soil > Contaminated >... | reverse complement strand
CGGAGCCCTCCCGACGTCGCCCGCGCGATCGGCTTCCCAGCCCGACGGACCGGCGACACCTCCGGTCCGTCGGGCGACTCCGACCGCGACCGCGACCGCCGTTCCGGCGGTTCTGGCAGTTTCGGCGGCCGCCGCGATCGACGCGTCCGAGGGCGATGAGGACGCGGAGTTCGAGGCGATGCTCGCCGAGGTCACCCCGAGCATGCATCGCGATCGGATCGCGGCCCGCCCGGTCGCGACGCCGAACGCCGTCCCCAGGGTTCGGAGCGCGACCGCTCGCCGGAACTTGTCCAACGCCGTAGCGGCGGAGACACCAAGCCGATTCCCGCGCGTTCTCGCCGGCCTCGCCGGCCTCGCCGTCGTCGTGGTCGCGGTCTTCGTGATCTACCAGCTCGGGGCCACGCCCCCGGTCACCGGCGCCCAGGCGACGCCGGCCCCGACGGCAGCCCTCGACGAGGCCAAGGTCGCCGCGCTCATGAGCCGCATCCAGGCCGACCCCAACGACACCGCCGCCCTCCTCGAGCTCGGCGACGCGTTCTTCCAGGCCCAGGACTTCACGACCTCCGCGACCTGGCTGGCGAAGCTCGTCGACCTCGAGCCGAACAACGTCCGCGGCCGGCTGGCGCTCGGCGCCGCCCTGTTCAACCTCGGCCAGAGCGCCGAGGCCGAGGTCCAGTGGCTCGCGGTCCTCGACCTCGAGACGGACAACGTCGAAGCCCACTACGACCTCGGCTTCCTCTACCTGAACGAGACCCCGCCCGACTACGACGGCGTCCAGCAACAGTGGAGCGAGGTCGTCCGCCTGGCCCCCGGCACCGAGATCGCCGACGTCGTCCAGCAGCACCTCGATGCGCTGGCGGCCCAGTCGGCGGCACCGTCCACGGACGCATCCGCGACCCCGTCGCCGGCACCCTCCGCGGGCGCCACCGCCGCCCCGACCGCCGCCCCGACCACCGCCCCCACGGCGGCCCCGAGCGAGTCGGTCGAGCCATGATCGAGCTCGGCGTCCTCGTCGCCTTCCTCGGCGGGGTCGTCTCGTTCGCCTCCCCGTGCTGCCTGCCCCTGGTCCCGGCGTACGTCGGGTACATGGTCGGCACCTCGACGGGCGGCCCGCACGCCCGGCGCACGAGCCTCTTCCACGGCCTCGCCTTCACGGCCGGCTTCTCGATCGTCTTCGTCGCCTTCTGGGCCTCGATCGGCCTCGTCGGCTACGTCCTGGCCGACCACGTGACGCTCCTTCGCCAGCTCGGCGGGGCGCTCCTCGTCTTCCTCGGCCTCCAGGTCGCGGGCGTCATCAACGTCACCGCCCTGTGGCGCGACACGCGACCGATGCCGGCCTTCGCCGGCGCCGGGCTCGGTGGCGGGGCGATGACCTCGCCGCCCAGCTATCGCCGGTCGCTCGCCTTCGGAACCGTCTTTGCCGCGGGCTGGAGCCCGTGCATCGGCCCGATCCTCGGCGGGATCATCGGGCTCGCCTCGACGGCCGCCAGCGTGGGTCAGGGCACGCTCCTGCTCCTCGCCTACGCGGCCGGCCTCGCGATCCCGTTCCTGGCCGTCGCCATCGGTGCCGACTGGGTGGGCCAGCGGCTCACCTGGGTCGGCCGGAACCATCACGCCGTCTCCGTCGCGACCGGCGCGGCGCTCGTGGTGGTCGGCATCTTGATGATCACGGGCGTCCTCGCACGACTGTCGACGCTCGCAGCGCCGTTCGGCGCGTAGGAGTCCGGCAGATGACCAACCAGACACGAACCGGCAGGCTCCCCGGCCTGGCGGTCGACCCCGCGGCCGCCGAGGCACAGGACGCCGGGCGGGAACGCTCGCGGGGCATCTTCGAGGCGATCTGGGACCTCCTCACCTCGATGCGCTTCTCGCTCTTCGTGATCCTCGCGATGGCCTTCCTGGGCGTCCTCGGGGCGCTCATCATCCAGGTCCCCGCCGGCGTCGAGGCCGATGCGGCGTCGAAGGCCGACTGGCTGGCCGGCGTCCGACCTCGCTATGGCGGCTGGACGGACATCCTGGACCGCCTCCAGATCTTCAACGTCTTCAACTCGATCTGGTTCCGCGGCCTGACCGCATTCCTGACGATCAGCCTTATCGCCTGCATGGTCCAGCGGGCACCGGGCCTGTGGCGCACCGCCACCAAGCCCCGGATCACGGTCGGCGACGGCTTCTTCGCCCATGCCCGAGAGCGTGACGCGATCGTCGTCCGCGGCGACGCGACGGACCTCACCGCGCGCACCGTCGCCGTCCTCAGGCGCCATCACTACCGGGTCGTCGCCGAGGACGACGGGGCGATCAACCTCTACGCGGACCGGTTCCGCTGGGCGCCGTTCGGGTCGCTCATCGGCCACCTCGCGATCGTCGTGATCCTGGCCGGCGTGATCGTCGGCTCGATGTTCGGCTTCCGCGACAACAGCTTCGTCATCGCCGAGGGCTCCACCGCCACCGTCCCGAGCGGCGAGGGCCTGAGCCTGAAGCTCATCTCGTTCGAGGACGCCTACTACACCGACACCGGCGCGCCCTCCGACTACGCGAGCGAGCTCGTCCTCTTCGAGGATGGCAAGGAGGTTGCTCGCCATACCGCCCGGGTCAACGACCCGCTCCGCTACGGCGACCTGTCCTTCTACCAGTCCTTCTACGGCCCGGCGGCCCAGATGAGCGTCGCCGCCGAGGACGGCGCCGTGCTCTACGCGGACGGCGTGGCGATGGCCTGGCAGACCCAGGAGGACGGCCGGAGCGTCGGGACGTTCACGATCCCGTCAGAGGACCTCACCGTCTGGATCGTCGGCACCCTGGGCACCGGCGACACCCTGATCAGGCCCGGCCAGATCCGGGTCGAGACCTACCGGGCCAGCACCGGTGACCCGATCGACCAGGTCTCGATCGACCAGGGCGTCGCGACCCCCGTCTCCGGCCTGACGTTCACGTTCGGCCGCGAGACGCAGTTCACCGGCCTGTCGGTCTCCCGCGACCCGGGCACGATCCTCGTCTGGCTCGGCTCGCTGCTGCTCATCGCGGGCTTCACGATCGGGTTCAGCTTCCCTCATCGCCGGCTGTGGGCCCGGCTCGTCCTCCGACCCGATGGCGTCGGAACGCTCGCCGTCGCCACCCCCGGTCGCGTCAGCCATGACGTCGATCGGGCGTTCACCAACCTCGTCACCGACCTTCGGGCGGCGTGTGCCGACCCGAGCGCTTCCTGAGGAGAGGGCCATGGAAAAGATGTCGTACTACGCGTTCGTCGCGGCGGTGATCGCGACGGGCCTCGCGTTCCTGCTCTACGTCGGGTACGCGCTGTCGGGTCTCCGCGCGGCCCGGATGCAGACGGCCGGCAACGGCTGGGGTCCTCGGACCGGCACGCTCGGCCTGGTGGTCGAGCCGCGGACGGCGACCTTCGGGCGCTACGGCTCCATCCTCGGCTGGCTCGCCTTCGGCTTCCTCTCGGCCTGGCTCGTCTTCCGGACACTCGCCACCGGCCACGGCCCATTCGCCAACATGTACGAGTTCTCGGTCGCCTTCGCGTGGGGCATTCTCGGCGCCTACTACTGGTTCGAACGGAGCTATCACCAGCGGATCCTGGGCCTCGTGGCGCTGCCGATCGCCCTGGCGATGATGATCTACGCGGCCACGATCCCGTCCACGATCGAGCCGCTCGTGCCGGCCCTCCAGAACAACCTCCTGCTGACCGTGCACGTCGCCGTGGCGATCGTCGCCTACGGCTCGTTCTCGATCGCATTCGGGGCCGCCATCCTCTTCCTCATCCAGCCGGCCGGCGGCCGGTGGGGGCTGCCCAAGCCGGCGGTCCTCGACGAGATCGGCTACAAGGCCGTTGTCGTCGGCTTCCCCTTCCTGGCGGCCACGCTGGTCCTCGGGGCCATCTGGGCGGACGTCGCCTGGGGCAGCTACTGGAGCTGGGATCCCAAGGAGACCGCGTCGCTCGTGACGTGGCTCATCTACGCGACCTACCTCCACGCCCGGGTGATCCGCGGCTGGACCGGCACCCGCGCCGCCATCCTGCTGCTCATCGGCTTCGGGGCGACCCTGTTCACCTACTTCGGCAACTACTTCTTCGGCGGGCTCCACAGCTACGCCGGGCTCGGCTGATCGGCCGGCCAGGAACGAGGTGGCTGCCATGCAGACCACGCACGCGTCGCCGGCCTCGCCGGCCGCTCGCCCGGGGCTCCACATCCCGGGCGGCGAGCGGGTTCGGACGCTCGCGATCATGCTCGTGGTCGGCGTCGCGATCGCCGCTGGCGCCTTCCTCCTCGAGAAGTCCGGAGCGGCGGGCTACACGACGGTCGAGCTGACCGGGGATACCTCGGGCGCTCGCCCGCTCGTCGGTGCCGTCCCGCCCGAGTTCGCGGCCACGACCGTAACCGGCGAGCCGTTCAGGCTCGCCGACCTGGCCGGCCGGCCGATCTGGCTGACCTTCGGGGCGACCTGGTGCGCCGACTGCCGGGCCGAGGCCCCGGATCTCCAGGCGACGTACGAGCGCTACGCGCCGGTCGGCCTGGCCGTGGTCAGCATCTGGATCGAGGAGACCGACGCCGACGTCCGCGACTACGCCGACAGGGTGGGCCTCGACTTCATCAAGATCGCCGACCCGACCACGGCGCTGGCCAGTCGCTACCGGACCTACGGCCTGCCGACCCACTTCTTCATCGGCCCCGACGGGACTATCCGGGAGATCCGCCTCGGCGGCCTGCCCGCCGAGGAGATGGACCGCCTCGCCAAGTCGATCCTCCAGTAGGCACCGGATCATGGACGGCGACGACCGGGACCTGGGCGCGAGCGGCCCGGACGCCGCACCCTCGATGCCCGAGGACGTGCCCGAGGTCGTGCCCGAGGACGCCGAGCTGCCGCCCAGCGAGCCCCCGCCGCCCGCCGCGCCGGGCCGCCTGCGCCGGCTGGGGAGCTTCATCCACCTGCCCCGGACACGCCGCGGCGTCGCCGCGCTCCTCCTCGTCATGGGGGCGTTCGGCACGTTCTTCGTCGTCGGCGCGACCACCGTCATCGCCTGGACGGAGACGGCCGACTTCTGCGGCCGCTGCCATACGATGGGGCCCGAGCTCGCGGCCCACGCCGCCGGCCCGCACGGCGACGTCACCTGCGGTGAATGCCATGTCGGCCCGGGCGTCGAGGGCTGGGTCAAGGCCAAGATCAACGGCACGCGCCAGCTGGTCGAGATCGTCCTCGGGACGTTCCCCGAGCCGATCCCGCCGCCCGATCACGACAGCCTCCCGCCGCCGGCCGAGACCTGCCTCCGCTGTCACAGCCTCGACCGGGTCGGCACGGCCGCCCTCGTGACCCGGACCGAGTACACCGAGGACGAGGCCAACACTCGCCAGTTCATCGGCCTGATGATCCGGCCGGGCGGCGGCGACGTGTTCGACGTCGACCGGAGCGTCCACTGGCACGTCCTGACCGACGTCGAGTTCCGCTCGGACGACGAGGCCGCGCAGTCGATCCGCTGGGTCGGCGTCACCCGCGCCGACGGCACGGTCGAGGAGTACCTCCGCCAGGACGAGATCCGCCTGGTCGAGGACGTCACCGCCGACCTCGAGCGGATCAAGCGCGAGAGCGCGGCCCGGCCGATGGACTGCATCTCCTGTCACAACCGGATCGGCCACCCGCTGCCGAGCCCGCGGCGGGCCATGGACCAGTCGATGGCCGGCGGCCTGATCGATCCCGAGCTTCCGTACATCAAGCGCGAGGGCATGCGGATCCTGTGGTCGAACTTCGGGTCGGATATCGCCGCCGACGCCGAGATCGACCGCCTCCGCAGCTTCTACGCGCTCCACTACCCGGAGGTCGCGAAGCGCGACGCCGTCGCGATCGACGAGGCCATCGACGAGATCAAGGTCCTCTACCGCCTGGCCGCGACCCCCGAGATGCGGGTGACGGCGTCCACCTACCCGAACAACCTGGGCCACACCGACTTCCCCGGCTGCTTCCGCTGCCACGACGGTGGCCACTACCTCGTCGAGAACGGGGCGGCGACGAAGAAGGCGATCCCGTCCAGCTGCGACACGTGCCACACGTTCCCCCAGATCGGCGGCGCGATCGCCAGCCTGCCGCTGGGCGTACCGCCCGACACCCACGACGACCGGCTGTGGGTCTTCAGCCACCGGCTCGTCGCGCCGGGCTCGGACCCCGGGACGAACTCCTGCGGCGAGTGCCACGCCCGCGACTACTGCAGCAACTGCCACGCCACGGGGGCCATCACGGTCGACCACGACCAGATGCTCACCAACCACGCCGAGTCGATCCGGCAGAGCGGCGCCGAGTCGTGCGCCTATTGTCACCAGCCCACCTATTGCGCCCGCTGCCACAGCGAGAAGGTCCTGCCCGGCAGCGCTCCGCACCCCGGCATCGGGCTGATGGCGCCACCGCCCGGCGTGCGGTGGCCGCTCATCGCCGTCGCCGACCGCCAATGACCTCGTCACCAGGAGCGTTCCGATGATCCCGACCCGAGCTCACACGATCCGGCGCCGCATCGTCATCGGCTGGCTGCCGACCCTCCTCCTGTTCGTCCTCGGCGGCGGCATGGCCGGCTGTGCCGGCTCGGCCGCGACGCCCGGCGTGACCTACGCCCCACCCCCGAGCATGGCCGAGGCGGCGACTCCGCCGGCACCGGTCGCCGGGGCTCCGACCGGCCACACGATGGGTCACGCCATGCCGAGCGTGGCAGAGGCCGAGTCGGCCTGGGATGCCCGCCCCGACTACGTCCGGACCGCCGATGCCCGGACCCAGGAGGCGTATGCCTTCGCGATCGCCCGCCCGGACGTCGCCGACTGGATGCCCTGCTACTGCGGTTGCGTGGCCATGGACCACCGCAACAACACCGACTGCTACCTGAGGCCGCGCGAGAACGGCATGCCGGTCGTCTTCGACGAGCACGCCTCGTACTGCGGCGTCTGCGTCGACATCACGCTCCTGAGCAAGACGATGATCGGGGAGGGGCGATCCCTGCCCGAGATCCGCGCCGCCGTCGACTCGCAGTTCGGCGACATCGCCGCGGGTACCGACACGCCCCTGCCCGCGAACTGAACGCCCTCGCACGCGGCCACCCGGCGCGCCGGGGCTGGACCGATATTGGGTTCACTCCCAGTTGTCGGATCGTGACGATCGAACACCCGTCGACCGCCGAATAGGCCGCCCAGAGCCGATTCGGCACGGCCGTCACGCTCGTTCGTTGCGCAACCCCGACTGGCGGTCAGCGTCGGCAACTCGAGCCGCTCGAGGTGGCCCACGGCCTGACGGCTGATCCAGGCCCGACGCGGACAGGCCGAATCGCACTGGCCCTTCAGGCGGTCGAACGCAACATTCGAGAGAGGCAACGCAAAGGAGACAGATCCGTGTCAACCCGGACGGCCAGCGCCCGGCTCGAAGGCGAGGGGCTTCGGCTCATCGCCACGACGGGCAGCGGCCATACGATCGTGATGGACGACCTCGCCGGCAACGAGGGCGCCCGCCCGGCCGAGATCCTCGTCGTGGCTTAGGCCGGCTGCACGGCGATGGACGTCGTGTCCATCCTGCGCAAGAAGCGTCAACGGATCAGCCGCTATGAGATCCGGGTCGCCGGCGACCAGCGCGACGATGTCCATCCGCACGTATTCACCGCGATCCGGATCGTCCATGTCGTCGAAGGCGACATCGCGGTCGACGCGGTCCGCCGGGCCATCGAGCTCTCGGCCACGAAGTACTGCACCGTCACCGCCAACCTCGCCTCGGGGGCCGCCGAGATCCGGCACGCCTACATCGTTCGGGATGCCGCAGGCGAGGAGCATTACGGCGAGGTCGTCGTCACCGGCCCGGACGAGAGCCCCGACGCGCTCGGCCGTCGCTCTGAAGCGCCGGCGATCTAGCCTCGGGCCGCCCGGAGTCGGCCTACCCGGAGTCGGCCTACCCGAAGTCATCGTCGCTCGAGAGCATCGGATCCTCCCCGCCCGGACGCCGCCGAATGGTCCACGCCGCCACATGGCTCGCCGCCCAGCCGTCCGTGGGAAGCCTGCGACGTATCCCGCACCACGATGGAGTGACGCCCTGGACGCCCTCGCCGCCCGCCTTCTCGTCGGCCTCGCGCTCCTGCTGGGCGTCCTCGCCGATCTCCTCTTCGATCGCTCGCTCCTGGGGCTCAACGTGCCGATCGCGGTCGCGACGCTGCTCGGGGTCTTGACCTGGCTCGGCCGGCGCCGGGGCCGGCCCGACGTCGCCGATCTCTGGCTGCCGGTCGTCGCCATGGCGAGTTCGCTCGTGGTCGCCGTCCGGACGGACAGCGTGGTCGTCCTGTTCGACGTCGCCCTCGCGGCCGCCGCGCTCGGGGCGTGGTCCTACGCGGCGGCCGGCGTGCCGGTCACCCGTCGGGCCACGGCCGCGGTCGTCGAGCTGGGGATCTGGGCCTCGATGTCCCTCGTGAGCGGGGCCGCCCTCATCCTGGGCCGGGCCGCGTCGGACGCCTCCGCGACGCGCCTCTTCGGGCGGCTGGGCCGGGCGGCACCCATCCTCCGGGGCCTCCTCATCGCGGTCCCGGTCGTCGTCGTCTTCGCCGCGCTGCTGTCGGCGGCCGACGCCGTGTTCGCCCGGCTCGTCTCGACGGTCCTGACCTCACCGATCGACCCGACCGAGCCCATCCGGCATGCTGCCTTCGCGTTCGTGGCAGCCTGGCTGGTGGCCGGGCCACTGGCCATCGCGACCGGCATCCTCGCGCCGCCCGCGGCGCCGGCGCCGTCTGCGCCGTCGGGGGCACGGACGCCGGCCGATCCCGCGGGCGCCGACCGCGCTGCGAACGCCGGCTTCGGTGGGCACGCCGCCGGCGCCGCGAACGGCGCGCCCCGACGATCGCCCGCCTCCACCGAGGCCCTCATCGTCCTCGGGGCCGTCGACCTCCTGTTCGCCGTCTTCGTCGCGCTCCAGTTCACCTACCTGTTCGGGGGCGGCGACACCCTCGCCGCGTCGGGCCAGCCCTACAGCACGTACGCCCGCCAGGGGTACTTCGAGCTCCTCGCGGTCGTCGTCCTCGCCGGGGGGCTGCTCATGGTCGGCAGCGTGCTCGCAGCGCGGTCTCGCGCCTTCGTGATCAGCGCCCTGGGCCTGCTCGGGCTCACGGCGCTCATCCTCGTCTCGGCCGCCGTCCGGCTGAGCCTCTACCTCCAGGCCTACGGCTGGACCGAGCTCCGCTTCTACGTCCTGACGTCGATCGCCTGGCTCGCCGTCGCCGGCGTCCTGGCGACCGTCCTGCTCCTTCGCGACCGAATGCGCTGGCTCGCCCATGGCCTGGCGATCGCGGCCGTCGCGATCACCCTCGGTGTCTCGGGCCTCGGGCCCCAGGCGTTCGTGACCAGCCAGAACGTGGCCCGGGTCCTCGATCCCTCGCTCGTGCCTCCGGACGGGTATCCGGGCCTCGACCTCGAGTACCTGCTCACCCTCGATGACGACGCGATCCCGGCGCTGGTCGCGTCGCTCGGCGCCCTTGGCCCATCCGTTCGAGGGAGGGTCCTCGTGGCCCTCGTCGCTCGCCGCGACGAGCTCGCGGCCGAGGCCGCCCGGGCCGGGCCGGCGTCGTGGAACCTCGCCCGCGAGCGGGCTCGCGAGCTCCTGTCGACGCTGCCCGACCGCTGAACCGATGTTCGGCCCGCATCCTGAGATCGTGCTGGATGGGTGCCGCGGCCGCGCCGCGGGCGCCCGAGAAAGGTTGCGGCGGGTTGGCGGCCTCGGCAGACGGGCCTAGAATCCGTCGCTTCAGCGGCCTGCCCCGGCGGGCGAATGTCCGTCGCCCCGGGTCCAGCCAGCGGAGGAGTCTCCTCATGAATGCCTTCATCGTGGAGCTCAAGAACAAGCCAGGTGAGCTCGCCCGAGCCACCGAGGCGATCGCCCAGAAGGGGATCAACATCCTCGGCTTCACCGGAGCCACCTGCGGCGATTCCGGGACCATCGTCCTCCTAACGAACGACGAGTCGGGCACGAAGCGGGCACTCGGCGACGCCGGGTACCGGCCTCGCGAGGTCGAGCTCGTCGTCGCCCGCCTGGCCGACCAGCCGGGCTCGCTCGCCATGACGGCCCGGCGACTCGCGGACGCGGGCATCAACATCGAGGCGGCGCTGCCGACCGGCATGGAGGGCGGCAAGATCAGCATGGCCTTCGCCACCGACAACCCGTCGAAGGCACGCCAGATCATCGGTGAGAAGGTCGGGGTGGCCGCCCGGTAGCACGTGCTCATCCGCGAATCGCGAAGCCCCGGGCCCTGTGGCCCGGGGCTTCGTCCTGAGGAGACCCGTCGGGTCAGTGGCTGTTGTCCTTGATCACCGGGCAGAGGAACTGCTTGGCTGGCGTGGTCGCGATGGTCAGCAGCCCGAGGTCGGCCCAGTCCTCGACAACGTCGGCGTTCGTCAGCTGGACCGGCGTGACGCCGGCGGACCAGGTGATCGGAAGGACCATCCAGCGGCCGCCGTTGAAGTCGCGGTCACCGGGCTTTGCCTCGGCGACGTTGATGAGCCCATCACCGAGGGCGTAGATCTTGTCGTAGGTGGACGCCGGGGCACCCGTGCCCGAGAAGTCGGTCGGGGTGCCGACGGTCCGGTAGCGGACGTCGTCGACGTAGAACGACAGGCTGGGCGGTCCGCCCGCGGCCACCGCGGATGCGGCCACGGTGACGAGGAGCGCCGCGCTGGTGGCGGCGGCGGCGAGTCGTCGGAACATCTGGATCCTCCTTGCCGACCCGGTGGGGGGACTGATCGGTGAGCCATCCCGCGTCCGGCGGGAGTGGGGCGGAGACTCGCCCTGCTCCGCGACGCGGTGATGACGCCCCGTCACGGACGCGTCACGGTTGTCCCGCAGCCTTCGGCGGGCGATGATCGACCTCATGCCGCGACCCGAGAACGCCCCGATCCTCGTCGTCGACGACGATCCCAAGATCGTTGCCCTCGTCCGGGCCTACCTCGAGCGCGAGCGATTCCGGGTCGTAACGGCCGGCGACGGCCGCGCCGCGCTCCGCGCGATCGAAGAGCACGCCCCGCGACTCGTCGTCCTCGACCTGATGCTGCCCGAGGTCGACGGCCTGGCGGTCATCCGGCGGACCCGGGCGATGGGCGACATCCCGATCCTCGTCCTCTCGGCACGGGGCTCCACCGGCGACCGGATCCAGGGCCTCAGCGAGGGTGCCGACGACTACCTGCCCAAGCCCTTTTCGCCGGCCGAGCTCGTCGCCCGCGTCCGGACGATCCTCCGGCGGACCGAGCGCGACGCCCTCGACGGCGGTGCCGATGTCCGCTACCGGACCGGGGACCTGGAGGTCGATCTCGCCCGGCACGCCGTCCGGATCGCCGGGCGCGAGGTCGTCCTGAGCGTCCTCGAGCTCCGGCTGCTCGTGGCGCTCCTCGCCGCCGATGGCCGAATCCTCAGCCGGGACCAGCTCCTCGACGCGATCCACGGCGTCGGCGAGGCCGACGTCACCGACCGGGCGATCGACGTCTACGTCAAGCGCCTGCGCGAGAAGCTGGGCGACGACCCGGCGGCCCCGCGCTTCGTCGCCACCGTCCGGGGCGCCGGCTACCGGGCGGCCGGGCCGGTCGAGCGGCTGGGCTCGGCATGAGAGGTCGCGGCGGGATCGCGGCCCGCATCGCGCTGGCGGCGCTCGTGGTCGCCGGGATCGCGGTCGCGGTCGTCGCGGTCGGCGTCCTGCGCGTCGGCGGCGAGTCGTTCGAGGCCCTGATGATGGCCGCCGGCGATTCGGCCGAGCACGCCCGGGCGATGTTCGACGAGAGCGTCACGCTCGTCTTCGGGATCGCCCTGGCCGTCGCGGCGGTCGTCGCCCTCGTCCTGGCAGCGGTCTTCGGGCGCATGCTCGCCCGGCCGATCGAGCGCGTCGCGGGGGCGGCCGAGCGGATCTCCGCGGGCGATCTCACGGCCCGCGTCCCCGAGGAGGGGCCGAACGAGGCCCGTGCCCTCGCCGCCGCCTACAACGCGATGGCCGACCGGCTCGAGGAGCAGGAGATGATGCGCCGCGAGTTCGTGGTCAACGCGTCGCACGAGCTCCGGACCCCGTTGACGAACCTGCAGGGCTACCTCGAGGCCCTGCGTGATGGCGTGCTGCCTCCGGAGCCGGCGACGTTCGACTCCCTGCGCGAGGAGGTCGACCGGCTCGGCCGCCTCGCTGCCTCGCTCGACGTCCTCGCCGGCGCGGAGGGGGAACGGCCGCGCCCCTCGGCCGTCAATCTCGGGACCCTCGTTCGCGGGGCGGCCGATCTCGTCGGACCGGCGCTCGCCCGCCGTTCGGTCGCGCTGACGGTGGTCGCCGCCGACGGCCTGGTCGTCGAGGCCCGCCCCGACGAGCTCGCCCAGGTCATGGCCAACCTCCTCCAGAACGCAGCCCGCTACACGCCGGCAGGCGGGAGCGTCCGCGTCGAGGCGGCCCGCACCCCCGACGGCATCCTCGTCCGCGTGGCGAACACCGGCTCCCCGATCCCGAGCGACGACCTGCCCCGTGTCTGGGAGCGCTTCTACCGGGTCGAGAAGTCGCGCGACCGCGAGCGTGGCGGGGCCGGCATCGGCCTGGCGATCGTGAAGCGGCTCATCGAGGACGCCGGCGGGCGGGTCGGGGCCGCCTCGGACGAGGCCTGGACGACGTTCTGGTTCCGGCTCCCGGCCCCGGGCTGAGAGCGTCACCGGCCCCCGCGCGAGCGGCCGTCATCCGGGCGTCATCATCGACCACGACCCTTCGACCATGAGCTTTCTCGGCGACATCGAGCGCTTCATCGCGACGAACCTCTATCCCAACCGCGTGGCGATCGCGATCGGCCTCGTCGTCCTCCTCGTCGCGGCCATCGTGGCAGCCCGTCGGCGTGGCTGGTTCGCCGCCGCGCGTCGCCACCCCGGGCGGACGGGAGCGGTCGTCGTTCTCGCCCTGGCGATCGGCCTGCCGAGCGCCTGGTACCTGGGCTCGCCGCTCTTCATCCGGACGTCGTTGAACGAGCCGGCCCCGACGGCGGCCGCTCCGACCTCCTCGCCCGAGCCCGCCGCGACTTCGACCCCGACGGAGGCCTCGGCGGCGCCATCCCCGGCGCCCACGCCGACACCGGCCCCGACGCTGGCCGCGCCGCGATCGGGCACGTTCACCGGAGCGGACGAGTTCCACTTCGGACGCGGGACGGCCACCCTGATCGAGACCGCTCCGGGGGCATGGACGGTCCGCTTCGAGGACTTCTCCGTGCGCAACGGCCCGGACCTCTACGTCTACGTCTCGCCCGACGCCGCCGGCTACGTCGAGACCGCGATCGAGCTTGGCCTGTTGAAGGCCACCGACGGCAGCTTCAACATGGAGCTGCCCGCGGGCGTGGTGCCGACGGACGCGGCGAGCGTCGTCATCTGGTGCAAGCAGTTCGCGGTCCAGTTCGCCGTGGCCCCGCTCGCGACCGAGGGCTGACCCACCCCGCGCGACCGCCATCCCCGCGATTCGCCGCGCGATAGCATCCGGTGAGTGCCCATCGAGCAGTTCGACTACGTCATCGTCGGCGGCGGATCCGCGGGGAGCGCCCTCGCCAATCGCCTGTCGGCGGATCCCGGGACGAGCGTCCTCGTCCTCGAGGCCGGCCGCCGCGACTGGCGCTTCGACGTCTTCATCCACATGCCGGCGGCACTCGCCTTCCCGATCGGCAGCCGCTTCTACGACTGGTGCTACGCGTCGGAGCCCGAGCCGTTCATGCACGGCCGGCGGATCGCCCACGCCCGGGGCAGGGTCCTCGGCGGCTCCTCGTCGGTGAACGGGATGATCTTCCAGCGCGGCAACCCGCTCGACTTCGAGCGCTGGGCGGCCGCCCCGGGGATGGCGAGCTGGGATTTCGCCCATTGCCTGCCCTACTTCCGGCGCATGGAGGACACGCTGGCCGCGGCCGCGGACGATCCCTGGCGGGGCCATGGCGGGGCCCTGCCGCTGGAGCGAGGGCCGGCCACGAACCCGCTGTTCGAGGCCTTCTTCGAGGCCGTCGGCGAGGCCGGCTACCCGCTGACGGCCGATGTCAACGGCTATCGCCAGGAGGGCTTCGCCCGGTTCGATCGGAACATCCGGCGCGGGCGGCGGATCTCTGCCGCCCGCGCCTACCTCCACCCGGTCCTGGGCCGCCGGAACCTCCAGGTCCGGACCGGGGCGTTCGTCACGAGGGTCCTGTTCGAAGGCAGCCGCGCGGTCGGGATCGAGTACCGGACGGCGTTCGGCGGGCCGCGCCGGACCCGCGCCGGGGAGGTGATCCTGGCCGGCGGCGCGATCAACTCGCCCCAGCTCCTCCAGCTCTCGGGCGTCGGGAACGCGGCGGAGCTGGGCGCGCTCGGCATCCCGGTCGTGGCCGACCTTCCCGGCGTCGGGGAGAACCTCCAGGATCACCTCGAGGTCTACGTCCAGTACCGCTCAAAGGAGCCTGTGTCGATGCAGCCCGCGCTCCAGACGTGGCGCCGGCCGTGGATCGGGTTCCAGTGGCTGTTCCTGCGACGCGGACCGGGCGCCACGAACCACTTCGAGGGCGGTGGCTTCGCCCGCTCCAACGACGCGGTCGCCTACCCGAACCTCATGTTCCACTTCCTGCCGCTCGCCATCCGCTACGACGGCAGCGCGCCGCCGTCCGGGCATGGCTACCAGGTCCACGTCGGGCCGATGTACTCGGACGCCCGGGGGACGGTGAAGATCCGGACCGCCGACCCGACCGTCCATCCGGCCCTGCGCTTCAACTACCTCTCGACCGAGCAGGACCGGCGGGAGTGGCCCGAGGCCATCCGCGTCGCGCGGTCCATCCTCAACCAGCCGGCGATGGCGCGCTTCAACGGCGGCGAGATCTCACCCGGACGGGCCGTTGAATCGGATGTCGAGGTTCTCGACTGGGTCGCCCGTGACGCCGAGACCGCGCTCCATCCGTCCTGCACGGCGCGGATGGGCACCGACCGGCTGGCCGTCGTGGACCCGCTGACGATGCGCGTCCATGGCACCGACGGGCTCCGGCTCGTCGATGCCTCGGTCTTCCCGACGGTCACGAACGCGAACATCTACGCCCCGGTCATGATGGTCGCCGAGAAGGCGGCCGACCTCATCGCGGGTCACACCCCGCCGGCGCCCGACCCGCGGCCGTTCTACCGGCACGCGGCCGGGATGCCGCTCTTCGAGGTTGGGCCCGACGGGTCGTCGGGCGGCCCGGGCTCGAGCTAGGCGCTGGCGGCCTTCTTGCGCCGCCCGCCGCGGGCGCCGGGGATCGGGGAGCGGCTGAGGTAGATCGCGCCACTCCGGACGCCCATGTTGATCGGCGCGGGGTGGGCCTTGAGCTGGCGCGACACCGCGGCCCGGATCGTGATCAGCTTCTCGCTCTCCTCGAGCTCGATCTTCTTGATCGACGACATCGGTCCGACGGCGATCTCGTTGAGCAGCTTGACGAGCGCCTGATCCCGCTTCTGGATCGCCTGCTGACGTGGGCTGAGGGCCCGCGGCTTGCGCGGCTTGGGCGCGAGCTCTTCCGGCTTGGCATCACGAATTCGCATGGATCGGAGGCTCCTCTTTGCATCAACGCTGCATGCATGGCAGGGAACGCGCAACTGACCGACCGGCGTCTTGTCAGTCGATCATCCACGGACATTCTACGCAGCACGGTTGTCAGCGCCAGCCCCGATTCCTTGAATCTCCGTGGTCGCCGTCTTGCATCAGCCGGGGTGGCGGGCGACATCCCTGGCGACGACCGCCCGATTTCGTCGCCCCAGACGGGGTTGTCAGCTGGCACCACCAGCTGTCATATCGACCACAGGCCGGCTGTTCAGGACCAGTCGATCGATCTATGCTCGCGCCTGCTCCGCTGGTCAGCCTGCCGTCCTGGAGGTCATCGATGCATCGCGCACCTCGCCGAGCCATCCTGCTCGCCCTCGGTCTCGCACTCGCCCTGGTCCTGCCCGCGGCCGTCACCGCGAACCACTCGTGGGGCGGCTATCACTGGGCCCGCACGGCGAATCCGTTCACCCTGAAGCTCGGGGACAACGTGAGCGGCGCGTGGGATTCGGTCCTCGCCACCACATCGAACGATTGGTCGGCGTCGACCGTCCTCGACACCTCGATCGTTCGCGGGACGACGAAGCCGAGGACCTGCAAGGCGACGACCGGCATGGTCCAGGTCTGCAATGCGAAGTACGGGTACAACGGCTGGCTCGGAATCGCCGGGATCAGCATCACCGGCGGGACCCACATCACCAAGGCATACGTGAAGCTGAATGACAGCTATTTCGCCAGCCCGACCTACAACACGACGGCGTGGCGGAACCTCGTCTCGTGCCAGGAGGTCGGCCACACGTTCGGCCTCGACCACCAGGACGAGAACTTCAACAACGCGAACCTCGGGACGTGCATGGACTACACGAGCAACCCGGAGTCCAACCAGCACCCCAACCAGCACGACTACGCCCAGCTGGAGGCGATCTACGGTCACCTCGACAGCACGACCACGGTCAGCTCAGCGCCGGCGACCTCGGCCGGAGCGGCCGGCAGCAACGCCGCGGACGCGGCCTGGGGAACCCTCGTCAAGGTCACGAACCACGGCCACGGCGCCTGGTACGTCCGCGACTTCGGCGCGGGGAATCTCCAGCTGACCCATGTCTTCTGGGCGGACCGCTGATCCGGTGAGGCGGGCGGGCTCGCCTCGCCCGGGACGCTTGACGAACCTCGAACCCCGCCGGTCACCGGCGGGGTTCGTTCTCGCTAGCTAGCCGACGATCTGGCGGAGGGCGAAGAGGACGTTTGCCGGCCGCTCGGCAAGGCGGCGCATATACCACGGGTACCAGGCCTCGCCGTAGGCGATGAGATCGCGAACGATGTAGCCCTCGCGGGCCAGGCGACGCTGCTGGTCCATCCGGATTCCGAAGAGCATCTGGACCTCGAAGGAGGACTTCGGCAGGCCCACGGCGGCGGCATGCTCGGCGAACTGCTCGATGAGGCGGACGTCGTGCGTCCCGAGCGCGATCCGGACGGCGTTGCCGGCGCGGGCGGCCTGGAGCATCGCCACGCACAGGGCGAGGTAGTTGGCATCGACGTCGTGGCGCCCCTGGTAGGCGATCGACGACGGCTCGGCGTACGCGCCCTTCACGAGGCGGATCTCGGGGCGCAACGGGACGAGCCGCTGGATGTCGGCGGCGGTACGCCGCAGGTAGGCCTGGAGGCAGATGCCGGTGTTCGGCATGACCGCCTTCATCCGCTCGTAGAACGCGAGCGTCGCCTCCGTGTAGGCGCTGCCCTCCATGTCGATCCAGAAGGTCTTGCCGGATTCGGCGGCCTGTGCCGCCAGCGACGTGGCGTGGTGGAACGTCCGCTCGACATCGAGGTCGAAGCCCAGCTGGGTGAGCTTGACGCTGATCTCGCCGTCGAGGCGGCGTTCGCGGAGCTCGTTGAGGACGCCGCGATAGTGGTCGGCGACCGTGTCGGCCTCCTCGATCCGGGTCAGGTTCTCGCCGAGCCGCGTGTAGAGCGTTCCGAGGCCCTCGACCTGGAAGCCGACGCCGGCCGCGAGGGCGCTCTCGAGGTCGTCGCCGGGCATGAACCGGCGCACGGCCCGGCGGGCGAACCAGAGCCGCGGAATCCGGTTCCGCAGCCAGCCGTTGGCGGCCATCCAGAGGAGCAGGCGGCGCATCGATCACAGGCTATTCCGTTCCCCGGTCGCCTGCCGCGCCGGAACCCCCGCGTGCGAACCGGCGTCATGGCGGCATCGACACTGGCCGGGCGTCCCGCTCCGGCCCCCAACGGAGACCAGTCCGATGGCACGACGATGGCCCCTCATCCTGCCGGCCGTGACCGCGGTCCTCCTCCTCTCCGCCGCGCCGGTCCTCGCCTGCGGCGGACTCATCGGCCCGAACGGGGCCGTAAACCTCCTGCGGACGACGACCTTCGTCGGCTACCACCACGGCGTGGAGCACTACGTCACCGCCTTCGAGTACGCCGGCGGCGGCGGCGCGTTCGGCTCGCTGACCCCGCTCCCGGGCGTCCCGACGAGCGTCGAGAAGGGCGGCGACTGGACGCTCCAGCGGCTCCTTCTCGAGACCGATCCGCCGCCTGCGTTCGCGTTCGGGGATGCGGCCCGGCTGTCGGCGGCCGGCTCGGCCGAGGAGCTCATGAAGGTCCGCATCGACGCCCTCGACCTGACCGTCCTCCGCGGCGGCGCGGCCGAGGTTGGGCAGTGGGCCAGGGACCACGGCTTCCGCCTGCCGCCCGACGCGCCCGAGGTCCTCGATTTCTATGCCGCACGCAGCCCGATCTTCCTGGCCGCCGCGTTCGACCCGACGGCCGCCGCCGACCGCGGCCAGGCGATCGGCGACGGGACGCCCGTCCACATCACGATCCCGACGCCCAACCCCTGGGTGCCGCTCCGGATCCTCGCCCTGGGCAAGACCAGCGCCGAGCCGGTCGAGGCCGACGTCTACCTCCTGACCGATCGCAAGCCGGCGATCCTCCCGCTCGCCCGGGGCTCCAACGGCATCGACCTCGCCCACAGCCAGGCGGCCACCGATTCGCTCCTCGCCGACCTCCGCTCCGATCGGGGGATGGAGTGGGTCCCCGAGAAGGCCTGGCTCACCAAGATCGAGGTCGACGCGACCGCCGGCCAGCTGCGCTACGACCTCGCCATCGACGCCACCGGCCAGGCCGCGCCCTCACGCCACCAGGCGGGCCTGGACATCGTCGCCCCGGCCGGGACGGGCGGCGGGTCGGTCGACGCCGGGCGGCTCGTCACCACCGTGGCGATCATCATCGACGGCATCGCCCTCCTCGGGCTCCTGCTCACGAGCCGGCCGGCCGGAGGCCGGATCGCCCCCGTCCGATGACCCGCGGGCGCGGGATCGCGGCGGTTGCCCTCGCCGGCCTGATGGCCGTCGCCATCGGCACCGGCCGGGGGGCCGCCGAGACCACCGACCGCGCGATCGAGATCGACATCCACTACTCGCAGTTCGAGCCCGCGCGGCTGACCGTGCCGGTCGGCGTGCCGATCCGGTTCGTCATCGTCAACGGCGATCCCATCGATCACGAGTGGATCGTCGGCGACGCCGCGGTCCAC
>Ga0326597_10004728_pt1 | contig 19053 bp, 14 predicted proteins | sample RVTome_12_FD_203789 | JGI IMG/M metagenome (GOLD analysis project Ga0326597, IMG submission 203789) | Soil microbial communities from uranium-contaminated site in the Upper Colorado River Basin, Wyoming, United States - RVT100D185 | ecosystem: Environmental > Terrestrial > Soil > Contaminated >... | reverse complement strand
GCGCGGATGGTCTCCGAGGGAAAGCTCAAGACCGAGGTCTATCGGACCCGCGGCTTCCTCAAATCGAGCGAGAACCTCCGCATGGAGCTTCTCGTCGACCGGGACTCTCTTTCAGGGTACGAAGGCATCCTGGTGAGGGCGCTCTTCGTTTCCGGCAACGTGACCGACACCGTCAAGATCAGGAAACAATACGAGGACCGTGGCTTCGATCCCGCGTCCAAGATCCGCGAACCGTTGAAGCGCCGGGTCTCGCAGCTCCTTTCGAGCTCACGTGCGCCCCGTCAGATCTCGCGTAAGCCGGCACTCTGGCTCCTGGCCTCCTCGCTCCTGGTTCTCGCGGTCTCAGCCCTACTCGATCCAAAGGGCATCTCCTTCATTTGGCCTCGGCTCCTCGGCGCCGTTTTCTTCTACGGTCTCGGCTTCGTCGCCGCCGCGCTCTACCGCAAGCGGGTCGAGCGGCTCTTCGCCTCCTCCCTCACCTTTCTCGTTCCCGCGGCGGTTCTCACGGCGATCGCGTTCTCGCTCCTCCACTTCAACCCGGAGCGGAACGGGTCTCTCGCGCTCCTTGGCTTCGGGCTTTTCGTCCTCTCTCTCCTCACGAGCCTCTTCAACGCGGCGAAATTCCGCAACGGTTCTCTAGCGATCGACCTCCGGAAGAAGCTCGCTTCGGCCCGGCGGTACTTCGCGTACGAGCTCTCGAAGGCCGACCCTCGTCTCGACGACCGATGGTTTCCCTACCTCCTCGCCTTCGAGCTTGGACCGGACGTGGATCGCTGGTTCCGCGCCCACGGACCCGCCCGCTCTTCGGGCCCGACGTCGATCGATTTCGGTTCCGAGTCGTCGGGCGGAAGCGGCGGAAGCCCGAGCCGTCCCTGGACCGGCGGAGGCGGCGCCTTCGGCGGAGCGGGCGCGACGGGCTCCTGGGCGGCGGCCGTCGGAGCCGTCGCCTCGGGCGTCGCGGCGCCTTCCCAAAGCTCGGGTGGAAGCAGTGGTGGCGGCGGCGGCGGCGGCGGCGGCGGAAGCTCCGGCGGGGGTGGCGGCGGCGGTTGGTGAGCGACGAGGATTGACCCCGGCCCGCAAGGTGTTAGAACATCGGCGCACGATGAATCGAACACGGTGTCTTTTTGCGGCTGCGCTCGCGCTCGTTTTTTCCTCCATTCCGGCTCTCGCCGCCGAGAACCGGACCCTCATCATGGGGCTCTGGCCCAACCAGCTGCGCCTGCTCGACGAAGGCACCGAGGAGTTCGTCGGGGAAATTCGGCTTCGCTATGGCGCGGTCACCGGTTACGGTCAGACGCCGCACACCCCGGACTTTCGGCGTCTCTACTACATCACCGACCGCATGGAGGCGGTCGAGGTGGTCGACCCGGAGGCTCGCCAGGTCGTCGACGAGCTGCGCCTTTCGACCGCGGGACGCCGAGTTCGCATTCTGAACGTCCATCCTCATCCCGGGGGGGCGGAGCTCATCCTTCGAGTCGTGGCCGTCGGCATGGACATCGACCGCTTCGAGACCGAGGACACCGAGTACGTCGTCTACGACCTGAACACCCACCGGGTGAAGGAGAGCTTCCGTTTGCCACCGGAGGTCAGGACCAATTTCACCGATCCTCTCCCGTTCTCGAGCGACGGCAAGACGTTCTTCGCGTTCGGGCGCGACATCTACGAGCTCTCCGCCTCGACCCACGAGGTGGTCTCCAAGATCCCGCTCGCGACACCTTGGGAGGCTGGCTACGGCCCGCTCCGTCCCACGGAGCTCTACTCACCCGAGCCGGGCGTCTACTACGGCCTGGTCACGACCACCGATCCGTTCTTGAAGAAGGACATGACCGGAGTCCTCCGTCTCGACCTCGGGCAAAAGGTGGCATCGAGCTTCGAGATTGGCCCCAAGGTCGACGCCAATGTCTTCGCGCTCTCTCCCGATGGAAAGACGGGCTACGCCGGGGTCAAGGACCTGGTGAAGATCGACATGGAGAGCCGTCGAATCGTGGCGATGAAGAAAGGCTTCCTGCAGGGCCGAGCCGCGTCCATTCTCATCCTTTCGGCCGACGGCACCAAGCTCTTCGTGACCGGCATCGGAGACGTGATCCAGGTGGTGGACGCGGAGAGCCTCGAGTTGAAACGGACGATACAGCTCGGACGGGACCTCATGGCCAACCCGCTCCCGCTTCCGGCGGGGATGCGACCGACGTCGGTCTCGAAGTAAAAGAGGACCGTGTGGGCGGCGAACAGGTGTTCGCCGTGGCTCGCAGGGGTCGCATACCCACGGTCACGGAGCGCTCGCCAAGGGTACCGGCGATCAACAGGTCGAACCCGTCCATGGAATAGCCAACGACCGATCCGGCCAGCGCTTTCCAGCCATAGGGAGTCACCCGGTCTTCGGGGACGGCGCGAGCCGCCGACGCGAGCGAGACAATCGATTGAGGCGATTGAGGCTCCATGAATGCGATCGCGAGCGGAATTACGGAGGGCGGTCTACTCTCTGGACCCGGAGGGTCCCGTCATGTCCATTCTATTCGTTTCCGGAGTAGACTCTGACTGCACGAAAGGAGACCGAATGAGCTCGGCCCCGCTCCTGTCCGGCGTGCTCGCGCCCGTGGTGACGCCGTTTCAACGGGATCTGTCACCCGACGGAAAGCGGCTCGTTGGGCACTGCCGCTGGCTTCTCGAGCGCAACTGCGGCCTCGCGGTGTTCGGCACGAACAGCGAGGCGAACTCTCTCTCGGTGGGCGAGCGCATCGAGCTCCTCGACCTGCTCCTCGACGCCGGCCTCGATCCGAACAGGATGATGCCCGGTACGGGATGCTGCGCCTTTCCCGACACCGTGCGGCTCACGTCTCACGCGGTGGCGGGGGGCGTCGGCGGCGTCCTGATGCTCCCCCCTTTCTACTACAAGGGAGTGAGCGACGAGGGGCTCTACCGCAGCTTCGCCCAGGTCGTCGATCGGGTGGGCGACGATCGTCTGCGCATCTACCTGTACCATTTCCCGCAAATGTCCGCGGTGCCCATCAGCATCGACCTCGTGGGCCGTCTCCGGGACGCTTTTCCCGGCATCGTCGTGGGCATGAAAGACAGCTCCGGCGATCGCGTCCACCTCGAAGCGGTGCTGCGCGCTTTCCCCGGCTTCGGGATGTTCGCGGGAAACGAGACGCTGCTGCTCGCGAACCTGCGGGCGGGCGGCGCCGGATGCATCTCGGCGACCGCCAACATCAACCCCGAAGGCATCGATCGACTGTTCCGGAGCTGGCAGAGCGACGATGCGGAGGCCATCCAGTCCTCTTTGAACGACGTTCGTCTGGCGGTGCAGCAGTTCCCCCTGGTCCCCGCTCTCAAGAAGATCGTTTCCCATTACGCTTCCGATCCCGAATGGAATCGGCTGCGCCCCCCTCTGGTGGAGCTGGGCGAAGCCGAGGGCAGGAAGCTGATTTCCGACCTCGAGAAGCTGGGCTTCGAGATGCCAGGCTTGGGGGGCTTCGCTCAGCCGTAGTACGAGAACATCAACGAGTGGATCTTGAAGCCTTCGCTACCTTCGATCAGTAGCAGAACGAGCTTTCCCCTTCTCGTCTCTCCCTCGTCCGTCAGCACGAAGTCCGCCCAGACGCTCGCAAGCTTCCCCTTCCGCTCGATCTGGACGTTCTCCAGCACTTCCTTGATACCGCGGCCGCTCCCGAAGTAGCGCTCCTGCGCCTCGTAGAACTCCTCGAGGGTGCGCTCGCCCACCGTCCCGTCCTCGCGCGTCGAGGCGACGGTGAAGTGCGGAAGGAAGAGCTTCTTCCATTCCGGTAGCGACTCTCGCTTGTAGAGGCCGACGTAGTCGGCGACGACCTTCTCGAGGTCGGAAGCGGGGGCGGGACCGCTGAAAAGCGCCCCCGATAGAAGAACGAACGCCACGAGCTTCATGGGGACCCTCCGGTTCTCGATCCTACAGCGCCGCCGCCGCTGGCCGAACCTTCCGCACTGCCTGCATCACGAAAAAGGCGACGGGCCCGAGCAGCAGGAGCGGGATTCCGAAGCGCGCGTGCTCGCCGAAGGTCAGAATGAGAAAGACGACCCAGGTGATACCCGGCACGATGGCGTTGAGCCAGAGGCCGACCTGTCCTCCGGGGACGCGGAATCCTCCATCGTTGAGCGACGCCTGCGAGCGCGCCCGGATCAGGGTGGCGTGCAGGATCATGGTGTAGGCGCCGCTCACCCAGATGTCGGCCACCAGAAGATGCTCGAACGGAAGCGCCGCCATTGCGCAGTACACGATGGCGTAGACCCAGAGCACTCGATAGGGCGTCCCGTACTTCGGGTGAAGGCGGGTGAACCACGACGGGAGGTTGCGATCCTCCGCCATCGACCAGGCGATTCGCGACATCCAGAGCAGGTACGTGAGAAAGATGACGGCCTGGCTGGCGACGCTTCCAAAAAACGCCCACCGGCCCAGCGCCGGTCCGCCGAGCTCGATGCCGACGGCGACGAACTGGCCCGAGCTCCAGTTTTCCCATCCTCCGACGGAGACGAGACCGGCGATCACCGGAAGACTGTAGGTGAGAATCACCACCGGGGTGACGATGAGAAGACCGAGCGGGATGTTCCTTTGCGGACGATCGATCTCTTCCGCGACCGTGCTCACTTCTCCGTAGCCCGAATAGAGCCAGAGCGCGAGGGCGAGCGCGGCGCCGAGGTCGGCGGCGAAGTTGGTCCCGCCCACATGGAACGGCTCGAAGGGAGAGAATCTCGCTCCACTGAACCCCGCGATCACGATCCAGACGACCGGCGCCAGCAAGAACAGGTTGAGCACGACCGCGGCAGCCCCGGTCACCACGATTCCCCGGTAGTTCACCCAGGTCAAGGCGAGGATGAAGAGCGAAGCCGCGGCCCACTGCTCGAACGCTCCCATCTCGGGAATGATGAAGGCGAGCGCGCGGGCGAAGATCACCGGGTAGAGGGCGTTATCGAGAAAGGACGAAACAACGCTGCATATTCCCGACTGGAACCCCCAGAACTCCCCGAGGTGTTGGCGCGCCCAGCGGTAGTAGCCGCCCTCGACCGACTGCCTCGACGAGAGCTCGGCCGAGGCGAAGGCGGCCGGCAGCCCCCAGAGCCAGGGCGTGACGAAGAGAAGCGTGATGAAGAGCCCCGGTCCCACGCGAGCGACGAAGTCCTCCATCCCGTAAGGACCGCCGCAGGTGGAGGCGAAGAGAAGGCCGACCAGCGTAAGGAGACCGGCGCGGGTCTTGAAGCCCCGGCCCTCCGACGCCCGGCTCTCCGGGAGTAGGCTTCCTATCGCTCGCACGCCGGACGAGTCGGGGGCAGCCATCAAATGCCGAAGCTTAACCACGGCATTCGCGTTGTCAAGAAATTTCGAGGCTCGTTCAGCGGTCTTCGCCTGAAGCCGTGGCGTCCGCGGTCTTCCCGATCGCGATCAGTCGGTCGTCGGTCCGGAGGAAGATCCGGCCTCCCGAGATGGCGGGGGACGCGAGAAATCGCGCCTTCATCGGATTCTGGCTGAGAATCTCGAACTCCCGTTTCGCCGCGAGGACGATCGCCTCCCCGGTCTCGCTGATGAAGTAGATCTTTCCGTCTCCCGCGATCGGCGCCGCCGAGAAAACGCCTCCGGTCCGGCCCTGAAAGAGCCTCTCGCCCGTCGCCGCGTCGACCGCCTGCACCACCCCGGCGTCGCTCGCCATGTAGACGATGCCCTGGTAGTGGACCACGGAGGAGACGTAGGGAGCTCCCGTGGGCACGTGCCAGAGGAGGTGCTCGGACCCCTTGAGGTCTCCCCGCGCGCCCGGGCGGATGGCCATGTAGGGACCGCTCCGGTAGCCGCGGCTCGTATAGATGATGCCGTCCGCGAACGAGGGCACGGGGATCGGGAACTGGTTCGGCTCGACGAGGAACCACAGGAGCTTCCCGGTCTTCGGATCGTAGCCCTCGAGCTTCTCGCTCGAGTTCACCACCAGCTCGTCTCCCGCGGGCCCTGGGACCACCGTCGGCGTGCTGTAGGAGCGGAGCCCCTTTCCGCGATCGGTCTTCCACTTCTCCTGTCCCGTCCGCTTGTCGAGAGCGAGGAGATACGACGCGGGCTCGTGGTCGCAGAGAAGAAGCAGAACGTCTTCGTAGACCGTAGGGGAGCTCGAATGCCCCCAGGGGATATCGAACGGAGCGTAGTCCTTCGCCAGATTCTTCTGCCACACGAGCTTTCCGGCCAGATCGAGCGCCACGAGCTGACCGGTCCCGAACCAGGCGTACACCCGCTCGCCGTCGGTGACCGGGCTCGGGCTCGCGAGGTTGTGCTTGCGATGGACCGGCGGGAGCCCGCCGCCGCCGGGAACCTCCGCCGGGAGGCGGTACTGCCAGAGGCGCTGCCCGTTCTCGCGGTCGAAAGCCTCGACGAGGAACGTGACATCTCCCTCGGCCGCGGCCGCACCTTCCCCGAGGGAGCGCTCCGACGGGGTCTCCTCGCCTCGCATCAACGTCGGATGATTTCCTTCGCGGAGCACGCCTCGTCCCGCTTGCCCGGTGACGAACACTCGATCTCCCTGGACGATGGGAGTGGAAACGCTGAGCCCGGAAAGCTGCGCCGTCCAGGCGACGTTCTCCTCATCGCCCCACCGAACGGGAAGCCCGGTCTCATTGCTGACACCGTTGCCTCGCGGTCCACGCCACTGGGGCCAGTTCTCGGCCAAGGCCGATTCAGCGGAGACCAAGAGCACGAGACAAGCGATGAAATCTCGCACGGTTTTCCTCCTCAGGTCATTCGCCGGTGAGGGCGCAGAGTATCTATTCTAGCCGCGTCTCGGCGAGATCTGGAGCGACAGGCGGGCGATTCCTCTCGGGACGAAAACCGCGAGGAACCCTCCCCCGATTCCGATGACCCAGTCGTCGATGTGAAGCGGTCTCAGATGAACGAGCTCGGACAGGCGGGGCGTCGAAACCAGCAGCACGGCGAGCGCGAGCGTAGCCGCCGTTACCGCGAGAGCGGTTCGAGTGCGGAGCCCACTCAGAGACGCGGTGAGCGCGACGCCGAAGCCGACGAGCGAGACGAGAGCCATGGCCCGGGCGTGCTCGACGTCGATTCCGACACCGAGGCTTCGATCGAAGCTCAGGGAAACGAGGAGTGTCCCCAGGCCGCCGACGAGCCCGATCGAAATCCAGTCGAGCCCGCTGAAGAAGCGGGCCCTTCGCGCGCGGCGGACGGGCTCGAGCTGTTTTTGCGGGAGCTCCTGGAACACCAGAAGCGCGGTCGGATGGATCATCGCCTCGAGCCAGACGATGTGAATCGGGAGGTACAAGAGCGGATAGCCGGCGAGCGGAATGAACGTCGCGGTGAGCACCAGCGGTATGTGGAACGTCAGCAGGTACTGGAAGCTGAGCTGCAGGTTGCGGAAGAGCTGGCGCCCTTCCGAGATCGCGCCCACGATGCTGCTGAAGTTGTCGTCGAGGAGAACGATGGAAGCCACTTCCCTGGCGCTTCTCGTTCCGCGCTCGCCCATCGCCACCCCGACGTCGGCGGCCTGGAGGGCGGGGACGTCGTTGACGCCGTCCCCGGTGACCACGACGACTTCGCCCGCCGCCTGGAGTGCCCGCACCAGGGCGAGCTTGTGGAGCGGCATGGCCCGGGCGATGACGTCGACGCCTTCGAGGAGCCGAGCGAGGGGCATTCCCGTGAACCCTTCGAGCTCGTCTCCCGACAGGACTTTGGGTGAGCCTCCTCCGAGCCCAACCGAGGCCGCGACCGATCGGGCGGTCTCGAAATGATCCCCGGTGATCATCATGACCCGGATCCCCGATCGCCGGCAGGTCTCGACCGCTTCGCGCACGCCCTCTCGCAGCGGATCCTCGAACAAAAGCGCACCCGCGAATTGGTAGCCGCTCTCGGGCTCCCCTTCCGAGAATCCCGGCGGCAGCGACCGCGAAGCGCAGGCGATGACCCTGCGCCCTCCCGAAGCGAGCTCCTCGATCCGGCGGGACCAGAGCTTCCGTTCCTCGTCGTTCAGCGCCGACATCCCCAGGATCACTTCCGGCGAGCCTTTGGTGACCGCGAGGAGGTCTCCCTCGCTCTCGACGACCGCGGTCTCCCGGCGCCGGTTCTCGGTGAACGGAAAGGTGGCGATGAGCTTGACGATCGGCCGCTCGAGCTTCTCCTCGTCGACGCGATTCAAGATGGCGGTGTCCAACGGATCGGCGCTGTCCTCTCGCGAAGCGAGGGCTCCGAGACGGAGAAGCCGCTCCGTCGACATGAGCCCCGCGGGAACTATGCGTTCGAGCCGAAGTCGTCCTTCGGTGATGGTGCCCGTTTTGTCCGTGCAGATGCACGTCGCGCGGCCGATGTTCTCGACCGAAACCGCGCGTCGAACGAGCGCCTTCCGGCCCGCCAGACGGTAGACCCCTACGCCGAGGAAAACCGTGAACACCACGGGAAACTCCTCGGGAAGCGCGGCGACCCCGAGCGTAGCGGCGCTGATGAGCGCGTCGACCCAACCGTGGCCTTGGCGAACGCGCACCGCGGCGAGAACCACGCAGAGCGCCGCGGCGGCGGCGAGCAGACCGCGAACCAGATCCGCGACTGCTTCCTGGAGCGGCGTCGGGGCTCTCGCCCCCTGAGTCGCCGAGCGAACGATGGCGCCGTAGATCGTCTCCGGCCCCGTAGCGACGACCCGGAGGAGCGCCGTACCCGTGAGCAGGCGAGTGCCGGCGAACCCCCAGTGGATTCCGTCGACGATTGGTTCCTCTGCCGCGGACGAAAGACGCGGGAGCGTGCGCTTTCGGACCGGGTAAGCCTCGCCGGTGACCGAGGACTCGTCGGCCTGCGCCTCTTCCGCGAGTACGATGAGCCCGTCGGCGGGGAACGGATGACCGCTTCCGACTTTCGCGAGATCGCCGGGCACGAGCTCGATTGCCGGAAGCTCGCTCCACGTTCCGTCGCGCAGGACCATTGCATGAGAAGCAAGCTTCTGAAGAAGGCCCGCGGTCGAAGCCTGGGTCCGCCGGTGAAGATAAGCGTCCATTCCGACGAGCGGCAGGATGGCGGAGAGGAGGGTGAGCGCTTCCCCCGTGCTCCCGAGAACGAGATAGAGGCCGGCGGTCCCCGCGAGAAACCAGATCATCGGGTCCCGCGCCGTCTCCCGGGCGAGCTCGCCCCAGGGATTTCCGGGGACCTCCACGATGTCGTTGGTCCCGTACTTCTGGCGCCTTGCTTCCGCCTCGGCCGAGCTCAATCCACGCTCGCCGTCGAGAAGCCCCGCTACCCTTTCGATGGTCAGCTTCTGCCGCACGGCTTCCGTCGATTCAGAGGTAAACCCGGATCTGAAACAAGCCGGAGATCGCCGCGGCGCCGTAGGTGCTCTTCAGGATGAGCCCCTCGGGCGCGGCGCCGTAAGGAAGGTACAGGCTTCCGAGAAGCGAAAGGCGATCGGATAGCGTCCACGTGGCCGAGGGCACGACGACTCCCGAGCCGTCGACCGGGCTCTGGATCCACTGGCCGTTCAGAGCGAGCTCCGGAGAGAATTCATAGGTAGCGAGCGCCGCGAGCGCATGGCGCTCCAGGATCTGGGTATCTCCTCGAAGATACCGCTCGCGAAACGCCGGATCGGAGAGAAGCGGAAGGATCTCCTCCGCACTCGGGGCCCCGAATCCCGAGTAATGATACTCGACAAACAGCAGGATGCCGTTCGCGACCGGGATTCGATGCGAGCCTCCAAGGACGGCCTTCAGCGCCCCGCGATCTTCGCTCCCGAGGCCCCCCGCGGGCAGGGCCTCGGGCGCGCGGAAGAAGGCGAGCTCTCCGTGGATCTCCGCCCCGCCGACGGCGGCCGAGCTCGTGATCCCGAAGAAGGCGTCGCGCGCTCGGTATCCCGCGACGAGCTCGAGATCCTGCTCGCCCCGGTACCCCCGGAAGCGCGCGGCGAAGACCGACTCGTCCAGGCTCTCCCCGAACGCCCCCACGACGTCGAGAGAGGAGCGGGTGGTGAGCTCGAAGTCCGCCCGAATCGCGTCGACCCCCCTCCTCCACTCGCGATCGGCCTCGAGCGGAGTGAAGGGCGAGAACAGATCCACGGCGCCGAAGAGAACGCCCCGGCCCCAGCCAATGGCTTGACGGCCCAGGGTGAGCTCCACGTTCTCCAGATGCGCCGCGAGATAGGCGCGGTCGATCTCGTGTCGCCAGGACGAGCCGGAGGAGCTCGAGATATTCCAATCGAGTTGACGAATTCGATAGGGTGCGGGGGTGTCGGGAGGCAGGATGCCGAGTCCGGCGGTGCCCGATGCGGTGGAGAAAACGCGAACGCGCTGTTCGTATGCGGCCCCGAGGGTGAAACGCGTTCCCAGGCGAGCCTCGGGCTCGAACCGGACCCGCCAGAACGACGTCGCGGTGTCGCGCTCGGGCCAATCGGGCCAATCGGGCCAATCGGGGAAGAGAAGCGGGGCCTCCGGTGAGTGAGAGAGAAGGAGCGTTCCTTTGAACGAAGTGCGAAACCGGAACCAGTCCTCTTCCGCCCAGAGAACGTCCGCGTCGACGGCGAAGAGGGCGCAGGCGAAGAGCGCCATCGGAATCGCTCGTCGCCGCATTTCAGGCCTCCGGAGGCTTGTGGGCCTTCCCGATGCCGGGGAGGATCTCGTGCGGCGCTTCACCCGGTTTCTCCTCGTCTCGCGCCACGCGGCCGTCGACGAGCGTCACCACCCGGACGGCGTGGGCGACGACGCGGGGATCGTGGGTCGAGAAGACGAACGTCATGCCGTGCTGCTTCCCGAGGTCCCTCATCAGGTGCATGAGGATCTCCGCGTTCTCGCCGTCGAGATTCGCGGTGGGCTCGTCGGCAAGAACCAGCTTCGGCCGCGCCGCCACCGCACGGGCCACAGCGACTCGCTGCTGCTGCCCCCCCGAGAGCTCGGCGGGTCTCCGGTGAGCGAGGTCTTCGAGGCCGAGCTCGTCGAGCACCTCGAGGGCGCGGGCGCGGCGCTCCGATCCCATGCCGCGGAGCTCGAGCACGAACTCCACGTTCTCGAGGGCGGTCAAAACCGGCACGAGGTTGTAGGCCTGGAACACGAACCCGAGCGAGCGAAGCCGGAGCTCGGCGCGCTCCCGCTTCGAGAGCTCGGCCACCCGCCGACCGAGCACCGTGAGCTCGCCCGCGGTCGGCTTGTCGAGAGCGCCCACCAGGTTGAGGAAGGTCGTCTTGCCGCTCCCCGAAGGTCCCACGAGCGCCATGAACTCGCCCTGGCGGATGACGAGGTCCACGCCCCGGAGGGCGGGCACGTCGAGCTTGCCGAGCCGAAAGATCTTGGTGAGCCCGCTCGCCACCACGATTTTCTCGGCGTTCTCGTTCATTGGGCGACCCTCAGGGCGACGGCGGGATCGGTTCGCGCCGCGAACCAGGCCGGGTACAGGCTCGCGGCCAGCGTGGCTCCGACGGCGATGAGAAGGACGTAGGGGATCATCCAGACCCCGAAGTCGCCGTAGAGGATGGGCTCGAGAACGACACCCTGGAAGGAGTAGCTCGATCCCATGTACTCGCGGAAGTCCAGACCCGCGCTCGCCAGATGCCAGACGAGAGGCGCCCCCAGAGCGAAGCCGAGGGCCCCCCCGAAAAAGCCGAGGGTGAGGCCCTCTTGCAGCACGAGCCGCACCATATGTCCCGCCTGCATTCCGAGGGCGGAGAGGACGGCGAACTCGCGGCGCCGCTCGAGCACCGCCGCGAGCTGGGCGCTCGCCACTCCCAGAAGGACGATGACGATGATGAGAAAGCCGATGAAGCGGGAGGCCGCCTTGTCCTGCTCCATGTGCCCCTGGAACTCGGGGGCGATCTCGCCCCAGGTGAGGACCTCGTCACCCCGCGCGACTCGCGGAGCGAGCAGAGCGCGGGTAGATTCGGTCTCACGCCAATCCTCGAGGATGACTGCCACTTCGGCGACGCTCGGAAGGCCGGTGAGCGCTTCCATGTCGTCGAGGGTGACCTGGCAGATGCTCGCGTCGAGATCCTCGCTTCCGGTCGCGACAATGCCGACGATGCGGAAGAGAGCCGCCTCGATATCGCCGTCCTTCCCGACGGCGGTCGCGAGGATATCGTCGTCCAGATCCGCGCGAAGCCGCTCGGCGACCGCGCGCCCGACCACCGCGGCTCCGCGCTCGCCGGGCGCGAGGTATCGGCCTCGCTCGAGGTTCTGCACGAAGCGGTAGGTCCGAGGCTCGTTCTCGGGATCGACACCCACCATCTCCAGCGGTACGACATGGGTTCCCATGGCGAGCAGGACCTGAGCTCTCGCCCGGACGGTCACCGCGGCGACTCCGGGAAGGCTTCGCGCGGCCTCGAGGTCTCTCTTCCCCTCGGCGAGCCTCAGTCGAGGATCGCGCCTCAGGCGCCAGCCCGCCGGCACCACGCGCAGGTGGCCGGCGCCGCTATAGGCCCCCATTCGCGCGAAGAGCTCGTCGCGCCCGCGGTTGATGCTCTCGGTCACGAGCGCGAGGGTGCAGCCGATGCCGATGCCGAGGACCGAGAGGGCGGTGCGGCGGAGATTTCGCCCGACGCTCCGGAACGCGTACTTCGAGGATACCCAGGCCATGTCACTCTCGGAGCGCGCGAGCGGGCTCGAGACGCGCCGCTCGAAGCGCGGGCCATATGGAAGCGATGAGCGAGGTCAAGAGCACGGCCAGGATCGTGCGCCCCACGTCCGAAGGCGCGAGGCTCGGATAGAAGCGCATCGACCAGGAGAGGCCGGCGAAGGAGAGTTGGGTCGGCCCTCCTCCGGTGAGAGCGGCGAAGTCGAGCCCGGTCTCGTGGGTCACCGCCACGAAGAGTATGCCCAGAGTACCGCCGAGCGCGGCGCCCGTAAAGCCCAGGGCGATGGACTCGGCGAGGATCATACGAACGATGCGACTCGGTGCGGCCCCGAGAGCGAGGAGCATTCCGAGCTCGTGGGTGCGCTCGAAGGTCGCCATGAGCATCGTATTCGCGACGCCGGCCGAAGCCGCGATGAAGATCAGGACCAGCGCGAATACCCCGGCAACCTCGATGATCTCGATGAGACTCACCATCTCGGGCGCGAGCGCTTGCCAGTCGAGGACTTCGGTGCCGGCCAGATTCGGGAGTGCGGCGAGGCGTGAAGCAAGGAGCTTCACCCCCTCGGGATCGCGGGCGTGCACCACCACCTCGTGGGCCTCATCGGGCATAGCGAAGAGCGTCTGGGCCTCGCCGATCTCGAGAAGGATGCCCTGTCGGTTCACGAAGTCCACCGGGGTCTGGATCAGGCCCTGAACCTGGACCAGATCGTTCGCGAGCGAGCCGTCGGCCCCCTGGCCCACGAGGGCGATCTCGTCGCCTTCGCGAACGCCCATCATTTCGGCGAGGGCCCTCCCCATGAGAACGCGCCCCGGGCTACGTGGTACATCGACCCCAGAGAGAAGACGAATCGGATGAGACTCGGCCTCCCAGTCGACTCCCATGATCACCACCGCGAAACCTTCCTCGGCAAGAGCGGCGAGCGCGGGGGCATAGATGCGGGGGCTCGCGCTGGCGACGTCGGGATCGCGGCGCAACCCGTCGAGAAGCGAAGAGACGTCCCGGATCGTGCGATCCATCGCGCGGTCCTTTCGCCACTCCGGGGCGTGGACCTGGACGTGGCCGAGCATGGGGCCGGTCAGCGTCTCGAGAATCCAGTCGGCGTAGGCCCGGAGGAGGGCGTAATACGCGAGGACGAGTGCGACCGAGAGTCCGATGGCGGCGACGGCGAGGCTGGTTCGGCGCCGGTTGCGCCAAAGGTTTCGCCAGGCGATTCGAAGCGTGCTTCCGGCGACCATGGCTCCCCGCTAACGGGTTTGCTCCAGGCGGGAGAGGCTGAAGGTATCGTCCGCGATCGGCACGTCGAACGCAATCTCGAGATAGCGAAGCTCCGTGCTCTGGCCTTCGGCGTCGGTCGGGGTGAGGACCAGGCGGGCGGGAAGACGCCGCCCGCCGAGGGTCTTCACCTCGTCGAAGCGCATGGTCCGCGCGAGCCGTCCCTTTCGGTCGAAGTGCCGCTCCTCGATGGGAAGCCAGTCGTCCGAGACCAGAAACTCGATTTTGGCCCAGCGTCCCACGACGTCCGGCTTGACGTCGAGCGTGAGCCACCAGCCTTTCGGATCCTCGGAGCGGCGCTCTACGCGCGAGACGAAATCCTTGTGGAGCGACGACTCCTTCACCAGGTCGTCGTTGGTGAAGTCCGTTCCCATCCACGAGCCCAGCATCATCGCCGGGGGAACGCGGATGGTGCGCGCGATGCGGGGAAGGTAGTTCCAGAGATTGTCGCCGACTCGAAGGGTGGCCGTCCCCGCCTCACGCGCGGGCTCTTCGATGACTACCAATACCTCTTCCTCGCCACGGCTCCATGCTTTGAGCCGAAGGGTTCGAGTGGTGCGGCGACCTACGACCTGGATCTCCATCCGGGAGGTGCTGCTCTTCGAGCGGTAGAGATCGTCGAGATGCGCGAGGATGGACTCGACGTCGGGGGGTTTCTGAACCGACTCGGCCGTCGGGGAAAATGCAGCCATCGACGCGCCCAGCGCGAAGGCCCGGAAGAGTCGAGATCCGCTCATGGCAGGCTCAGTATTTCACGGAACTACAGACCGTAAGCGAACGGACCTTACATCCCTTACAAATTGTTAGCCGCAGTTTTACAGCGCCCGAACGTCTTCGCAGGGAACATGTCTCCATGAGCAAGACCTGGATTGGACGACGCCAGGCGATCGGAAAAATCGGCTTCGCCGGAGTGGCGCTTCTCGCGGGCTCCGGGTGCGGCGATGGAACCACGACAGGACCGGAGGAGTCGACGGGTACGACGAGCGGCACCACGTCTTCGAACCTCGCCTGCGTTCTCACTCCCGCGCTGACCGAAGGCCCCTTCTACTTCGACGCCGGACAGATTCGCCGTGACATCACCGAGGGACGGCCAGGGAAACCCCTTCTTCTCGCGCTCGAAGTCGTGAACGCGAGCTCCTGTAGCCCGATCCGCGACGCCGTCGTCGATATCTGGCACTGCGACGCCGTCGGGCTCTACTCGGGATACGGAAGCGAGGGCACCACGGGGGAGAGGTTCCTCCGCGGGATTCAGGTGACCGACGGGAGCGGGCGGGCGGAGTTCGAGACGCTCTACCCTGGCTTCTACCGCGGCCGGACGGTCCACGTTCACTTCAAGATTCATCTCGACGAGCGGACCGCGGTCACCTCGCAGCTCTTCTTTCCCGAGTCGGTGAACGACGCCGTGCTGGCAACGACCCCCTACGACGCGTCGGGGACTCGGGGTACCCGGAACTCGACAGACTCGATCTTCACTTCCGCAACCGTCGTCGACGTCGCGGCCGATGGCGGCGGTTACGCGGCGTCTCTCGTCATCGGCGTCTCCGCCTGAGGAACCCATGCGAAATCATTCCCCTCGTCTCGCGTACGCCCTCGTCGTGACTGGCTGCCTCTGGTCCTGCGGGAGCGGAGGCCCGACTTCTAGCTCGGGCTCGACGACCGACACCCGCACCATTCAGGCCAATCCGTCGTTCTCGACGACCATCCAGGAGATCTTCAACCGCCGCTCGTGTACGAGCTCGTCCTGCCACGGAACGGCGCAGATGGCGGGCCTCGACCTTCGGAGCGGCGCGTCCTTTGGTTCTCTCGTCTCCGTCCGCGCCACGAGCGAGCCCGTCCTTCGCGTCATCCCCGGAGATCCCAACGGAAGCTACCTGGTGATCAAGCTGGAAGGGCGGCAGTCCAAAGGCGATCGAATGCCTCAGACCGGCGCGCCCCTGGACACCACCGACCTCACGAACGTCCGCAATTGGATCGCGCAGGGTGCCCCGAACAACTGAGGTAACGATTCGTTTTCGAAGCACCTCCGATCTAGGATGGGGCGATCCTGAAGGGGGGTCGCTCGGCATGAAGACTCGGGTGCTGTCGCTTGGGTCTCTCGTCCTGTCCGTCGCTTGTTCCTCCCCTCATGCGCCGCCGCCTCCGACAAAACGCGTCGAAGTCAAAGAAACGCTGCACGGTGTCGAGTTCATCGATCCCTATCGATGGCTCGAGGATCAGGAGAGCGCGGAGACCCGGCAGTGGATCGACTCTCAGAACGCCTACGCCGAGAGCATCATCGGCGAGTCGGAGCGGAGGGCGCGCTTTCGGTCGCGACTCGGGGCGCTTCTGCGTCAGCCCGAAGTGGGATTCCCGAGGAAGGGCGGGGACTTCGAATACTTCACTCTCCAGCGTGCTTCCGACGAGCTTCCCGCGATCTACCGGCGGCCGGCCTCACCGGAGGGGGAGGTCCCTCCGATCGATCCCGCCGCCTCCTACGAGGTCGTCCTCGACCCTCATCCGATGAGCTCCGACCACACGACGCGGGTCGACATCCTCTCGCTCTCGCCCGATGGAAGCTATCTCCTCTATAGCCTCCGCGACGGAGGTGAGGACGAGATCGAGGTGAGGCTTCGTGACCTTCAGGCCAAAGTCGATTTGCCGGACCGGCTTTTGCGAGCGCTCTACTCCTCGGTGTTCTTCGCCAAGAGCGGGGAGGGTTTCTATTACACCCACCGCTCCCGCAAGGTGGGGCCCCGGGTCCGCTTCCACCGTCTGGGAGGACCGGTCGAGGAGGACGAAGAGATTTTCGGCGACGGCATCGAGCCGACGAGCTTCCTCGAGACGCTCGAGCTTTCGGACGGGACAGCCCTGGTGTTCGCCGTCAATCACGGCTGGGCGAGAAGCGATCTGTACTACAAAGAGCTGACGGGGGACGTGATTCCGATCGTGGTCGGCGCCGAGGCCCGCTTCTACCCTCAGCTCCACGAGGACCGACTCTACGTCCGCACCAACCTTGACGCTCCCAATAACCGCATCGTCACGATCGATCCGAAGAGTCCCGCCCCGGATCGCTGGAAGGAGATCGTTCCCGAGAGCGAGGACGTGCTCGCCGCCTTCACCATCCTCGAGGGAAAGATCTACGCGAGCTACCTCCAGCACGGGACGACGAGAATCGCCGCTTACGCTCTCGACGGCGCTCCCGCGGGTGAGATCCCGGTGCCCGAGCAAGTCACGGCCGAGCTCCGCGGCGCGGGCCCGGGGCGAGCGTTTCTCACGATGACCTCGTTCACGCTCCCGCCTTCGACTTATGTGGTCGATTTGAAGACGGGCGAGAGGAAATCGTGGGACGAGCGCGTCTGGGACGTCGACCCCGAGACCGTCGTGGTGCAGCAGGTTCGATATCGATCGAAGGACGGGACCGAGATCCCGATGGTTCTCTTCTATCGCCGGGGAACCGAGACCGACGGCGAGAACCCGACGCTCCTTTTCGGCTACGGCGGATTCAACGCCGCGCAGACGCCGCGCTTCGACCCCATGGCCGCCGCCTGGGTGGAAGAGGGCGGCCTCTACGCCATGGCGAACCTGAGAGGTGGAAGCGAGTACGGAGAGGCGTGGCACCGCGCGGGGATGCTCGGGAACAAGCAGACCGTATTCGACGACTTCCTGTCGGCCGCCGAGTTTCTGGTCGACAACGGCTATACCCGGCCCGAGAAGCTCGCGATCCGCGGCGTGAGCAACGGGGGCCTTCTGGTCGCGAGCGCTTTCACCCAGCGTCCCGAGCTCTTTCGCGCCGTCGTCTGCGGCTTTCCCGACCTCGACATGGTGCGGTTCTATAGCTTCACCGAGACCAACAACCTTCCCGCGCTTCTCGAGTACGGCGACGCTTCGAAACCCGACGAGTTCGAGTTCCTGAGGAAGTACTCGCCCTATCAGGCGGTGCGCGACGGGACGGTGTACCCGGCGGTCATGCTGACCTCGGGCGACAAGGACACACGGGTCTCCCCGCTCCAGGCGCGGAAGATGACGGCGCGCCTCCAGGCGGCGACGACTTCCGGGCGCCCCGTCATCCTGCGCTATCACCCGAAGGCGGGCCATGCGGCGAACTACGGGATGCCGGTCTCGCGGACCATCGAGGACATGGCGATGGAGCTCGCGTTCCTCCTGGGCGAGCTCTCCCCCGACGCTCCCGAATCGTGAGCCCGAAGATCCTTCGGAGCTCCGCGTTTCGGCTCTCTCTAGGCTACGTCGCTCTCTTCGGGGTCTCCGCGGTCTTGCTCCTCGCGTTCGTCTACTGGCTCACGACCACGTACATGGTCCGGCAGGCGGACGAGACCATCGAGGCGGAGATCGTGGGGCTCGCGGAGCGCTATCGCCTGGGCGGGCTCACCGGTCTCACCGCCTCGATTCGCGAGCGGCTCGACCGTAGGCCCCAGGGCTTCTCGATCTACCTTCTCACCGACGCCGCGGGAGCGCCCCTCGTCGGGAACCTGAACCGCTGGCCTCCAGTCGAGCCCGACGAGAATGGGTTTCTCGAATTCGAGCTCGTGGCCGGGCCGGGCGAGCCCCCGCACCGCGCGCGGGCGAAGCCCTTCGTGCTGCGGGGCGGTTTCCAGCTTCTCGTGGGTCGCGACCTCGAGGAGCTCGAGTCGGTGCGGTCTCTCCTCCTTCGCACCATGGCCTGGGGCCTCGCGCTCATCCTGGCGCTCGCGCTCCTGGGGGCGGTGGTCGTGAGCCGCAGCCGCATCCGGCGCATCGCCAAGATCGACGAAGTCATCGGCGAGGTCATGGCGGGAGACCTCTCGCGGAGGATTCCCCTCGAGGGGACTTCCGACGATATCGAGGATCTCTCGGAGAAGCTCAACCGTATGCTGGGCGAGCTCTCGAACCTCGTGGAAGGGGTGCGCCGGGTATCCGACAGCATCGCCCACGATCTCCGCACGCCGCTCGCCCGTTTGAAGACCCGTCTCGAGCGCCTGCGGCGCGGCCGTCCCGAGGAGGAGATCGGCGAGGCCATCGAAGAGGCCGATCGGCTCCTCGCAACGTTCGGAGCGCTTCTCCGCATCGCGCGGATCGAGTCGGGCGAGCGCGGCCGGTCGGCTTTCGCCGACGTCGATCTTACGTCTCTCATCGACGACGTGGCGGAGCTCTACCGTCCCCTCATCGAGGAGAAAGGCTCGAGACTCTCGCTCCACAACGCCCCCTCGGTCGTAGTCCAGGGAGATCGCGACATGCTGTTCCAGGCGGTCGCGAACCTCGTCGA
>Ga0326597_10004727_pt1 | contig 19054 bp, 20 predicted proteins | sample RVTome_12_FD_203789 | JGI IMG/M metagenome (GOLD analysis project Ga0326597, IMG submission 203789) | Soil microbial communities from uranium-contaminated site in the Upper Colorado River Basin, Wyoming, United States - RVT100D185 | ecosystem: Environmental > Terrestrial > Soil > Contaminated >... | reverse complement strand
CTCGTACTTCGAGAGCAGGGGCAGCTCCTCGCTGCCACCGTCGCGGTCGAGGATCGTCACCCGGTTCGTGTCGCTGCCGAAGCCGGCGTCCGGTGCCGTGACGTCGTTGGCGCAGATCAGGTCGAGCGGACCGTGGGTCAGCGTCTTGAGCCGGGCGTTGGCGATCAGGTTCTCCGTCTCGGCCGCGAAGCCGACCTTAAGCACGCCGTCCGGGACCTCGGGGAAGAAGCTCGCGTTCTGCACGAGCGCCAGCGTCAGCCCCCCGCCGTCGCCCTTCTTGATCTTCTGCGCCGCTCTCGCCGCCGGCCGGTAGTCAGACACCGCCGCCGCCATGATCAGCGCGTCGGCGCCTGCGCAGGCCGCGAGCACCGCCTCCCGCATCTCCGCCACGGTCTCGACCGCGACGACATCGACGCCAAAGGGCGCGGGCAGAGCCGGCGGCGGCGTTACTGTCGTAACTAGAGTCACGGCGGCGCCGCGGTCCCGCGCCGCCTCGGCCAGGGCAAAGCCCATCTTGCCGCTGGAGCGGTTGCCGATGAAGCGCACCGGGTCGATCGGCTCGCGCGTGCCGCCGGCGCTGACGACGATGCGCCGCCCGGCAAGGGCGCCGCCGCGGCCGAGGACCCACTTCGCGGCGCCGACCAGCGTCTCGACCGCCACGAGCCGCCCCGGCCCCGTATGGCCGCTGGCGAGATGGCCGTCGTCCGGCCCGACCACGGTCACGCCGCGCTGCCGCAGCACCGCGACGTTGGCCTGAGTGGCCGCCGCCTCCCACATTTGCGCGTCCATCGCCGGCGCCACGGCTACCGGCGCCTTCGTCGCCAGGACGGTGAGGGAGACCATGTCGTCGGCGAAGCCGTGCACCAGCTTCGCCATCGTGTTGGCCGAGGCGGGCGCGATCAGGACGAGGTCGGCGCTCCGCGCCAGAGCGACGTGCTCCTCGCGCTGCTCGGTCGCCGGCTGGAACATGTCGCTCAACGCCGGCCGGCCGGTCAGAGCCCGAAAGGTAAACGGCGTCACGAACTCGGCCGCCTCGCCGGTCATCACGACGTCGACCAACGCCCCCTCTTGCACGAGCTTGCTGGCGAGGTCGGCGGCCTTAAAAGCGGCGATGCTGCCGCTTACGCCGAGGACGATGTGTCGATCGGCCAGCGTCATGAAAGCGCTCCGTTCCGTATCGGCTTGCGGGCGAGCCTGTTGACTTCGAAGGCAGCAAGGCTGCTGCTTACGCCGAGGACGACGCGTCGATCGGTTGGCGTCACGAGGGTGCCTCGTTGAGCTCGTGAACGATGCGCAGGCCGGTCAGGGTGAGATCCTCGTCCACCTGGTCGATGCTCTGCGTCAGCTCGCTGATCAGCTTCGACCAGCCGCCCGTGCCGACGACCCAGGCGTCGGCGCCGATCTCCGCCTTGAAGCGACGGATCATCTCCTCGACGAGGCCGACGTAGCCGAAGATGATGCCGGACTGCATCGCTGCCGCCGTGTTCGTGCCGACCGCGTGGGACGGTGGCCGCAGGTCGACGCGCCGGAGCATCGCCGCTTTCTCGGCAAGGGCGTCCGCCGCGAGGCCGATGCCGGGCGCGATGGCGCCACCGAGGTAATCGCCCTCCCGCGACACCGCGTCAAAGACCGTCGCCGTGCCGAGGTCGACGACGATGAGGGGCGGCTTATGCAGCTTCAGGGCGGCGACCGCATCGACGATCCGGTCCGGACCGACCTCGCGCGGATCCTCGTAGTGGATGCGCAGGCCCGTCTTCACGCCGGCCTCGACGCGCAGCGGCGTGACCCGGAAATAACGCCGGCAGAGCTCCTCGAAGACAGGCGTGAGGGTCGAGACCACGCTCGTCATCACCGCCGCATCGACATCGTCTCGGTCCAGGCCAGCCAGCTGAAAGAGGCCGGTCGCGATCACGGCGTACTCGTCCACGACCTTCGTCCGGTCGGAGGCGACGCGCCAGCTCGCGCGCAGCGCCTCGCCGTTGAAGACGCCGAGGGTGACGTGGGTGTTGCCGATATCGATCGCAAGTAGCATGTGCGCCAATTATAGACGCTAGCGATGGCCGCCCAACGGACCGAGGCTCTCGTCCGGCGGCGGCCGGAGACGCCGAAATATTTGGCGCTCAGTGATCATAATGGCCTTGACCATCAAGGGCGCGGCTATGCTACTTTCCACCCGTCCTCAAACTGCCGCCCAAAAGCCGACGACAGACAGCAGGACAGCCAGAGCCGGACTTGAGTGTTCACCTATTTTGGTTCGCTTTTATCGCGAGCTAGGAGTTGTATTGCTTCTCTCCCCACCCAGCTCCGCCCCGCAGCTTTGGGAGGCTACTCTGAGTCAGCTTCTCCTCAGAGTCAGCCGCCAAAACTACGATAACTGGCTCCGTGACACCGTCGGCCACCACTTCGAGGGCACGACGCTCGTCGTCACGGCGGCCAACGAGCTCGTCTGCGACTGGCTCGCCACGCGCCTGCGGTCCGTGGTCGCCCAGGCGCTGACCGCGGCCGGCGGCGGCGGCCTCCGCGTCCGCTTCGAGGCCAGCCTGACCACGGCGGCCTCGGCCCCGGATCAGGACGACGCCATCCAGCCCTCCATGCTCAAGGAGGGCTCGGCACCGCTCAACCCGCGCTTCACCTTCGCCAGCTTCCTCGCGGCCGACTTCAACCGCTACTCGCTGAACGCCGCGCTCGACCTGGCCGCCGGTCCAACGAGCGTTTTCTCGCCGGTCTTCATCACCGGCGACCCGGGCAGCGGCAAAACCCACCTCCTCCACGCCATCGCCCACGCGGTCGCCCAGCAGGGCGTGAACTACCTCCTGGTGCCGGCCGAGCGCTTCCTCAGCGACTTCACGACCGCAGTTCAGAGCCGCAGCGGCGCCGCCTTCCGGGGCCGCTACCACGACCTCGACCTCCTGCTCGTCGACGATGTCCACCTCCTCCTGGGCAAAAAGGCGACCCAGAACGAGCTCTACCGGACGATCGCCTCGCTGCACGACCAGGGCCGCCGCGTCGCCGTCACGGGCGACCGGACCGCCCTCAGCAGCAACGGCGCCGTCCGCTTCCAGTCGCAGCTCCAGTGGGGCCTCGTCTCGACGATCGAGGCACCCTCGCCCGAGGACCGCGCCCGCCTCGCGGCAGCCAAGGCGGCGGCGCAGGGCATCACCCTGCCGGACGAGGTCGTCCACTACCTGGCGCTGCGCGTCCGCAGCAGCATCCGCGACCTCGAGGGCGCCGTGAACCGCGTCGCCGCGCTGGCGCGGATCTCGAAAGATCCCTTGAACATCGATTTTGCCGCCCGCGCCTTGCAGGTGCCGGCGGCGAAGCCCGCCGCCGCGCGGCGAGAGATCGCCCCGACCTCGATCATCGGCGCCGTCTCCAGCCACCTCGGCCTCACCAGCGAGGTGATCGCGAGCCCGCAGCGTGACCGCGAGACCGCTTACGCCCGCCACATCGCCATGTACCTGCTACGCCGCGACGCCCGCCTCACCTTTGCCGCCATCGCTCAGATCCTCCATCGCAAAGACCACTCGACCATCGTTCACGCCTGCGCCAAGGTCGAGCGCGAGCTTGCTCTATCCCCGAACCTGCGCGCCGACATCGACTCGATCCGGGCTGCCGTTCACCAGTCGGGCACAGCCGCCTGATTCGATTTCACCGCTTTCCCCGGCCTAACCACCACTACTACTTGGCCAAGGTATGGTCTCTGCGCTGATAATGGCTGAGCAGTGATTGACCTGATCGAGATCCAGATCATCGCCGGCAGCGGCGGCAACGGCGCTGTCAGCTTTCGCCGTGAGAAGTTCGTCTCGCACGGCGGCCCCGACGGCGGCGATGGCGGCGACGGCGGTGACGTCATCCTCGAAGCCGACGAGGGCCTGACGACGCTCGCCCATTTTCGCCATCAGCGCATCTACCGGACGGAGGGCGGCAAGGCGGGCGCGAAGCGCCACCAGCGTGGCGCCAACGGTGGGCCGCTGGTCCTGAAGGTCCCGGTCGGGACGGTGATCAGCACCGGCGGCGATGGTGCAAGCTGGGACCTCGATCAGCACGGCGCCCGCGTCGTGGTCGCCAGGGGCGGTGCCGGCGGGCGCGGCAACGCCCGCTTTGCGAACTCGATTCGCCAGGCCCCCGGCTTCGCGGAGAGGGGCATCCCGGGCGATGAGCTCGACCTGACGCTGGAGCTGAAGCTCCTCGCGGACGTCGGCCTCGTCGGCCTGCCGAGCGCCGGTAAATCGACCCTCCTGCGAGCGATCTCCAACGCGACGCCAGACGTCGGCGACTTCCCGTTCACGACCCTCGAGCCCGTGCTCGGCGTCGTCGACCTCGGCCTCGACGCCTTCGTCGTCGCCGACCTTCCCGGGCTGATCGAGGGTGCTCACGAGGGCATCGGCCTCGGCCATCAGTTCCTCCGCCACGTCGAGCGGACGCGGGTCCTGGTTCACCTGATCGACGCGGGCGCCGCCGACCCCGTGGCGGACTACGAGACGGTGCGCCGCGAGCTCGAGCTGCACGATGCCCGCCTCGGCGCCAAGCGCGAGGTCATCGCCCTCAACAAGATCGACCTGCCGACGGCGCGTGAGCGCCTGGCATCGCTCGAGGGCCAGTTTGGCGACCGCGAGGTGCTGGCGATCTCAGGCGCGACGAGCGAGGGCGTGCAGGCGCTCGTCCGCCATCTCCAGCGCGTCCTCCAGGAGACGGCGCCGCCGCCATCACCCAGCATCGCGACAGATGACCTGCCCGTGCTGCGGCCTCTTGGCCACGACCGCCTGACCGTAACGCACGAGGCGGATGCCTACGTCGTCGCGGGCGCGAAGGCGGAGGAAGCGGCGCGGAAGCTCGGCGGCGGCGGCTACGAGGCTCAGGACGAGCTCCAGGAGCGTCTGAGACGCCTCGGCCTCGACCGGGAGATGCGCCGCGCCGGCGCGAAGGCGGGCGATTCGATGCGGGTCGGCGCCGTCGCCCTGGAGTGGGAGGGGTGAAGCTCGGCGTCCTCGGCGGCACCTTCGACCCGCCCCACGTCGGTCACCTCATCTTCGCCGAGCTCGCGCGGGAGCAGCTCGGCCTCGACCGCGTCCGCTTCATCCCGGCCGGCGACCCCTGGCGCAAGTCGGGCAAGGGCATAACGGCGGCCGCGGACCGCCTCGCGATGACCCGCCTCGCGGTCGCCGGCAACGCCGCCTTCGAGGTTGACGACTGCGAGGTCCGGCGCGAGGGACCGTCCTACACGGCCGTGACGCTGGCAGCGATCGCCGCCGCCCTGGCGCCGGCCGACGAGCTCTTCTTCCTCGTCGGCGAAGACGCCCTCGCCGACCTGCCCCACTGGCACCACCCGGCCGCTATCGCCAGGGCCGCGGTCGTCGCCGTTGCGGCGCGCGAGGGTGCCGCCCTGCCGGCGGCGCTGCCCTTCGGCAAGGAGCGCCTCGTGCGGGTGGCGATGCCGGTCATCGACGTCAGCTCGACCGACCTGCGGGAGCGGGCGCGCCGCGGCGCCAGCCTGCGCTACTTCGTCCCGGCCGCCGTCGAGGCCTACATCCACGAGCAGGGGCTGTATGTGTGACTGAGACGGCGCCGGCGCTTCTTCTCGGTACGCGTAATCCAGCAAAGCTTCGCTACTACACTGGTCTGTTCTCCGCTCTCCGGCTAGAGCTGCTGGCGCCGGAATCATTCGGTATCGACGAGGCGCCAGAGGAGACCGGCCAGACTGCTGAGCAAAACGCGGAGATCAAAGCACGGTTCTACGCGCATCGGTCAGGCGTCCGTACCTTGGCCGAGGATGAGGTTCTCTATGTAGACTTCCTGGCCGCGTCAGCTCAGCCTGGCGTCCTGGGACGCTCGCCTGGTGACACCGGAGAGATGGACGATGCATCTCTTCTCGCTTACTGGGCCGACCTCGTGTCTCGCGTCACTCTGGAGAAAAGGACGGGCCACTGGCACATTGCCTACAGCATTGCGTGGCCGGGCGGCGAGGTCAGGACGACTGCGGTCGACTATCCGGTGAGATTCTTTCTGCCACCTTCGAGCACCCTGATCCCTGGCTGGCCACTGAGCAGCATCCAGGGCCGTGCCACGCTCGACAAACCTTACAGTGATCTGACTGAAGAGGATCAGAGGCTCCTGGCGGAGATTGACGGCCCACCTATCCTTAGCGGCTTGGGACTTACGGCTCTAGGACATAAGTAACGCGGAGGCGGGCGCCGCGGGCCGCGGCCCAGCCGGCGATCTCGCCCAGCGCTTCGATGCTCTGGCGCAGGCCCGGGTACTCCTCCGGCAGCGCCGCGAGCCGCGGCGCGTCGCTCGCGAGCGCCGTGGCGACGGCGGCGCAGCATTCGGCCAGGGGCGCCGCGTCCTGCCAGGCGCGCTCGAGCGCCTCTTCATCTGCCGGCTCCTCGACGGCGCGGTCGGCGAAGGTGAGCAGGGGCGAGAGGTCGATCTGGAACTCGCCGCGCAGGACCAGCGCGACGGCGGAGAGCTCGTGATTGGCGCCGTAGCGCGCGGAGAAGGCCCAGGAGAGGAAGTAGACGAGGTCGGCACTGTCGCCTGCGAGGGCGGGCGCCTGCGGCTGCTCCGGGTCGAAGTCGAGGACGATGCGCGGCACTTTCTTAACCCAGGGCCTTCGTCAGGCAGAGGTAGAGGTCGTGGTCGACGACTACCGTCTCGTTCAGCGCGACGTAGTGGTCGTGGCTCCAGAGGCCGCCGCCGTCCGGCAGGTAGCCGCGCCTTGCGTAGAGGCGCTGCGCCGGCCCATAGCTCGGCATCATGCCGACGCCGATGCCTGCGACCGGGGAGCGCGTGGCGATGACCGCCTCCGCCTCGTCCATGAGACGCGTGCCGATGCCCCGCCGCCGCAGGTCTGGCAGCACGTTGAAGTCGTTGATCTCGGGGACGCCAGCGTCGCGGAAGGGCGGGTAGCGTGACTCCCAGATCACCGTCAGGTAGCCGGCGAACTCGCCTTCCCAGAAGGCGAGGAGGACGATGCGCCGGTCCGCCTCCTGGTCGGCGATATAGCCCTCGTACAGTGACCGCTTCGCGTCCCAGCCGAGGGCCATGACTGCATCTCGGACTAACGCGATGTCGTCCCGGGTCATGCGCCTCACGAGGACGGGGTCGGCGGCCATCGGCGGCCGCTAGACGTCGAGGTTGCGGACCGAGGCGGCGTGGGCCTGGATGAAGGCCTTGCGCGGCGCCACGTCCTCCCCCATGAGGTTCGTGAAGATCTGGTCCGCCGCGATCGCGTCCTCGACCGTCACCTGGAGGAGGATGCGCCGCTCCGGGTCCATCGTCGTCTCCCAGAGCTGCTCCGAGTTCATCTCGCCGAGGCCCTTGAAGCGCTGCGTCACCTTCGCCTTGTCGCGGGTCATCAGGTCGTCGCGCTCCTTGTCCGTGTAGACGTAGCGCTCCTGGCGGCCGACCTGGAGCTTGTAGAGCGGCGGCTGGGCGATATAGAGATGGCCGTTATCGACCAGCTCCCGCATGTGGCGGAAGAAGAAGGTGAGGAGCAGCGTCCGGATGTGGGCGCCGTCGACGTCCGCGTCCGCCATGATGATCACGCGGTGGTAGCGCAGCTTCGTGAGGTCGAGCTCCTCGTCGATGCCGGCGCCGAGGCCCCTGATCATCGCCGCGATCTCGGCGTGGCCGAGAATCTTGTCCAGGCGTGCCTTCTCCACGTTGAGGATCTTGCCCTGGATCGGCAGGATCGCCTGGAAGCGGCGGTCGCGGCCGCCCTTGGCGGAGCCGCCGGCGGACTGCCCCTCGACGATGAACATCTCGCAGTTCTCCGGGTCGCGGTCGGAGCAGTCGTGGAGCTTGCCCGGCAGCGTCGTGCCGTCGAGCAGGCCCTTGCGCTGGACGAGGTCGCGCGCCTTGCGCGCCGCCTCGCGCGCTCTGGCCGCCGTGATGCTCTTCTCGATGATCTTCCGGCCGTCCGCCGGGTGCTCCTCGAGGTGCTGGGCGAGGCCCTCGGCGATCGCCGCCTCGGCGATGCCCTTGACCTCCGGGTTGCCGAGGCGGGTCTTCGTCTGGCCCTCGAACTGGGGCTCCGGCAGCTTGACGCTGATCACGGCGACGAGGCCTTCGCGGACGTCCTCGCCGGAGAGGTTCGCGTCGTCGTCCTTGAGGATCTTGTTCTTGCGGGCGTAGTCGTTGAGGACGCGGGTGAGGGCGGAGCGGAAGCCGGTCAGGTGGCTGCCGCCGTCCATGGTGTTGATGCAGTTCGCGAAGCTGAAGGTCGCCTCGTTGAAGGTCGAGTTGTACTGGATGGCGCACTCGACGCTCATGCCGCTCGCCTCACGCTCGACGTAGATCGGGCGGCTGAAGAGCACCTCGCGGTCCTTGTTCAGGTGGCGGACGAAGCTCTGGATGCCGCCCTCGAAGTAGAACGTAAGGTCCTGGTCGTCGCGCTCGTCGACGAAGGAGATCCAGATTCCCTTCGTCAGGTAGGCGGCCTCCCGGAAGCGCTGGAGCAGCACGGTCGCGTCCATCTCCACGTCCTGAAAGATCGTGCTGTCGGCGAGGAACGAGCTCGTCGTGCCCGTCTCGGCGAGGCCCTTCGTGTCGGTGGCGGCGTAGCGCGACTCCTTCACGGTGCGGACTGCGGTCTTGGGGATGCCGCGCTCGTACTCCTGGCGGTAGATCTTGCCGCCGCGCCTCACCTCTACCCACATCTCCTCGGAGAGCGCGTTCACCACGGAGGCGCCGACGCCATGAAGGCCGCCGGAGACTTTGTAGACCTGGCCGCCGAACTTGCCGCCGGCGTGGAGAACAGTCATCACCGTCTCCAGCGCCGACTTGCCGGTGCCCTGGTGGGTGTCGACCGGGATGCCCCAGCCGTTGTCGCGCACGGTTACGCGGCCGTCCTGGGCGATGTGGATCCAGATGTGGTCGCAGTGGCCAGCCATCGCCTCGTCGATGCTGTTGTCGGCGATCTCGAAGACGAGGTGGTGGAGGCCGCGCTGGTCGGTGCCGCCGATGTACATACCGGGGCGGCGGCGGACCGCCTCCAAGCCCTCGAGGACCTGGATGTCGCGCGCTGTGTATTGATCCTTGGTCGGTTGTCGGTTTGCTGCCATGGTTAGAAGGGCAACGGCCGGCGATTAGCGGGGCGCACCATTAGCCTCTTTTCTTGCTGGAAGTAAGGGATTTTGCGACTGAGGTCAGCGGCCTGACTACGAATTTGCTGCACAGGCTATTTTAGCACAAATCTGCCGCTTCGGGCAGCCTGAGGTGCCGCCTATTTTTCACGAGCACCTCGATTCGCCGGCAAGGGGCGCCGAATCAGAGCCACGACGCGGAGACAGCCGCCGCAATCGCCATCGAGATCGGCCGGCTCTAAGGCTGACACTAGCGAGACGATATCGGCGGCGCTGGGGCGTAATAAGCGAGGCTGAATCGACGACGCCTGGGCGGTGGACTTCGGCGCCGGCTTGCTCGCTGATTGCCCGCCGAAGAGCTCGACTAGAGGCGGATCGCGCTGGTCGTCGCCGCCACTGGGTTAGACAGCAGTCGTCCGGCAGCCAAAGCTGTATAGTTGGCGGCGTGAGCCTGGTCGACCGTCTGCGTCAGCTCCGTTCCGGCAAGGCGCTGATCCCACGCGAGCCGATTAGCTACCGCGCGATCGGCGTCGTCCGCAACCGCGTGCGCGGCTCAGCCCCCGTCGGCGGCTGGCAAGGCGTCCGCTCCGACATCATCTTGCTGGATGACCTCAACGCCGCCCTGGAGGCGATCGAGGGCTTCAGCCACGTCATCGTTCTCTTTCACCTCGATCAGGTCCCCGATACGGCGCGGCGCTCCCAAGTCGCCCTCGCCGGCGAGGCCGGCTCGACCGAGAGGGGCGTGCTCGCGACTCGCAGCCAGCTTCGCCCGAACCCGATCGGCTTCGCCGTCGTCCCCGTCCTCCACCGCCGCAAGGCCGTGCTCAGAGTCCGCGGCCTCGACGCCTTCGACGGCACGCCGGTGCTCGACATCAAGCCCTACCTGCCGCCCTATGACGCCGTGCCGGATGCGAAGCTGCCGGATTGGGCCGTCGCCCCTTAGTGGCGTGATGCCTGAGCAAACCGGCGCCCTTTTCATCTCCGGCGTCCCTGGAGCGGGTAAGACCACAGTGGCCCGTCTGGTTGCCTCGCGGCTGCCCCGGTCAGCTCTCATCCATGGCGACGATATTCATAATCTCGTGGTTTCCGGACGTAAACATCCCGACGAGGAACCGGGGAATGAGGCTGAGCACCAGCTGATGCTGCGAGACCGGAACATCGCTGCTCTCGCGGACAACATCGCTGAAGCAGGCTTCCTCCCTGTCATTGATGACGTCGTCGTTTGGTGGCCCCGCTTTGACCGGCTGCTTGTCGGCGTAAAGACAAGGCCCCTTTTTATGGCGATCCTCGCGCCTGACCTAGCGGTGGTCCAGGAGCGAGACCGCACCCGGCCGGAGAAGACCGTCTTCCATATCTGGTCGCATCTTGACGGGATGATGCGCCGTGAGATGGGCGGAATTGGCTGCTGGATCGACTCATCAGAGCGAACGCCGGCGGAAACTGCTTCAGAAGTCATGGCTCGTGTGTGGACGGAAGGCCTGGTTGCTGGCTGAGTGACTACCTCATCGGAAACGGATCTTCTCCTCGACGTCCACGCCCGCCTCGAGGCGCACTACGACCTGGACCGCTGGCACTGGCGCGACGACACGCCAGTGCTCGATATCTGCCTCGGCGCCATTCTCGTGCAGCACACGTCCTGGCTGAACGTCGAGAAGGCGCTGGCGAACCTGCGGGCCGCGGGCGCCTTTAGCCTGGAGGCGATCGCCGCCCTGGCGCCGGCCGACCTCGCCGGGCTGGTGCGACCGGTTGGCACGCCTGCGACGAAGGCGGCGCGCCTCCAGGCCTTCGTCGCCTTCGTCGCCGCCAACGGCGGCTTCGAGCCCCTCCTCGCCCTGCCGACGGCGGCGCTGCGGCCGCTGCTCCTGGCGACGCCCGGCATTGGGCCGGAGACGGCGGACACGATCCTCCTCTATGCCGGCCGCCGGCCGGTCATCGTCCACGACGCCTACACGGCCCGCCTCTTTCGCCGCCTCGGCAGCGGCCCGGAGGGGAAGAGCTACGCCGCCTGGCAAGCCTGGCTCGACGGCAGCCTGCCGCTCGACGGCCGCTTGCGCCGCCGCCATCACGCCGCGATTGTCGTCCACTGCAAGGAGACCTGCCGCGCCCGGCCTGCCTGCGACCGCTGTCCGCTGCTCTCGCTTTGCCCCTTCGGTGCGGCCGCGGCCGTCGGTTAGAATCGAGATAGACAACGCCAACGCCTACAGCCAGCGGTCTACGGGAGAGAGGAGCCAAGCTCTGGACGTCGCCCTCATCGGCCTCGCATCCTCGGGGAAGAGCACGCTGCTGCGGGCGCTCGCGGCCGGTCACCTGCCCCACCACGGCTCGCCGGCCGAGCCCGCCGTCGCCGTCGTCAAGGTGCCCGACGAGCGGCTCGACCGCCTCGCGGCCCTGATCGCGGCGAAGAAGACGACCTACTTGGAGCAGCGCATCCTCGACTTCCCCTCGCTCAGCGTCGGCAAGAAGGGGCCCACGGCCCAGATGCTCGGCCTCCTGTCGACCGCGGACCTGATCATCCACGTCGTCCGCGCCTTCACGGACGCGGCCGTGCCCCATCCGGCCGAGAGCGTCGACCCGGCCCGCGACGCGGCTGCCCTCGACCTCGAGCTCGCGCTGGCCGACCTCGGCGTCGTCGAGCGGCGCATCGAGCGCCTGCGAGCGGAGACGCGCTCCCTGGCGGCGGGCGCGCGCGGCGTACAAGAACGCGAGCTGGCGCTGCTCGATCGCCTCAAAGAAGGCCTCGAAGCGGAGCAGCCAGTGCGCGCTCTCGGCCTCACGCCGGAGGAGGCGGCGCTGCTCGCTGGCTTCAACCTGATCACGGCGAAGCCGCTGCTCCTCGTCCTCAACGTAGACGAGGCGGACGCCGCCCGGGCGAGCGAGATCGAGGCGGCGGCAGCAGTCCAGGCCGGCGCCGGCACGGGGGTAGTCGCCCTGGCGCTGAAGGCGGAGGCGGACGTGGCCGAGCTGCCGCCGGCGGACGCCGCCGAGTTCCGCCGCGAGCTCGGCCTGCCCGCGACCGCCGCGGCGGAGCGGCTGCTTCAAGAAGCCGTCGCCATCCTCCACCTGATCACGTTCTACACGGTCGGGCCCCAGGACACGCACGCCTGGGCCGTGCCCGCCGGCACGCCGGCCGTCAAAGCGGCGGGCCGGATCCACTCGGACATCGAGCGCGGCTTCATCCGCGCCGAGGTGATAACGGCGGAGGACTTCCTCGACGCCGGCTCCCACACGGAGGCGAAGCGCCGCGGCCGCCAGCGCCTCGAAGGCAAGGCTTACGAGGTCGCGGACGGCGACGTGATCAACGTCCTGTTCAACGTCTGAGAGGTAAGAGGCAGGCAGTCCGGCCCCGCGATCCCGGTTCACTCAGCCGCCAGCCGTGACTTGATATCTGCGTAGGCGGCATCGATCAGGGTGCTCAGAGCCGCGAAGTCGAGGGCGGCGCCGGGCTTCAGCTTCACATGGCGCGTACGCCTACCGCTTCCTTCCAACAAGCCTGTGGGATCGTCCAGCTCCGCGCCGAAGAAAAAGCCCACGTTGACGTGGGCTCTGAAGACGTTGACGTGGCCAAACGGCGCATCTGCCACGCAGGCAATGGGACAGCCGTCATGCATCAGCTCTCGGACATCGCCGCCATAGTCCCGCAGCCGAACGAACCACTCTTGCGCGATGGCGCCTAGCTCGGGCGCTTGCCCGTTCAGCCAGACGTCAATGGCCGGGTCCCGTTTGACTGCTCCTGCGAACCGTAGATTGCCGTCCATATCGCAGAGCTCCTGAGTCAGCGCCAGCATGTCGCAGAGGTCGTCATATTAGGCCTCCCCACGACCCCGTCAGCCCGATACCAAGGTGAGTCTTTCAGAGCCTGCCAGGCCCGTCCTAGGCGCCGGCCGAGTTGCGACGCTGTCGCCGCCGTGGCACTCTGCGGGCATGAGCGATAGCGCCCGCGAGATCGCCAGGGAGGCCATCCAGGCGGCCCGCAGCGGCCCGCCCGTCGTTGTCGCGACGATCATCGCTTCGCCGCCTGGCGCCAGCCCGTCGGCAGGGTCAAAGCTCCTCGTGCGCGGCGACGGCAGCCACCTCGGCGACTTCGGCGGCGGCGCCTTCGAGGCGGCCGTCGCGGCCGACTGCCTCGCCGCCGTAGGTGAGTTCCCCCACCGGCCGGTTCAGGGCCTCTACTACCGGCCCGAGGGCGGCCGGGTCCACCGCCTGGAGGTCAAAGGCGGCGTCGACGCTTACGAGGTTATGGTCGAGATCGTCGAGGCGCCCGTCACCCTGCTCGTCGTCGGCGGCGGCCACGTCGGCCTCTCGCTCGCGACGATCGGCGAGCACGTCGGCTTCTCCGTCGCCGTCCTCGACGACCGCGAGCTCTACGCCAACGCCGAGCGCTTCCCGATGGCCGACAGGGTGATGTGCGGCGACTTCGAGGCGCTGCTCGCCGACTTTCCCGTCGGCGCCACTACCTACGTCGTCCTCGTCAGCCGCGGCCACAAGCAGGACGAGACCGCCCTGCGCGCCGTGGTGACGCGGGGCGCCGCCTACGTCGGCATGATCGGCAGCAAGCGCCGCGTCGCGACCGTCCTGCGCCATCTGGCGGAGGAGGGGTATCCGCTCGCCGCACTCGAGGCCGTTTACACGCCGATCGGCTACGACATCGGCGCCGAAACGCCGGAGGAGATCGCCGTCTCGATCATGGCGGAGGTGATCGGCGTCCGCCGCGGCGGCTCCGGCCGGCCGATGCGCGACTCGCGCCCGTCGATCAAGCTCGGCGAGGCCGCGTCGGCGCCGCCGGAGGGCAGCTAGCCCTTGATGATGTTGTGGATCGGCGCGATGTTCGGCGTCCCCGGGTCGGCGCCGAGCTCGGCCAAGATCGGCATCAGCGTCTTGCCGAAGTCCTCGAACGCCTCCTGCGACTCCCATACGTCGAAGACGGCGAGCTTGCCACCTTCCTCCTCGAAGGAGGCGTGATACTGGCGGCCGCGCGGCGCGCCGGCGCCGGCCTGCTCCAGGCGTTTGACGGCCTCGTCGTACTGGGCTGCGCTCATCGAAGCGGGGAAGTAGATGCCGATAGCCATGTCGTGTAGCCTCCTGCGTTTTCGTCCAGCCTCGTCGACCTATGTCGACCTATAATGCTTGCATGACGCCCTGGCTTTCGTCCATTGCCTACCTCTCTCACGTGGCCGCTGCGGCGACGGCCTCAACGGCCGCTAAGGTCGTCACCCGCAAGCGCCGCTAAGGCGCATGGCCCAGCCAAAGCTCGTGCGCGATCGGATCTCCTCGGCGCTCTCGCTCTCCAGGTATTCGGCGACTTCCTCCTGAAGTTTCTCCCGCAAGCGCCGCCCGTATTCGTCCACGGACGCCACTCGAGTTTCAGCCACGAGGCCCAGCGATCGCAGCAGCTCCGGGATCGCTGATATCCTCGAAGTAATCGACGCGATCTGTGAGCACAGGGGCATCGACCGTGGCGCGCTCGACGAGATGAAGGCTGAGAAGCGGGCTGCCCGTGGTGGCTTCGAGGGGCGCATAGTACTGGAAGGGACCGATCCTGCTTGACGAGGAGAGGATCGAGCATGAGCCGCGAGCGCTGATTGACAGGTCGGGGCTGCTTCCGTACGCTGCGCACGTCACTAGACCAGAAAGGGGATGCCACATGCTGAAGATCGCCGTCGTTGTCGCTGGCGCGCGTCCCCGGAGGTTTGCTCTCTAGGCCTGCCCTGATTCGTTCAGATGCTCCTTGAGCCGCCTTCGGGCGGCTCTTTCGTTCCAGGCGAGAACATCGAGGAGTAACTGAACATGAAAAATCAGCGCAGACCGCGAAGAGAGGGGGCTGGAAAGCCCTTCCGTTGCGGCAACTGCTCGCGTCAGATAGAGACCGCGGCACCCGGTACTGCGAACCGGAACCACTGTCCGTACTGTCTCTGGAGCCTCCACGTTGACCTTGCGCCCGGCGACAGGCGCTCCCCTTGTCACGGCACGATGGAGCCCGTAGCGATCTGGGTAAAGCGCAACAGCGAATGGGCGCTCATTCACCGCTGTCAACGCTGCGGCGAGCTCCGAAGCAACCGCGTCGCCGGCGACGATAGCCCCATCGTCCTCGTCTCGCTCGCCATGCGGCCGATCGTCTTGCCCGCCTTCCCGCTGCCGCTAGAGGAGGGGTTATCATGAGAGGCGGGCTCCTTGAGCGCCGAGAGACATTGTGGAGGTGCCGAGGCAATGGCGACCGATAACACGCAGATCACCGCCGAGCAGTCCGCTCTGATCCGGGAGTCGGAGGTGTTCTTCGTCGCCAGCGTCGCGCCCGACCTGAGCCTCGGGCCCAGTGGCCAGGGCCCCGTCAACCTCTCGCCGAAGGGCGGCTCGCCGCTCCACGTCATCGACGAACGCCGGGTCGCTTACCTCGACTACACGGGCAGCGGCAACGAGACCGGCCGCCACGCCCAGGCAGGCGGTCCGATCACGATCATGGTGATGGCGATGGGCGGCGCCGACGCGGCCGTCGTCAGGCTCTTCGGCAGGGCGACGGTGATGCCCGTCGAGGCATCGCCGCTGGCCGAGCTGCTCCACGGGGCGCCGGCGGCGGGCATCGAGCTGCCCGAGCGTCAGGTGGTCGACATCGCGATCGAGAGCACCCAGACGAGCTGTGGCTACGGTGTACCCGTGTTCGAGTTCCACTCCCAACGCGTGCGCTCCGAGCGCGGCCGGCGGTTCAAAGAGCCCGCCTGAGCTTGTTCAGAGACGGAAGATAGACGAGAGGTAACCCCGCATGACAGCTGAGACCGAACGCAGCGACGAAGCGCAGCCCGTAGGCCCGCCCCGGACGGCGAAAGTAGCCGTCCTCTACACGAGCGCCCCCACCGTCGTCGCCGACATCGGCCGCGCGATGCACATGGCCGACTTCACGGCCGCCCTCGACAAGACGGCGGCGACGGCGCTCAAGGTAAACATCTCCTGGCAGCACTGGTACCCCGGCTGCTCATCGACGCCCTGGCAGATCGAGGGCGTCGCCGGCGCCTTGCGCGAGGCCGGCTTCGAGGATCTGATCGCCGCCCACAACGGCACCGTCGTCGTCGACTCGCACGAGGGCGAGGTGCGCAACAAGCACCAGGCGGTGCAGGACCGCCTCGCCATCCCCAGCGTCCACCTGACCGACCCCGGCACGCCCTGGCTGCGCTACGCCCCGAAGGCGGAGATGCTCGTCCTCGACCAGGTCTTCCCGGACGGCATCGAGATCCCCCAGGCGCTCGTCGGCCGCAACGTCGTCCACCTGCCGACCATGAAGACGCACGTCTTCACGACGATGACCGGCGCGATGAAGAACGCCTTCGGCGGCCTCCTCCACTACCGCCGCCACTGGACCCACTCCCAGATCCACAAGACTCTCGTCGACCTGCTGTCGATCCAGAAGGAGATCCACCCCGGCATCTTCGCCGTCATGGACGGGACGATCGCCGGCGACGGCCCCGGCCCGCGGGCGATGCGGCCCCAGGTCAAGAACCTGATCCTCGCCTCCAGCGACATGGTGGCGATCGACGCCGTCGCGGCGAAGCTCATGGGCTTCGACCCGCTATCGCTCGAGTTCATCCGCCTGGCGCACGAGCGCGGCCTCGGCGTCGGCGACCCGCGCGAGATCGAGGTCGTCGGCCTCGACGTGTCGAACATCAACTTCGGCTTCAGCCGCGACGAGGACACCTTCGCCAGTTGGGGCCAGAAGCTGATCTACTGGGGCCCGCTGCACTTCCTCGAGAAGCCGCTCCTGCGCTCGCCGATCGTCCCCTGGAGCTACGCCGCCTCCAACGTCTACTACAACCTCTTCTGGTACCCGCTGATCGGCCGCGGCCGCGTCAAAGCGGCGAAGCAGACGGAGTGGGGCAAGCTCTTCCAGGCCTATTAAACGCCTGCAGGCGGAAAGTAGACGCGGTTCACCATCAACGGCCGAAAGCCCAGGGCCGCGTACATCCGCTTCGGAGTGTCGCCGACCTCGGTGCCGATAACGATCGGCCCAGCGCCGCGTTTGCGGACGTCCGCCACGCAGTGGGCGATCAGCGCCGTCGCGAGGCCGCGGTGGCGATAGTCCGGATGCGTGAATAGATACTCGATCATGCCGACGCCGTTTTCGCCCCGCCAGGCGGCGAGGAAGGCGCGCGGCGCGCCAGCGAGGTAGGCGCACCAGTAGCGCGCCGCCGGCATCTTTAGGCGCTCGAAGGCGTAGTTCTGCTCGACGAGGTCGGCGTCGCGTGTCCAAGCGAGGTCCTGCCACCAGATAAGGTCGAGGTCGATGTACGCTTGCCAGTCGGCGTCTGTCGTAACCTCGCGGATGTCGACGGCGGGCTTTCGCCTCGCCCGGAGATCGCCCTCCAGGATCAGGTAGAGGAATTCTTCAGAGCTGAAGCCCTCGAGGATGAGACGCGCGGCCACCTGAGGTGGCGTCAGCGCGTCGAGGTCGAAGCGTGGCCTGTTCGGACCCGCGTAAGAGCTTCGAGCGTAGGCGAGCAGCGCCTCGATCTCGTCGGCGCCAGACGTACGGACGAGGCCGACGTGGTTGGCATCGTGGCGCGTCGGCGCGATCTCGCTGCGTATGAAGGCAGCGGCGTGCGCTTCGAAGCGCTCGCCGCCGAGAGCAGCGAAGCCGAAGGCCGTGGCGCAGGCGCGGCGAACGAGGTCGCGATCCGCCATCACGGCGGCGGCTCAATCAGCCGGCGATAGGCGCGGTTGACGAAGAGCGGCCGGAAGCCGAGGGCGGCGTACATTTGCTTCGGCGTGTCGTTCACGTCGGCGCTGATCAGGACCGGCCCGGCGCCGCGGGCGCGCGCGTCGGCGACGCAGTGGGCGATGAGCGCCGTCGCGAGGCCGCGGTGACGGTACTCCTTCTCGGTGAAGAGGTCCTCTACCATGCCGACGCCGTTCTCGCCCGGCCAGGAGGAGAGGTAGGCGCGCGCGCCGCCGTCGACCCAGGCAAACCAGCTGCGTACAGCCGGCGACTTCGTCCGGAAGGACCGCGACAGCTCCGCGTGGAGGTCGGCATCGTAGGGTCCGAAGTAAGCGGTGTTCGACTCGCGCCACCAGCGCTCATCCAGGCGTCTGTAGGCGGCCCAGTCCGCTTCGCCGCTCACCTCGCGGATCTCGACCTCGCGCGGCGATGCTTGCAGCCCACCCTCCAGCACGAGGACGAGGATCTCTTCGATCTTGAAGCCGCCTTCGAGCGTGAGACGGGCGCCGACCGCGGCCGGCGTCAGCGCGTCGACCTCGAAACGGCGGTGGCCGAAGCCGGCGTACGCCGTCTCGGCCAGTTGCACGAGCGCCTCGATCTCCGCCTGCGACTCGCTGCGGATGAGGACGACCGAGTTCGCGTCCTGCCGCCGCGGCGTGGCGGCGTTGCGTAAGAAGGTCGCGCTGTGGGCCTCGAAGCGCTCGTTCCCCAGCGCCTGGTAGCCGGCGATCGTCTCGCAGGCCCGCGATAACAGTTCAGACCCGTTCATGTCAGGAGATAGAACGCGCGCCGCGCCCTGAAGGGTAACGCGCGGCAGCGGGCTACAATGGCTGCGTGACGCTCGATAAGCCGCGGGGACGCCCCCTCGACAGGCTCAGGCCAAAGCTTCTCGTCTCGATCGTCCTCGGCGCTCTCGTCTTCGTCGGCCTCAGCGCCTACGCCGACTTCGCCGCCGTCCTCGACGGCCTCGGCGACTTCCAGTGGCGCTACCTGCCCCTGATCCTCGGCCTCGTGCTCGTGAACTACCTCCTCCGCTTCCTCAAGTGGCAGTTCTATCTGCGCACGATCGGCGTGGAGGGCTTCTCGAGGACCGATAGTGCCCTGGTCTACTTCGCCGGCCTCGGCATGGTCGTCACGCCCGGCAAAGTTGGCGAGTGGCTGAAGTGCTACCTCCTGCGCGAGCTCCACGGCACGCCCTTCAGCCGGTCGGCACCGGTCGTCATCGCGGAGCGGCTCACGGACAGCCTCGGCCTCGTCCTCCTCGGCGCCGCCG
>Ga0326597_10004726_pt1 | contig 19056 bp, 21 predicted proteins | sample RVTome_12_FD_203789 | JGI IMG/M metagenome (GOLD analysis project Ga0326597, IMG submission 203789) | Soil microbial communities from uranium-contaminated site in the Upper Colorado River Basin, Wyoming, United States - RVT100D185 | ecosystem: Environmental > Terrestrial > Soil > Contaminated >... | reverse complement strand
CGGAGAACGCGCCACCACCGTGCCGGCCGACGCCACCATACGTGTCGACGATGATCTTCCGGCCGGTCAGGCCGGCATCCCCGTGTGGACCGCCGATGACGAAGCGGCCGGTGGGGTTGATGTGGAGAATGCAGTCCTCCGGATCGAACATGTCGGCCGGGAGGGCGGGCCTGATCACCTTGTTCGTGATCACCTCGACGAGGTCGTCCTGCCGGACGTCGGGGTCGTGCTGCGCGCTGACCACGACCGTGTGGACGCGCACCGGCTTGTCGCCGTCGTATTCGACCGTCACCTGAGCTTTGCCGTCAGGGCGAACCCACGGGATCTCCCCTTCGCGCCGAACGTGCGCGAGACGCTTGGTGATCTGATGCGCATACTGGATCGTGGCCGGCATGAGCTCGGGCGTCTCGTCGCTCGCATAGCCGAACATCATACCTTGATCACCCGCTCCGCCCGTATCCACGCCCATGGCGATGTCCGGAGACTGCTGGTCGAGGTTGGTCAGTACCGCGCATGTCATCGCATCGATGCCGAGCTGGGCGTTCGTGTAGCCGATGCGCTGGAGCGTGCCGCGAACGATATCCGGCAGGTGCACATAGGCTTCCGTGGAAACCTCGCCGGCCACGAGCGCGAGGCCGGTGGTCACGAGGGTCTCGCACGCGACCCGAGAGTTGGGATCCTTCGCGAGGAGGTGGTCGAGAACAGCGTCGGAGATCTGATCGGCGATCTTGTCCGGGTGACCTTCGGTGACGGACTCGGATGTAAACAGGTTCTTCAAGATATCCCTTCCCGGGAAACAGCTGGATTTCTGCGACTTTCTAGCCCTGTAGGCTATTGGATCAGTCCGGGACCGACAAGCTCCACCGTCCCGCGAAGATCTTGAGGTCGACCGAGTCACCGACTCCCGCCACCAGACAATCCGTGACGTCCTGGCTGGTGGGCGCGGCGAGCGCCTTACGCGCTGCGGTCCGAGCGTCCTCTATGCGGATATCGCGGATGAATTTCTTGATCTCGGGGAGGGACGGCCACGCCATGGAGAGGGTCGTAATGTCGAGTCCGAGCAGGAGGAATGCCCCGAGCGGGTTGGAGGCGAGCTCGCCACAGACGCTGACGTCGATGCCCGCCGCACGGCTCACCCGGGCGACCTGGTGGAGCAGCCGCACCACGGCCGGGTGGAACGGGTTGTAGAGCTTGCTGAGCCGGGTGTTCGTCCGGTCGACCGCCAGCGTGTACTGCACCAGATCGTTGGTGCCGATGGAGAAGAAATCGCAGTGTCGCGCCAGCTCCACGGCGTCCAGCGCGGCGGCCGGCGTTTCGATCATGACGCCGAGCTTGTACCCCGAGTTGTAGGGAACCCCGTCCGCGCTCAGGCGCTCCTCCTCCTCCTCGAGGAGCGCTCGCACCTGACGCACCTCCTCCACGTCGTTCACGAGCGGAAGCATCATGCGCACGTCGCCGTGGGCGGTGGCTCGTAGCAGCGCCCGCAGTTGCGTGCGGAAGAGCTCGGGCTCGTCGAGGCAGACGCGGATGGCGCGCCATCCCAGGAACGGGTTCTCCTCGGCCGGCATGTTGAGGAACATGGGGAATTTGTCCCCGCCCAGATCGAAGGTCCGGATGTAGACCGCGCCCTTCGGAAAGGATTCGGCCACCGCCCGGTATGCTTCGTACTGTTCTTCCTCGCCCGGCATGGCGCTTCGCCCCACGACGAGGAACTCGGTGCGGAAGAGCCCGACTCCGACGGCGCCGTGGGCCGCTGCCTGCGCGGACTCGGAAGGGAGGTCGAGATTCGCGCGAAGCTCCACGTATTGGCCGTCGGTCGTCACCGACTCCAGGGAGGCGATGATGGCCATCTCCTCCTCCCAGTCCGTCAGGCGGCGCTGTCGCTCGATGAACCGCGTCCGCTCCGCAGGCGTGGGGTCGAGCACGACGCGGCCGATGCGACCGTCGACGATGGCTCCCTGCCCTTCCACGGCATGCTTGGACACGGCGCCGAGACCCACGACCGCCGGAATACGGAGGGACCGGGCGAGAATGGCCCAATGGGCGGTGCGGGTCCCATGGTCCGTGGCGATGGCGCATACGTTCGCCGGGTCGAGGTGCACGACCAGGCTCGGCGTGAGGTTCGGCGCCACCACCACGACGCCGGTTCCATCCATGGGAAGGTCCATGGGGTCGTGATCCCCGAGCAGGCGTCGGAGCACCCGGATCATGAGGTCCTCGAGGTCGTTCAGACGATCGAGCACCATGGGGTTGCGCGTACGGCTCCACATCGCCTGCAGCTCGAGCATGCGCCACTCGAACGCGCGCTGCGCGGTGAGCCTGTTCTCGCGGATGTAGCGGAGCGTGCCCTCGACCACCTCGGCGTCGGCCAGCATGAGGATCTGAGGCTCGAAGATCCGGGCCTCCACCGTGCCGAGGCGCTCCTCCGTTCTGCCCTGCATCTCGTCGAGGCGTGCGGACGCCCATGCGCGCGCTTCGTGGAACCGCTGGATCTCGCGCGGAACATCCTCTTCCGCCACCGTCTCGTGCGGCACGACCGGGACACCCCAATCGAGCAGGAAGATCCGGCCTTCCGCGATCCCTTCCGAGGCCGGAGAGCCGTCGATGGTGATGGACATTTTCTACACCTCGACCTCGTCGAAGCCCGTGCTCACCAGGTAGGTCAACGCGCGCACCGCGTCCGCGGCATCCTCGCCGCGGGCGGACACCCGCAGCTGGCTTCCCTGCTCCGCGGCCAGCATCAGGACGCCCATGATGCTCTTCGCGTTCACGGAGAGACCGCCCTTGGCGACGGTGATCTCGGACCGGAAGCGCCCGGCGAGCTTGACGAACTCGGCGGCCGGACGCGCATGCATCCCGGCGCGGTTGACGATCTCGACGTCGCGCTCCACGCGTTCACCATCCGTCATCGAATCGTTCCCCATGTAGCAAGAATTGCGATCACCGCGACTACTGCGACCGCAGCGGATCTCCACACGTGATGCCCGACGAACAGCCCCAGAACGAAGCCGGCCGCCGCCAACACCGCCCATCCACTCCCGGCATCGGCCAGGCCGCCCTCACCACCGAGCACCGCACCGGCCAGCACCCCGATGGCCACCACGCCCCACGAGCGCAGGCGCATGGTCCAATCCGCGAAGCGAGCCGCGGCCAGCCTGCCCGCTACCTGCCTCCCCGCCTCGAGCCCGGTGCGGAATCCCCAGATGCGGAGTCCGACATGCCCCGTATTGTACATCACGAGGAAGGCCGCTGCCGCCCACGCGCCGGGAAGGCCCCACCAATAGAGGGCCACGGCCGCCATGGAGACCACCGGCAGCCACGTCGCCCATACCAACGCATCACCGATGCCGCCGAGCGGGCCACGCACCGCGGTCTTGAACCGCCGGACCGTTTCCGGAGAGGCGCCATCGGCTTCGAGACGCAGGGAAGCGCCCAACGCCACGTTGGACAGATAGGGATGCGCGTTGAAATGCTCCAGATGCCGTTCCACCGCCGCTTCCAGCTCTTCCGGGCGCTCCCGGAAAAGCCGCCGGAGGCCCGGAAGCATGGCAAACCCGAATCCCGTGCCGAGCATGGTCCGGTAGTTCCAGGATCCCTGGATGAGAAACGATCGGAAAAACGTGGCCAGGAATGGCCGGAAGGTCGGGCGCGCGGTCACAGGAAGCGGGCTCCCAGAAGGCCCAGCGCGACCCCCACGGCCAGTTTCAGACGATTCGCCCTGAAGCCCCCGAAGTCGCGCAGCAGTATGCCGAGCGACACGGAGGCGCCGACCAGGACCAGACCGACCGACCCGCCGGGTCCCAGAGGCCAATGCTCGGCAAGCTCGCCGACCACGGTCCGGCCGACCACCAGCCCGGTAAGCACCACCGCGGCTCCCCGAACGAAATCCAGGCCGATGGCGAGGGTATGCAGCAGCGCCACCCGACCGGGGTCGGAAATGCGCGCATCCTCCCGGGGCACCAATCCGCCGTTCACGCGACGGAGCCAGGTGATGGAGAGTCCACCCATGTGGCCCCAAACGAGCCCGACCGCGATCCCCAGCGCCAGTGCACCGCCCCCGTCCACCCCCGCGCTCGAGCCGACCGCGACGACAGCCGCGGTCGCCCCCTCGGGGAAGCGTGAGCCCCCCGTCGGGTAGGAAACCAGGAGATACAGCTCCAGCACCATGCCGATGACCGCCCCCAGAAGCGGATCTCCGATCGCCCAACCCGTGATCACTCCGGCCACAAGGGGCCGCGAGACCATGAACTGGCCGACCGACGTGCCATCCAGCGCGATGGCCCCACCCATCGCGGACAATGCGAGCAGGCTCACTTGAGATCCAATGCGTCCGCGAGGTCGACGCGCGGGGCGTCGGGAAGGTCGCGGGCCTGGACACGGACCCCCGCATGCATCATACGACGGACGTCCTCGACATCCGAGGGCGCCAGGTACAGATAGGTGAGGACCTTCTCCCGCCCGGGCCCGTGGTGGAGGCCCCCGAAGTTGACGGTCCGACCCCGCATCGCCCCACCCTCGGCCAGCCTACGCATGGTCCCGACGTCCCGGGTCAGCAGGATCGTGCGGGTGGCGTCGCCCAGGTACGAGTCGAGCGCACGCTTCGCCGCCTCCGTGGAAACGAAGACCACCTCCGCGCCGTCCCCCCCGAGTTGGTAGAGCTCCTGCTCCCAAGCGCTCCCCGCCAGATGGTCGTCGACGACTACATAGCGCTCGGGCCGCAGCTCGTGTCCCCATCCGATGACCACCTGGCCATGGATGAGGCGCTCATCGACGCGAAAGAGCACGATCGACAATATCAGAGCGCTCCCGGGGCGTCCACACGAACGGGCTTGATGGCATCCCGTCCGCGCTCGACGAGGCGCTCCACGAGCTCGCCGAAAGGGATGCCGTGATTGAACACGAAGTCGAGCAGCATGGGCAGATTCACGCCGGTGACGACCATACGGTCGGCGCACTCGCTGCACGAGGCGAGGGCCGCGGTGCAGCAGCTACCCGCCTGCAGGTCGACGAAAACGACGGCCGATCCGCCACGCGCCACCTCGGCGATCTCGGCCCTGAGCTCTTGGGGGGACTTACCCTCATTCGAGAGCGGCAGGAGCACGTCCGCCCGCGCCCCCGCGATACGACGCACCGCGCTGACGAGTCCCTCCGCCATATCGCCGTGGGCGATGACGATGCCGGCGGGACCGTTGCCCGGCGGCCCCTCACTCATAGTCCTGCTCCAGGTACTGCCTGAGCCGTTTGTCGAATGCCTCGGCCGCGTTGATGCCGGAATAGGTGAGCAGATGATTCATGGCCACCACCTCCGAGATCACCGTGACGTTTTTTCCCGGATTGAGGGGCACGGTGACCTTGGGGATCGGCACCCCGAGGATGTCGTGCGTCCCTCCATCGAGACCGGTGCGGGTGTAGTGGTTGTTCTGGTCCCACATCTCCAGGTGGACGACGACCTCGATGCGCTTCTGCTGCCGAATGGCGGTCACGCCGAAAAGCGCGGAGATGTCGATGATCCCCACGCCCCGGATCTCCATGTGATGGCGCTGCAACTCGTGCCCGCGGCCAATCAGCACGTCGTTGCCGGTCCTGCGCACCAGGATGAGGTCGTCCGCGACCAAGCGATGCCCTCGCTCGACGAGATCGAGCACGCACTCGCTCTTGCCCACGCCGCTCTCACCGATGAACAGGAGGCCCACGCCGTAGACGTCAGCAAGCGAGCCGTGCACAGCCGTCGCGGGCGCGAGCGCCATCTCCAGAAATGGCTTGAGGCGCCGATAGAAATCCCTGGTGGACTCGCTCGAGCGCAGCACAGGGATGCAGCGAGCCGTCGCGACCTCGAGGAAGTAGGAGGGAATCTCCTGCTTCTTGGTCACGAAGACGGCCGGGATGTCGAAGGAAAAGAACTCCTCGAGACGCAGACGCGCCTCGACCTCGTCGAGCGTGGCCATGTACGACATCTCGGTCTCGCCGAAGACCCAGAGACGCCCGTCGGGCACTCTCTGGACATGCCCGGCGAGGGCGAGGCCGGGGGAGGTGACGTCCGCGTCGTCGGTGGTTCCGTCCAGGCTCACCACGGGGTTCATCACCTCCAGTCCCAACGTCTCCCGCTTGACGTCGAACACCTCCTGAACGGAAATCCGTTTGGGGTCGACGGCTGCAGCCTCCGTGGTCACGAGGGGTCAGTCCCCCACGACCCGATCCTGGAGCGGCGGCGCCTTGTGCTCGCGCTCCTGCTTCCGCTGCTCCCTGAGCATGCGCCCGATCCGGTCCACGACCTGGTCCACCGCGGCCCGGAACTCGTGCGCCTCGCCATGCGCCACGACGGGCGGTGACCCGTCGGCGCGCACGATGACCTCGACCTTACGGCTGACCTTCTCTTCTTCGAACACGACCTCGGCGGAGGTCGCGCGGGGGTTGAATTTCGAAAGGGACTCCACCTGCTCCCGAGCCCGCTCGAGGACATCTTCCGACACGTCGCAATGACGTGCTGTCATCTGGATTCTCAAGGTGCTTCCCGATCTTGGAGGATGAAGAGTGCTACCAATGAAAGTTAGCCGAGCCCGGCGCGGGCGACCACCCGACCCAGGACCCCTTCCATCCCCCGGGCCGACGCGTCCCACGTGAACCGCTCCGCGAATCGGCGCGCGTCGATCTCCATGGAAGCACGCGCGTCCGCGTCGGTGAGGAGCGCGGCCAACCCGGAGGTCAGCGCGTCGAGATCGCCATGGGGCACGAGGAGTCCCGTCTCCCCGTCCACGACCGATTCCCGGAGGCCGGGCGCATCGCTCGCGACGGTCGGCGTCCCGCACGCGGCCGCTTCGAGATTCGAGATCCCCCACCCCTCCTTCTCCGAGGTAAGCACGTGGATCCATGAGCGGCGCAGGATCTCGAGCTTGTGCTCTTCGGAGACGAAACCGAGGAAATCCACCCGGTCCGCCACGCCGAGTCGGACCGCGGCGCGCTGGAGGCGCTCCCGCTCGCTGCCGGCGCCGGCGACCAGGAAGCGCACGTCGTGGCCGAGCTCGGCCAGGCGGGACACGGCGGCGATCACGAGGTCCACGCGCTTGTATCGGCTGAGCCTGCCGAGAAAGACCAGGGTGGGCCGAGCATACCGTTCGTCGGCCCGCCCGGGCGTATAGCGCTCGAGATCGATACCGTTCGGCACGACGGAGATCCGGGAGCGGTCCATGCCGCGGTGCACGAGGTCGTCCCGCGTGCTCTCGGAGACCGCGACGACCGGCACGTTCCGGTACTCCGCCGGAACGGTGCGCTCGAGCAGCCACGTCACGAGTGCCACGGGCCAAGGGGCGGCCTGGAAGGCCGTCCCCCCGAAAAGGTGATGGACGAGCAGCACGGTGGGCGCGCCGGCCCACCGGGTCGTGAACGTCGGGATCTTGTTGAGATCCTCCACGACGACATCGAAGGGCTCGTCCGCGAGGACCTTCCTGAAGTAGCGGGGCGCCGCGACGGAGAACCCGTAGCGGCTGCCGGCACGGTGCACCTCGATCCCGTCGAGCCGGGCTCGTCGCGCGCATCCGGGCCACCCCGACACGAGAGCGGTCACCGAGTGTCCGCGCTCGGCCAGCCGCCCGAAGGTCTCGTGGAGGTGGATCTCCGCGCCTCCGGACCGGGGATTCTCACGGTCGAGCCAGTTCACGACCAGGATGCGAAGGGGGCGAGGAGCGTCGTCCGCTTCGTCGGCCGTCACGGGTGCTCGCCAGCCGAGCTCACCCTGCGGACTCCGGTCCCCGCCCCACTCCCGGATCTTCGGGGCGATGCTTGTAGAGCGCGTCGAGCACTCCGTTCACGAAGCGGGGCGACTCGTCGCCGCCGTAGGACTCCGCCAGACGGATGGCTTCCTGGATGGCCACTTTCGGCGGGATGTCGGGGTCGAAGAGGAGCTCCGCGGCCCCGATCCTGAGCACCGCTCGATCGATGGCCGCAAGCCGCTCCAGGCGCCAGTTCTGGAGCGCCTTCTGCAGCGCCGCGTCGATCTCGGATCGGTGCCCGTCCAACGCGGCGAGGAGCTTCCGCACGTACGGCACCCGTCGCGGGGCGATGCGGCGGGTCGCCATGGTATCCACCAGCGTGTCCCGGAGCGTCCCCTCCTTGCCGCCGGCTTCCCACCGGTAGTGGATCTGGAGGGCCCAGGCACGGGCACGGGTCCTGTCGATGCGCTCGCTCCGGTCGAGCCCGGCTGTGCCGTTCATCGGCCCGCCACCCGGCGGAACACGCCCACCATCTCCACCGCAGTCGTCGCCGCCTCGAAACCCTTGTTGTCCGCGCCCCTACCCGCCCGTGCCATGGCCTGCGCCATGTCGTCCGTGGTGAGCACGCCGAACACCACGGGCACCTCCGCCGAGGTCGCCACAGATCCGAGACCGAGTGACGCGTGCGAGCAGACGTAATCGAAGTGCGGGGTTTCCCCGCGGATCACGCATCCGAGCGTGACGATGGCATCGTGCCTGGCCGCGGCCAGCACCCTGGCCGCCGTCTGCGGTAGCTCCCAGGCTCCCGGCACCGAGAACACCTCGACGTCCGTCGATGCGGCGCCGTATTCGGCCAGAGCCTCCTCAGCGCCAGCCAGGAGCCGGTCCGTGACATCGGCGTTGAAGCGCGAAACGATGATCGCGACGCGGAGGCCGGCAGCATCCAATACGCCCCGGTAGTCGTCGACGGGGGATCCCTTGGAACTCATATCAAATGTCCGAGCTTCGAGCGCTTGGTCTCGAGATACCGTTCGTTGTGCTCGCCCGGCTCGATGCGGAGCGACTCACGACCCGTGATCTCGAGGTCGTAGCCGTCCAGGCCCACGATCTTGCGCGGATTGTTTGTGAGGAGACGAAGGGACTTGATCCCCAGGTCGAGGAGGATCTGAGCGCCAATGCCGTAGTCGCGAAGATCCGGCTTGAAGCCGAGCTTCTCGTTGGCCTCGACCGTGTCGAGACCCCCGTCCTGCAGGTGGTACGCCTTGAGCTTGTTGCCGAGCCCGATCCCCCGGCCTTCTTGACGGAGATAGACGATGGCGCCCTCACCCTCCTGGGCGATGCGCTCGATGGCCGCTTCGAGCTGCTCACCGCAGTCACAGCGGAGCGAGCCGAACACATCGCCCGTCATGCATTCGGAATGCATGCGCACGAGCACGTTGCTCTTGCCGGCGAGATCGCCCTTCACCAACGCGATGTGTTCCCCGCCGTCGAGCACGCTCTGGTACGCGATGACCCGGAACTGGCCGCGCCGCGTGGGAAGCTCGGCTTCCGCGACCCGCGAGACCAGGCGGGTCTTCGTGAGCCGGTACGCCACGAGCTGCGCGACGGTGATGAACTTCAGCCCGTGCTCGGCCGCGAACTCGTGCAGCTCGGGACGGCGGGCCATGGTCCCATCGGTATTGAGGATCTCGCAGATCACCCCCACCGGCGGGAAGCCGGCCAGCTCCGCGAGGTCGACGCCCGCCTCCGTCTGTCCGACGCGCCGCAGGACCCCGCCGGATTTCGCGCGGAGCGGGAAGATGTGCCCGGGGCGTCGGAGATCGGCGGGTTGGGAGTCCGGTTCGGTCAGCACCTCGATGGTCTTGGCCCGGTCGTGCGCACTGATCCCCGTGGTGACGCCGAACTTCACGTGCGCGTCGACCGAAACGGTGAAGGCCGTCCCCTGCGGATCGGTGTTGCGATCCGTCATCAGCGGAAGGTCGAGCTCGTCCGCGCGCTCGGAGGTCAGCGCCACGCAGATGAGCCCGCGGCCGTGCTTGGCCATGAAGTTCACGTGGTCCGGAGTGATCGCCGCGGCGGCCATTACCAGATCCCCTTCGTTCTCCCTGCCCTCGTCGTCGGCCACGATGATCATCCGTCCCTGACGGATCTCCTCGATGGCCTCTTCGACTGTATTGAACTTCATATCGGCGGTCATTCGCTCGTTTCCTGTGATCGCGCGGCGAGGATCTTACCCACGTATTTTCCGATCAGGTCCCCCTCCACGTTCACGGGGGCTCCCGGCTGGAGCGCGCCCAGATTGGTGTGCTCGTACGTATAGGGAATCAGGCCGACGACGCACGCAGTTGCGCCCGGCATGTCGGCGACGGTGAGGCTTACACCATTCAAGGTGATAGAGCCCCGCGCGACCGTGAGCGCCGCGACGTCCTCCGGCAGCTCGAAGGTGAGCTTCCAGAACTCCCCCTCCCTTCCTGATTCCTTTAGATGTCCGACGCCATCAACGTGTCCCTGAACGAGATGGCCGTCCACACGTCCAGTCATTTGGAGGGCCCGTTCGAGGTTCACAGGACTACCCTCCTCGTACCCCGAGGCGATGGTCCGGTCGAGACTCGTCCCGATCACGTCGACTTCGAAGGCGTCCTCCCCGAGCGCGGCGACCGTGAAGCAGGCTCCGTCCACGGAGACCGAGTCCCCGAGCGACAATTCCTCGGCGAGCGCCCCGCACGCGATCGTGAAGCGCCGGGTCGTGCTGCGGTCGGTGACGGCGCGGATGCTTCCCACGCGCTCAACGATGCCGGTGAACATCAGCCCTCCACGCGGTCGAACGTGAGCGCCGTGTCCCGTCCGAATGCGGCGGGCGCGAGCGGATCGAAGCGGCTCCAGTCGAGCCGACTCGTGTCGTCGGCGAAAGCCGGGACCCCACGCACGCCGAGCGTGACCGGAGCGATGAAGAGCACGAGCCGTTGCACCCGGTCTTCCACGAGCAGCCGATCGGCCAGACGCCTGCCTCCCTCGCAGAAGATGGACCGCGTGCCGATCTCCCACAGGACTCCGCTCACCTGTCCCAGGTCGAGCCGCCAATCGGCGTCGGAACGGACGGGGTGCACGTGCGCGCCGCGTGCCTCGAGTCGCTCGATTTGCGCTTCGTCGATGTCGTCGCGGGTGAACACGTGCACGGGCGCGTCTTCGTCGGGCTCGTCGAACAGCGCCGCGTCGGAGGGAATCGACGCGGTCGGATCGAGCACGACCCGCCGAAGGGGCCGCCCGCCCTTCGGCACGAGCCGCACCGTGAGGCGCGGGTCGTCCGAGCGGGCGGTGCCCGCCCCGATCATGACCGCGTCGAAGCCGGTGCGAAGCCGGTGCACCTCTCTGTCCGCCTCCGGGCCGGTGATGCGCGTGCGCTCTCCTGGAGCGGCCGCGATCCTGGCATCGAGTGACATGGCGAGCTTCAATGTGACGAACGGCATGCCGTGGCGCACGGCATGGAAGAACGCGGGATTCTCGGCTCTCGCCTCGGCATCGCTCCAGACGGGCCCCTGGACCGCTACGCCACCGTCCTTCAACGTCTCGGCGCCTCCACCGGAATCCGCTCCGGGGTCGGCGGCGCCGTACACCACACGCCGAATACCGGCCCGCAGCAGCGCCTGCGAGCATGGGGGCGTCTTTCCGTGATGATCGCACGGCTCGAGGCTCACGTAGGCGGTGGCGCCCTCGGCGGCACTCAGAGCCTCCTCCAGAGCGACGATCTCCGCGTGCGGACCACCGAACCGTCCGTGGAATCCCTCGCCCACGACGTTTCCGTCCCGCACGATCACGCACCCGACCAGGGGGTTGGGGTGCACGTGTCCCCATCCCTTGCGCCCCAGCGCTCGGGCGCGCTCGAGGTATTCGCGGTCCTCGCGGGACGGCAGTGCCGTGGAGCCAGTCATCGTCAGGGGGTGAACCTGAGGGCCAGACTTCCGAATGGCGAGCCGCCGGTCGGATCGAACGAGGCCCCTGCCGTCCCCGGGAGCGAAGCGTACCCCGCGGCCCACCCGCCCTCCAGGGCGAGCTGCAGGAGCAGGAAGTTCAGCGCCGCGCCTCCGAAGTAGAGCCTGCGCCTCGCGTCGAGCGGGGACGCGACGCGGACCGGCGCGGGACCGATGCCCAGCACCTCGACGGTCGCGTCCGAGCTCGCCCGATCCCAACCGATTCCGGCGAGCACCCCAACGCCGAAGAGGTCCTTGCCGATGGTGGCGCGCACGGAGGAAGTCGAAGGCCGGACCTCTATGTGCGCCGGATCTCCGAGTCCCGTGTCCCCGATTCGGGTCGCGCCCTGGAAGCGGTGTGCCACCGACACGCTCACGCCGGGCAGCGTGAACGACTCACGGAGAACGCCGATCCGCGCCCCGACGCTGACGTTGGTCGAGCTGCCCTCGAACCCCTCCGACGAGGGCGGCATGACGAGCCCGACCGCACCGAAGACGTCGAGGGAGAGCACGCCTCCGACCGTCGCCATGGGCGAGAACCCGTCGAGCACCCCGGCCGCGACGCCGAGCTGCAGGGCCGGCACGAGGAACGAGACGTCGGAAGCGGCGCCGAGGCTTTCGTCGAAGATGTCGGGCAGGCCGACCCAGGCCGCGCCCGCTCTGAGCGATGTCGAGAACCTGGGACGACTTCCGATCCTCGTGCCAAGCGTGGAGGACGATCCAGGAACATCCGATCCCGCCCCCGCGAGCAGGCCGGTCACGCCCGTCAGGGCCCGCGCGGCGACAGCCACGTCGGTGCACCGGTCGAGGCCGCCGCCCATGGCCGCGCAGTCGTCCCGGAGATCGGCCGCACTCTGCGCTTTCAGGCTCTCGGGTGCACGCGCCACCACGGTGAGGAGCGCGACCGCCGCGAGGCCGGTCGCGCTCCACCGGGCGCGCTTCATTGGTAGCGAACCCCCGAGCCCGTCACGATGGAGCCGATCCGGCGGGCGCCCACGCCCGATCCGGCCGCCGCCCCCACGACCGCATCCGCTTCCTCGGGGCGGGTCACGACGATCATGCCGATGCCCATGTTGAAGACCCGGTCCATCTCGTCGCGCGCCACCTTCCCCGCCTCCTGCAGCGTCCGGAATACGGCGGGCACCTCCCATGCGTCCCTGGATACGGAGGCGCCGAGCCCTTCCGGCAGCACCCGCGGGAGGTTTCCGGGGATTCCGCCGCCCGTGATGTGCGCGAGACCCCGCACGATGCCGATGTCGAGCAGAGGCGCGAGCAGCTTCAGATAGCTGCGGTGCACTGCGAGCAGCTCCTCGGCGACGGAATGGCCGGTCCCCGGGAGCTCGTCGTCCACACCCAGGCCCATCACGTCGAAGACGATGCGGCGCGCCAGCGTGTAGCCGTTGGTGTGCAGACCCGTGGAATCGAGCCCGATCAGGACGTCGCCCTCGCGGATGCCGGAGCCGTCGATGATACGCTCCTGCGCAACGATCCCGACGATGAAGCCCGCCAGGTCGTACTCGTCGGCGGCGTAGAAGTCCGGCATCTGGGCCGTCTCGCCCCCCAGCAGCGCGCACGCGTTCTCCTTGCACGCGATCGCCACCCCCTGCACCACGTCGTGCACGACGGTCTCGTCCATCTCACCGGTGGCGAGGTAATCCAGGAAGAACAGGGGGCGCGCCCCCTGGACCAGGATGTCGTTCACGCAGTGGTTCACCAGACACTGCCCCACCGTGTCGTGACGACCGGCCTGGAACGCGATCTTGAGCTTGGTGCCGACACCGTCGGCGCTGGACACCAGCACGGGCTCGGCCACGCCGTCCGGCACGCGGTAGAGCCCGCCGAACGCGCCGAGCTCGGAGAGCGTGAAACGATCACGCGTCGAGGCGACCAGGGCCTTCAGACGGTCCTTGGTGCGCTCCGCCGCGTCGAGATCCACACCCGCGTCGCGGTAGCTGAGCCCGTCGGTCACTAGACGGCCTCCACCCGGGTCTCGAACGCGGTGAGCTCACGGAATTCGGTCACGCGCCGCCGCACATCTTCAGCCGTCAGGCTCACGAGGCGGTTCACCGAGAAGCTCTCGACCGCGAACGAGCCGAGCGCCGAACCGTAGACCATCGCGAGCCGCAGATCGTGCGGATCCAGCGTACCGGCCTGGCCGAGATAGCCCATGAAGCCGCCAGCGAACGAATCCCCGGCGCCGGTCGGGTCGAAGACTTCCTCGAGGGGATAGCCGGGCACGAAGAACAGCCAGTCGTCGCCGAAGAGGATGGCTCCGTGCTCACCCTTCTTCACCACCACGTACTCCGGGCCGCGCTCCTGTACCCAACGGGCGGCCTTCAGGAGGTTGGGCTCATTGGCGAGCTGACGCACCTCCTCGTCGTTGACGATCAGGACACGGACCCGCTCCAGGAGCGACACGAGGGACTCACGGGCGCCCTCGATCCAGAAGTTCATGGTGTCGCACGCGACGACCTCGGGATTGCTCACCTGGTCGAGCACGTCGTGCTGCAGCTTCGGGTCGATGTTGCCGAGGAAAACGTGCTTGGCCTCCCGGAACGCATCGGGAATCTGCGGCTCGAAGTCGGCGAACACGCCCAGACGCGTCTCGAGCGTGTCCCTCGAGTTCAGATCGAAGTGGTACTTCCCGGCCCAGAAGAAGCTCTCGCCCGGCACCTTCTGGATGCCGGTCAGGTCGGCGCCCCGCTTGGCGAGGAAATCGAGCTCGCCCATGGGATAGTCGTCTCCGACGACGCCGACCAGCTGCACCGGGTTGAACAGGGTCGCGGCGGCGGCGAAGTACACGGCGGAGCCTCCGACGACCCGGTCCGCCTTCCCGAAGGGGGTCTCGACCGAATCGAGGGCTACGCTACCTACACAGAGAATCGACATATCGAACGACTGCCTTGTGTCCTTGAGTCAAGAGATGGCTCACCATCGGGCCACACGGATGCTAGTCCAGTTCGTCGACGGCGTCACGGACCATGCGCGAGGGCGCCTCGATGCCGAGCACCGTGAGCCCGTTGCGGAGCACGATCTGCACCGCGCGGGCCAGCGCGAGGCGAGCGCCCCGGAGGGCCGGATCGTCGACGAGCACCGCGAGCTCGGGGTTCCTCGTCGGGTTTCCAGCGTGATACCAGGAGTTGACGGTTCCGGCGGTCTGCTCGAGGTAGTCGCAGAGCACGTGAGGCGCGCTGTGCTCGGCGGCCCGCTGGACCGCGTCGCCGAACTCACCGAGGCGCTTCAGCAGCTCCCGTTCGGTGTCAGCCACGAGCAGGTCGAGATCCACGCCCTCGGCGCCCACGCTCTCCAGATCGAGCTCCGCTCGTGCGAAGATGGAGCACATCCGGGCATGGGCGTACTGGATCTTGTAGACCGGATTCTTGTCGGACTGGTCGAGCGCGACGTCCAGATCGAACAGCAGATGCGCGTCCGGCTTCCTCATCTGGAAGAAGTACCGCGTGACGTCCACCCCGACCTCCTCGAAGAGCTCACGCAGGGTAGTGTACGATCCCGCGCGCTTCGAGAACTTCACCTCCTTGCCCTCCCGCTCGACCCGCACCATCTGGTGGAGGACGTACTCCGGATATCCTTCCGGGAGCCCGAGCGCCTGCAGCCCGGCACGGACGCGCGCCACCGTTCCGTGGTGATCGGCGCCCTGCACGTTGATGACCCGGTGGAACCCGCGCTCCCACTTGTTCATGTGGTAGGCCACGTCCGGCAGGAAGTACGTCGGCATCCCGTTCCCGCGGATCATGACGCGATCCTTCTGGTCCCCGAACTCGGTCGTGCGGAGCCAGGTCGCGCCTTCGTGCTGGTAGACGTGTCCGGTCTCGGTGAGACGCGCAACCGTCTGATCCACGAGGCCCTTGTCGTACAGTGACGACTCGAGGAAGTACTCGTCGAAGTGGACGCCGAAGTCGTGCAGGTCGCGGTCCTGCTCGTCCCGGAGCATCGCGACGGCGAAGTGGCGCACGACGTCGAGCGCCTCGTTCGACTCGTCGTCCAGCCAGCGGTCACCGAACTCCTCGATGAACGCCTGCGCAATGTCCCGGATGTACGCGCCCTGGTACCCGCCCTCTGGCACGGGCTCCTCGCGCCCGAGCTCCTCCCGGTAACGAGCGCGCACGCTCAGGGCGAGCAGCTCCATCTGGCGCCCACTGTCGTTGTAGTAGAACTCGCGGTGCACGCGGTGCCCGGTCCATTCGAGCAGCGACGCGATCGTGTCGCCCAGGGCGGCTTGGCGTCCGTGTCCGAGGTGGAGCGGACCGGTCGGGTTGGCCGAGACGAACTCGATCATGACCGCCTGGCGGCCACCCACGTCCGAGCGGCCATAGGAGGCGTCCGCGCGCAGGATGTCCGCGACGACGGAAGCCACGGCGCCTGAAGACAGCCGGAAGTTCAGGAAGCCCGGCCCGGCCACCTCGACGGTCTCGACGCCGGCGGCCGACAGGTCGAGCCGGTCCGCGATGTCCTGAGCGATCTCCCGAGGAGCCCTCCGCAGCCGTCCGGCGAGGGCCATGGCCACGTTGCTGGCCACGTCGCCGTGCGACGGGTCGCGGGGCCGTTCGAGCTGGATCTCGTCGACCTCGGCGCCCAGCCCGGTGATGACGGCTCGAAGCGCGCTCCGGATCGCGTCCTGGGGCACGCTCAGGAGTCCGACTTGGGCGTCGTCGGGGCCGGGGCGGGCTTCTTGTCCACGGTCCCGCCTTCCCCACCACCGGAGGCGGCGGTGCTGGCGCCCGAGCTCCCCCCGTCGGTCGAGGGCGTCTCCTTGGACGCCTTCTTCTTGTAATCGTCCGAGCGATAGTCGGTGATGTAGAAGCCGGCGCCCTTGAAGAGGAAGCCGGCGCCACCGGAGATCAGACGCTCGGCCTTGGCCCCGCACTCGGGGCACTTTGCGACCGGATCGTCCGACATCCGCTGGAAGACCTCGAAGCCATGCCCCTTGGGGCAACGGTACTCGTACGTAGGCATCGTCGTTGGGTTGAAACGTTCAAAGAGCCTTGAAAGTTAATGGCTCGCCGGGCAGGAGCCCAGAGTGGCATCACGGTCGCCAAAGTCACGCGAACCCGCGTCGCCCATGCCCCCGGTACCCCGGAAGATCGCTATGCGTCGTAGCGGCCCCATACGTCGCGCAGCGCATCGCTGATCTCGCCCAGCGTCACGTCCGAGCGCACCGCGTCGATGATGGGCGGCATGAGGTTCTCGTCGGTACCGGCGGCCGCACGGATACGCTCGAGCGCGGCCCGCACTTCCGAGGGGTCCCGCCGGCCCTTCAGCGCCGCGAGCCGCTCCTGCTGGCCGGTCTCCAGCTTGGAGTAGTCGGGCTGGCCGATGCGGGACGACCCCTCGTCCTCGACCTGCTCGTTCACGCCGACGACCTTCCGCTCGCCGGACTCGACGGCCATCTGGAAGGCGTAGGCGGCCCGGTGGATCTCCTCCTGCATATACTCGATCGCGCGCGCGGCGCCACCCAGCTCGTCGATGCGCTCCAGGTACTCCCGCGCCCGCCGCTCCACCTCGTCCGTGAGCGCTTCCACGTAGTGCGAGCCGCCGAGCGGGTCGGCGGTGCGCGTCACGCCCGACTCGGAAGCCAGGATCTGCTGCGTGCGGAGCGCGAGCTTGGCCGACTCGGTGGTGGGCAGCGCGAGCGCCTCGTCGTAGCCGTTCGTATGGAGCGACTGCGTGCCCCCGAGCACTGCGGAGAGCGCCTGCACCGTCACCCGCACGACGTTGTTCAGCGGCTGCTGCGCGGTGAGCGTGGAGCCCCCTGTCTGCGTGTGGAAGCGGAGGCGACCCGCATTGTCCGACGCGCCGAAACGCTCGCGCATGATCGAAGCCCACAGCCTGCGCGCGGCCCGGAACTTCGCGACCTCCTCGAAGAGGTCGTTGTGGGCCGCGAAGAAGAACGACAGCCTGGGGGCGAACGCTTCGAGCTCGAGCCCCGAGGCGAGCGCGCGCTCCACGTACTCGATGCCGTTGGCGAACGTGAACGCGACCTCTTGCGGCGCCGTCGATCCGGCTTCGCGGATGTGGTAGCCCGAGATGGAGATCGTATTCCAGCGCGGCACCTCGTCGGCGCAGAACGCGAGGATGTCGGAGACCAGGCGAAGGCTCTGCTCCACCGGATAGATATAGGTCCCGCGCGCGATGTACTCCTTGAGCACGTCGTTCTGCACGGTGCCCGACAGCTTCTGCCGCGGCACACCCTGTTCGTCCCCGAGCGCGACGTAGAAGGCCAACAGGATACCCGCCGTGGCGTTGATCGTCATCGAGGTCGAGACCTCGTCGAGGCGGATCCCCTGGAAGAGGCGCCGCATGTCGTCCAACGAGTCGATCGCGACGCCGACCCGCCCCACCTCACCTGCCGCCATCGCGGCGTCCGAGTCGTAGCCCATCTGCGTGGGCAGGTCGAACGCCACGGATAGACCCGTCTGACCGCGCTCCAGGAGGTACCGGAAGCGCTCGTTGGTCTCCTCGGCCGTCCCGAATCCGGCGTACTGCCGCATGGTCCAGACCCGGCCCCGGTACATGTCGGGATAGACGCCGCGGGTATAGGGATAGGAGCCCGGCTCGCCGGTGGGCCCGTGCTCCTCCGGCCCGTAGACCGGCTCGACCGGGATGCCGCTGTCCGTCTCGTGAATATCACTCATCCCGAGCGTCCCCTTCGCCTTCCGCGCTTTCCGGCGCCTGGAAATCGACCAGGACCTGACCCTTCTCGACCGTGTCGCCCGGCGCGACGTGGACCTTGCCGACGATGCCGGCGGCCTGCGCCTTGAGCTCGTTCTCCATCTTCATGGCCTCCACGATCACGACGCCCTGGCCGGGCTGCACCTCGTCGCCTTCCGAGATCTCGACCTTCACGACCAATCCCGGCATGGGCGCCAGGATCGGCTTGGGGCCCGACGCGGCGGCCGCGGATCCGGTCAGCTCGCGGATCGCGCGCGTCCGCTCGTCGACCACTTCGGCCGCGACGGGATGCCCGCTCACGTTCACGTTCCACGCCCCACGCCCCACGTGATGGGCCACCACGCGATGGGACGCGCCATCGAGACGAAGTCCCCACACCGGCGTGCCGGAGAGCGTGGAGAGATCGGCCACCACCGGGCGTCCGTCCACCTCGACGCCTTCGCTCCCGAACCGGACCTGGAGGGTCCGCCCGCCGACCGTCACGTGATACAGCATGTCACTCGTCCCTAGAAGGGTGTTGAAGGAGTGGGGCGGGTCGGACCCGTGCTGCGCACGGGTGCCCCGGGAGCGCCACAGCCCCAGATCCTAGGCGGCACGACGAAGGCGTAGCCATGAGCTACGTCTAGGAGTGCCAACGACGGAGATGGGGCTGTGCCGCCCCAACCCGTAGGGCACGAGGGGACCAACGCTGG
>Ga0326597_10004724_pt1 | contig 19057 bp, 16 predicted proteins | sample RVTome_12_FD_203789 | JGI IMG/M metagenome (GOLD analysis project Ga0326597, IMG submission 203789) | Soil microbial communities from uranium-contaminated site in the Upper Colorado River Basin, Wyoming, United States - RVT100D185 | ecosystem: Environmental > Terrestrial > Soil > Contaminated >... | reverse complement strand
CGTCAACAGGAGCTCAACAGGTTCGGGCCGAACGTTGGCAAAGATAACGTCCCAGGTCTGCGCTAATTCCGCGTCGTGATGCACCATACGCCTCGCGAGCAGCTCCTTTCGCTCACCCTCTTTGAGACAACGGATTGTCTCCCCGCACAGTCCGGAGATGGTGACAAAGCACGCGATGCCCTCGATAGGATTGTCGCTCCCATGCCGATCTAGCATGTCGTGCCAGCGCAAGGCGGCAACGACGGCGTTGCGGCTCATCATGAGCCGAATGGCATAGCGCAGTACCCGCCGATGACTGACCAGATCCGCATCGGCACTGAAGCGAACTCCTTGGCATGCGGACCGCTTTCTAGTCACGCCCCAGTCCTTCCCTTTCTTGGCGTCGCACCCATAGTAGCTCGGGGCCCGGGGGTTGAGCGAGTAGCATGGGGGAGTAGGGAGTGGATAACCGCCGCTCTGGAATCGCATCCCACCGGTCTTGGAAAGGCGAGGGCGGTTGAGTCTGCCCGGAGCGGTTGGGCGGGGGGCGGGCTTGGGGTTGGGGTCAGCCGGGGCGGGACGCGAAGCGCGAGAGAGTTGAGCACGAGAGAGTTGAGCAGGAGAGCGTCTCTCATCGCGAAGCGATGATCCGAGCCCCGACTGCCTTCAGGCCATGAGCGCGGCCGAATGGTGAGGGAGGGTCCTTGCCGTTCGGCCGGGCAATCGCATGCGAATGCCCAACACCCGTGCTGACGCGTGGGGCTCGGTTCCGCCCGCCGCTTCGCGGGGCAGGGAGGTGCGATGCGGCGTGATATGATCGGGTGATGCGGAGCAGAGTGCGGAGCACGATGAAGTGGAGCGGGGCGGTGCTGACCGTGCTGCTGCTTGTCGTGTGGGTGGGGAGTGGGTGGTGGCAGGGGGGCTTCGCGCTGTGGCCTACGGTCGCGTTGGACGTGCGCGCTGGCCGGGTCGCCATCCTATGGGAGGAGCCTTGGTCAATCATCCCCGTGAGCAGCCACTGGTTCGCTATTGAGCGACATTCGGACGCTTTCTCGTGGTGGTTCGATGCAGAGCGAGTAACGTGGGGCGGCCCCCCGTACACCATCGTCCGGATCCCGATCTGGGTGCTGGTGGTGCTCATTGCAACGCCGACCCTCTGGCTCTGGCGCTGCGATCGGCGCAAGCAGCCGGGCCTGTGCGTCAAGTGCGGCTACGACTTGCGCGGGGCGGATCACAAGGTGTGTCCCGAGTGCGGGGCAGCGCTGCAACGAGCCGCGCCCGTGAGGTAGCGGTGTTGGAGGTTCGCACGCCGAATGCCGCTTCCTGACAGGCGCGGCTCGTTGACCAGAATAAGATCGGGTGATGCGGAGCAGAGTGCGGAGCACGATGAAGTGGAGCGGCGCGGTTCTGACCGTGCTGCTGCTTGTCGTGTGGGTGGGGAGTGGGTGGTGGCATTTCTCACTGAAATGCAATGAAGGTGGTGGAATCTGCAACCTGGAGGCCGGCCAGTTGGTCGTGCTTTGGCTCCATCCGACGGAAGAGTGGTCGGGATTGCCTGCGGCAAGATTGGAGCGCCGGAGTGGTGACTTCAATTGGGGGTTTTTTGGGCGCCGTTTGCCCATCGTTCGCCGAGGCTTGGTGCTGTATGTCGTCGGAGTTCCGATCTGGAGTCTGGCGCTGGCTGCTGTCGTTCCGAGCGCCTGGCTGTGGTACCGCGACCGACGCCGCGCGCCGGGATTGTGCAATAAGTGCGGCTATGACCTGCGCGGCAACGCGAGCGGTGTGTGTCCTGAGTGCGGTTCGCCCCCGCCCTGCGGCGAAGCGCCGACAGAGTTGAAAGTAGAGAGTTGAGCGCGAGAGCGTGAAGGCGCGTCCTCCCGGGCTTTCCCGGCGAGACGGGGGCGGGAGCGGGTACCCCCGGGCTCGGGCAGGGTGGGAGAGCGGCGGGCCTCGCTCCGGAGGCGGCGGTTGCGGGGAGTCGGCCGTGGCGCTCATAGAATGCATGGTCAGCCACACCGCACGGAGACGGCCATGCTCTTTCGCCAGATTTATGACGACCGGCTCGCCCAGGCGGCGTACCTCATCGGCTGCCAGGCCACGGGCGAGGCGATCATCATCGACCCGCAGCGCGACATCGACCGCTATGTCCGCGAGGCGCAGCGGCACGGCCTTCGCCTCGTCGCGGCCGCCGAGACGCACATTCACGCCGACTACCTCTCCGGCCTGCGGCAGTTCGGCGAGGCGGGGGCGCGGCTCTATGTCTCCGACTGCGGTGACGGCGACTGGAAGTATCAATGGCTCGATCAGCGGAGCAGTGGGGGGGCGTATGACGCGGTGCGATTGCGCGACGGCGACGTGTTCCGCATCGGCGGCATTGAGTTCAGCGTCGTCCACACCCCCGGGCACACGCCCGAGCACATCTGCTTTCTCGTCACCGACCGCGGTGGCAAGGCTGATGAGCCGATGGGGCTGCTGTCGGGTGATTTCGTCTTCGTCGGCGACATGGGCCGGCCTGATCTGCTCGAAAGCGCCGTCGGCGTCGCGGGGGCGCAGGAGGCCTCGGCGAAGCAGTTGTTTCAGTCCGCCGGCCGCTTTGCGCAACTGCCCGATTACCTCCAGGTCTGGCCGGCGCACGGGGCGGGCAGCGCCTGCGGCAAGGCGCTCGGCGCGGTGCCGCAGACGACTGTCGGCTATGAGAAGCGATTCAATCCTGCGATTCGCCTCGCCGGCGATCAAGATGCGTTTCTCGACTATGTCCTCAGCGGCCAGCCGGAGCCGCCGATGTATTTCGCGCGGATGAAAGTGCTGAATCGGGACGGCGCGCCGGTGCTCAAAGGTCTGCCGCATCCGCGGGCGCTGTCGCCGCGTGATCTGGAGGCGCTGCCGCGCGAGATGGTGGTCCTCGACACCCGGCCGTGGCGGGTGTTTCGCGAAGCGCACCTGCCCGCCAGCCTCTTCACCCCCTTCGATTCATCTTTCCCGACGATTCCCGGCTGCTATGTGTCGGCCGAAGATCCCATCATCCTCCACATCGACGAAGTGAATCTCGAAGAAGCCGTGCGCCTGCTCATCCGCATCGGCCTGGATCGCATCGAGGGGTTCATCACGCCGGAGGTGTTCGAGGAGCACCGCCGCGCGGCGGGGCGCATCGAGTCGATTGATGAAGTGAGTGTGAACGCGGTGGCGGAGCGCATCAATCGAGGCGAGGCGAATGTGCTGGATGTGCGCCGCCTCGTCGAACACGAAGAGGGCCGCATCGCCGGCAGCGCCAACATCGCTCATACGCGCCTGATGGCGCGCCTGAAGGAACTCGAGCCCGGCAGTGACCTGATCGTCCACTGCCGCAGCGGCGTGCGCTCCTCGTATGCGTGCGCGTATCTCCAGCGCATGGGATTCAAGGCGGCGAATCTCGCGGGCGGCTTCATGGCATGGGAGCGCGCGGGGCAGCCGGTGGAGAGTAGTGCGCGCGCCGCGCGTGTGTGATTGAGCCGGAGCATGGGCGTCTCGCCCGTGCGAACAGGCGATCGTGCTGTGTTACCGGATGCGGACATCGCCGCCGAAGAGCATCAGCACAAGCACGATGTCGGTCAGTGCCATGGCGATGGTGAACGGGGCCGGATTATCGATCGCCATCGCGACGCCCAGCCCGCCAGCCACGAACGCCAACGCGAAGAAGACTCCCTTGAGACCGAGTTCCTCCGCATTGGCGTAGAGCAGCACCACGAATACGGTCAGAAGTCCAACGACCATGCACCGCCTCCTCGATGAAGCAGTCTACCGCAGCGCGGCGACGGTCACGTGTCCGTCGGCGCGGCATGCAGGACATGCTGCGGAGCGTGAGCGTCTCGCTGGAGTGATCAGGTAATCGCGCCGGCGGCACTCTCGCAGCGGCATCGGGGAAGAGGGTTCAACGAGCCGTGTGAAGCCGATGCGGCCACGCCGATTGGCGCCCCCACCCTGACCCTCACCCGCAGCCTTCGACGAACTCAGGGCAAGAAGCCGGGGGAGGGAACTCGTGCGGCTCACGCCGCTGGTTCCGCGCGATCGATCGCCGCACCACACTCCGGGCACACCTTGTGATCCGCCCCGCGCAGGTCATAGCCGCATTTGATGCACGATCCCGGCGCGCGACGGCGGTCGCGCCAGCAGATGCAGACGGTCGGCACTGCCGCCAGGAGCATGAGCGACCAGATCGGGATCCAGATCTCAGTTTCTGTTTGCCCATAGGAACGGGTGCTGCGAGAGGCGTCAAACCACCAATCGAACGGCTCGTCGCCGCGCAGTCGATTCGGAAACCACTTTCGAATGGGGTCGATGAGGCTCCAAGGCTCGACCCAATACACGTGGAGGCGACCTGAACTGACACCCGCCTCGACCCTCGAGTTCACGAGGCCGCCGAACCTCCACCACCTGCTCCCCACCCAGACCACGAGCAGCAGCACGGTCAGCACCGTTCCGCTCCACTTGCACGCGCTTCGCAGTCGGCGTCGCATCAGATGATCCTATGTCGCCGTCCGCTCCGGCAGCGCTTCGCCGCACTCGGTACAGACGGGCGAGATACCGATCGGGTAGCCGCACATGGGGCAGAGGCCGCGCCCGAGCCGACGCACACGCCGGAACCAGCAGCATCCCTCGTAGAGACTCCAGAACACCAAGGCGCCCAGGATGGTGTCTGTTACGAGACCCGCCCACAGCGGGCGTAGCGGAAGTAGAATCTCCGGCCTGACGTTACGAGGGACTCGAACTACCCAGACGCCGCGCTCCAAAATCCTCCGCGTTGACGGCGGATCCCGAAGGGTGGTCGAATCATACCACGATTCAAGATCGAAGCTCCGCAGGGGGAGTCCTGCCCGAATTCGAGTGACCGACTGTGGAGCCACGTGCATCCTTGGCTCGTCGACCCAAATCGAGTCAGCACGAACTCCAAGGCAAGTTGCGCGCCGGACGCATGTCGGCTCGCTCTGAATCCATTGCGGCGAACTGCGATTCCACCACTCAACTTCCTCAACAGTGGGTTGTTCCACATCCTGCCACTGATGGGATTCAAGAGCGAGAACGCATCCCCACGCCACCGCCACATTGACGATCGCACCGAGCAGCAGGAAGATGCCCGCCCTCGCCACGATCCGGCGATTGAGCCAAGTGATTGATTTCACATTGCAATCATATCGGGATCGACGAGCCGCGCCTGTGAGGGTCTGTTGCCCAAATCCCGTGGAGGAGATGAGACTTGATATAACGGTCGCACTCAGGCAAGGAGGCGCTGATGCCGGGACCGGTGAAGCGGCGGGATGAGCAGTTGTTTTGTCGCCACCCCGAACTGATCGTCAACGCCGAAGACACATTCGGGCAACGGACTCTCACGGGCGTGGCTGGTCGATGGCTAGCGCGGCTCGCTTCCCCCACACATCGCCAGGCCGTCGAGCACCGCTGCGACCGACCATGCCTGCGCCATGCAGCCGCCTGGAAGTCGCGGGCGATCGGGTAATGAGTCGCCGTCGTAGACCTCGGCGATCTGACCGAGGCTGCGGCCGACGATCATCTGCTCGAGCAGAGGTTCGAGCAGGGTGCGGCCGAGTCGGCGCGCGGCTTCGCTGAAGTCGTCAGCGCGCAACACCGCCTCGACAAACGGTCCCATGAGCCACGGCCAGACCGTGCCCTGGTGATACGCCCGGTCACGCTCGAACATGCCGCCCTCGAAGCGTCCGTGGTAGCGCGAGTCGCGCGGGCTGAGCGTGCGCAGCCCCACGGGAGTCAGCAGGTGCTCTTCGACCGCCGCGATCACGCCTCGGCGTTTGTCAACATCCAGAGGGCTGAACCGCAGCGAGCAGGCGAGGATCTGGTTCGGCCGCACTGTCGCATCCTGTTTCCACCCCTGAGCCTCCGGCAGGAGCACATCGGCCAGGCACCGCGTCGGCTCGCACCAGTACGCCGCGGTGAAGTGCTCGCGCACCCGCGCCGCGATCTCATCGAGCGCCGCCGCCCGCGATGAATCCGTTTCGCGCAGCGTTTCCGCAAGCGCCCGCAGCCCGCTGTACCACAGGGCGTTGATCTCGACCGGCTTGCCGCAGCGCGGCGTAAAAACGACGCCGTCGCGCTTCGCATCCATCCAGGTGAGTTGCGTCGAAGCGTCGCCGGCAAGAATCAGCCCGTCGCATTCATCCATGCGGATGCCGAAGTCGGTGCCGCGCCGGTAGTGGTCCACAATGTCAAGGCACGCCTCGCGCAGGTCGCGGTCGAACCCGGCGACATCGCCCGAGAGACGGCGATACTCACACGCGGCATGGATGAACCAAAGGCTCGCATCAACGGTGTTGTAGTGCGCCGCCCCGCCGTAGTCGTCGAAGAGATTGGGGATGAGACCGTGGCGCCGATGCGACGCGAAAGCGCACAGGGTGCGGAGCGCCTCGTCGAATCGGCCGGTCACGAGCAGCAGGCCGCGCAAGGCGATCATGGTGTCGCGCCCCCAGTCGCCGAACCACGGATAACCCGCGAGGAGGGTCTTGAGCATCTCCTCTCCGGCGCGGCGCGACACGACAAAGTCATCGGCCGCGGCCAGCAGATCGAGCCGCCGGCCCAGCGCCGGCGTGGATTCCGCCAGGCGAGCCCCAATGGCACGAAGATGCGATGCCCGCAGTGCGCCCGCCTTCTCGATCGGTGAGGCCGAGCGCAGATCCGTGGAACTGATCGCCGCCGCCGAGGCGCGGAACACGAACTCGCACACCCCTCCCGCTTCAATCATGCACTCGTGGCGAAACTCGCCGGGCGTGAAGAGGTCTTCGACGAAGTCCTGCCCGCGCTGCCGCTCCTGCTCGTAGTGGAAGTTGAACCACCAGTCGTTTTTTGCGTGAAACTGCCCGCCGGAGGCGGCGAGATGCAGTTCGGCTCCGTCTTCGGCGCCGATGGCGATGCCAGTCATGGTGCCGCGCACGCGAAAGCGCCGCCCGTCGCATCGAATGAGATGATGAAAGTCATGCAGCCGCATGAGCGGCGCCAGGGTGAGGCGGACCTGCGAGCCTGCCGGCCCGTCGAGGCGGTAACGCCCCTCGACGCCGCCGAGGCGCCAGCCGATGCTGATCTGCCGCTGAATCGTGAACTCGCCGCAGCGGTAGACCCAGCGGCAGGCGTTGAGGCCGCGCTCGAATCGCTTGAGGTATCGATGCCCGCGCGGCGCCAGGTGCGATGGCGCAAACTCGAAGTTGCTCAGTTCAACCGTCTCCTCCACGCCCCCGGGTGCAGTGAGCGAGAATCGCTCCAGCACCGCGTTGAGGAGCATGATGCGCCCGACCGGCGGCCGACTCGCGTGGATGAGCCAGCCGTGGTAGCGGCGGGTGTTGAGACCCAGCGCGGTGCCCATGGCAAAGCCGCCCAGGCCATCGGTGAGCAACCACTCCGTCTCAATGAAGCGGCGCACATCCGCCTCGCCGCGAAAGCGGGCCACCTGCGTGCGCTCAAAAGAAGTTGGATTGTGCTCGATGATCATGGAGAGAGGCTTGGGGCTTGGGGCTTGGTGATCTCGGCCGGCCGCTTCGCGAGTTTCTCGACGATCACTCCTCCGTCAATCGTTGCCGCGCCAGCAGTGCGGCGCCCAGCAGGCCGGCGTTGTCGCGCAACTGGGTGGGCACGATGGCGCACTGCCGCAACGTATCGGGGAAGACGACATCATCGAACGTGCGGCGCACCTCCTGCACGTACCAGTCGCCGAGGCTCTCCGCCCCGCCGCCGCCGAGGATCACACAGTCAAGACTGAGCAGCGTCGCCGCATTCGCCGCCGCGATGGCGACCATCCGCGCCGAGTGCCGGCCGAGGCGCACGGCAATCGCATCGCCCTGTCTGATCGCCTCGGCCACGTGCCGCATGCGAATCTGTTCAAAGTCGCCTTCCACCATCTCCCGCATCATCGACGGCTCGTTGGCGCGAAGGAGATGCGTGGCGCGCCGCTCCATCGCGGAGCGGGAGGCGTGATCCTCGAGTTTCTCCGAGGCCGGCCCGCCGCCGGGCAGCATGATGAGGTGGCCGATCTCCCCGGCGGTGCCGAAGGTGCCGTGATGGAGTCGTCCGTCGAGCACGAGTCCGCCGCCGACGCCCGTGCCGACCCATACACCGAGCACGTTGCGATAGCCGCGCCCCGCGCCAAGCACACACTCGCCCCACACCGCAACATTCACATCGTTGTCAAGCGTCGTCGCTACGCCTCCCAGGCGACTCATCACCAGATCCGCCAGCGGCACATTGCGCCACCGCAGATTCACGGCGTTGAGAATGATGCGGCAGGCGGCGTCGATCGGCGACGGCGCCCCGATGCCCACTCCGCCAAGGTCGCGCGACTTGACCCCCGCGCCGACGCACGCGGATTCAATTCCCTCGCACAGCCGATCGATGACGGCATCCACGCCATCGGTTGACTGCGTCTTGAGTCGCGCCTGGCCGACGATGCGATTGTCGCCGTCCACCACGCCGATCTGCATGTTGGTCCCGCCGAGATCGACGCCGACGACGTGTGCTGAGGCGTGTGCCATGAGACGGATTGCTCCACCACGTGTCGCGATTGCGATGCCGCGCTGCCCGCTCGCCACCCTTGCGAACAACCCATTATACCGGCGGACGCGCGACTTCATCGCACGCACCCCGCTCGGGGGCGACCACCGCCGGACTCACCTCCCCCGCTCCCTACACTCCATTCATGATGGGTGACCCGAATCCCAATTCCCCGCCACCGACCATTGTCTCCGAAGCGACGTGGAGGGCGCTGGCGTCGATCCGGCACGAGCACCTGCTGCGCGATGTGTTCGACGCCGTAGCCATCACGACTTCCACCGCGGCGGCGCTTCAGGGAAGCGGCGTCGTTCTGCCCGACTGGGTGGACACACTCGCCACGCCCCGCGACATCGAGATGCCGGGGCGACTTGTCCACCTCACCGGTACCGATCGCGACACGATCGCCCTGGCGATTCACATTCACGCCCCGATGACGCTGCTTGAGGGCAAGGCGATCCTCGAGAAGGTCAAACTGAGTTTCATCAAGGCGATGAGCACGGTGGCTCTCATCGTCCAGGCCTACCAGACCGGGCGCATTCGAGCCGCCAAGCCGCTGCTCATCGCACTCGAGCGCAAGGGGCATGAGATGCCCCCGCCCGAGCAGATGACCGCCCTGCTCAAAGCCCTGGACGCCCTCTCCTGAGCCGGAGGCGGCTCGCTCGCCCGCCCGATTTCACTTCGGATCGAGCAAGAGGAATTGACGGATTTCGCCATCGCGCCTAGGGTTGCTGTCCCGGTTCGTCCACGGGCGACGGGGCAGCAGGCGGTCGGAGCGGCACGGGCCGCGCGATCGCTTGTTTCGTCCTGATGAGGCGGATATTCTGACCGTCCCGATCCGAGTGGAGTGCGGCTTGACCGGCGTCGGGGGCCTGCTGCCACCGTAGCTCAGTGGTAGAGCACTCCCTTGGTAAGGGAGAGGTCATGGGTTCAAGTCCCATCGGTGGCTTTGAGCGATCAAGCCGGAACGCACCGGCCTTCGCACGACGAGGTCTCAGCCCCCGGGCATGAGGCCGAGCGAGATTGATGAGCAACACGCGCCGTGATCCGGCGCACCGTGATGAGAGTTCTCGAACCGCAGTACCAAGTCGGGCCGTCACGTCGGCGGCTCACCGAACGCACGAAGTTGGGAGGTTGCCTGCAATGGCTAAGGGTGTATTCGCACGAACCAAGCCCCACGTGAACGTGGGCACAATCGGCCACGTCGACCACGGCAAAACGACCCTGACGGCCGCAATGACCGCCGTCCAGGCCGGCAAGGGACTCGGCACCTTCAAGTCCTACGACGAAGTCGCCAAGGCGTCTGAGTCCGACGGTCGCCGCGATCCCACCAAGATCCTCACCATCGCCACCTCGCACGTCGAGTACGAGTCGGAGAAGAGGCACTACGCGCACGTCGATTGCCCCGGTCACGCCGACTACGTCAAGAACATGATCACCGGCGCCGCCCAGATGGACGGGGCCATCCTCGTCGTTTCCGCCGCCGACGGACCCATGCCCCAGACCCGTGAGCACATCCTCCTCGCCCGTCAGGTCGGCGTGCCCTACATCGTCGTCTTCCTCAACAAGTGCGATCTCGTCGACGAAGAGGAACTCCTCGAACTCGTCGAACTCGAGATCCGCGAACTACTCACCAAGTACGACTTCCCCGGCGATGATGCCCCCATCATCCGCGGCGCCGCCTTCCCAGCGCTCCAGAACCCCGGCGATGCCGAAAAGAACAAGTGCATCCAGGAACTCATGGACGCCCTTGACAAGTACATCCCCGAGCCGACCCGTGAGACCGACAAACCCTTCCTCATGTCCATCGAAGACGTCTTCTCCATCAAGGGTCGCGGAACCGTCGGCACCGGACGCATCGAGCGCGGCATCGTCAAGGTCGGCGATGAGGCCGAGATCGTCGGCCTCCGCCCCGACAGCCGCAAGACCGTCGTCACCGGCGTCGAGATGTTCAACAAGACCCTCGACCAGGGCCAGGCGGGCGACAACGTCGGCCTCCTCCTCCGCGGCGTCGAAAAGACCGAACTCGAGCGCGGCCAGGTGCTCGCCAAGCCCGGCAGCATCACCCCGCACACCAAGTTCAAGGGCGAGGTCTACGTCCTGACCAAGGAGGAAGGCGGCCGTCACAGCCCCTTCTTCACCGGATATCGCCCCCAGTTCTACTTCCGCACCACCGACGTCACCGGCAGCGTGGCGCTCCTCGGCGGGGTCGAAATGTGCATGCCCGGCGACCACGTCGAAATGGAAGTTGACCTCATGGGTAAGCCCATCGCCATGGAGCCTGGACTCCGCTTCGCCATCCGCGAGGGCGGCCGCACCGTCGGCTCCGGCGTCGTCACCGCCATCATCGAGTAAGCAGATTCCCCGGCCCTCCCCGGCTCATCCGAGCCGGGGAGCCGCCGCACATCGAGGTGCCTTATGGCCAAGAAATCCACAGGTCGAGAATTCGTCTGGCTCCAGTGCAGCGAGACCAACGACCTGAACTACCGCACGCAGGTGAATCTCAAGGGCGGAATGCCCGAGAAACTCAAGGAAGGGCTGATGAAGTTTTCGCCGCGCCTCCGCAAGCACACCCTGCATAAGATCAAGAGGAAATAACCGCCGTTCCCGCCGCGCCGGGGACGATTGCAAAACGTCTACGGGCGTAGCTCAATTGGTAGAGCAGCTGATTCCAAATCAGCAGGTTGGGGGTTCGAGTCCTCCTGCCCGTGTTCCCCGGGGCCTCTGCGCCGCTTTCGTGCAATCCCGATCCGCCGATTCCTCAACCCTCCTGCAACCACAACATGGCCTCAGCACTCTACAAACCCGATCAAGGATACTGGACTCGAACGATGAGCGCCGTCGCCTTCGGCGTCCTCGGTCTTGCCGGGGGAGCGTGGCTCTATCAGGAGACGGCCGGGCTGAGCATCTACGTCCGCGGCTCCGTCGCCGCCGGCTTCATGATCGCCGTCGCCGCTTTCGTCTACTGGGTCTTCGGCGCCAACCGCCGCGCCGTCGAGTTCTTCATCGCCACCGAAGGCGAACTCAAGAAAGTCAACTGGTCCACGCGCCGCGAGATCATGGGCTCCACCTGGGTCGTCGTCACCGTCGCCGTCTCCATTGCCGCCATCCTCTTCATCGTGGACATCTTCTTCAAGGAGATGTTCAGCGCCATCGGCATCCTCACGGGCGGAAGCGTCGTCGTCGAGTGGATCAAGAACCTGTTCAATTGAGCGGTGGGGCGCCGTTCGCCCCGCCCCGCATCATGCCCGCCTCTCCCCGATGTGGCGATACCGGGCCGCACGAGGGCGTTATGATCTCCGTCAACTCAACCGCCAATCAAACCCGAGCCGTGGAAGTAAACGTGACCGACCAGCAGGACAATCAGCAGCCCGGCCAGCAGCCCTCGCCGCCCGAAGGTCAGCCTCCCCAGGCGCAGGAGGTTCACAAGCCGACATCCCCGCCGACGCCCACGCCGGCCCCGACCCCCGTGCCCACTCCGACCCCGGCACTTCCCGAGGAGGAGCCCATCTACCAGCCCGGCATGGACTGGTTCGTCCTCCGCGTCGCCTCAAACAAGGAAAACTACGTACGCGAGACCCTCCTGCGCAAAGTCCAGATCGAAGGCCTCACCAGCCTCGTCGGCCGCATCCTCGTCCCCACCGAAAAAACCAAGACGATGAAGGGCGGCAAGCAGCGCATCACCGAAACCAAACTCTACCCCGGATACGTCTTCGTCGAGATGCGCCTCGAACCCGACGGCCGCATCCCCCAGGATGTCTTCTTCCTCATCAAGGAAACCACCGGCGTGGGCGACTTCGTCGGCACCGCCGGCCGACCCACTCCCATGAGCAAAAGCGAAGTCGAGCAGATGCTCCACGACGCCCGCAAGCCCGAGGAAGCCCCGCAGGTCAAGGCCGAGTTCAACAAGGGCGATGTCGTCAAGATCAAAGAAGGCCCCTTCGAGAACATGGAAGGCACCGTCGACGAGTTCATGCCCGACAAGGGCATCGTTCGCGTCCTCGTCACCATCTTCGGCCGCCAGGCCCCCATCGAAGTCGAGTACTGGACCCTCGCCCGCGCCGACGAGTAACGTCATCTCGCGCGCGTCTTCGCTTCTCGTTCACCACACAGACTCGCAGGTCACAAAGAAGGTATCGACGCATCCAGCCATCAACGTCCTGGTTCGCCGCGACGCGCAGGCGCTGCGCAGCGGAACGATGCGAGCGTGCCGCCCCGCCGAACACAATCCAAGCCCATCCGCCCCCGCATGGACTCATCCCATCTCCGCTCTCGTTGCATGATGGGAAGTTCGTCGATATAATCGAGAACGCCGGGGCGTGCCCTTTCGGGCACGCCCGAGCATGGTATCAGCCACCTGGCCCCCGCGAGAGCGGGGGCTAGGGCTTATCGCGCATGGGTCTCATCTCCGCCGATGGCTTGAGCAGAATGAGACCGGAAACCCTCCTCTTGATTGCGGCCATGTTGGCCTCCTTCCTGTTACGCACTGTTGTCCCCCAGCGCCAGAGCCTTTAGGAACTGGGAGACGCGATCGACTTCCGCCACCCGCAAGTCCCGCGGGATGTTGCTGATCAAAATCGTAACATCAGACCGTAAAGGGAACGGGTAGCTGAGACCCTGCTCTGGCAACGGCCCGTCGTCGCCTGCTGCCGTCGGTTCGGTTCCCGATGCGGCCGCGTCGTGCGGGCGGCGCTTCGTCAAACGCGATGAAGTCGGAACCGACTTGCCGGCAAGAAATGTCGAACCCTTGCCCTGCTTGGCTCTCTGCGTCTGCCAAGACTTCGGGTTGTCGCGAGATGCTATGAACTGGGAAATCGCGCTTCGAATGCGTGATTCGTAGACCCGCAGCGACGCGGCCGACACCTCGTTATGCAGATTGGCGAATCGTCGAATTGCCGCGTCAACGTCGATCGACCGCACATCCGCCTGTTCCTCGCGGTCAAGAGAGCCGAGGACTCGCTCACACGAGCTCTTCATCCCAGAAGCTGTCGATTTCTTGATCCAGCCCTTCTTTCCAGCCGTATCGAGAAACTGAACGAGTTCCGATACTTGAAGTGTTGCGGCCATGACGGACCTCCCTTCGTTTCGCAATGCTAGAACCCTCGAAACAGTCTGTCAACTGTTTCATCTTGACAATATCGATATGGGCCTGAAACTCAATCCGAGTCGCCCGGATCAAACAACCCCGCATCGCCCGCCCTCGGCGGCTTGCGCATCGCCTCCGGAACCGGCGGCAGATCCTTTGCCGGCACCAGCGGCCCAGCGCAAACCTTGTCCAGCAGGGCCGCGAGGTCGCCGTGCATGGCGATCGTCTGCTCCAGAATCCACAGGAGGCGCAGCAGTTCATCGGTAAACTCGCTCGTCCAGCGCTCGGGATGAATGTCGTCGAGGGGGCTGGACTTTTTGCCCTTGCGGTCCTTCATCCGGTAGCCGAGCCAGGAGTGCATGATGCGCAGACCCGAGACTTCGTAGCCCCATACTTCCAGCGGGACGGGGGCGACGGCCCCCGTGCCGACGCGCAGCGTCTGCGAGCCTTCAAGATACTCGAACTTCTCGGGATAGTCGGCGGGCTTCTCGCTGATCGTCTCGATGCAGCGGGCCGCGCCGCGCGGAATGTGCTCGCGCTTGCGCCCCTTGCCTGTGTACCGCTCGCCGTAGGTGTGCAGGAACAGGAGACGCTCGCCGGCACTGACTGCCTCGTCAAAGAGCCTGCCATCCAGCGTAAGCGGCACGCGCAGTTCCCGTTCCTCCAGTTCATCCCAGAACCGTTTGGCAAATGCGGGGTGCGCCAGCAGTGCGTAGACATAGGCAGCAAACGAGTCGGGGGAGATTTCCCGCTTGAGCCGCTTACTCCATGCCCCAAGGAGGCCCGGGAGGATGTTCGGCTCCGTTGTTGCCACATCACGGTACAACGGGAAGGCATCTTTGGCCCCAAAGGAGCCGCGGAAATGGTGAAGATCAGGCATGGCACCGCACGCTGTCAGAGTCGGCCCGACGGCAACCGCATTAGTAAACACGCTCGTGAAATACACCTGCCTGTCCGAATGCGCCAGCCAGAGCGGTGGTCTCGGACGGGCAATGAGGCGAGCATCGGCGATCACGTGTTGGCGATCGAGCGATCTGTACGCATAGCGAACGACCGGCCCGCACGGCGCGGAGCGTGAGAGTTGCGCGATTGACTGGTCGCCGGTCGACCATGCTGTCAGACCCGGCAGTGGGTCGGCCGTCGTATGCACCGTCCGATCCCCGGACTCGCGCATCGCCTTGCGGCGATCTGACGCCAGCAAGAGCGCCTTCCACCGTTGGTGCAGTTGATCTTCGGTCACGCCGATAGGCCAGAGCCGCTTGAGTTGAACGCCATTGCTCTGCCAAGGCATCAAGTCGGTGAGCAGCGGCCAATTAAAGTACGGGCCAACTCCGGCCGGGCGCATCGGTGCATGCCACTCCGTGGGGCAATCTTTCCAAGTCAGATCATCGAACGATTTGATTGAGGCCAGCGCCTCGTACTTTTCCTCCTGTGTGCCGAGTATCGACGCGTACCGAACGGTCGCGCGAGCGTCTGTGTCCTTCTTTCCCTCGCGCAGTGCGATGCAGATGGCGACGGGGGTCTGGATGTCGAAGACATTGGCATCCTTGCGCGTGCCGCGACCTTCCCCGCCGAGGTCGATGATCCAGATTTCGTGGCAGAGTCGGCGGAGCATTTCGCGCATGCCCACGAAGGCATCGCCGCGAATGTACGAGGACGCACTGATGAACGACACGACCCCCGCATGGGGCGCGTCGCCGCTGCGCCGGCGTGTCTCTCCGTCGGAAGTATGCTGAAACACCTTCCACAGCGCCCAGCGCCAAAAGTAGACGTAGAGGTTGTAGAGGTTTTTGAGGTCGCCGCCGTGGCCGGCATTCTTCGCGGGATCGATGAACGCCGCCAGAATCGCTTTGGCGGGGTCTCCCTTGTCGCCCCACCGCACCCACCCGCCCGTTCGCGCCCGGTCGCTCATGGCGACCTGATCGCCGACGTACTGCACGGCGTCGTGCCGGTCGTAGGGCGGATTGCCGAGACAGACGATGACCGTCTTCTTGTCCTTGACTTCCAGCGCCTTCTTGTGTTGGTCGGTCAGAGGGCGCATGAGCATGCCGTAGTCGGGCGGCTTGCCGAATGGCGATTCGAGCGTGTCGGTCAGATAGACGCCGAGGCCATCCTTGGGCAGCGTTGCGCCTCGGTCGTTGAGGGCGCGAGTGAGGCGCAATTCGGAGACGGCATACGGCCCGGTCATGAACTCGAAGCCGTAGAGGTTGGCAGCCAGCGCCGTCGCCTTGGCGGGGATGGCGCCCTTGCCCTGCGCCGCCTCAACGCCTTCCAGCGCGCGATCGATCACGCCGAGCAGATACGTGCCGGTGCCGACAGCGGGGTCAAGTGTGATGACATCCTTGTGCGTGAAGCCGCCGGACCTGTTGAGCCGGTGGCGCAGCAGATCGTCGATCAGCGCCACCTGGCACTTGACGACCTGCACGGGTGTGTAGTAGACGCCCGAGTTCTTTCGGAGTTTGGGATCGTACGAGCTGAGGAAGTGTTCGTAGAAGTAGAGCCACGGGTCTTCCTCATCCAGAGCAGCCGCTTTCATCGCGCCTTTGGGAAAGGCACTGATGACGCGCTGAAGCAGGCGAAGCGAAGGGTCGATCTCCTTTCGCGCCTGAGTATCCGTCAGGAACTGGAGCGCCCGCGAGAGGAGCGTGTGATCGGCTTCGAGTTTCGCCACGGCGCGCGAGATGTCGGAAACATCCGCCCCTTCCGAGCGGGAGAGCAGAAGTGCGAAGGTGACGGTCTGCGCATACGAGTCGGCGAATCGTTCATCATCCGCGTCAGGGAAGAGGATGTGCCGCCACTCTCTCGCCTGCGTGACGAGCGGTGATTGCGGATCGCGCAGGGCATCGGCTACGTCCTGACGCAGCAGGGCGCAGAGCGGCGCGAGAAGCGAAGCCTGATCCTTCGGCTTCTCCGGAATGAGCGGCGACCACGACAGAAACTTCGTGATGATCGCTCGGAAGCGCTCGCCGTCTTCATCCGAGATGGCCTTGCGGCCGTGCTTCGTCACGTCTTTCGAGAGCGTCAGCAGCCGCTCCGCGCTTTCGCCGCGCTGGTACACCGCCCACTCCGTGCCGTCGGTGTAGATGATGTTCGGCTGAGACTTGAAGCGCTCCCACTGGTCCTTGTTGCGGCCTCTGAATCGTGCGGTGTTCGCGCCTTCGCCGGGCGCTTTGAGTTCGACGTAACCGCAGAGCGCCCCGTCCACCAGCACGCCGAAGTCAGGAATGCCGAGACGATCGGCCAGTCGCGACTCCGCCTTGGCGACGACCTTGCTGCCGATGATTCGGCCCGCTTCTTCGATGAGCGCCGACACAGGGCCGGACAGTTGTGCTTCGGGTTCGCCTTCGGCGTTGGCCGAGACCTTCGCCTTGATGGCGTCGGCGCACGTGCGAAGGGCCTCAGTCAGGGCTTCCTGCATGGTGCGGTAAGGTAGGCGGTTGGGATTCGTTTTTCACCCTGCAGACGGCAGCCAGATCAGGTCTCACCCTGCTGATCCACCGTGTGTCGTGCGGCCAGTCGTGATGGTGACCGGTGCCGGTGGTGTAGCCGCCATCGACCCAGGCGTGCTTCTTGACACGGCCGAAGCGGTCCCAGCCGGGGTAGATGCCTGCATTCTGTGTGGTCTTTCCCTGCATCCGCCGCTTGCCGCCGTGGCTGAGGGTGCGGTCGATCTGGATGTCGGGGGCGGGATAGTCCACCTCCGCGACCATGCCCAGGCCGAGGTGCCGGTACCCTACAGTGGTAGAGCCAGCCGTGCCGGCGATGTGCAGGCGCTCAAGGCGGCTGATGTGATTGTCCGGTTCCGCTTCGGCAGGTGGTCCGCGACGCCGCCAAACGGGGGGGCCAAATGGCACAAGTGAGCCAATCTCAGCCGGAACTCCCCTCTTCAGGGGTCACCTGTCGTGCAGCATGCACCGGCCGGGCAATCGCGTTTTCGTCGTCATGCCCGCAAAGCCTGCCCTCGCGCCGGCGGGGGGCGGGCATCCCGCCAGGCGTCAAAGATCGCTCGTCCCTGTTCTCGTGGCCGGAACCGCCATGTCGTTCAGCGCGATTGGGTTCCCGCTTGCGCGGGAATGACGAAAGCGAGATCGCCCCGCATGCACGGCCGGCCCCAACCCTCCAGCGGCCACCGCCATTGGCCTTCCTGTCAGCCTTCGGGGGCGGTGAACGGTGAAAACCGACTCCCGGACAGCGCAAAATGTGAACCTGCCGGCCTTGACCCTTGCCGGGGGGGCGGTATCATCCCCTTGCGTGTCGTTGAACGGCAACGTTCATCGGCCGGTTTGTCATCCAGTGATCGAGCCGGTTCGCCGGTGAGGTCGAGCGTGGATGGCCGAAGTGTCGCTCTTTGAAAAGTGAACAGTTGGGTAAATGTAGTACGCCGCGAGGATGCGGCCGAGAGCCATTCTTTCACAGGAGGGGCTTGAGGCATGAATCCACCGGTTGAGGGGTCACAGCCTCGGCCGTGGAGCATCCTTGTGACGCTGAATTCAATTCCAGCGAATGGATGTTTCCATAATTCCGTTGTTTAGCCGACAACGGAAGCCGATCTTCGGATCGGTTGACCAACCCCCGGTTCGCCGGGGGTGAACAGGCAAACTACTCATCGAAGCGTAAGCGGCCGGGTTCGCCCGGTCGTGCAACGAGAATCAAGTGAAGAGTTTGATCCTGGCTCAGATTGAACGCTGGCGGCATGGCTAAAACATGCAAGTCGAACGAGGTTTTTTCTTCGGATAAGACCTAGTGGCGAAAGGGCGAGTAATACATTTCTGACGTACCCCGAGGTTCAGGATAGCCCAGGGAAACCTGGAGTAATACTGGATGCGGTCAACGGGTCTAGAAGCCGTTGATCAAAGGAGCAATTCGCCTTGGGCGCGGGAAATGTCCTATCAGGTAGTTGGCGGGGTAACGGCCCACCAAGCCGAAGACGGGTAGCGGGTGTGAGAGCACGGCCCGCCGCATCGGGACTGAGACACTGCCCGGACTCCTACGGGAGGCTGCAGTAACGAATATTCCACAATGCGCGAAAGCGTGATGGAGCAATGCCGCGTGCAGGATGAAGGCCTTCGGGTTGTAAACTGCTGTCAGGGTTTAGGAACACAATGACCAGACCCAAAGGAAGAGACGGCTAACTCTGTGCCAGCAGCCGCGGTAATACAGAGGTCTCGAGCGTTAATCGGAATCACTGGGCTTAAAGCGTACGCAGGCGGACCGGTAAGTACTTTGTGAAATCCCTCGGCTCAACCGAGGAACTGCTTGGTATACTGCCGGTCTGGAGCATGGTAGAGGCGGTCGGAACGATAGGTGGAGCGGTGAAATGCGTAGATATCTATCGGAACGCCGAAGGTGAAGACAGGCCGCTGGGCCATTGCTGACGCTCAGGTACGAAAGCGTGGGGAGCGAACGGGATTAGATACCCCGGTAGTCCACGCCCTAAACGATGTGCACTAGATCAGG
>Ga0326597_10004723_pt1 | contig 19060 bp, 16 predicted proteins | sample RVTome_12_FD_203789 | JGI IMG/M metagenome (GOLD analysis project Ga0326597, IMG submission 203789) | Soil microbial communities from uranium-contaminated site in the Upper Colorado River Basin, Wyoming, United States - RVT100D185 | ecosystem: Environmental > Terrestrial > Soil > Contaminated >... | reverse complement strand
GGGACCAGAAGATCGGGCTCACCGATGCATCGCTCGTCCTGTTCGCCCAGCGATTCGCCACCCGCCGGATCTTGACGCTCGACCGGCGACATTTCGAGGTGGTCCGCCCGGTTGACGGCGGTCGTTTCACCATCCTGCCCTCGTAGGAGTCAGACCTCGATCTCGCGCCAGGCCACCCAGGATGGGCTCTCGGTGGTGACGATTCGCACAACCCTGGCGTCCGTGAATGGCGTGTCGAGCACGATCTCCACGACGTCGCCGTCCGCCAGCGAGCCGACGAACTCATGGACCAGAGTCAGTCGATCGGGCGAGGGGCCGGCCCAGATCTGATGGGCGACGGCGCCCGCCGGAGACTGAGCCACCACGAGGCGAATGACCGAGATGGTCCGTGGCTCGGAGAAGGCGACCTGGATCCATTGCTCGGGGAATTGCCCGGAGTTCCAGGCCGTCCCCACGGAGCCGTCGAACGCGTTCGCCGGCGGCGCTTCGTCGAGCCACGCCGACGCGGTGACACCCGATACCGGTTCGGGGGAGCCGCCTGTTGCCACCCCGGCGCACAGTTCGACGGCTTCGTCGGAGCACCAGGCGACCTCGCCTCTCAGTAGGACAATCAGCACGCGGACATCGAGGAGCGCTTTCGCCTCCACGGTGCGCGGATCGTCGGACAGCAACACGAGGTCGGCGCTCATGCCGGGTGCGAGCGCCCCGCGGCTCTCCTCCTCGAAGGTGGCGTAGGCGCCTCCGGTCGTCAGCATCCTGAGGAGGACATCCCGTTCGAGGCGGCGGCCGAGCATCCAGGCCTCGGGCGCGGCACCCCCGAGCCCGACTTGGGTTGCGCTGCGGTAGAGCAGCCCCATCACCGATACGTGAGACGATTCGGTGAGCTCGTCGTGCGCCCCGTCGGGGTTGTAGGGGCTCCCCGCCAGTCGGACGCCGGCGGCCACGTAGTCGGGCCAACGGAACATCTGGCTCCGTCCCATCTCATCCGTCAGGTTGCGGATGTCCTCGTCGTACCACACGACGGCGGGGAAGGACGGCTGGATCGAAGCGATGATTCCACCGTCGGCCATTCTTTGGAGGTGCTCGTCGGTGACGGCGATCGAGTGCTCGATGCGGTAACGATGGTCGGCGCCGCCGGCGAGGGCCGGCTCGAATGCGGCGAGAGCGAGGTCGTGCGACTGCAGGCTGATCGCCTTCACCGTGATCTGCCATCCCTCGGCCCGGCGCTCGGCGACGAAACGCTCCAGGTCGTCGGCTTCCCATAGAAGGGTGCGACCCGAGTCGAGGTCGATGAAGATCTTCAGGCCGGCGATCCGGAGGTTCGGGCCGAACTCCTGGCCCGGCTCGAACTCGCGGTACCAGTCGTCGAGCTCCTCCCCGGCGAACCCGTTGACGGTGAGGTAGGCGTTCACCCGAATCGGCAGCCGCCCCTGCTCGGCTGCCTCGCGCAGCGATGCGAAATCGTCGGGACCGACCGCCAGCTCGGTCAGCCCCACCCATCCCTCACTCAGAGCGCGATCCGCGGCCTGTTCGATGGTCTCGAAGCCCCATTTCCAGCGTTGGGTGAGGCGATGGGTGTGGCTGTCGATGAATCCGGGGAAGACGACGAGCCCACCGAGGTCGATCCGGGCCGCCTCGGGGCCGGCGGCGGCCAGCACCTCTGCGTTGGCGCCGACGAGGGCGACCACCCCATCTCGTATCAGTACCGCCTCGGCCTCGGGCAGTGCGGGATCCATGGTCACGATGACGCCGTCGTAGAGCACGATCTCGGTGGTCGGCGGCGACTGCTCGAGGGTCGTCGAAGTCGGCGCCGCGGCCGTTGTCGATGACCCCGGGAGCGACGATGCGGTCGTCGGCGATGCGGTCGTCGGCGATGCGGTCACATCCGTCGAACTCGAGGTGGTTGCGCCCCCGCAGGCGGCGAGGACCACCGCGGTGGCCAAGGCCGTGACCACGCGGACCCGCCTCGGCATGACACACCCCCTGTCCGGTGACGATTTTGCCGCATCTCTGCTTCTTACCGGGCCAGGAATGGCGACTCTTCACCGGCGGCGGCATGGACCCTCGAGGGGGTGATACCTTGCCGCTTGCCGCTTGCCGCTTGCCCCGCTTGCCGCTTGCCCCGCTTGCCGCTTGCCCCGCTTGCCGCTTCTGCGGGAACCTCCCGGTCGGTGCCGCTCGTCACAGGCCCATCAGGAGGTTCACCCACATGCGTCGGCTGCTCAGCGTCGTCATCACGTTCGCGCTCTTCGTCGCCGCCTGCGGCGACGACACCCCGTCGACCGAAGGCTTGCAACTCATCGCCTCGGATCTGCAGCGGGTCGATTCGGACGCCTCCCAGACAGATGTCGACGCCCTGGCTGCCGCCCAGGCCGACTTCGCCGCGGCGCTCTACGCCATCCTCGCCGAAGAGGACGGCGACCTCGTCTTCTCACCGGTGAGCATCCACATCGCCCTGGCGATGGCCCTCGCCGGCGCCGAGGGGGAGACGGAGACACAAATGGTCGAGGCGCTCGGCCTGGCCGGAATCCCCGCCGATCGGGTTCACGCGGCCCTCAATGCCCTCGACGCCCTGCTCGAGGCGCGTAACCGGGTGGAGCCGCCCGTCGACGGCGAGGAGCGCAAGATCGAGTTGTCGATCGTCAACTCACTCTGGGGCCAGTCCGGCTTCGCTTTCGAGCAGGAGTTTCTCGACCTCCTCGCCGCCAACTACGGGGCGGGGATGCGGGTCGTCGACTATCGGGCCGCGGCCGAGGAGGCCCGGCAGGCGATCAACGAATGGGTGGCCGGGGAGACCAATGACCGGATCACCGAGCTGCTCCCCGAAGGTGCCGTCGACGAATTGACCCGCCTGGTGCTCACCAACGCCGTCTACCTCGACGCCACCTGGCTCGAACCATTCGATCGGCTTGTCACCGCCGCCGAGGGATTCACCCTCGCCGATGGCACTGTCGTCGACGTGCCCACGATGCATGGGTCGGTCTCGGCCCGCTATGCCCGCGGTGACGGCTGGCAGGCGGTCGACCTCGCCTACACCGGCGGCGAATTGTCGATGCTCCTCATCCTCCCCGACGCGGGGCGCTTTGACGAGGTCGAGGGATCGCTCTCCGCAGGCCTGATCGAAGAGGCCCGGGCCGCCCTGGAGGAGGCCGAGGTGACGATCTCGTTGCCGAAGTTCGAGATCCGCACTCAGACCGACCTGGTGGCGGCGCTGACTGCGCTCGGGATCCAGGACGCATTCGATGCGAACGTCGCCGACTTCACGGGCATCAGCACCGAGGAGCAGCTCTACGTGAGTGGGGTCCTCCATGAGGCGTTCATCGCGGTGGACGAGGCCGGCACCGAGGCCGCCGCGGCCACCGCGGTGATCATCGGCACCACCTCGGCGCCCGTCGAGGTGATCGCGGTCACCTTCGACCGGCCGTTCATGTTCCTCCTCCAGGATCGTGCAACCGGAGCGGCGCTATTCATCGGACGGGTGCTCGACCCCCGCTGATTTCGCCGGAGGCGGTGACCGGGAGGGTGCTCTAGCCTCCCGGCCATGCCTTCGTGGCCCTTCGACCCGCCGTTGACCCCCATGGAGGCCAAGGTCCGCGACGAGCTCCCGGAGGGGGCGTGGGCCTACGAGCCCAAATGGGACGGCTTTCGGGCTGTCGCCTGGAGCACGCCCATCCGGCTCGACAGCCGCAACCACAAACCGCTGCTGCGGTACTTCCCCGAGTTGACTGCATCGCTCGAGTCCCTGCCTGCGGGAACCGTCGTCGACGGCGAGGTGGTGGTGGTCACCGGCGACCGGCTCGATTTCGACGCGCTCCAGAACCGGCTCCACCCCGCGGCCTCCCGGGTCAACATGCTCGCCGCGGAGACGCCGTCTGATCTCGTCGCCTTCGACCTGGTGGCGTCGGGCGGCACCGACTTGCGCGGGGAGGCCTTCTCGACACGCCGGGCCGGGCTCGAGGCCCTGGTCCCTGGTCTGGGTGGCCGCTGGCACCTGACGCCCTCGACCACCGACCGCGCGGTGGCGGCACGCTGGTTCGAAGAGTTCGAGGCGGCCGGCTGCGACGGCATCGTCGCCAAGCGCCTCGACGGGGCGTATGTCGAGGAGAAGCGGGAAATGGTCAAGGTCAAGCACCGGCGTACCGTCGACTGTGTCGTCGGCGGCTATCGGGTTCACAAGGATGGCATGGGGATCGGGTCGATCCTGCTCGGCCTCTATGACGGTTCCGCGCTGCATTTCATCGGGCACTGCTCGGGGTTCCCCGATCACGATCGCAAGCAGCTCCTCGCCCAGTTCGAGGCGATCAGGGCCGACGACTCGTTCGGGGCGGAGGGCGCGGTGCGCCGTCCCGGCGGTGAAAGCCGGTGGTCGGCCGGCAAGGACCTGTCGTGGATTCCCGTGGAGCCCGGGGTGGTGGTCGAGGTCTCCTACGACCAGCTCACCGGCGACCGGTTTCGCCACGCGACCCGCTTCGAGCGATGGCGCCCCGACAAGGATGCCGCGGCGTGCACCATCGACCAGCTCGAGCGACCCTCCGGGCCGGGGTTCTCCCGGGTCGTCATCGGCTGAGGCGCGGGCGCCGTGCGGTGTGCTCTAGCCTCCGGGCGATGTCGATCCGCCCGAGGCACGCGTAGTCGCGCCTCTGCGAGGTTCCGGAGGCGAGGGGAGGGTGTCCACTGCGATGACGATCCCCGAGCTCTGGCGCCTGACGACCAGCCGGCCATACCGCAGGGCGGCGCTGTGGGCGGGTGTCGCCGTCCTCCTGGCCTACGGCTACGCCCTTGCCAACTTCTCACTCGTCGGTGACGAGTGGGTCAATGTCTTCGGCGACTCGACTCGCGAGCCACGCTTGGCGGTCGGCCTCGGCCGCTGGGCCCAGGCGATTCTGGTTCTGGTGGCCGACGAGCTGACCTTCGCCCCATTCATCAGCCTTGCTATCGCGCTCCCACTGCTGGTCGGCGCCGGCGTATTCGCCTCGGCCATCTGGGGTTTCGGCCGGCCGCTGGCGGTGTTCGCCGCCGCGGCGCTTTTTGCCACCAATCCGACCCTCTCGGAGCCACTGGCGTTCTATCAGCACCGGATCCACTACCCGCTGGCGACGCTGCTCGCCGTCGCCGCCGCCTGGCTCGTGGTCAGGTCCCCCGCACGGCGCTGGCTTCGCGTCGCCGGCGCATCGCTGATGCTGATGGGGTCGCTCGCGTTCTACCAGCCGATCGGCCTCGCCTTCCTCGTGGTCGTCCTCGGGTACGAGGTGGTGCGACTCGTCCAGGACGAGAGGTACTGGGCGCCGGCCACCCGGGACCGTCTCATCGACGTGGCCGCCGCTTCGATCGCAGGGGTCATCCTGTATTTCGTCTCGGTGGAGGTCTCGCTCCTGATCACCGGGATCTCGAAGGAGGCCGACCCTCGTTACTACCTCGGCGGGGGCTATGTGTCGACACCTCGCGAGGTGGTCGATGCCGTTTCCCTCGGGGGGCGCACCATCGGCCGCTTCTGGCTGCGGAGCACCACGTGGTATCCCCTGACCCTCAAGGTCCTCTCCCTGATGCTGGCGCTGGGCGGGCTCGTGGCGGCGATGCGACTGGCTTGGGGGCGCAGCAGGCGGCGATCGGCGTGGCTGCTGACGCTCGCCGCGCTGACCATGGTCGCCCCGTTCCTCACGATCTTCGTGAGGACGAACCCCAGCACCCGCTACCGGGTGTTTGCGGTGATCGGGCTGGCCCTCGGCTTCTGGGCGGCATCGCTTCTCGAGTGGGGGCTGGGCTTTCGCCGCGGCATGGGGCGGGTCGCCGGCGTTGTTGCCGTCGGGGTGACGATCCTGGCCGTCACCGCGGGCGCCTTCCAGGTCTCGGGCGCCAACCTGACCCTTCACCTCAACAACCAGCGCGATCTGGCGGCCGCCAACCGGATCCTCGCCGTGATCGAGGGCCTTCCCGACCGACCCGAAGGACGCGTCATCCGCGTCGACCTCGCCGGAAGGCTGCAGTTTGGCGCCACCACCTTCCCGTTCCCCGGTGTTCGGACCGGCGAGACCGAGGACAGTGTGATCAACTGCAACGTCCTGCGGTGCCAGCCCAAGCACCTGGCGCAACTGCTCAACCTCATCGGTGGCGGGCATTGGCGGTATGAGAACGCCTACGTGGTCGATCGGCCGGAGTATCAGGAGGCCATCGCGGCGATGCCGGCCTGGCCCGATCCGGGGAGCATCCAGGTGATCAACGGAGTCGTCATCATCAAGGGCGGGCGCTGAACCCATGCTTCGGGATGCGCACACCCTCGAAGACGGCGCGTTGCTTCAGGCCGACGTGTGCGTCGTCGGTGCCGGCGCCGCCGGAATCACCATCGCCCGCGGTCTCCGCGGGGCCGGACTCACGGTGCTGCTGCTCGAGAGCGGGAGCCTCGAACACCATGGCCCGGCGCAGACGCTGAGCGAGGGCGAGGCATACGGGGTGCATTCGCTCTCCCTGGTGGGCTGCAGGATGAGATCGTTCGGGGGCACGACGGGGCACTGGGCGGGGAGGTGCCGGCCACTCGACCCCGAGGACTTCGAGGCCCGGCCGTGGATCCCGGAGAGCGGGTGGCCGATCTCGCGTCCGACGCTGGATCCGTACTACGCGCGGGCCCAGGAGACCCTGGAGCTCGGCGCGTTCGACTATGACGCGGGGACGCTCGCCAATGCCGCCGGTGCCTCCTTGCTCCCGTTCGACCCGGCGCGGTTGGAGTCGCTCGCGTACCAGTTCAGCCCGCCGACGCGGTTCGGCAACAAGTTTCGGGCAGAACTCGAGGCCGCGGCCGATGTCGAGGTTTATCTGAACGCGAACCTCACCGAGGTGGTGCTCGGCGATCGCGGCGCGGTCTCCGAGATTCGCGTCGCCACCCTCGGCGGGACCCGCTTCACGGCCCGCGCCGATGCCTATGTGCTCGCCATGGGCGGGATCGAGAATCCCCGCCTCCTGCTGGCATCCAATAAACAGGAGGCGGCCGGCGTCGGCAACCGGCACGGCCATGTGGGGCGTTGGTTCATGGAACATCCTCAGCAGAGGGCCGCGGCCTTTGCGGTGGTCCGCCGCAACCTTCCGAGGCTGTATCGGCTGAGCCGCAACCCGTCGCGGGCGGGCCGTCATCCCGGCGAGATCCCGGTGGAGGTGGATGCCGCCCTTGGCCTGCCCGCGGCGGTGCGGGCCCACGAGGGAATGGTCGGCATGGCGGCGTTCCTGCCCCGGGCCGACACCGAGTTCGCCGGGGAGGCGCTCGCCGGCGAGGTCGGGGCGCTGGTCACCCGGGGGGATGACGAGGTGTTTCAGATCGATCTCAAGATGGAGCAGCGGCCAAATCCGGCGAGTCGGGTGACCATCGGCGACGACCTCGATCCACTGGGTGTGCCCCGGGTGCGCGTCGACTGGGAGGTCCTCGACTCCGATCGCCGCGACATCGCCCGCACCCTCCGGCTCATCGCCGCCGAGTTCGGGTCGACCGGAATGGGAAGGATGTGGATCGGCAGCGAGGCCGCGGAGTACCCGCTCGATCGGGTGTGGGGCCAATGCCACCACATGGGCACCACGCGGATGAGCGACACTCCCGCCGACGGGGTCGTCGACGCCGATTGCCGGGTGCATGGAATCGCCAACTTGTACATGGCGGGAGGTTCCGTGTTCCGCACCGGGGGATACGCCAACCCCACACTGACGATCGTCGCCCTCGCCCACCGCCTGGCCGAACACCTCGCGGCCACGGTGCGGCCGGCCGTCGATATCGGGCTGGAGGTGGGGGGATGACCCGCCGCGAGTTCCTCTCGAGGGTGCTTCCCGCCATCGCGATCGGCCTGGCGGCGGTGGTGCTCTGGAGGCCGGGGCGGGTCGTCCGCGCCCTGCGACTCGCCGGGATCGGCGATGCGGCACTGGTGGCGCAGGCGTACTTCGCAGGGCGCGACCTGGCGGCAATCGGCGCGCTCGGGCGGACCTACCTCGACGGATTCGAGTCCGCTACCGCCGCCCTCGCTGACCTCCGAATGATCGACGCCCACGGCGACGTCGACGACGCCGTTGCCCGCCTTCGATCGTCCGTCACCGACGACTTCGACAACAGCCGCCTCGCCGCGGTGGGCGGATGGCAGCTCTCGGTCACCGAGGCGAGGCTGTGCGGAATCGCCTCTCTGCTGTGAGGGGGTGAGCGAATAGGTCGCTGGCTTCATCAGGTCTCGGCTTGTGGCGAGCCGAGACCTGATCCCGGGGCGAGCCTATTCGCTCACCCCCTTGAGCCTGCTCATCCGTAGACGCCGGTGAGCGCCAGTACCGCCCACCCGACGAAGCCGATGGCGATCACGGGGTCCGAGAGGATGGCGTCCTCCGGCGCCTGGGTCCGGCCCAATTCGACCAGGTAGTCATACCGGAAGACGGCGAGCACGACCGGTGCGATCGAGATCTCGAACCAGGGGAGGGTGGTGGATGCCGTCTCCGACACCTCGAATGCCCAGAGGCTGTAGGTGAGGAGCATCCCGCCGGTGGCGACGGCATGGATGTGGCGGAGAAAGGCCTCGGGATAGCGGGCGAGGCTGGGGCGGGTTTTCGCCCCCAGATCGCCGAGGTGACGCATCTCTGCGAGGCGTTTGCCGACGACGATCAGCAGTGATCCGAACATTGCCACCACCGCGAACCACACCGAGATTCGAACGTCGGCGGCGAGAGCCCCTCCGACCGCCCGGAGGACGAAGCCGAGCGACACCTGCAGCAGATCGACGACCGGCTGGTGCTTACCCCACAGCGTGTAGGTGATCGTGTTCACGGCGTACCCGGCGAGGAGCCAGGAGAAGGCGGCGTTGATCGTGCCGACGGCGATGGCTGCGGCGGCGACCGCCGCTGTCGAAGCAACGACCAGAGCGAGCCTCGTCGACAGCCTCCCCGAAGCCACGGGTCGGCTGCGCTTGTCGGGATGCGACTGGTCGCGTTCCCGATCGACCAGATCGTTGAGCACATACAGGCTGCTCGCCGCGAGGCAGAAGGCGGCGAACGCCAGTGTGACCGTGCGGAGCATCTCGGGCTCGTCGAGGACCCCCGCGGCGGCGGGGGCGGCGAACACCAGCACGTTCTTCAGCCACTGCTTGGGCCGCAACGCCCCGATGACCGAGCCGTTCACGGTTTCGCCTCCCGTTGCCCGTTGCCCGTTGCCCGTTGCCCGTTCCAATCGCCAATCGCCAATCGCCAATCGCCAATCGCCAATCGCCAATCGCCAATCGCTACCCCTCCATCCTCCGTTTGCTCGGTTGGACTCGGGGTGGCTCGCCGGGCATCTTGGGGTAGTGGGGGGGCCAGGGGGCGTCGCCGATGCCGCGTTCCTCGTCGGCGGCGACCATGGCGAGCAGCGGCGAGAGATCCCCGGCCGACTCGTCGATGCCGGCGGTGAGGTCGCCCACCGCCTGCCACCGCTGCGGGAAGGCGTCGAGGGTCATGGCACGCGGGTCGATCCCCCCGAGCTCTTCCCAGCGGAATGGCGTCGACACCAAGCCGGTCTGGCGGACCGAGTACGCCGCGGCGATGGTCTTGTCCCGGGCGTTCTGGTTGAAGTCGATGAAGACGCCGGAACGCTCTTCCTTCCACCAGGCGGTGGTCGCCAGGTCGATGCGGCGCTCCAGCTCGCGCGCCAGGGCCAGGGCGGCGCGGCGGACCTCGAAGTAGTCCCACTCGGCGCGCAACCTCACATACACATGGATGCCGCGCGAGCCGGAGGTCTTGGGCCACCCGATGAGGCCCTTCTCGGCGAGGAGGTCCCGGGTTGCCGCCGCCACCTCGCGGCAGTGGTCGAAGTCGAAGCCCGCGGTGGGGTCGAGATCGATACGCAGCTCGTCGGGGCGATCGAGGTCGTCGATCCGGGCGTTCCATGGGTTGAGGTCGATGACGCCGAGCTGCACCTGTTCGATGATGTCGGCGACGTCTTCGACGTAGGGCATGTTGCCCGGGCGTGCCGATGGGAACGCCACGGCATGCGAATGGGTGATGGTGCCCGGGGCACGCTTCGTGAAGAAGAAGTCCTCGGCCACTCCGCCCGGCCAGCGCTTGAGGGAGGTCGGGCGGCGGTAGACCCCGCGGACGGCACCCGCGGCGCAGAGCAGGTAGTGCTCCACGATGTCGAGCTTGTTCCAGCCGGTGTCGGGAAACAGCACCTTGTCCGGGCTGGAGACGCGGACCTCGCGTCCGGCGGCCTCGATCCGCGTCTCGTTGCTCTTGCCCACGCGTTGAGACTATCGGCTGGCGCCAGAACCGCCGCGTCGTGTCAGGCGGCCGCCTCTACCCGATCGAATGCCTCGACGATCCCGGCGACGAGGCGGTGCCGTCGCTGGAGCAGCAGGCTGGCATGCCCGGCGTTCACCCATTCGAGTTTCGACCCCGGCCAGTGGCGATGGATTGCCTGCACGGCGCCTGAAGGGACGAACCCGTCGCGGGTCCCCGCCACCAGGACCGCCCAGCGGGTGTGCGCGGCGGGCGGATGGTTGAGGATCGAACCGGCGTGTACTACCCGGGAGAGCCGGGCCGCAGTCTCCGGGGTCTGCCCGCCCAAAGCGTCCCAGGCAAGGGTGTTGCGCAGCACCCCATCCATGAACGGCGGGCCGGCAGCATACGAGGCGGCCAGCGGGGCGATGGCGACGGGAAAGTCGACCAGTGTGCCGACGAAGCCGGCGATGTTGCCCCCCATGCTGAAGCCGGAGACGCCCACCCGGTATCCCGCCTCGTGGAGGTGGTGCGCCAGGGATCGGCCCTCGAGCACTCCACCGCGTCCCATCAGGCAGAAGTCGCTGACGAACCGCGCCGGACACCCACCGCCGCCTCCCGGTCGGCGGTCGCCGTAGAAGGGGTGCTGGGGGAGGATGGTGGCGATTCCCCGCCCCAGCAGGTCGCGGGCCAGCCGCATCCGGCTGGCATAGGTTTCGTCGTTCCACGGGGCGTGGAGGATCACGACGCGCTCGGGCTCGGGATCGGTGGTGACCCACCTGGCTCGAACCGTGCGCACCCGATCGGGGAGCATTTCGAAGGGGCTCGTGAACTCGAGGTCACGGGTCACCGTGTCGCCGCTGCGTCGCGTCGGCCGGGCCACCACTTCGATCGGTGCGACCGGGGGAACCGTGGTGGCATTGGCGAGGTAGTACTCGATCACCGCGTCGTCGCCCCATCCCTGGCTGAAGGGCCGCCTGGCGAGCGGAGTTCGGGCGGAGGCGATCTCGGCGGCGCGGTCGAGCCAGTGCATCGGCGCGAAGATACCGACCGCACCGTCTCGCCCGTCGGTTAGCCTGCCGCTGCGTGGACCCCGACCCCACGATCCGTCTCGCCGGCCTGCGTCTCGCCGTGGTCACGCCGATGGCCAACGAGCGGGAGACCGCAGCCCGGTTCATCGCAGAGGTGCAGCGGGTCACCGCTTCCTTCGCGGAGGTGCGGCATTTCATCGTGCTCGACGGCATGTCCACCGACGGCACCAGAGACCTCGTCGAGGCGATGGCGCGCGAGGACGACCGCGTGGTGTCGGTGTGGGCGCCGGAGAACCGGTCGGTGGTCGACGCCTACCGGCGGGGGTACGAGGCGGCCCTGGCCGGCCGCTTCGACTGGGTACTCGAGATCGACGCAGGCTTCTCCCACCAGCCGTCCGAGTTCACCCGCTTCGTCCCCCACCTCCTTGCCGGAGCCGACTGCGTGTTCGGGTCGCGCTATGCGGTCCCCGGCTCGGTGGCGGAGGCGCCGCTCGCTAGGAGGCTGGTCAGCCGGGGCGGTACCCGGCTCGCCAACCTGCTCCTCGGAACCAGGCTCAGCGACATGACCAGCGGCTACCAGTTGTTCTCCGCCGCCGCCCTCCGCCGGATCCTCGACGCCGGGATCAGATCTCGGGGCCACTTCTTCCAGACCGAGATGAAGTTCCACGCCCGGGCCATGGCGGTCGCCGAGGTACCGATCACCTACCGTGCTCCATCGCCGAGCCTGAACGCTCGGGTGCTCGGCGATGCCATGGTCAATCTCGCCAGGTTGTCTTGGGTGCGAATTCGGGGGTGAGCACCGTGGAGAGGTTCGGAATGGACGGGCCGGCGGCGCTGGTGGTGACCACGATCAACCCGCCGACCGCGGCGATGCAGGCGATCGCTGCCGAGGCCAACGAACGAGGGATCGAGGTATTCGCCATTGGCGACCGAAAGGGCCCCGACGCCTTTGCCCTCCCCGGTGTCACGTTCCGGTCGTATGACCAGCAGCTCACGTCGGACTTCGAGTATCCGACGGCATGCCCTCCCGGCCACTACGCCCGCAAGAACGTCGGTTACCTCGAGGCAGTTGCCGTCGGCGCCCGAGTCATCGTCGAGACGGACGACGACAACTTCCCTCGCCCGGCGTTCTTCGGCCGGAGGGCGCGCCAGTCGGAAGGCGAGGTGTTCCGTGGAGCCGGATGGGTCAATGTGTACGGGCTCTTTTCGGACACGGGTGTCTGGCCCCGGGGTTTCCCGCTGCAGCTGGTGCGGAGCCCGGTGCCGGCATCGTCGGGGACTGCGGCTGTGGCCTGCCCGGTGCAGAACGGGCTCGCCGACGACGATCCCGATGTCGACGCGATGTATCGCATGGTCGGGGATCTGCCGGTGACCTTCGCCGAGCGTCTGCCGGTGATCCTGTTGGCGGGCAGTTGGTGTCCCTTCAACAGCCAGAACACGACGTTCTTTCCCGAGGCATACCCCCTGGCCTACCTGCCGCGGCATTGCACCTTTCGGATGACCGACATCTGGCGCAGCCTGGTGGCCCAGAGGGTGCTCGGAGAGAACGGATGGGGGCTGCTCTTCCACGGGGCGTCGGTATGGCAGGAGCGCAACGAGCACGACCTCTTGGTCGACTTCGCCGATGAGATCCCCGGGTACCTGCACAACGCGGCCATCGTCGACCGCTTCTCCGCTCTCGACCTCCCCCGCGGTGAGGCCAACATTTTCGAGGCGATGCGGGTGTGTTACGAGGATCTCGTCCGCAATCAACTGGTCGGTCGGGAGGAGCTAAAACTCCTCGAAGCCTTCGAGCGAGACCTGATCGGTGCGGGCTGGAAGCCGGGGATCCTCTAGACCCGGCGGGCCACCTGCTCCTCGATCCACCGATAGGTCGACTTCAGGCCGTCCTCGAGCCCGATCGACGGCTCCCAGCCGAGCACCGCGCGCAGCAATGAGTTGTCCGAGTTCCGGCCGCGGACCCCCTCCGGCCCCTCGACATGAACCAGGCGCAGGTCCCGCTTGCCGGAGACCTCGATGATTCCTTCGGCCAGCTGGTTGATCGAGACCATCCGATCGCTGCCGAGGTTTATCGGCTCCTGGTGGTCGCTCATCATCAACCGGTGCATTCCCTCGACACAGTCGTCGATGTAACAGAACGACCGGGTCTGCTCGCCGTCGCCCCAGATCTCGACGGTCCCTCCTTCGGGGGCGAGGGCGACCTTGCGGCACAGGGCGGCCGGGGCCTTTTCGCGACCCCCGTCGAAAGCCCCATACGGCCCGTACACGTTGTGGAAGCGGACGATGCGCACCGAGAGCCCGTGCTCGTCGCGGTAATGGCCGGCGGCATGCTCGCCCATCAGCTTCTCCCACCCGTAGGCGTCCTGGGGCATGGCGGGGTACACGTCGCTTTCTTTGAGCGGGGCGCTGTCGGTGGCGTCCTGGCGGTAGTCGGGGTACACGCAGGCCGACGACGGATAGAGAAAGCGGGCTACCCCCCGCTGCCGCGCCGCCTCGAGCATGTGCATGTCGATGAGGGCGTTGTCATGGAGGATCGCGGCGTGGTTGGCGGTGATGAATCCCAGCCCCCCCATCTCGGCGGCGAGGGAATACACATCGGCGACCCCATCGACTGCTTCGAGGCAGTTCTCTCCGCGCCGCAGGTCGAGGAGGAGAAACTCGTCGGCATCCGTGGGTCGGTACGGCGGGTGCTTGAGATCGACGCCGCGCACCCAGTAGCCGCGCTCCTTGAGGCTGGTGACCAGATGATGCCCGACAAAACCGCCGGCCCCGGTCACCACCACGCGATCCAAGGCGCCTCCCCGGGAGTTCGGTTCGGCACGAAGGGTAGTGGTGGTTCCCCAATCCCGGTTGGGGCGTCGCGGCGCCTCTGGTCAGGGATCGTCGTTCGAGAACACATATAGGTCCCAGTCCCGTGAGTCCTCGATTGGAAGCGGCATGTTGGGGAGGCCGCGCAGAAAAGAGTCTCGATCCGGTGTCGATAGCGCCAGCAGGTAGACCACCCCCAGTTCCTCCGCCTTGGCGACCATGAGCGCAGTCGGCTCGGGGGCATGGGGATCGAGCCGGCGCCCACGGCAGCCCGAGGCAAGCTCGACTTGGGGGTGGCCGAGCTCGCTCCACACCCAGCATTCGGCTCCGTGTGCCTGCTCGGCGACGATTGCGCCGAGCACCTCGAATCGTTCACGCTTCGTCCGTTCCTGGGCGAGAAACGCCGATCCCGCCGCCAACTGCCAGGCGAGCACGACCCCGAACACGGCCACCGCGCTGAAGAGGCCGACCATCGGGATCATTCGGCGCCGACGGGCCCGGCCGGCGAGCTCGGCCAATCCGAACCCGGTGGCTACCGCGATGAGCCCATATGACGGGAGAAGGAATCGTGGCGCCATCGGGGTGATGAACACATACCCGGCGAATGCACTGAGTCCGGCGACGAGCGCGATGCCCGCCGGTCGGCGGCTCGCCTTTGCGGCGAGCGCGACCCCGGCCACGCCGACGAGGAGCCATGACGCCCACCACACCGCGCCGCCCCAGGGGATCGGTTGCGGGATCGGGTTGTACAAGACCACCGGACCGTCGGTTGCCGCGAGGTGGGAGGTGAGATGAAAGCCCCATCCGGCGGTCCCGGAGCCTCCGCTCGTCTCGATCACCGCCCGACGGAGCGCCGCGGCCGGACCGCCGAACCGGGTGGAGTCGATGAGCCATGGCGTCCACCCGGCGAGCCCGCCGATGCCGAGGGCGGTGAGCGCCCGGCGCGCCGGGTGACGCCAGGTGAGCCGGGCGAGTCGGGCGCCCCACGACCCCGCAGGATCGCCGCGGCCCGCGAACCCGAGGGTTCCGAGGCCGAGTCCCAGCCCGAGGGTCGAGAGGTCATATGGGCGGAATAGGCCGACGAGGGCGGCGGCGCCGGCGACGCCCCATTCGAGCCGTCGCGTCCCCGGGGAGTCGAGGGCCAGCACGAACAGCCCGGCGACCGCCACCGCGGCGAGCGCCGAGAACAGGTTCGGCGACACCTGGGATCCGTAGAACACCGCGACCCAGGTGGTCGAGAACAACGCGGCCGCGGCGAGCCCTGCCCCCGGACGGATCCGCACCCAGGGCCAAAACGCCAGGAAGAGCCCGCCCGCCGACGCCACCGTCAGGAATACGCGGAGCGCGGTCAGCGAGCCGGTGATGACGACGAGCGGGGCTACCAAAAAGGAAATGCCTCGGGCGCGTGTCGGCGCGAAGTAGATGGGGTCGTGCTCCGGTGAGACCTCGGTGACGTAAATGGCCTCGTCCCATGCGAAGGCGACCGGGTGGCGAACGACGACCAGTTGGACGGCCGCGTACAGGACGGCGATGCCGCCCAGGACCGCCAGCGGATGGCGGGCCATGAAGGAGAGGCATCGACGGACGGTCGAGATCACAGGGCTCCGGTGGCGATGGTGAGGCCGAGGCTATCTGTCCCGGCGTCGGGCTCGCTCATTGCCGTACGATTCCCCTGTGACGACCCGCAAGAAGGCCGGCATCATCGCCGGCGCAGGTCTGGGAGCCGCCGCGGCCACCGCCCTCCGGCGGCGCTGGTCCCGGGCCGAGGAGACCCTCTTCGTGACGCGGCCGATCCCCGCCGACGCCTCGAGTGAGGAATTCCTCGCCAAGTTGGCCGACGCCATCCGCATCGAGACGGTGTCCACCGACATGGGCTATGACCGCGAGATGTTCGACCGCTTCCATGACTTTCTCGCCGAGGGGTTTCCCCTGGTGCATGCCCGGCTCGGCCGTGAGGTCGTCGAGGGTCACTCACTGCTGTTCACCTGGACGGGGAGCGACCGGGACGCCCGGCCATTTCTCCTGATGGCCCACCAAGATGTGGTGCCGATCGAACCGGGTACCGAGGCCGACTGGGAGGAGAAGCCCTTCTCTGGGGCGCGCGACGGCGAGCACCTGTGGGGCCGGGGCGCGCTCGATGACAAGGGCCCCCTGATCGGGCTGCTCCAGGCGGTCGAGGGGCTGCTCACCGAGGGGTTCGAGCCGGTGCCCTCCATCTACATCTTCCTCGGGCACGACGAGGAGTCCGGCGGGCGCGGCGCCATCACCGCCGCCGACCTCCTCGGCGGTCGGGGAGTGCGATTCTCCTTCGTCCTGGATGAAGGCGGGGCGATTGTCGAGAACCTGCTCCCCGGGCTGAGAGCCCCGCTCGCGCTGGTGGGCATCGGGGAGAAGGCGTCGCTCGACATCGAACTGACCGCGACCGGCGACGGGGGTCACAGTTCGGCACCGCCGGCCCATACCGCGGTGGGGCGCGTTGCCGCAGCCATCAAGGAGATCGAAGACCACCCGATGCCGGTCCGGCTCGATGTCCAGCGCCCCTTCCTTCAAGCCCTGGCCTCGGTGATGCGCGGGCCTCGGGCGGTGATGCTCCGCAATGCCGAACGGCTCAGGCCGGTCGTGGCGCGGCGGTTGTCGGCATCGCCGATGACGGCAGCGCTGATCAGGACGACGGCGGCGGCAACGATGGTGTCGGGTGGGGTGAAGTCCAATGTCCTTCCCCAAGAGGCGAGGGCCGTGGTCAACTTTCGGATCCTTCCGGGTGACACGGTTGCCGGTGTGCTGGAGCACGTGAGGTCGATCGTCGGCGACGAGGTCAGGGTGGCGGCGCGGGCGTTCGGTGGGGGGACCGCCGACCCGCCTCCGCTGTCGTCGACCGGTTCGGCGAGTTTCGCCGCGGTCACCGCGACGATCGCCGAGGTGTTTCCCGGGGCGGTGGTCGCCCCGTGGATCCTGCTCGGTGCCACCGATTCGAGGCACTTCCGCCCCATCGCCGACGATGTGTATCGGTTCGCGCCCTTTACCGTCACCCCCGAGGATCTGACCAGAGTCCACGGGACCTCGGAGAGAGTTCGGATCGCCGACGCGCCGGGTGCGGTCGCGTTCTATCGGCGGATCATCGTCAGAGCCGGGGGCGTGGGCTGACCGCCCCCGCGACCAGTGCCGGGGGGCGAGTGCTCCGCTCCATCGCCATTGGTGCCGGCTTCGGCGGTCTCGGGTTGGCGGCGGTAGCGCTGCTGTCTTTCTTCGGTTCGCTGCTGTGGATCTTCGACCTCGCGGCCAACTTCCGTCCCCAGTTCTCGCTGCTGCTCGTGGTCCTGGGCGGCGTGAGCCTCGCCGGAGGCCGCCGCCGGTTGGCGTGGCCGGTTCTCGGCGTCGGGTTGATCGGGCTTGCCTCGATGGTCCCTCACTTTCTCGACCACCCACCGGCGATCGCCGGCGACTCACCGACGATCCGGGTGATGGCGTTCAATGGCGGAATCTCGAATCCGAATCGGGCTGCGGTCGCCGCCTTCATCGCAGACGAGGACCCCGATGTGGTCTTCATCTTCGAGTCGTCCTTCGAGTGGGAGGACACGATCCGCGACGCCGATCTTCCCCTGCAGATCATCTCGGTGGTGCCCCGGGGGCAGCTCTCCGGGGTGACCGTACTGGCACGACCTGACCTCAAGCCGGGGTACCTCGAGGTGTCGCTCGACGGCGACGTGGCGGCGGTCACGGTCGATCTGGGAGGGCAGCGGATCGATGTACTCGGGCTGCACCCGCTCTCGCCGACGACTGCGGCCCGCTCGGACGCCCGCGACCGGCTGATGGCCCGCGCCGCAGACTGGGTGGTGGGGCGGGATGCCGAAGTCGTCGTTGTCGGCGACTTCAACGCGACGCCGTGGTCGCATGCTTACTCACTGCTCCGCGACCGCGCCGGCCTGGTCGACACGCTTCGCGGTCGCGGGCTGCAGCCGTCCTGGCCGGAGGGCTGGGGGCCGCTGATGATCCCGATCGACCACATCTTCCACACCGCCGGCCTGGGATCGGCCAACCGCCGCACCGGTCCGGCTTTCGGTTCCGCCCACCGGCCGGTGCTGGTCGAGATCGGATTCTCGTCCTGAACCGGTCTGTCGACTGGATTGCCAGTTGCCCGTTACCCGTTACCCGGACCGGATCCGAGGGGTTTCCCCGTGTCACGAGCCGGGCCGAGGGCGGTCGGGCTTTGGGGGCCGGGGGATCGGGTGACGGACAACAGGTCGCGGGTAACGGGTGACGGGTGACGGAACCCATTGCCGCCGGGCACTCACCCGACGAGACTCTGCTCCCATGCCGCCCATCGAGGTCATCACGACATGGCTCGAGATGCTCTCTCGGCCCTCACTGGTCGTAACCCGCCCCAACCGTTCCGGGATGCTGCTCCGGCTCGAGGGAATCACGATCGGCTTCTACCGCTACCTCTATGACCTGGTGGGGTCGCGGTGGGGTTGGGTCGAGCGGAACGACATGGGCGATGAGGCATTGCTCGACGTGATCACCGATGAGGCGGTGGAGATCTTCGTCCTGTACATGGGCGGCGTCCCGGCTGGTTTCTTCGAGCTCGATCTCCGCGTTGAGGGTGAGGTCGAGCTCAAGCACTTCGGGCTCGCTCCGGAGTTCTTCGGCCGCGGCCTCGGCAAGCACCTGCTCGCCTCGGCGATCGACGCCGCCTGGGATCACGAGCCGCAGCGGGTGTGGGTGCGCTCGAGCAGCCTCGACCACCCGCGCGGGTTGCTGACCTATCAGTGGGCCGGGTTCGTCCCCTACGAGTCGACGCGGGAGACAAGGGAGGACCGCCGCGGCTGAGAGCGCGCCGCTAAGCGGCCGACTCGGAGCCGGGAGGGTGCGCCTCGTCCTCGTCGCGCTCCACCGGGGGAGGCCAAGCCACCGCAACCCGCGGGCATTCCGCGGATTCGTCGCGGTGTTTCCACCCGCCGTCGGCGAAGATCACCGGACGCGCACAGTTCATGCACACAAGCACGCTCATTGAATCGGACGGG
>Ga0326597_10004722_pt1 | contig 19065 bp, 15 predicted proteins | sample RVTome_12_FD_203789 | JGI IMG/M metagenome (GOLD analysis project Ga0326597, IMG submission 203789) | Soil microbial communities from uranium-contaminated site in the Upper Colorado River Basin, Wyoming, United States - RVT100D185 | ecosystem: Environmental > Terrestrial > Soil > Contaminated >... | reverse complement strand
ATGGCGGCGAGCACCGTCCACCCATCGAGGTCCGGCATGATCACGTCGAGCGTGATCGCGGCCGGATGCAGCTCCCGCGTGAGCCGCAGCCCTTCGCGGCCACCGTCCGCCGTGACCACGGAAAAGCCCTCCCGCGTGAGGAAACGCTCGGTCATGTCGCGCACCGTGGGGTCATCATCCACGACCAGCACAACTGCCGTGGCGCCCGCGGGCGCCGGCGCCCGCGGAGCTGGCGCGCTCCGGGCGAGCAACACGGGTTGCGCGGCCAGCACTTCGGCGGGAAGACGGATCGTAAACGTCGACCCGCGTCCGACTTCGCTTTCAACGGTTATGTCTCCACCCATCATCTGGCAGAAACGCCGGCTGATGGCGAGCCCGAGTCCGGTGCCCCCGTACTTGCGCGTGGTCGAGGCATCGGCCTGCATGAACTCCTGGAACAGCCGGCTCATCTGCTCCGGCGTCATGCCGATGCCGGTGTCCGCAACCGTAATCGTGATCCACTCCCCGCCGTGCCCGGCCGTACGGCGCACCCCGATCGTGACCTTGCCGCGCTCGGTGAACTTATTGGCATTGCTGACGAGGTTGAGCAGCGCCTGCCGCACCCGCGTCTGGTCGGCGTGCATCGCTCCGACGCCGCTCGGACAGCTTACGGTGAGCTCATTGCCGCTCTTTGCCGCAAGCGGCTGGATGGTCTTGATGACGTCCTCGATCAGCGGCGCGACGGGGAAGGATTCGAGGTGAAGCTCCATCTTGCCGGCCTCGATCTTGGACAGATCCAGAATGTCGTTGATCAGCGCGAGCAGGTGGCGGCCCGCACGGAGCACGCGCTCCAACGGCTCGACCTCGTCGTCCCGCTTGAGGTCACGGGCGTCCTCCAGGAGCATCTCGGTCACCCCGATGATGGCGTTCAACGGCGTGCGCAGCTCGTGCGACATGTTGGCGAGAAACTGGGACTTGTGCTGGCTCGCGGCCGCGAGCTCCTCGCTCTTTTCCTGGATCTCGCGGAAGTAGCGCGCATTCTGAATCGCGAGCACCGATTGCGCCGCAAATGACTGGAGCAGGCTGACAACCGGCTGCGGAAACTCACCCGCGGTTTTCCGCCGGATGACGAACCCGCCGATCACGCGCCCTTCCCGCAGCAGCGGGACCGCGAGCAAGGCCCGGAAGCCGAAGCGCCGCATGACGTCGCGCATCCGGTAGTTTGGATCCTGCTCGACATCGGGAATCTGGACGATTTCCCGGAGCGCGGCCGCCCGCCCTACCGCGCCGTCGCCCATGCGGAGCTGTGAGTCGCGAAGCATCGTAATCGCCTCGTCGCTCAAACCATAGTTCGCGCGCGGCACGAATACCTCGGCCGACTCGTCGAATTCGTAGATGGTGCCGGCGTCGGCGCTCGAAAGCTGGACCGCGTGCGTGACGATCGTCGAAAGGACCGTCTGGAGATCGAGCGAGGAGCTGACCGCCGCGCCCACCTCACCGAGCGCCCGCAGCTCCGCGATGGATTGCGTAAGCTCGGCGGTGCGCGCCTGCACTTTCTGCTCGAGGCCCGCGTACGACTCCCCGAGCTTCGCTGCGGCCCGGTTGAACTCCTCGCCGAGCGCCTCGAGCTCATCACCGGTCCGCACCTGGATGCGGTATCCGAGGTCGCCGGCGCCGATCCGCGCTGCGCCTGCTTGCAGCGTGCGGATGGGCGCGACCATGCGGCGCGCGAGGATGACGCTCGCCAGAATGGCCAGCGCGAGTCCGATTACGAGGATCATGGCCGCGCGAAGGAGCGATGCCTGGAGTGGCGCGAAGGCTTCGACGAGTGGCTGCTCCACGAATACCAGCCATCCCAGCGGATTGATCGGAGCGTGCGCCGCAAGCACCTGCCCGCCGTCGAGGCCTCTTGCGATCATGAGCCGCGCCTCGTCGGCGTCGAGCGCCTTGCGCTCAACGCGCGCCTCCGCGACCTGCGCGAGGCCGGACAGATCGCGCTTCTGGAGCACCAGGCTCACGTCCGGATGCGCGATGAGAAGGCCGCGCGAATCCACCACGTACGCGTGCCCCAGCCGGCCGACGCGAATGCGGGAAACCACGTCCCAGATCGCCTTCAGGCTGACCTCGGCAACGGTCACTTCCACGGCGTACTCGCCCGAGGGTACCGCGATGGTCATGTAGGGCTCGGAGTCGTTGTGAAAATACACCGGGCTGAAGTACGTCTTCCCGGTCTTCGCTCCAAGAAACGCCGTCGTCTGAGAGAAATCCTCGCCGCTGCCGATCGCATCCAGCGCGAAGCGCGACACGCGAAGCCGCTCCTTGCCCGCGATGTCCAGGTGCCGGACTTCCCTCGCCGCCGGCACGCTCCGGAGGAACCGCAGGAAGTCGAGCTCGCGTTGCTCGACGAGAGCGCCCGCCAGCGTGTCGCGGAACCTTCCACCCTTGCGTGCGGAGGGCGCCACCGCCGGGTCGTCGGACGCGGCCTGGGTGGTCGCCCGCAGCTGCCGTTCCATTTCCTTGACGAAACCCCCGATGCGCTCGGCCGCCACCAGCGCCTTTTCGTGCTCGAGGCGGACCAGCGCGCGCTTGGCCTCCTGATAGGAGAAGTACAGCTCGAAGAGACCGCTGGCGATCAGCAGGCCGCCCACCAGAACGACGAGGAAGACGACGTACTTCTGAAACAGCCTGCCTCGCGGGCGCGCGTCCGTCATCGCCGTATCATGTCTGCGCGGAGCAGGACCTTCCTCGGCACCGGGAGCCCGAGAGCGGACGCTGTCTTGAGATTCACCGCGAGGTCGATCCTGTCTGCGCCTTCGATGGGAAGGTCCCCGGCCCGCGCTCCCCGCAAGATCTTCGCGACCAGCCGCGCCGCTTGCGCTCCCTCGGCGTGGTAATCCGACCCGTACGACACGAGACCCCCGTGACCCACCCACAGCGAGGTCGCAAAGACGGCCGGAATGCGCGACGACAAGGACAGCTCGAGCAAAGCGGCGGGGACGTCGAGTGTCCCGACCTCCGGGGGGAGCAGTGCGTCGCCCGGCCGGACGCTCTTGACCGCGTGCTGGAGCTGCTGCGCGTTATACACCGGCCGCGACAACAGCTCGACATTGAGCTGCTTTGCGGCCGCCTCGGCGCTCCAGATCGCTGCGATGGATGAAGGATCATCGCCATAGTGGATCGCCCAGACGCGGCGGACCTTCGGGGCGAGGATAGTCAGGATCTCCAGCCGCTTCGCGGCAAGCTCGGTCGTGAGGCTCGAGATTCCGGTGAGATTTCCTCCCGGTTTCGCGACCGTCCGGACGATTCCCGCGATCACCGGATCCCCGACCAGCGTGAAGACGATCGGGATGGTCTGCGTGGCGTTCTTCGCGGCGCGCGTCGCGGCCTCGTTGCTCGTGAAGATCAGGTCAACTCCCGCCTTGACGAGCGCCTCGGCGGCGGCCGGGGTCGCTTCCGGTTTTCCCTGCGTGAAGCGGATGTCGAACACGACATCCCGCCCTTCCTCGAAACCGAGCTCGCGCAACCCGGTCCGCAAACCCTCGACCGTCGGGTGGTTCGCGGCCCAGGCCTCATTGAGGACGCCGATGCGGTACGGCCGTTTCGCCTGCTGAGACTGGGCGGCGAGCGGGAGGATGGCGAGAGCAAGCGCCAGCGCGACGCGGGCCGCCACGCTGCATCCGAATCCGCTACGCGAGATGTACATCGCCCCTCACACCGCGACGAACTGGTGGTACGCGCTTTCCGATACCTGGCGCCCGCTACCGAGCCGCTTCTGCATCGTCGTGAACGAGGCATACACCTTCCTCGCCGTCGGACTCTTTTCCGACTCCGCCCTGACGACCTCGGTCGCGAGCTTCCTGAGGTCGCGCAGGACCGTCGGCGGGAGCCCGAGGATCTCGACCTTGCCCTTGTACTCGGCCTTCAGCTTCTCGAGCGCGATCGCGTTCTTCGCGTCGTATTCCGACAACCCGTACACCGAGACCGCCGTCACGGCGTGGTCGAGAATCCGCCGCAGGTCGGCGGGGAGCGCGTCGTAGGCTTTCTTGTTGAAAGCGAACTCGAGCGTGGTCGCCGGCTCGTGCCAGCCGGGGTAGTAGTAGTAGCGCGCTGTGTTCTGCAGCCCGAGCTGGAGGTCATCGTGCGGCCCGACCCACTCGGCCGCGTCGATCGCACCTCGCTCCAGCGCGGCGAAGATCTCTCCCCCCGGCGTCAGCACCACCGTGCCACCCGCCTTGGCGACCACCTGGCCGCCGAGGCCCGGGATGCGCATCTTCAGCCCCTTGTAGTCGGCGATGGTGTCGATCTTTTTCCTGAACCAGCCGGCCATCTGCGGGCCGGTCGCCGGGCCCGGGCGCGGCACGACGTTGAACGGAGCGTAGGTTTCTTCCCACAGCTTGAGTCCTCCGCCATGGAAATACCAGCTCGCCATTCCCCCGGGATTCATGCCGAACGGAACGCTGCAGAACCACTGCACCGCCGGGTCCTTCGCGACCCAGTAGTACGACGCGCCCATGAACGCTTCGACCGTCCCCTGGGAGCACGCGTCGAACACGCCGAGCGGCGGCACGATCTGGCCAGCCGGGAACACCTCGATCGTGAGCCGCCCCCCGCTCATCTCATCAACCATCTTGGCGAGTCGCTGCGCCGAGCCGAGCATCACGTTGAGAGCCGGGGTCCAGGTCGTGGGCATGCGCCAGCGGTACTTCTGCTGCGCGATCACGGCGGGTGCATGCACGATGCCGGCGGCGCCGGCCACCGCTGCCCCCGCGCCGGCCATAAACTTGCGTCGTTTCATAGTCGCTCCCTCATCAAGAAGACCCGGCAATCTACCGTCGCTGATTCCACGCCGGCGTGGGAAACCGCGGCCGGTCCGCGGCGAGCTCCTCGGGCCACACGATCACTTTCTTGCCGTCCTGCCATTGGAACGTCACCATCTTGTGAGCCGTCTGGAAGCCGCCATCGTCCACCCTGAACGCGCCGTAAGCGGTGTGAGTATCGAGTTTCAGGAGCGCGTCCCGGATCCGCCCGTTGTCCAATGAACCAGCCCGTCGAACAGCCTCCACGAAAATCTGGCACGCACCGTATCCTGCGACTGTCTGGTACGAAAATCCGGCACCCGGAAACTCCTTGTTATGTGCCTCGACGAACTCCGCCGCGCCGGGGTACTGGCGCGCAATGGGAATCAGGCCGCCGGCGCGAAGGGTCACGAGCTCCGCCAGCCACTGCGACCCCCCGTAGACGAATTCGGCATCACGCCCCAGGATCTCGTGGAATTTGGGCACATCGCCGCCCACGGTCACGCCGTAGAGCTTGGGGTTGATATCGAGCGCCTTGAGCCCGCGCGTGATGGCGACGGAATCATCGAAGTACGTCGCCGCTGCAATGACATCCGGTTTCGCCGCGGCGACCTTGCGCAGCAACGCGGTGAAGTCGGTGGTGCCCTTCGGATAGGACTCCGCAAGGACCACCTGGAGGCCCTTGCTCTTCGCCAGCTCCACGGTCCCCTGGGCGGTCGCCTTGGGAAACAGCGTGTCCTCGTTGAGCACCGCGACGGTCTTGAGTCCCCGTTTCGCCGCAATATCGATCAAGCCCTCGAGATATACCTCGGCCGCCGAATGCACCATGAACACGAATTTGCGGCCTTTCCTGAAGATCGAGGTGGTGGCGGCGTTGGGGGCGACCATGGGCATGCGGTACTTCTCGCTAACATTCGCCACGGCCTCCGTAATCGGCGAAGAGTACGGGCCGAGAATCGCGTCCACCTTGCTTTGCGTGATGAGCTTTTCATAGATACCGACCGCCACCGGCCCCTGCGACTGGTCGTCTTCGAACATGAGCTCGAGCTTGCGTCCCAGCACGCCGCCCTTCTCGTTCGCATGCTTGATGCAGAGCTGAACGCCGCGGAGCTGGTTCTGGCCGAGGTTCGCGAACGGGCCCGTCATCGAGAGGGAGGCGCCGATCCGGAACGGCGCCTGGGCATGGGCGGTGACCGCAAGCGCTGCAATCACGACGACACTTGCCAGCCTGAATAGTGACTTCACATGTTTCGCATGGATCCGGGTCATATCTGCCTCCCCGAGTCAGTTAGCGTATCCAGCATTCGCAACCAATGGCTGACCATAATGCAGCCTAACGCTTATCCCACGGCGGCGTGGGAAACCGCGGCCGGTCAACCGCGAGCTCTTCCGGCCACACGATCGCCTTCTTGCCGTCCAGCCACTGGAACATCACCATCTTGTGGGCGGTCTGGAAGCCGTCCGCGTCGACCTTGAAGGCCCCGTAGACAGTGTTGCCTTCGAACTTCAAGATCGCATCTCGTATTTTGTCCGGGTCCAGGGAACCCGCGCGCGCCACTGCGTCGAGCAGGATCCGGCAGGCAGCAAAGCCCTGGGCAGTCTGGTAGGAAAGGTCGGCGCCGGGAAACTCCTTTGCATAATCCTCGGTAAACTCACGCGCTCCGGGGTACTGGCGGGCGATCGGAATCAGGCCGCCCGCCCGGAGCGTCACCAATTCGGGCAGCCACTGACTGGCGCCGTAGACGAATTCCGCGTCGCGACCGAGCACTTCGTGGAATTTCGGCAGGTCTCCGCCTACCGTTACCGCATGCATCCTGGGATTGAGGCCAGCCGTTTTCATCTGGCGAATGACGGCGATGGAATCATCAAAGTACGTTGCGGCAGCCACCACGTCGGGATTTGACGCCTTGATTTTGTTGAGAATTGCCGAAAATTCCTTGGTCTCTTTCGGGTATGCCTCAACGACCACCGCCTGCATTCCGCGCTTCTTCGCAATCTCGACGGCTCCCAGCGCAATCGCCTTGGGAAATAGCGTGTCTTCGTAGAGAACGGCGATGGTCTTCAGGCCGCGCTTCGCCGCGATGTCGACCAGCCCCTCGAGGTACACCGCAGCCGGGGAGAGCAGCATGAAGATGTACTTCCGCCCTTTCTTGAAGATGGACGTCGTTGCGGCGCCGGCGGCCACCATCGGCCTGCGATGTTTCTCGGTGACGTTCGCGACCGCCTCAGTGATGGGCGATGAGTAGGGCGAGAAAACGAGGTCGACCTTGTCCCGAGTAATTAATCTTTCGTAGATGGCGACGGCATCGGCCGCGCGCGATTGATCGTCCTCGACGATCAGCTGAAGTTGCCGTCCCAGGACACCACCGCGCGCGTTGACCTGCCTGACGCACAGCTGTTGACCCCGGTGTATGGTGTTTCCAAGTTCCGTGTACTGCCCGCTCATCGATACCGAGGCGCCGATCCGGATCGGCGCCTGGGCGTGGGTAACGCCGCTGGTTACCCCGAAGAGAACCCCGATTGCGACAAGTCCGAGACCTAGCAGCCTGTCGGACTTAGGTGTCGGACAGGCTGCTAACAGCAAAACCGCCTGCGCATTTCGAATGAAACCCCGGATAGCGACCCTTACTGGCCTCCAAAGGGCGGACGAGTAGGCTCGAAATGAAGTTTTCATTGCTTTTTGCCCCAGTTTTCGTGCAGCCGGTTTTGCATAAGGAGTTTGTCGGAGCTAAGTCCGACAAACTCCTTACCGGTATCGAGAACCGGCACCCAGGAGCGGGCGGATCGCCCGAATACAACAGAACAGACGCAAAAAAGTCAAACGCAGACCGGCGCCAATTGCCATTCGCGTGCCCTCCCCCCACTAAGAATTGCCTCAAACAGTAACCACCTTCGGCCGGTCCTCGCTTCGTTCTACCCCTGCGGGAGCCGGGCAACAGCGGCTGGAAATCGCTTACTGGGTTACCATACCACGCAAACCATTAAAGAGGGTAAAGCCGCAGCGCGCAATGCAATACTTTCGGCCTGCAGCGGTCCGCCGGCGCACCCGACCGCCGGTATCGGGCTCTGGTAAGCTGCGGCTGGATAATCTGCCCGGATGGGACTCGTTTCATGCGCGTTCTGACCGTTTATGCAAGCGCCCACGGCTCCACCGCCGAGATCGCCGGGTTCATTGCGGACGCCTGGCGCGAGCGCGGCATCGAAAACGTCGTCACCGCCGTCGGATCGGCCCAGTCGGTTGAGGGGTACGACGCTTATGCGTTGGGGTCCGCCGTTCACAACGGCCTGTGGCTGCCGGAAATGGCCCACTTCGTCCGGCGGTCGCTCCCGCAGCTTGCCGGGAAACCCGTCTATCTGTGGCTGAACTGCCTGCGCGTGATCGAGCCCAATGGCTACGCGTACGTCACCAACAACTACCTGCCCAACATGCTCGATCGCAGGTTGTCGTTCCGCAAAATCGGTCTGTTCGCGGGCAAGATCGACCTCGCGACGATCAACGAGGACGAAATCTGGACGCTCACCTTTCGCTACGACGGCAGCAAGACCCCGGAGATGATGGCCGGCGACTACCGCGACTGGAAGTTGATCCGCGCCTGGGCCGACCAGGTCGCCGACGACCTGGCGATGTTCTCGTGAGTTCGCCTCAGAACCACTCTTGACGTGCGGCGACCCGCGGAACACAACATATGGGTTTCCATAACAAGTGATATGGGCAGCCATATGAAAACCACCGTTGAAATTTCAGACGCCTTGCTCGACGAGGCAAAGACGGCCGCCGCGCGTGAAGGCACGACGGTGAAGACGCTCATCGAGCAGGGCTTGCGCCGGGACATTTCCCAGCGCAAACGGGGCCGCGCATTTCGGTTGCGCAAGGCGACCTTCAAGGGACGCGGCCTCAGCGCCGAGAAAAGGCGCGGTCGGCCAGGTCGCCGTAAAGCCGTTCGCAGAGCCTGAACCGCCGCTCCGCGGGATCGAGATCCTCGGGAAACGAAGCCTCCGCCAGGATTCGTGCGGTATCGAACATCTCCGTGCACGCGCGAACACGCTCCTGCGGTGTCATCGCCGCGAAGCGTTCTTCCATGAGGCTGCGGAATTCAGCGGTCGTGTCCTGCATCCAGGGTCCTTTGGAGTATTTCCGCTACGGACAACTCGGCCGCCCAGCGTTGAAGATACGTCCGGTCCGCGCCGCCCGCAAGCAGCGCCTGCACGTCGCGAAGCTGGATCTTTGACGACGAGTCTTTCGCCCACACGAGTTTGGAGAGGATCAGGTCCTCCCGGCTCGCGATCCACGCCTCGAAGCCGGGCAGCCGGATGCGCTGCCGGCGCCCGAATTCGTGGATCCGGTAGGCCGTGTCCTTGCGCACGATGAGATCGAGTTTGACGACCTTGTCCAGATGCAGGACGTTGAACATGCCCTGCGTCGCCATGGCGCGTCCGACGTCGGCCTCGGCTACGTAGTAGTCCGGCGAGAACAGCGCCGCCACCGATCTGGCATCGCGCCCTGACAGTTCGACGACGAGGTCAATATCGCGCGTCATGCGCGGCTGGGCGTAGTAGCTCAATGCGATCGAGCCGGTAAGCATGTAGGGTATACCGGCGCGCTCGAGGCGCATCACGGCATCCTGCAGGACATCCAGCTCAGCCGTCACAGAGGAAACTATAGTCAGTCGTCATCTCTCTACTACTTCAATTCCTGGACCGCGGCACGCGAGTTTTCGGCTCCGGCACGCAGAAATCGAAGTCGCAGCCGCGGTCGGCCTGCGTGACGGACGCGAGGAACAGCTTGCGATAACCGCGCTTGTCCTCGGGGCGCGCGGGCGGTTTCTTCCATTTTTTCCGGCGCGCTTCCAACTCCGCTTTCCCGACCAGCAGCTCTAGTTTGCGCGCCGGAACGTCGAGCCGGATGCGGTCGCCGTTCTTTACCAGGGCGAGCGGCCCGCCCGCTGCTGACTCCGGCGTCACGTGCAGGACGATCGAGCCGAATGCGGTGCCGCTCATGCGCGCGTCCGAGATGCGCACCATGTCCTTCACGCCCTCTCGCGCGAGCTTCTTCGGGATCGGGATGTAGCCCGCTTCCGGCATGCCCGGTGCGCCTTTGGGTCCCGCGCTCTTCAGCACCAGCACGTCGCCGGCCGCGACGTCGAGCCCGGGATCATCGACGCGGTTCGCCAGGTCTTCCAGCGATTCGAACACCACCGCCCGGCCGTCGTGACGCATCAACTTCGGATCCATCGCCGACTGCTTGATGATGGCGCCTTCCGGAGCCAGATTGCCGCGCAGGAACGCGATGCCGCCTTCCTTGAAGACCGGGTTCCTGACGGGGCGCACCACCTTCTGCGGGAATGACGGCGGTGCGGCGGCAATGTTCTCTCCCAGTGTGCCGCCAGTCACGGTCAGCGCGTTGAGATTGAGCAGAGGCTTCAACTCTCTCAATATGGTCGTTGCCCCGCCCGCCTTGTAGAGGTCCTCCATATAGTGGCTCCCCGTCGGCTTGAGATCCACGAGTACGGGGGTCTTGCGTCCCATCCGGTCGAAACCCTGGAGGTCCACCGCGATGCCGAGCCGCCCGGCGACTGCCGCGAGATGCACGATGCCGTTGGTCGAGCCGCCGATCGCGAGCAGCATGCGGAGCGCGTTCTCGAACGCTGCCGGCGTCATCACCTTGTCGGGCGTTAGCCGTTCCTTCGCGAGCGCCACCGCGCGGGCGCCGCTTGCCTCGGCATTCCTCAGGCGCTCCGCCATCACCGCCGGGATGCAGGCGCCGCCCGGCAGCATCATGCCGAGCGCTTCGGTACAGAGCGCCATGGTGGAAGCCGTGCCCATCACCATGCAGGTGCCGGCGGAAGGACAGAGCTGGGCGTTGACCGCGTTGATCTCCTGCTCGTCGACATCGCCCGCGCGGAACTTGCCCCAGTAGCGGCGGCAGTCGGTGCACGCGCCGAGCCGCTCACCCTTGTGGTCGCCCGTGATCATCGGGCCCGTCACCATCAAGATCGCCGGCACGTTGGCGCTCGCCGCGCCCATCAGGAGGGCCGGCACCGTCTTGTCGCAACCGCCGATCAGCACGACCGCATCCAGAGGCTGCGCGCGGATCATCTCCTCGGCATCCATCGCCATCAGGTTGCGCAGGTACATGCTGGTCGGGTACGCGAACGACTCGTGCAGCGTGATCGTCGGGAACTCGACCGGCAGCCCCCCGGCGAGCATGACGCCGCGCTTCACCGCCTCGATCAGCTCGGGCACCGTGCGGTGACAGGCATTGAACCCGCTAAAGGTATTCGTAATTCCGATGATCGGGCGTTCCAACGCATCGTCGGAATAACCCATCGCCTTGATGAATGCCTTGCGCAGGAAGAGGGAAAACTCCTCGTCGCCGTACGCCGTGAGGCCCTTGCGCATTCCTGTTTTCGATTTCACTTTGGCCATCGGAATAACATTCCTTGATGCTTCGAACTGCGTGATTCGTGATTGGTGATTCGTGAGTCGTGAGCGGATCCACACCACCCCGCCTGCTGCGCAGGCACGTTTCCTCCCACCACCCCGTCACTTCGTGACACCCCTCCTCGGGCAGGAGGGGAGAGCCGATTCACGAATCACAAATCACGCTTTCCAAGCTGGACGATAGCGGATGCCGGCTGCGACGCGCAAGTATTGAGCACTTTCACGCCGCGAGCCGCAGCTCGAGAGTCAAATCACGACTCACGAATCACCACTCACGCACTCTATCAGGAATACATCGGCCTGCGTTCCTCGAGCTCGAGCCAGCCCTTGATCGCGCGGTAGAGCAGCCACATCGCCAGGGCCATCAGGACGAAGAACCCGATGACGACGATCAGCAGCGCGAGCCCGACTCCGAACCACAGCAGGCTGTACCAGAACGTGCGGATCTGCCAGCGGAAATGAGATTCGAGCCAGGTGCCCTCGACATCCTTGCGCTTGAGGTAGTTGATGATGACGCCCGCGATCAGCGTGATGCCGACGACGATGCTGGCGATCTGGAGGACGTAGACGATCATCGTGAGCTGTCTCAGCGCTGTTTCGCGCGCGTCACCCGCCGTGGCCGTCGCCCCCGCAGCGCGCGGCGCCGCCGCTCTAGCCTGCTCGCGCTGGATGAAAACCCAGGCCGCGATCCCGATGCCCGTCCCAAGACCCAGGAACAGGACCGCAATCGCACCGAATACTGTCCAGAGCACCGCGCCAACATGATCCGGCCCCACCGAGAAGACGCGCGGCTGGAAATCCCCCCGCACCGCGATCTCGTAGCGTCCCGGCCGCACGATGTCGAACTCCATTACCGCAACGCGCTCGGTGTTGGAGCCCCTGTAGGTCGCGCCGGAGGCGCGCCGCAGCACCACGCCGGCGCCGCCGCCGTCCGTGACCGTGATCTGCACGCCGTCGGGAAGATCCTTGGAGGACCGGTAGCTGCGCCCCTCGAACACCGTGATGTGGTCGTTCCACACCACATGTTCCCCGGCGTTGAGCGTCAGTGCCTGACGTCCCGGGGCGAGGAACTGAGTGCCTTCCTCCCAGGTCAGGACAAGCTGCGCGACCAGGGCGGCAGCGGTAAGGACTCCGCCCATCGCCATCGCTCCCGCAAGAACGTACCAGCCGCTCCCGGGTACGCGGGCCGTTTCGCTCATTGAAAATTCAGTTAGGAGCCCGTTGAAATTCTTACGTCGCTCCCGCGCAGGCGGGAGCCCAGGGAACCCGCTGCCAAACGGAACACCGAGTGACTAGAAGCCGCCCGGTCTCAATAACACTCCCTCGCCCCGCGGCAGTGGGGAGAGGTGCGCCGAAACGTGGAGCAGGGGCCCCGGTTTCCGGGGATGTGACCGTGAAGGCGCACGTAAGAACGCGGACCTTTGCGGCGCTGCATCCCGCTCCGGGGTCGCATCCAAGCACAAAACGCTTGGAACCTGCTCCGCCCTCCGCGGGCGCGGGGTGAGGGGCAAGGAAACCGTCGATCTTCATAGGGAAAAACTAATCCTCTGCGCAGCCCCCTCACCCTATCCCTCTCCCCCAACTGGGGGAGAGGGGATTTTTGAGATTGGTTCTAGATTCCCGCCTTCGCGGGAATGACGATTTGGCCACGCGCAGAGGATTTTCAGCAACCTGCTAGCGTGCTCCGCTGCGCTTCAGCAGCTCGATGACCTGGACATCGCCGCTCCTGCCCGCGTAATCCAGCACCGAGCCGCCGGGGCCGCGCCGGTTGAGGTCCGCGCCGCCCTTCAGGAGCAACTGCGTCATCGCGACGTCGCCGTTCCAGGCCGCAGCCATGAGCGGCGTGACTCCATTCGAGTCCGGCCGGTCCACCCACCAGCCCAGTTCGAGCAGCTCCGTGGCGGCCGCGGCATCGCGGTACATTACGGCGGTCATGACGTCGTTGAACCTGGGCGATCTTACCGGCCGCGGCGCCGGAGCCACAGCGACCACAGCGGGCAACGCAGGCCTGGTCTGGGCGGCGCGGGGCGGGGGCGGAGGTGCGGGCGGTTCCGAGACCATTGCTGCTGACGCCTCCGCGGCCGGTGCGGGCGTCGGCTTCGGTTTCACGGCGGGCGCGGCGGCCGGCTTGGGTTCAGCCTTCGCTTTTACGGCGGGCGCCGCGGCCAGCTTCGGCGCGGTTTCCTTCACTACCGGCGCAGACGCGGGCTTGACCGGCTCTGGCTTGGCTACCACTGCCGCAGCTTTGGCGGGAGCCGGCGCAGCCGGTTTCTGCGCCGGTGCCGGCGCTGAAGCAGGGGCCGGCGGCGTGACCACCGCGGCTTTCGCGGGCTCGCGCTTCGCCTGCGCCATCTTCTTCTCGAATTCCGCGATTTCCTGCGACGTCATGAGCTTCGGTTCGCCCGGCGCCGCCTTTTCCGGAGCAGGCTGCGCGGCAGGCGCTGGAGCGGACTTTTGCGCTTGCGCGACCGGCGGTTGAGCGGATGCCGGCTTCGCCGCAGGCGCGCCTTTCTGCGCTCCCTTCTGCGCCTTCTCCATCTGTTGCGCCACTTCCTGCGTCATCTGCGGCAGATAGACCTCGGTGAAGTAGTAATAACCGCCCCAACTCGAGATCAGCAGCGCGCCGACGGTGGCAATAACGGCCTTCAGGAAATGCGACGGTCCCGAGCGCACGACCAGGCACTTCGTGATCATGTCGTGCAGCGCCTGCTTTCTTGCGGTGAAGGCAGCGAGCAGAAAGCCGAGGCCGAACGGAAGCGACGAGATGATTTTTGCGAGGTTCCTCAACAGCGAGCGCACGAAGCTGAGCTGCGCGCCGTTCGCATCGGTGACCTGGATGCCGAGCAGCTGTTTGCCGATGGTCGCCTGCCGCTCCGAGCTTTCCATCAGCGGCCAGTAGAGGAATGCGACGAGCAGGAAGGCGAAGTTGGCGATCACCACCGCCCCGGCGCCGACGAACCCCGCTGCGATCAGCAGTGCGAGCCCGAAGATCGTTACGATCGCGTTGTCCACGATCAGCGCTGCAACCCGGCTCCAGAAACCGGCGTACTCCAGCTCCCAGCCGCCCGCCACATCATTGGCGGGCATTTCCAGCACCGTGTCGTTCGTCTCGGACATGGTTACTTTCCCCCCGGTGATCGCAATGACGCGTTTATCATACTATGCCCCGGAGATTTGGAGCCCCCACGTGATGTGACGCGAGCGCATTGACTCCATCTGACCCGCGTCCATAGAATTCCCTGACACCCCGCAGCGGCTCCGCTCCGGCGCCGCGCCATTCATTACGGGAGGAACATGGCCAAGACCCCCCTCGGCAGGCTGCCGCGCGAGGCGATCCGCATGCTGGATCTGCCGCGGCCGCCGCAGGACATACTCGAAGGCTACCGCCGGCTCGTCGATCTCACCGGCACGGTGCAGATCTGCGGCGTGCCGGTGCGGCCGGGCGACCTCGTGTGCGCGGACGACGCCGGCGTTGCCTTCGTGCCGCGCGAGCGGGCAGCCCCGGTGCTGGAAACCGCGCGCAAGATCGATGCAGGAGACACCAAGCGGAAAGCCGATATCGACAAGGGCACGGCTATTTCGGAGCTCCTGACCAGGAAGTACAAGTGACCCTTGACCGGCCAATTTCCGATTCATGCGGACAAACGGAAGCCAAATAGACAGGATTAACAGGATTAGACCGAAACAAAATCAAAACAAGTGTTCCCGTTTGAGTCTTGTTCGTCGTCCCGGATCTTGGTGTTGATCTAATCTTGTAAATCCTGTTAATCCTGTCTAATTGTTCTGTTAGCAAAGTGAAACCGACAAACCTGCTGTTCATCCTGTCCGACGAGCACAACAAGCGCGTTGCGGGCTGTTACGGGCACCCGATGGTGAGGACGCCCAACCTCGACGCGCTCGCCGCGCGCGGCTCGCGCTTCACCAGCGCCTACACCAACTGCCCGATCTGCGTGCCGGCGCGCGCGAGCCTCGCCACCGGCCGCTACGTGCACCAGGTGCGCTGCTGGGACAACGCGATCGCTTACAGCGGGCAGGCGCCGTCGTGGGGCCACCGGCTGATGGCGCAAGGCCATCATGTGGCCGCCATCGGCAAGCTGCACTACCACGGCTCGAACCCAGGGCTCAACGGCTTTGATGAGGAAATCCTGCCGCTGCACATCGTGGATGGCGTCGGCGATCTGCTGGGCCTGATACGCGACGAGCTGCCGCGCCGGCCCGGCTCGCTCAAGCTGGGCCCCGAGGCCGGGCCCGGCGAATCCGAGTACACGCGCTACGACCGCAGCATCGCCGACGAAGCGGCGAAGTGGCTCAGGCACTCCGCGCCAGAACATCGAAACAAGCCGTGGGCGCTTTACGTCGGGTTCGTTTGCCCGCACTTTCCCTTGATTGCGCCGCCGCAGTTCTACAGCTTCTACCCGGAGGACAAGGTGCCGTGGCCCGACCTGTACGACCATGACCAGCGCCCGCGGCATCCCTTTATCGACGCGCTGCGCACGTGTTACTGCTTCGACGAGCCGTTCGACGCGCCGATGGTGCGGCGGGCGATTGCAGCTTATTTCGGCCTGGTCTCGTTTCTCGACGACAACATCGGCAAGATCCTGACAGCCCTGGCAGAGACGGGGCTCGCTGAAACGACGCGCGTCATCTACTCGACCGACCACGGCGACAATCTGGGCACGCGCGGCCTGTGGGGAAAATCGACGATGTACGAGGAATCCGCGGGCATCCCGATGATCATGGCCGGGCCGGACGTGCCCGCGGGCAAGGTGTGCGATACGCCGGTCACGTTGGCGGACGGCTTCCCGACCTTCATCCACGCGCTCGGCGCCAGGCCCGATCCGCGCGACCGCGAGCTGCCCGGCGCGTCGTTGCTCGACATCGCACAGGGCCGTGCTCCGGAGCGCACCATCCTCTCCGAGTATCACGCCGCCGGCGCGATCACCGCTTCCTACATGATCCGCCACGGAAGATTCAAGTACATCCACTACATCGGGATGCCGCCGATGCTGTTCGACCTCGAAGCGGATTCGCATGAGCGAAAGGACCTCGGGTGCGAATCCGCTTACAAGGGAATCGTTTCAGAATGCGAGCAGCGCTTGCGACCGATCGTTGATCCCGAAGCGGTCGACCGGCTGGCGCGCGCGGACCAGCGGCTGCACATCGAGAAGAACGGCGGCAAGGAAACGATACTCAAGAAAGGCACGTTTCGCTACTCGCCGCCGCCGGGAGCGAAAGCAACGTACTACTGAGAGAAGCGTGATTCGTGATTCGTGATTTGTGATTCGTGATTTGTGATTCGTGAATCGATCCCGCTAAAGCCCCGCAAGCAGGGGTAGGGAACGGCAGTAGTCGAATCACGATCCACGATTCACGCACTTTTCCGCCTGCGTTCTCGGATCAGGACCTGCCGCCATTTTGCGATATCATCGGCGGCGATGCGCCCCCTCCACAGCGCCGGTCGTGGATTCGCCCGACCAGCGGACTGACTATTAGCCCCATGTTCCCTTCTCTCCCGCCGGTCACGCGCGCCCTGCTGATCGCGAACGTCGCGGTTTTTCTCGTGCAGGGGCTTGCCGACGACTCGCTCGTCATCTGGTTCGCGCTGTGGCCGTTCGGAGCACCCGCCTACACCGGGCCGGAGATGCCTCCCGGCTTCCTGCCATGGCAGCTCGTGACCTACAGCTTTCTGCACGGCAATGGGCTGCATCTCCTCGTCAACATGCTCGGGCTGTTCATGTTCGGGTCGGAAGTCGAGCGGGTGCTGGGATTCCGGCGCTATTTCACCTACTACTTCGTCTCGGTGCTTGCGGCGGCTCTCGCCCAGCTGGTGATGTCGGCACTGGCCGCGGGTCCGCCCTATCCCACCATAGGCGCCTCGGGCGGCGTGTTCGGCCTGCTGCTCGCCTACGGGATGTTCTTTCCGCGCCGCATGGTCATGCTGATCTTCCCGCCGATTCCGATGCCGGCACGGGTGTTCGTGTTCGTCTATGCGGCGATCGAGCTCTACCTCGGCGTCACCGGCACGCAGGCCGGCGTCGCGCACTTCGCCCATCTCGGCGGCATGCTCGGCGGCTTTTTAATGCTGCGGCGCTGGCGCCGCCGTAGATCTGATCAGGCGTGAGTCGTGATTCGTGAGTCGTGATTTGACTCGTTGACTACACCCGCTCTCCCCGCTCGCGGGGAGAAGGTTGGGGTGATGGGAACCGACCCACGATTCACGAATCACGAATCACGGGTTCATTGGCCCAAGTGGCGAGAATCATGTCCTTCACCCACAGCTCATCCTGCCCGAGCGTGCTGTGGATGAGCGGACTTCCCTCCCCGGCGTCGGCGCGCATGCGGTGGAGCCTCGCGGAACGCACGTTGGCCGTGGAAACCGGGTAGCCGCAGCGCGCGTAGCGCTCGCGCTCGACTGCGATTTCTTCGCGCCCCTCCGTGGCAAACCAGACCCAATCCGCGACGAAATTGCGTGCGAGCTGATCGAGTTCGCGGAACACCGCGTCCTCGATCAACATTGACGGTTCAATCCTCTCGAATTCATATTCGCCAGCCTGAACGTCGCGGTGCCAGTGGACGGTCCACTCAGCCGACCCTTCCGTTGCATAGAGGTCGGCCACTCCGGAATCAGGCCGGCGCATCACGCGCACCAGGGCATCCCGCGTCGCGGTCAGGGCGTAGCCCCGCCACTCGTCCCGGGTCGCGCGAAACAGCGTCAACGCGAGCGCGAGCCTGCCGTCCGGCGCGACTTCCACGTGGACCGGATGCTCGTCGCCGGCGCGCGTCGCCACGCGCTCGCTCGCCTGCCCGGTGACGCGGCCGTTGAAGAGCGTGGCATGACCTTTTTCGCCGGCCGCCACGTTGACCCATTCGGCGTCGAACGCGAGGCCGGGAAACTCCTGCGAAGCCTGCGCGAACACCGGAAACGGTATGCCGCCCTCGATCTTGAGGTCGTAGCACAGCGCCTCCCGCCCGTGGTGCTCGGTGACCTCGTCCTTGAGGAACTGGCTGGACAGCAGCCGCCGCAGGCGCGCCTCGCATGCGCCCAGCGCGTCCTTCTCGCCGGTAATGGTGACGGTGGCGTGGATCAGCAAGGACATTGGAAGATCCTGAAGCCGGTATTCTAAGCCCCCGGTAGAATGCGAAGACCGAACGACAGGAAAGGCCGCGGCATGACGAAGTCCACCGACAACCTGGAGACCCTGCGGGTGCGGCTTGCGCAATTCGCGGCCGAGCGCGACTGGGAGCAGTTTCACAACCCCAAGAACCTCGCGATGGCGCTGGCGGGCGAGGCGGGCGAGCTGCTCGAGCACTTCCAGTGGCTCACGTTCGAGCAGGCGGAGCACCTGCCGCAGGAAGCGCGCGCCGAGGTGGCGCTGGAGGCCGCGGACGTGCTGCTGTTCCTGGTGCGGCTGTGCGACAAGCTCGACATCGACCTGGCGGCGGCGTGCGAGAAGAAGCTCGCGCTCAACGCGAAGAAGTATCCCGTGGACAAGGCGCGGGGCAAGGCGACCAAGTACAACAAGCTCTGAGATGCAGTGATTCGGTGATTGAGTGATTAAGAGCACGTAACACAATGAGCGGCCCTGTTTTACTCCCCTCCTTTTCAAGGGTGAGCCGGGGTTTCGAGGACCCTGTGTCCGAGCCGGCGAACGCCCAAATCGATGCAGCGAGTTGGGACGGGCGGGGTGGATGTGAAGCAGACGGGGTGGTTACGTGGGCACTCCTCGCTCCCACCACCCCGCCCGCTTGCGCGGGCACCCCTCCTCGGGCAGGAGGGGAATTCATTTTGTTACCACTTGCTCTCAAGTTCCAAGTGCAACGTTAGAGGATTTTAGTTGAGCAGCCCACG
>Ga0326597_10004721_pt1 | contig 19068 bp, 25 predicted proteins | sample RVTome_12_FD_203789 | JGI IMG/M metagenome (GOLD analysis project Ga0326597, IMG submission 203789) | Soil microbial communities from uranium-contaminated site in the Upper Colorado River Basin, Wyoming, United States - RVT100D185 | ecosystem: Environmental > Terrestrial > Soil > Contaminated >... | reverse complement strand
CATTGCGGTCGCCGTACCGCCCGTGACCAGCTCAGGCAGGCTGGTAACGGTGGCCAGCAGCAGGAGCCCTATCCAACCGCTGGCCAGATTGAGGCGGGTCGCCATGGTGTCGGCCATGCGCGTGAGCCGCGAGCCCGCGAGAATGACCACGAGTGCGGACAGGGCCATCTCGGTGAACAGGGCCCACGTCGGAAGTAACCCGGGGAAAAGTAATTTGCTCAGCAAGCTCGTCCATTCCTTCGTGCGCCGCGGTTGCCATTTCGATGATGAGGCCGGATTATATCGAAGACGAGGGCCGCGCACCATTTGACCGTATTGACCGGAAAAGCTGCGAAGCTATTCGGCCGCGAAGAAGCGCGCGTCGGTGCCGTCGGGTCCGACACGGAGCGTCACCATGCGCAGGCAGCGGGGACACTTGCCGCGATACGCGGTGCCCTCGCGGTTGCGATAAACGCGGGAATACACGCGGCAGCACTCGAAGCGCACGCCCACCCAGGGGCGGCCGCCCGGACGGGCGTAGAGTGGGTCGCCCCGGCCGGGGTCGTCGAGACCATCGATTTCGAGGTAGTAGGGCGGCGCATCGTCCATATTCGCCATTATCGGCTTGGGGACTCTGCGATTTCAAGCCGAGAGCGGACGAATTGTTCAACCGATGCACACAGACGTCCGCAGCGCGTGACGGTTTCGTTGGCGTCGCCCATGATCCGTGTTCGCACGGCCTCGTCGGTCATCTCGTGGGCGTTGGCCATCACGCTGTAGGCGGCCGCCCGGGCGGTTGCGTCGGCCAGCACCGCCGCCACACCGAGATCGCTCAAGAGGTATTTGCTTGCCGCGTCTTTGAATTCGTCAAGCGTCGACAACACGTTCGAGGCTACGGCGGCCGTTTCCATCGGGACACTTATCGCTTTCAAGAGTGCGTCCGCGCGGCGGGACCGCCCGGCAGGAGGCCGGTTTGCAGACTTCGACGCTGCGCTCAGGGCGGCATACGCCTCCGCGTCGCTGGTAATCAATGCGCGCATTATCAACTCCGCCCGGCGCAGCCGGACCAGGACGGCGCCAACGCGCTCGTTCGCTTCGGGGGCGGGTTCCTTGCTCACCGAATATTCCGCCACCATCCGTGCCATGGCGCAGGCCAGCGCGCCGGCGAGCGCGGCGACGCTACCACCGCCCGGTGTGGGCGTGCGGGCAGCGGTTTGATCGAGGAATCCGTTGACGCTCAGTTCAGTGAGATCGGCCATGACGATAACACTCCACGTATGATTGAATCAGGCGATGCAAACGGACGGCATTGGGACCGGCACATTCGTTCTCGCCGGCCGGATTGGCCCCCGCTCTCTGTAAGTCCTCGAAGCGGTCAAGGTCATACCACTGGGGCAAGAGCGCGAGATCGAGGCCGGCATCCGCGGCGCGTCGGCGCGTCTGCGCGGTGACTTGCGGCCCGCCCCAGTCGATTCCGTCGAACAGTTTGGCGAGCGGCCGGTTCATTCCGAGCAGATAGTAACCCCCGTCGCCGCACGGTCCCAGCACGGCGTCGTGATGGTCGAGCATGCTGACGGCCCGTCGGATGTAGCTTAGTGGAAGGGTCGGGCTGTCGGCACCGAAGACAAGAACCCGCCCGGCCCCTTCGCTGAAAGCCCAATCGACGGCGCGCACGAGGCGTCTTCCGAGATCGCCTTCGCCCTGGGGCCGGCATTCCGCCGCTGCGTCGCCGATGATCTCACGCATGTCATCGACGCGTTCATCGGGGGTTACGACGACGTTTACGGCCGCGAAGCCAACTTGATTGACGATTTCGCAGACCGCAAGGAGTGACGCACGATGTAGTTCCGCAGCCTGTGCAAGCGTCAGGGGAGGAACCATGCGGGTCTTGACGGCGCCCACTTCGGGGAATTTCGCGAAAATGAGGGCACTTGGACCCGACATTCGAAGATGGCTCTCAAACCGCGGGCCGATCGAACCAATTGGGGCCGCCGGCGTTCCGCGGCACTAGCGCACGGAGGTGCGTGGTGCGCTCCGCGCCTCCACGCCGAGCTGTGCCAGAATGAATGCATATACGTCCACGGTCTCTTCAATGCGCTCACCAAGCGACGTATCGCCGCCGTGTCCCGTGCCGTCGCTGGTGCGAAGGAGTATCGGGGCCTTGGAGGACGTGGCCGCCTGAAGGCGAGCGGTCATCTTGCGAGACTGCATGGGGTCGACGCGCGGGTCATTGGCCCCGGTGAGAAGGAGGGCGGCCGGATAGGCCGAGCCGTCTCTTATATTGTGATAAGGCGAGTAGGCGAAGAGGGCCCTGAATTGCTCCTGGTCTTTGACGGTACCGAACTCGGGGACGTTGAACGACCCGTTCGGCGACAACTCGACGCGCAGCATGTCGTAAATGCCCACGTATGAGACAACGGCCTTGATGAGCTCGGGATGCTGCGAAATCATGGCACCCATGAGCAAGCCGCCGTTGCTGCCGCCCATTACGGCCAGCTTTGACGGCGACGTGTACTTGCGGTCGATGAGGTGTTGGAGCACCGCGGCGAAATCGTCAAAGACGTTTTGTTTGTTCAGGAGTCTTCCCGCCCGGTGCCAATCTTCGCCGAACTCACCGCCGCCTCGGAGATTGGCGACGGCGTACAGTACGCCGTGATCCAGCAGGACGCGTCTAACCGCGCTGAAAGTGGGCGATATACTCACGCCGAACCCGCCGTAACCCGTAACCACGCAGGGGTTGGAACCATCGCGGCGAGCGCCCTTGGGCATTATGATGCTCACGGGCACCTTCGTGCCGTCTTTGGAGACGGCGAGCTCGCGCTCGACCCTGCAATCGTCGAAGCTGAATTCCGACTCCGACACCAGCTTGGTCTTTTCCGTCATTGCGGCGACGGCATCGAAGAAGTAAAGCGCGGGTGGAGTGATGAATGACGTGGCGCCGAAGATAATGTCGTCACGGCCGAGGTGCGTGATGCCGTACACGGACGAGACCGGAGGCTGTTGGGGCGAATCGGCCGGCCGGCCGTCGTGGCTGAACGCGCGAATCTCCGAAGGGCCGCCGATTTGATACGTTACGTATAGTCTGGAATCCGTCACCGCGAGCGAAGACGGCCCCATGAAGCTCGTCTCGATCGTATGCTGCGACTCGGGAACTACAACGGCGGCGTTGTCTGCGTCGAGGCTTTCGGATTCCAGCCGCAAAATCCTGCCGCGGGGAGCATCACGCAACGATACGAGATACAAACGGCCGTCGGGGCCGAATTCGGCCTGCACGATCCGGTCACCGAACCGGGAGAGTTGATGCCACTTACCCTGCGGGGTGCGCAGGTAATGGGCGAACTCGCCGCTGTCGCCGTTCTGCGCGGTGGCGAGCAGGCGTCCCGTTTTCGTGTGCACGTCGAGTTGAATCTCGGCGATGCGCGGCAGTTCCTTCCCGAGCTCGTAGCGGTCCTTGTCCGCCGGGATTCCCAAGGTGTGATGGTAGACCTGCTGATAGAAGCTCATATCCTCGGGAGCGCGTTCGCCGTCGCGCGGATAGCGCGTGTAGTAAAAGCCCGTAGCGTTGGCTTCCCAGGCCAGGTCTCCGCCGGCCGTACCGCCGTTTACGCGCGGAATCATCTCGTGAATTACTTTTCGTGTCCGCGTGTCGTAGATGTACAAATCGCCGGATTCGCTTCCGCGCTTGGAGAGTGAGACGGCGACGAGATTCCCGTCCGGAGAGGGCACGTACCAGTCGATGGCCGTAGTGCCCAACGCGTCGATGACGTTGGGATCGACGAGTACACGGGCGGCGTCAGACTCGTTGGGCGAGGGCATGACGACGAGGAACGGCTGGGCCAGGGGCGGCTGGCGCTTGATCGCAAACAGCTTCCCGGGCCGGTATATGAGGCCGGTGTGGCTCCTGGTCCGTTCCGTCAAGATTTCCGTCACGCGGGTCCTGATCTTGTCCGAACCCGGAAGTGCGTCGAGGACACCGCGTGCATGTGCGGTTTGAGCGTCGACCCATTTGCGTACCTCCGGATCGTCACCGTTCTCCAGCCAACGGTAGGCGTCGGTCACTTTTGTGCCGTGGTACTCCTGGGGTTCGGGGATCGCCCTGGTCAAAGGAGGATCCGCAAGCCCCGAATTCGATAGGACACCTAGGAAACAGCCAATGATTGTCGAACGCCGCATAGTCGTTTCTCCGGTTACGTTCCAGTGGCGGTGGCGTCGTCGGGCGCCGGCTTCACGGATGCGCCCGAGGGTATTGCGGCTGAGAGGATTCGAACCTCCACGGCCTTTCGGCCACTAGATCCTAAGTCTAGCGCGTATGCCAATTCCGCCACAGCCGCGAATCGCCCCCACGTCGCACAGACCCGTGTATTATTACTGCGGGCGTGTTGCAGGCAAAGTCATTCACCAGTCACTCCGGATTCTCGCTGAGAGCCGCGTGGCGGCACCGTACGCGCGCGCGGACGAGTTTGCCGCAGGCGGCCACGCTCTATGAACCAAACGCCTCGGGCTACGCGCGCGCGTTGCCCAGACCGCGAACCGCCTCCATATACGCGTCGTAGGCCTTGCGCACCTCGTACAGCGTGTCCCCGGCAAACTTCTCTAGAAAAGCACGTGCGATTTCGAACGCGACCACATTCTCAGCGACGACGCTCGCGGCCGATACGGCGGAGATGTCGCTTCGTTCATAATCAGACCGCTGGGCCTTCTTTGATACGATGTCCACGCTGTCCAGACCCTTGCGGAGCGTGCTGATCGGCTTCATGGCACCGCGCACAATGATCGGAGCGCCGTTGGTTATTCCGCCCTCCAACCCTCCGGCGTTGTTCGAGCGGCGCGTAAAGCCTGCACAAACCGTGTCGCGAAGCTCGGGGTCGTAATCGATCTCGTCGTGCACTTCGCTGCCTCTGCGGGCCGCAGCGGCGAACCCCAGGCCGATCTCGACGCCTTTGAAAGCCTGTATCGAGCCTACGGCGCGCATAAGGCGTCCGTCGAGCTTGTCCTGCCAGCGCATGCAACTGCCCAGACCCGGAGGATGGCCGCACACCCGCACCTCCACGACGCCGCCGACCGTGTCCTTGTCATTCTTGGCGTTGCGAATGGCCTCGATCAAGCGCTCCGCGGCGTCCGCATCCGGGCAATACGCTTCGTTGGCGTCCCGGCCGGCGCGCAGCTCGTCCGCCGTGGCCTGCAAGTCAACGGAGGCCACGATGTCGTGGATCTGCACTACGAATCCCACGACTTCAACTGCGAACTCGCACAGCAATGATCGTGCAACCGCTCCCGCGGCGACGCGTGCGGCCGTCTCGCGCGCAGAAGCCCGCTCCAGCACGTCGCGGCAGTCGGTCGTCAGCCACTTCAAGCTGCCCGCGAGGTCGGCGTGTCCGGGGCGAGGGCGGTTTACCTCGGGCGCCTCGTCGAGTCGAACGTCGCGGTTCTCGATCTGGATGGCGATCGGCGACCCGAGCGAGAGTCCGCGGCGCACACCCGCCAGCAGGGTGGCGTGATCCCGTTCAATCTTCATGCGCCCACTGCGTCCGAAGCCGCCTTGCCTGCGCCGCAGCTCCGTGTCCACGAATGCCGTGTCAATGGGAATGCGCGCGGGCATCCCTTCTATGATCGCTATCAGCGCCCGGCCGTGCGACTCCCCTGCTGTACGGTATTTCAAGACTGCCATTACGCTTACTATCCTTTGGGTAGCAGCGTGATGCAACACGCGCGGAGGGTCCATTGCCCGGTGGGCCGAAGCACGCTTGTCCTCGTCAGCATCCACGAGGCCGACAGTGGTTGATCGTGGGCCGCTTGCCGATACACTCTATCCTATGCCGGTGGAACCGCATGAATTCTCCGTCAAGACGCAAGGCAACAATCAGGTCGTCAACATAACTGAGCAGGTCGTCCAGTGCGTGCAATCGGGGCGTGTGGTGAATGGAACGGCAACGGTGTTCGTCATCGGCTCAACCGCCGGCATAACCACGACGGAATATGAACCGGGTTTGGTCAATCATGATTTGAAGACCCTGTTCGATCGGCTTGCTCCGGAGAACGGCCGCTATCTCCACGAGGAAACCTGGCACGACGACAATGGGCATTCACACGTGCGCGCCGCGCTGCTCGGCCCCAGCCTGGTCGTACCGCTACTGGGACGTGAGCTGCAATTGGGTACGTGGCAACAGATAGTGCTGCTCGATTTTGACACGCGTGGACGGACGCGCAAGGTGCTTGTCCAAGTAATGGGGGAATAGTGCAGGTCGCGAGTTTGTGAGTAGACGCGGCGGGAGACATCGTGCCGGGCCGCGCGTACAAGAAACCGCGGGTCGGGTGGAAAGCGTAGGCGTGCTCACTGCGTCTGCCGAGAGAGCGCCTCTTGATATGCGGCGGCCACTTCTTCCGCACGGCCCGACGAATATGTGCCGGCGTGCCAGCGGTAGCCAAGGTTGTCGCGTGGGCTTCTGGGGATTATGTGGAAGTGTACGTGTGGGACTAGTTGCCCCGCCGTTCGCCCCTCATTCAAGAGGACATTGAAACCTTCGGCATGGGTGACCTCAAGAAGAGCGCGTGCCATCCTGGGCAGCACGGCGCCCAGTTGTGCCGACTCGGACGGAGGCAAATCACTCAGTTTGCTGTAGTGCTTCCGTGGAATCACGAGCAGGTGTCCCTCGGAGAGCGGCCCGATATCGAGCAACGTCAGGATGGACTCGTTCTCGAATACGACTGACGCGGGAATCTCAACCGCGACTATCTTGCAGAAGACACATCCAGGCTCGCGTGACATGGCACACTCCATTCCGAACGCCCAAGCGCCGGTCCGGCGCACAGTGAAACGATTGCCATTCCGGGTTGCGACGATACGAACTTGCTACTCTGCGCCGCCGGGAGTTGAATCTCCAATCAAGGCGTCGCCCCGACTTTCCGTGGAACGGTCCGCGGCCCACGCCCGCAAGGGCGATAACGCGGCCCCAGCCTCTTCAAAACCAGCCGCGTAATCACCGACTCTGCGTTCGAGCCGAACGCATCCTCCGGAAGAGAGGTTCGGCTACGGTTACTTGTCCGCATCGCCGGCGCCGGATTCTTCGAAAGCGGACGCGTCGGGCGCAGACTCTTCGGAAACAAACTCTTCGGCGGCGGAGTCTGTTTCGTTCTTTTCCTGCTGGGCGCGGGATACTTCGCCCCGGCTTCGGCTCTTGGAGGCCTTGACGGCCATGGAATATCTGGCATCAGCCCGGCGGCGTCGCGCACTCTTTTGCGGCTTGGTCAGCGAAGTGGGAGCCTCCTCGTCGCCCACCAACTGCACGAGCGCCAGCGGAGACTTGTCGCCGAGCCGCCGCTTCGCGAGCTTTATGACGCGCGTATATCCCCCGGGGCGATCTTCAAAGCGGGGCGCGACGGATTCGATAAGCCTGTGAATTACTGATTCCGCGGTAAAGGCGAGGCGCCCTTTGGGTTCACCGGTTCGATAGCGCCGGCCGCTGGCCATACGCAAAGTCTTGGCGCGAGCGGCATCGGGCATGTCGGCGTAGGACGAGCGCCGGTCGGGCGGGATAATCGCACGGTCACCAAGAAGCTTGTGAATCGCCCTGCGGGCGCGCAGGGCCGCCGCCGGTTCGCCCCGTGCCGTGGACCTGCGCACCTTGATCGACAGCGTAACCAGCCGCTCGAAGAACGGCCGAATGTCCTTCGCCTTGGGCAGCGTCGTGGTGATACTGCCGTGCTCGACGAGGCTCTGGGCCATGTTTCGCCGAAGGGCCACGCGGTGCTCGGAGGTCCTGTTCAGCTTTCTGTGGTGGATTCTGTGCCTCATGACTCAACCCCATCAAAATGCCTCCGACTATTCGGAGCGCTGACGTTCTCCAAACGCGGAAACATGGGTGGCCTGCGGATCTGCGAAAGGGGAGCGCGTCTCGGTCCGCTCTTCGGGCTCAGGCCCCTGGCCGTCCGTTGTGGGTGCTTGCGCGGACGAGTACTCATCGAACGGGGATACGCCGTGGGGAGACTCGGTTTCCAAGGCCCTCGCGCCTTCGCTTGGGAAGTCATTGTCGTCGTTGAAGTTCATTCCCAGCTTCAGGTTGACATCGGCGAGTTTTCGATGGACTTCCTGCAAAGACGTCTTTCCGAAGCTACGGAATCTCAGAAGGTCTCCCTCGGTGAGCGAGACGAGTTGACGCAAAGTGGAGATCTTCGCGGCGTCCAGACAGTTGTTCGCGCGGACGGAGAGATTCAGGATCGAAACCGGCTTGTCCAGAAGCTCTTCGGTCTCGGAGTCGACCTCGATCTGGGGGTAAGTGCGCGTGTGCTGGGCACGGGCGACCGCGTCGGATCCTAACTCGTGATAAAGCACGAACGGGTTGAGGTGCTTTCGCAGTATGAGCGCGGCCTCCACGAGGGCATCCTCCGGATAGACCGAGCCATCCGTCCATATCTCCAGGATGAGGCGGTCATAATTGGTGCGCTGCCCCACGCGCATGGCTTCCGTGGTGTAGCGGACTCGGAGAACGGGTGAGAAAATCGAATCGATGGGGAGTACTCCGAGCTCCTGGTCGGGCCTGCGGTTGTCCGTGGCGGTCGCATATCCCCTGCCGCGCGCCGCCTTGAATTCCACATTCAAAGGCACGTCGGCGGTGAGCGTGGCGATGTGGTGATCCGGATTGACTATTTCCACGGACGCATCGGTCTCGATCTGGGCGGCGGTCACGGGGCCGGCGGTGTCGCGCTTCAGGTAAAGCGTTTTCTGCTCGTCGCCGTCGTAGCGCAGGACGATACCCTTTACGTTCAACAGAACGTCGGTAACGTCCTCCATCACGCCTTCGATGTAGGTGAACTCGTGCGAGACACCTTCGATCTTGACGGCGGTTACCGCGGCGCCCTCGAGACTAGACAACAGCACTCTGCGCAGGGAGTTTCCTATGGTGGTGCCGAACCCCTGCTCGAACGGTTCGATCGTAAACCGGCCGTAGGAGGCGTTGCTCGCCTCGTCGTCGCGCTTTACGCGCCCTGGTAACTCCAGTCCTCGCCACAACATGCGCATCGGGATGGCCTCCAAGCGGGTTTGTTCCGGCTCACGCCGGCCGAATCTCCGCACCAACGCTCCGGAACACTTCGGACAAAAATCAGCGACTACACATCTCGATGATCAACTGCTCTTCAACCGGAATCTGCACGTGCTCACGAGCCGGAAGAGCGACCACCTTGCCCTCCAGGCTGGGCCCGTCGACTTGCAGCCATTCCTGCACGGACGGACCGTCGTCTCCGAAAGCCTGGCGGACGAAATTCCGGCTGCGCTCCGACGGCTTGGCGCTGATTCTGTCGCCCACGTTTACTGAATAGCTGGAACGGTTCAGCCTTCGGCCGTTGACGTATACGTGCCCATGCACGATCGCCAACCTCGCCGCCTTGCGAGACGGGGCGAACCCCAGTTTCCAGACGACGTTGTCGAGTCTCCGCTCCAGAATAACCAACAGTGCCTCCCCCGTGTTTCCCTTGGTCCGCTCCGCCTTTCGGAAATAGTTCATAAACTGCCGCTCGAAGACTCCGTAATAGCGCTTGACCTTCTGCTTCTCGCGAAGGCGGACACCGAAGTCCCCGGACGACCGCTTTCGGCGCCACGAGTGCATCCCCGGAGGCTTGTTACGCCACTGCCGCTCCATGGCGCACTTCGCGGTTTCGCACCTTGCGCCCTTGAGCATCAACTTGATTGACTCCCGGCGGCAGAGTCGGCACACCGGCCCTAAATGACGTGCCATAGTTTAAGTCCGATCATACTTTATTCATCTCGTTACCAATGACGGCCGAGTGCATCCAGCCGCTTTTTCCCGCGGACGGGGCACGGATACGACGTCCTCTCAGACTCTCCTGCGTTTCTTCGGGCGGCATCCGTTGTGGGGCAAGGGGGTCACGTCCTCTATGGAGTAGATGCGCAACCCGCCGGACTGCAACGCCGTTATCGCGGAATCTCGGCCCGTCCCCGGACCCTTGACGCGCACTTCAACTTCCTGCATTCCGAATTTCCGGGCCGCGTGCGCGGCCTGCTCGACCGCCCGTTGGGCTGCAAAGGGCGTGCTCTTGCGCGTGCCCTTGAAACCTACCGTTCCCGCGGATGCACTGCACAGCACATCGCCGTTCACGTCGGTGATGGTCACAATGGTGTTGTTGAAAGTCGCCTTAATGTGGGCAACGCCTCGCGCCACGCTGCGCCGCACCTTCCGTTTTCCCGCCCTTTTCGCCACGATTACGCTCCTCTACCGCAGGTCTTTGACGCTCTTCTTGCCGGCCACTGTCTTGCGCGGGCCCTTGCGCGTGCGGGCATTGGTCCGCGTGCGCTGCCCGCGGACGGGCAGATGGGCCCGATGGCGCATTCCACGATAACAGCGAATGTCCTTCAAACGGGCGATGTTCGACTGTACCGAGCGCCGCAACGTCCCTTCTACGGTGTAGTTACGGTCGAGTACCGTGCCTATCCGCGTGACCTCCTCTTCGGAGAGGTCCTTGGCCCGCGTCCCGATCTCGATCTCGGCTTCCTTGAGCACCTCGACCGCGATCTTGGGTCCGACTCCGTATATGTACCGCAACGAGAATTCAATTCGCTTGTCGGCCGGTATGTCAACACCTGCTATACGTGGCACAGTAGCTCTTCCTATCCTTGGCGCTGCTTATGCCGCGGGTTCGAACACACCACGCGCACAATGCCCCTGCGTTTCACAATCCTGCACTTCTCACAAATTCGCCTTACGCTCGATCGCACTTTCACGCGAACCATCCCTTGCTGTTGTGCCTGCACAGCCGCGCAGGACTTAACGACCGTCCGTCAACACGTCGGCGCCGCCTGCAACCACGGCCACGCTGTGCTCGAAGTGCGCACAACGCTTACCGTCACGAGTTACAACGACCCAGCCGTCGTCATCGCCGTATCCGACCTCGGGACTTCCACTGTTCACCATGGGCTCGATCGCCAGGGTCATGTTTTCGACAAGCTCGAAGTCGCTTTGGCGCTGTTTGGCGTCCCAGTAATTGGGTATCTTGGGGTCTTCGTGCATCGATCGCCCGATTCCGTGCCCCACGAAGTCCTTGACCACGGAAAGCCCTTCGCTTTCCACGTAAGCCTGAATTTTTCTGGCGACCTCGCTCCACATCCGCCCCGGCCGAATCGATTCGATTGCCAGGTCGAGGGCCCCGCGCGTGACTTCGAGCAGGTGCCTGGTTTCCGTCGATATCTTGCCGACGGGTATGGTGGTCGCCGAGTCCCCGCAGTAGCCGGCCAGATTCACACCGCAGTCAACGCTTACGATGTCACCTTCCCGGAGCGCTCTGGGCCCCGGAACCCCATGCACCAACTCCTCATTAACGCTTGTGCACAGCGCCGCGGGGAACGGGAATCTCGCCGGCGGATTGTCGACGCCTTTGAACAGGGCCGTACCTCCCGTTTCCGCGATCATTCTCTCGGCGATCTCGTTCAATTCCGCCGTCGTAACGCCGGGCCGAACGGCCTCGCGCACGGCCCTGAGCACGTCGTAAACTACCCGGCCGGCGCTGCGCATCAAGCGAAGCTCCCGAGCGCTCTTCAGGATAATCCCTCGGCCGTTCGACAATCTGTGCGCCTCTTTCATCACCGCAACGACCCGGGGGCGGCGCGTAGGGCTCGGACGGCCGTTAAGATACGATCGGCCCCGCGGCAAGCCCCCGCCGGGCAATCGAGCTAGGTCCGTGCCCCCTTAATCGGCCCCTCGTCTCCAAGAAATCCTTTGTAGTTACGCATGATCAGGCCCGCTTCGATTCGCTGAACCACATCCAGCGTAACGCTCACCACGATGAGCAGGCCGGTTCCGCCCAGGAACGCCGACACCATGAAAGGTATCTGCATGGCATCGGCAACCAGCGTTGGAATTATCGCAATTATGGCGAGGAAACCCGCGCCGACGTAGGTTATACGCCCCATCACGCGTTCGAGGTAGTCGGCCGTCCTTTTGCCCGGCCTCAGCCCCGGAATAAAACTCCCGTAGTCCCGTAGGTTGTTGGCCATTTCCTTGGGCCGAAACTGCACCGTCGTCCAGAAATACGCGAAGAAGTAGACCGCGAGGATATAGGTAACCACGTACAGATACTGGCCGTTGGAGGAATGCTGCCGCAGGAAGTCCCAAAAAGCGTTGGGCCATACGTTGTACACGAAGCTGAATATGATGCCCGGGAAGATTAGCATCGAGCTCGCGAAGATGATCGGCATCACGCCGCCGTGGTTCACACGCAACGGCAGGTAATGCCGCTGCCCGCCGTAGACGCGCCGCCCGCGCGTCTGCTTGGCCTGCTGAATCGGAATGCGCCGTTGGCCCTGCGTTATGAGGATCGCACCGGCCACGACCCCTATGAACATGCCGATCAGCAGGATGATCTTGGTGGCATCGATGGAATCGGCCTGTGCGGCACCTTTGAGATCGACGTGGCTCGCAACGTAGATTACGGCATTGGGAAGCTGTGCCACTATTCCGGCGGTGATGATCAAAGATATGCCGTTGCCGATTCCGTATTCGTCGATCTGCTCACCAAGCCACATCAAGAACACGGTGCCGGTGGTCAAGACGGTCAGGGCCATCAAACCGTAGCTTGCGGACATCCCGAAAAAACTGCCCGTGTAGCGCGGGAAGATGAAGTTCTGGCTGGAAAGATACTTCATCCAGAAGATGGCGTTGACCAGACAAAGGAGAACGGTCGCATAGCGCGTGTATTCCTGAATCTTCTTGCGGCCGGTTTCGCCCTCCTGGGAGAGCTTTTCCAGCGCCGGAACCACGGTCGCAAGTAATTGAAAAATAATCGAGGCCGAAATGTAGGGCATTATGCCGAGGCCGAAGATCGTGCTCTGACTCAGGTTCCCGCCCGTGAAGAGCTGAAAATAGTCCATAAGGTCGCCGAGACCGCCTCCGCCTCCGCCGCCCATTCCGGCGCTCATCCTGACCTGGTCCACGCCGGGGACGGGCACGTAGAAGCCGATGCGATATATCGCCAGCATTCCGATCGTGAAGAGCAGCTTGTTGCGCAGCTCCGGAATCTTGAAGATGTTCAAAAAAGTCGAGAACATTAGAAGTCCTGCCCGGCGCGGAAGGCGCCCTACGACACCCGCGCCTCTCCCCCGGCCGCCTTGATCTTCTCCTCGGCCGACCGGCTGAACTTGCCGGCGTCAACAACAAGTTTCTTGCTTAGCACGCCGGTGCCCAGAACCTTGACCGGGAGCTTCAGATTTCGAATCAACCTCAGCGCCATTAACGATTGAGGCGTCACGTGTGCGCCGGCGTCGTAGCGCTCCTCCAAGGCGCCGACGTTGACGACGCTGTATCGCGTCGAAAACTGCACGTTGCTGAATCCGCGCTTGGGGATCCGCCGGAAGGTCGGCATCTGGCCCCCCTCGTTCTGGCCGCGCTGCCGCCAGCCCGCGCGTGAGCCGCATCCCTTGTGGCCGCGTCCGGACGTCCCACCGCTGCCCGAGCCCTTTCCCGTCCCCAGGCGTTTGCGGCGGCGGTGTCGCCCGGCAAGTTTTGTTATGTCGCCAATGTTCATGCGTTTGCGTTATCCGACAAGTCTTACACCCCTTAGGCGCTCCGCTTCCTCGCGGCTGACAAGCTGCGACAGCCCGTCCAAAGTGGCGCGCACCAGGTTCTTGGGGCTGTTTGAACCGTAGCTCTTGGTCAGCACGTCATGGACGCCCGCCAGTTCCAGCACGGCCCGGACACTGGCGCCGGCTATAACTCCCGTGCCGGGGCTTGCCGGAACCATAATAACTTTGCTGGCCCTGTAAGTGCCGGTAACCCGATGCGGTATGGTTCCGCCAACCAGCTTGACCGGCCCCAGGTTTCGCGCGGCGATCTTCTTGGCCTTCTCGACGGACGCAGGGACTTCCTTGGCCTTCCCATAGCCGGCCCCGACGTTGCCGTTGCGATCGCCGACAACCACCAGGGACCCGAAGCTGAAGCGCCTTCCACCCTTCACAACCGTTGCGCAGCGATATATCCGAACCACGATCTCGTCGATGGTCCGCCCTTCACTCTCCACGGGGGATTGTTCCGGTGTAATCATGCTCTTGCCTCGTTATGTTCCGCGAACGGGCCGCGCACAGCCTCGCCCTAGAATTCGAGCCCCGCTTCCCGGGCCGCATCCGCGAGGCCCTTGATCCTGCCGTGGAACTTGTACCCGCCACGGTCGAAACTCACCCTCTTTATGTTCTTGGCGGCCGCACGCTCGGCGAGCACGGCGCCGATCTTTTTCGCCGCCTCAATGTTGCCGGTGCTCTTGAGCTCCTCGCGAACACCCTTCCCGCGGGTACTCGCCTCGCATAGAGTCACGCCGGACTCGTCGTCGATGATCTGAGCGTAAAGGTGCTTGGCGCTCCGAAAAACCGCCAATCTCGGTCTTTCCGCGGTTCCGCTCACACGCTTGCGGATGCCCCGCCGGCGCCTGGTGCGCCGCGTCGTTCTTAGGTTTTTTGTTTTCACGTCTTCACCAATTCGGTCCGCCGCAGTTCGAGGCGGCCCATCGTCCGCGGAAGTTCAGCGCCGGCCCTGCCAAGGCCGCACGCGGACGCGGACGAAACGCTACTAAGTTCCGCCGGTCAGGGCCTTGCCCTGCTTACGCCTTACGTGCTCGCCCTGGTAGCGAATCCCTTTTCCTTTGTACGGCTCGGTCTTGCGAATGGCGCGGATCTCCGCAGCGAACTCGCAGACCACCTGCTTGTCACACCCGCTTATCACCAATAGCGCGGGCTCGGTGTCTCCACGGGCCGCTTCCTTCTCCACCACCACCTCGACACCTGCGGGCACGGGAAGCTCGAACTGCGACCCCAGCCCGCGCCGCCGCCCGGAAAAGCCGACGTTGAGATGCAAGGTCTTCCCCTGCAGCTTGCAGTTGTAGCCCGTCCCGTAAATCTCCAAACGCCTGCTGAATCCCTCCGACACGCCCGTCACCATGTTGGCCACGAGCGCGCGGGTCAGTCCGTGGTCGGCCCGGCTCTGCTTGCGGTCGTCCACGCGCGAAACGCTGATCGTGGCGGAGGTCGAGTCGTACTCCACGACGGCGGTATCCGGGGCAGTCCAGGACAGATTTCCCTTCGGCCCTGCCACCGACACTGCGCCGCGTTGCAACTTGACGGTAACTCCGCCGGGAACTCGAATCGGTTTCTTACCTACTCTGGACATTGCACCATCCGCAAAAGGCCCTTCAAGCGGACCTCGCCGTTGTCACCCCCCGGCCGCGTCAATAAACCGTACACAGCGGCTCGCCGCCGACGTTCATCTCCCGGCAGACTCGGTCGCTCATCACGCCCTTGCTCGTAGAGACTATGCTGATTCCCAGCCCGTCAAGCACACGGGGCAGGTCGGCGGCCTTGCCGTACACCCGGCGCCCCGGACGAGAATAGCGCTCGATCCGGTGGATCACGTCTTCACCGCGCGGACCGTACTTCAGATCCACGCGCAGGATGCCCTGCTTGCCATCGTCAATGACATCGAACCCGGCAACGTAGCCTTCGTCGCGCAGCACGCGCGCGATTCCCACTTTCAGTTTGGACGACGGCATCTTTACTTGTGCCCGCCGGACGCCCGCCGCGTTGCGGATGCGCGTCAACATGTCGGCAATCGGATCAGACCACACTTTCAACACCTTACCAGCACTGGCGATCGCACGGACCCGCGCCGCCTCTTACCAACTGGCCTTGCGGACTCCGGGTATCTTCCCTTCGAGGGCCAGTTGTCTAAAGCAGATCCGGCAAATGCGAAACTTGCGATAGACGGCCCTCGATCGGCCGCACAACGCACAGCGGCGCACGTATCGACACAAATACTTCGGTTCCTTCTTCGCCTTTATGACCCACGCTTTGGTTGCCATCAGTTCTTTTGCTCTTCGGTCCGTCGAAACGGCACGCCCAGTCCGGCGAGCAGGGCAAGGGCATCGGTGTCCTTGCGCGCCGTCGTTACGAACGTGATGTTCATGCCCTGGCTGTATGTCATCTTGGCGAGATCGATCTCCGGGAAAATCGACTGGTCCGGAACGCCCATCGAATAATTACCTCTTCCGTCAAAGCTCTTGGAGTGGAGACCGCGGAAGTCGCGAAGACGCGGTATCGCGGCGTTGACCAGTCTGTCAATGAATTCGTACATCCTCTTGCCGCGCAGCGTGACACGGCATCCGACGCCCATGTCTTTGCGAAGCTTGAAATTCGAGACGCTCTTCTTGGCCCTGCAAAGCTGCGGTTTCTGCCCGGTGATCCGAGCGAGGTCATTCATCACGGCCCCGAGGCGGTCCTTGTCCACCTGCGGCGAGCCGGTGCCCGCGGAAACTACGACCTTTTTGAGCCGCGGCACGGCCATGGGATTGCTGATCTCCAGCTCGTCGCGCAGCGCCGTTCGGACCTGACTCTTGTATTGTTCCAGCAATCTCGCCATGTTCGTTGCCCTTGCGCCGTCGCGCCGTCTCTTACTTTCGGGTGCGCTCGGCCCGCGTGAGCTGGTGCAGCACCGTGCCGCCTTCCGTAACGCGTTGTTTGGAAACGAGGAGCCCGTCCCCGTCCCGGTTTACAGAAAAGTGCACGCGCGCGCCCCTCCCCTTTCCGGTATCGTACGGCAACACGTTGGAGATGTGGATCGGGGCCTCCTTCTGCAAGCGCCCCCCCTGCGGGTTGCGGCGCGTCGGACGCACATGGCGAAAGACCATGTTCACGCCCTCCACGACGACCTGCTGCGACTTGGGGTCCACGCGCAATACCTTTCCACGCGCACCTTTGTGATCCCCGCTGATCACCTCCACCGTGTCATTTTTCCTGATGTTAAAGGCCATCGGTCACTCAGTAAGGTCATTCGCCGCGCGTCGACGGCGTGTCGCGTGACGCGCCCGATCCCATCCGCTATACGACTTCCTCCGCGAGCGAGACGATCTTCATGAAGTTCTTCTCGCGCAGCTCGCGGGCCACCGCTCCGAAGATGCGTGTGCCGCGCGGTTCGTTCTTTTCGTCGACCAGCACTACCGCGTTGCTGTCGAAGCGGACGAAGCTGCCGTCCAGGCGCCGTGTGGGCGCCTTCATGCGGACCACCACCGCCCTCGCCTTGCGCCGCTTCGAGCGGTCCTTGCGGTCCGCACCGCCGGAAAACTCGCTGTTCGGGAGCGACTTCTTGACCGCCACCAGCACGATATCACCTATCTTGGCGGACTTCAGACGCCGCTTCCCGTACCGGCCAGTGCTCCCTTTGTAGACGTTGATGACCATCGCGGACTTCGCGCCCGTATTGTCGCACACGTCCACCATGGTTTGCATCTGAATCATTCCAGGATTCCCGCCGATCTCGCCCTTTGCTACTGCGCCGCCGCGGTCCGAAAAGCGGATCAAACCTCGGGGGCCAAGCGTAAGACCTTGGCCAGCCGCCAGCACTTCGTCTTCGAAATCCGCCGGCAAGCCACAACCTCCACAAGATCGCCTTTCTTGGCCTCGTTCTTTTCGTCGTGCGTATGCAGCGTCGTCGATCTCCGGATGTACTTGCCGTATTTGGGGTGCTTGAAAGTAAAGTCGTACCGCACTCTAAGCGTCTTGTGCGCAGAGTTCCCAACGACGGTCCCGACGCGGCGGTCGCGCCGTCCGCGCTTCGATTCACCAACTGCCGCCCGTGCCGCGTCTGCCATATAAATCCGGTCCCGTCTCCGTTTACCGTCGATGTACGCCTTTTCTAGCCGCTCTTGCGTTGCTTCGCCACCGTCTCCAGATGGTGCTGTTTCTCTTCGATTCCGGTCTCGCCGCGTTCGCGAAGGAGCGTCAGGATTCGAGCGATGCCCTTGCGCGTAGCGGTAAGTTGATAAGGGTTCTCGAGCTTCTCCGTAACGGATTGAGCGCGTAGATCGAAGAGGTGCCGCCTGAGGCGCTCCAACTCGCCGTGCAGCTCGGCAGTCTTCATTTCTCGAATCTCAGCAATCTTCATGGCCTTCGCCGCTCCGCTCGGTCCTTATAGACCGTGGCGCCGCTTCACGAAGCGGCACCTGTAGGGCATCTTATGCGCCACGCGCGCCAGGGCGCTGCGGGCCACTTCCTCTTCCACGCCGCCCAGCTCGAAGAGCATCGTACCCTCGCGCACGCACGCCACCCAATACTCCGGATCGCCCTTTCCCTTCCCCATGCGCGTCTCGAGCGGCTTGGAAGACACGGGCTTGTGCGGGAACACACGCACAAACACCTTACCCTCGCGGTGAAGGTAGTGTGTGGCGGCGACGCGCCCGGCTTCGATCTGCCGGCCCGTGATCCAGCCCGTTTCCAGGCTTTGAATCCCGTACTCGCCGAAGGCGAGCGTGTTTCCGCTGGCCGCAACTCCGCGCGTGCGCCCACGCTGGCTCTTGCGCCACTTCACCCGCTTCGGCATAAGCGCCATGTCAGCAACTCCGTAAGGCCGGCCCGCGCGGAGCCGGCGTCCGCAGACCTATCCGCGCTTTCCGCGGCGCCCGTCCCGCCGGCGCATCGCCGGCGCGGCATCGACGAGAACCTGCTCTTCGCCGTATCGCCCCAGATTGAGCCACACCTTCACGCCGATCGTGCCATACGTGGCCCGGCAAGTGGCCACGCCATAGTCAATGTGCGCTTGCAGGGTGTGCAGCGGGACGGAACCGCATAGCTGCACCTCGCGACGGGCCATCTCCGCGCCGCCGAGCCTGCCCCTGCATAAAATCTTGATTCCCTTGGCCCCGGCCGCCATAGCTGCGTCCACGCGCATCTTCATGACGCGCCGGAAGCTACCGCGTTTCTTGAGCTGCTCGGCGATCGCCTCGGCCACCAATTTTGCGTTGCCGTCGGGGACCTTGATCTCGACGATGTTGATCGTCACCTTGCGGTCGATCAGGTCCTCTACGGCCTCTTTGAGCTTGTCCACTTCCGCGCCTTTGGGGCCTATGACCAGCCCCGGCCGGGCGGTGTGGAGATATATGCGCACGTCGTCGCGGGTGCGCTCGATTTCCACCTGAGCCACCGCCGCATAGGGCGGCCGGCGGTTCAGTTTCTCGTCCACGAAGTGGCGAATCTTCTGGTCTTCCACCAGAAAATCTGCATACGCGGCCTTCGGAGCGAACCAGCGCGAACGCCAGCCCTCGGTTATC
>Ga0326597_10004720_pt1 | contig 19068 bp, 13 predicted proteins | sample RVTome_12_FD_203789 | JGI IMG/M metagenome (GOLD analysis project Ga0326597, IMG submission 203789) | Soil microbial communities from uranium-contaminated site in the Upper Colorado River Basin, Wyoming, United States - RVT100D185 | ecosystem: Environmental > Terrestrial > Soil > Contaminated >... | reverse complement strand
CTCACCGACACGCAGCTGCGGCTGCTGTACACCCTCAGCCGCGACCGCGCAGTCGCCTCGCTCTCGCTCAACCTCCCGACCGGAAAGCACTCCCTTTCGACCAGTGAGTTCCAGGTATCGAGCGCGGTCGGCTCGAATTTCCTGTCGTTCCCCGTCAGCAGCCTCGGCACCGGATTCGGGATCACCGGCGGGCTCGCGTACGCCGTTCAGACCGGAGGGTGGAACCTCGGCTTCGCCGGCAGCATGCGCTACGTCGGGAGCTACCGGCCCTTCAGCGATCAGAGCCTGTCGTACAAGCCGGGCCTCGAGGGCCGGCTGCGCGCCGGCGCCGACCGCCTCATCGGGCAGCGCTCGCGGCTCCTTGTCGGCCTGACCTACAGCACCTTTTCGACCGATCAATTCTCGGGGACCGGGACGGTGGTCGGCGGATGGTACAACCCGGGGTCGCGCGTCATCGGTGATTTGGGCTACGCCTACACCTGGGGCCGCACCACCATCTCAATCACCGCGTGGGATTTCTACCGCCTCGGCGGTCGCAGCACGCTGTCGGGCACGGATACCAAGGAGAACGTCTTCAACACCGAGCTGCGGGTAGCCCGGCAACTGTCGCCGCGCCTGGTGCTGGAGCCGCTAGTTGGGTTCCGCCAGTGGAACCCGGCCAGTTACCTGGGCGGCCGGTTGTACAGTTTCGGTGTGAATGGGCGTTTGGGCATCAACGATCAGCTCTCGGCGCTGGTGAGCGCGCGCTTCGGCCCGGGGTGGGTGTCCCAGCCGGGGGTCGGGCGGGCGGATGTCACCGCCACGGGGCTCTCGCTGTTCGTGCGGTACCAGCGGTAAGGAGACGGCACGAGCGTCGCAATTCTTGACGGTCCCCGGGGCGGGTAGTAGGTTGGCGCGACCTTCAACGGTGGAGCGACGCGCCCGGATGCCAGCTGAACTCGGTGGATCGCAGATCTCCTCGCTACTCGAGGCCCTGCCTGGGATTGCGAGCGTCCTGCGCAGCCCCGTGGCCGACGCCTTGGTCAAGGCGATTCGGGGGGCGGCGGGAATCGGCGAGTTCGAAGTCGAGGATGCCGAGGAGCTGGTGCGCTATGCGGTGCGTCGCGGGCTGATTGGCCCTGACGAGGGTGACCGCGTCCTGTCGGACGTGCAAACGGCGTTGAAGGCGAAGCGCAAAGCGGCGCGCGGCGCCAAGACGAAGCCGGCGAAGAAGCTCGAGAAAAAGCGGAAGGCTCGCCGCTGAGTGGGGTCGTGGGTCGGGCGTTGCGGATCGGGGCCGGCGTTGCGCTGGCCTTTCTAGTCCTTACGTGCAGCGACGAACAGGTTTCCGGGCCGAAGCGGCCCGGGGGCCTGTCCCTCGACCTGCAGGCCCTCGCGGCGCCCGCCGCGCCGGGCGAGCCCGACATTCCCATCGACAGTATCCGCGTCACCCTGCAGCGCCCTGCCGAGCCGGGGCACGCATACGGCGCCACGCTCCGGGTGCGAGGCGATACGCTCGGCGACTCGCTCTATCTGAAGCTCGACGTCCCGCTGAACCGGTCGCCCGAAGACTTCATCCTCGACGTGCAGGTGTTCGGCGGCGGCATCGTCTGGTATCGCCTCATCGACACCCTGGCCATCAGCGAAGGGGACAACACCCCGCCGCCGCTCATTGCGCGATACGTCGGGCCGGGGGCGAATGCGGCGCGGGTGCAGATGCTCCCTGCGGACACGACGGCCGTGGGCGGGACGTCGTTCCCCTTGCATGCCGTGGTGTACGATTCGTCCAACACCCCCGTCACCGGGGTGCCGGTCGGCTATCGACTGAGCGACCCGTCGCGCGGGTCGGTGAGCGTCTCGTTCTTGACCGCGAGCTTCACCGGCGCGACCAATGTGCGCGATAGCGTCTGGGTGATCGCCGAGACCCCGACGCACCTCACGGACTCGACTCGGATTCACATCCTGCCGCCCGCCGCGACGCTGCAGAAGATCTCCGGCGATTCACAGAACGGACCGGTGAACGTGCCGCTGCCGGCGCCGCTCGTGGTCCGCGTGTTGGACGCGTTGGGTGGCGGCTACCAGGGCCGGGCGGTGACCTGGAGCGTGATTGCCGGACCGGCGACGCTGTCGGCGCCGAGCACGCCCAGCGACACGGGTGGCTACGCGTCGGTCACGCTGACGCCCACGGGCGCTGGCCGGCTTACGGTGCAAGCCGCGGCGTCCGGGCTCGCGGGCTCGCCGGTGGTGTTCACCGCGGGCGCCGCATCGGGCACGATCACCCAGGTGGTCCTCGACCGCACCCTGGACACCATCCCCGTCGGGGCGGACCTGCAGTACACCGCCACCCTCAAGGACTCGGCGGGGAACACCGTCTCCGGCGTCGTCACGTGGACGTCCGCGGCGCCCGCGATTGCGAGCGTCAACTCCTCGGGTCTCGCCCGTGGCGTCGCCGGTGGGCAGACGAGCATCATCGCCGCGGCGGGCGGCCACGCCGACACCGCCACGTTGTTCGTGGATGGGCTCGGGACCATCACCGTTTCCCCGGCCGATACCGTGATCACCGCGATCGGCGACTCGCTGCTGCTCAAGGCGGTGGCGCTCTCCACGTTCGGCGACACGATCACGAGCGGCATTGCGATCCGGTTCACTTCGGCCACGCCGACGGTGGCTACGGTCCAGGCCGTGACGGGCCGGGTTCACGTCATCGGCGCAGGGAACGCCGTGGTGCTCGCTCGCGACACGGTGAGCGGCGAACAGGGCTCGGCGACGCTGCGCGTGAATCAGGTGACGGATAGCATCCAGAACAGCCCGGCGCTGCCCGACAGCCTCCAGGTGGGCGTGAACGGCCTCGGCCAGATCGTGGCCAAGGCGCTGGACCGGAACGGGTATCCGATTCCCGGAAAGACGATCGGGTTCAGCTCCAGATCGCCGACGATCGCCTCGGTCAGCCCGACCGGGCTCGTCACCGGGTTGGCGCTGGGCCGGACCTACGTGGCGGACTCGGTGGACGGCTTCAAGGACTCGGTACTCGTAGCGGTCGTGGTCGCGCCGCCGCCGCGCATCCAGTGGGCGTTCGACTCGATTTCGGTGGGCAACGGCGGCAACGTCTCGGTCGCCTTGTCGCTCAGCCGCCCCGACGCGAGCCCGCTCATCGTGAAGTTCGCTTCCAGCGACACGACGGTGGCCAAGCCGACGGTGAGAACCGTCACCTTCAACCCCAACACTGCGAACACCTCGGTGGTAATCCAGAGCCTCGCGGCGGGGCGGGCGACGCTGGTCGCTTCCGATTCGTCGGGCCTGGGCTACCAGTCCGACTCGATGGTCGTCACCGTCGTGTCGACGATCGAGTTCCGTGACATCGGGACGTTTTTCCAACGCTCGAACTTTTACGTCAATCAGAACGAGACCTACCGGGCGCAGGTGTTCCTGTCGGATCCCGCGCCGGCCGGCGGTCTCGGCGTCACCTTCGTGTACAAGACCGGCGGGGCGGTGGTGACGCCCGCGCCGGCCATCATCCCGGCGGGCCAGCTCGCGGCCGACATCGTGATCGCGGGGCTCGCCCCGGGCCGCGACAGCATCGTGCCGACCTCGGGCGGGTTCGTCGGCAGGTTCTCCTACGTCGACGTGGCGGCGAACGATCTCACGATCAGCTTGCCGTTCCCGTCCAACGGCGTGCTCGGCGTCGGTCAGTCGTTCCAGCCGTCCGTGGGGATCACGTACGGCATGGACCATCCCCTCGTCGTATCGGCCACCCTGGCACCGGCGCTGGGCACGCTGCCGGCCCTGGACACGATCCCGACGAACACCAACTACCGCTACTTCCCGGTGAATGCGACGTCGCCGGGACAGACCCTGCTGACGGTCTCGGCGCCGGGGTGGAATTCCGACACCGCCACGCTGACGTTCGGCACGCCCGCGCTCTCCGCCAGCGGCCCGGGATCGATGATCGCCGGCAACCCGACCAAGAGCTCCTGGTCGGTCAGTACGGTGGATTCGCTGGGCTACGGTCATGTGGTGACCGACACGCTGGTCGTGACCGCGACATCGCTCGACACCACCGTCGTGGTGGTGGACGTGGCGACGGGGAAGGTCCCACCGGGGTCGGCCAGTGTCGGCGTCGGCTCGGCCCTGCGCGCCCAGCCGGGCGCGGGCGGGGATTCGACGTTCATCGTGGTCACGGCCCCGGGATACCGGCCGGACACGTTCCTGGTGCGGGTGACCCCGCCGAACCTGACGTTCGACTACGGCTTCCCGGACGGGCGGGTCGGCCTCGGGATGCGCCGCGTCAACGCCGCCTACGTTCAGATTCCGTACGTGCGGCCCGACACCTTCTGGGTCGTCTTCAGCCACACCCGGCCGGGGGTGATCGGCCACACGGCGGGCGACTCGGTTCGCATCCTCCCGAACCAGTCGACGGGGTACATCGAGATCCAGGGCGACACGCTGGGCGTGGACACCGTCGACATCGCGCGCGCCGTCGGCTATGCGGTACCCGGCTCTCCGAAGCCGTTCTTCGTGGATCCGATCCATGTGCGTCCGTACGGCTACCCGACGACGCTGTACACGATTTCGGCGCCGGCACAGGTGAGCGCGTACGTGTACGACTCGGTGAACGCGTTCTCCTACCCGCTCGTGGCGCCCCTCGTGGTCACGCTGACCTCGGGGAACCCGGCGGCGCTCACGCTCGACTCTGGCCGGGTCACGATCCCGGCCGGAAGCGCGATCAGCGGTTACGACACGCTGCGCGTGGTGGGGGTGGATACCGTGGGGTCGCGAATTCACTCGAGCGCGCCGGGATCATCTCCCGATTCGTCGAATGTGATCAGGGTGTTCCCGACGCCGCTCGTTTTCAACCTCGGCTTCCCGTACAGCGTGGGCCGCGGGCTCAAACTGCAGTTCAACCGCGTCTACGTCCAAGGCGGCAACGCCCCCGACACGGTGCGGGTCGCGATCACGCATGCGTTGGGCGCCGGGATCGACTCGGTCATCCCCGACACCGTCGTGATCCCCACGGGCCAGCAGTTCTCCGGCTACTTCGAGATCCTGGGCCTCGACTCGCTCGGCACCGATACGCTGATCGCGTCCGCCCCGGGCTACGTGGACGGCCGGGTCGCTTTGAATCCGGAGGCGGCGAGCCTGGCGCTCTCGAACCCCGGCACCAGCCACCAGACGACCGACGCGCCGTCGCTCGTCTCCGTTTCGACGACCACGCGCATTGGATACGCCCAGAAGCCGATCAACCCGGTGACCGTCACGATCATGTCCACCGACCCGAGCGTGCTCAGGATCGACTCGGCTGGCATAGTGCTCCCGGCCGGCGACAGCGGCACGTCGGTGGTCGACACGTCGCTCAGCTCCACCTCCTTCCGCCTTCGGTACGCGGGAAGCGGCACGGCCCGGGTGATCACGACGGCACCCGGATTCAAGCCCGACACTTCGCTCCCCATCTCGGTCACCGGCCCGACACTGCGGCTCGGCTACGTGGAAATCAGCCTCGGGCAGGGCCAGGTGTTCACCAGCGAATACGTCTACGTCGACAACCCGGTGACCGGACAGCCGTTGGTCGTGCGGCTCGCCAGGAGCGACAGCACGCTGCCACCCGCGAGCCAGGTGTTCACGCTATCCGCGGACTCGGTCGTCATTCCGGTCGGGCAGTCCTTCAGCCCGCCGTTCGACATCACCGGGCAGGTGATCAACAGCGCGTTGCTGATCGCCCGGGCCTCCGGCTACTCGCAGGCCAGCGCCACGATTCAGGTCACCCAACCACGGCTCGTCGTGAGCAACCCGACGCTCACGATACCGATCGGCGGCGTGCCGGCGACGGTGTACGTGACCACCACCGATGCCTCCGGTAACGCGCACGCCGTCGCTGCGGCCCTCACCGTGAGTGAAGCCTCGAGCGATCCCACCGTCGTCCAGGGCGATTCCGCCACCCGGGTGATCGCGACCCGCACGAGTCTGACCTCGTTCCAGTTCACGGGCCTGAAAAAGGGCTCCGCCCAGGTGGTCTTCTCCGCGCCCGGCTACACGCCGGACACGATGGTGGTGAGTGTGGACACCGGGCAGCTTCAGTTCATCAACCCGCCGACCGCGCTCGGGCCCAATCAGGTGGCGCGGAACCAGACGTACGTCCAGCTGAGTTACACGACTCAGACGGATGTGACGGTCAACTTGTCGTCCGACAATCCGGCGGTGCTGCAGGTTCCGGCGTCGGTCGTGATTCCGGCCAGCAGCTACTACGCCTACTTCGATATCACCGGAGTGGCGCTCGGCACGGCAACGCTCAACGCCGCCTCCCCCGACGCGAAGCCGGCGACCCCGGTGCTGGTGCGCGTCTCGCAGCCGAAGCTGTCGTTGGGTCTCAGCTCCTCGGCCATTGCCGGCGCCGACAACTTCGTGTCGGTCACTACCGCCGATTCGCTCGGGACCCCTCGCACCGTGACCGACACCGTGACGGTCACCCTGAGCTCCGATAATCCGTCGCACACCACGTTCGATTCGACGCCGATCCACGTCGAGCCCGACGCCTTTAGCGCGTTTTCGGGTGTGCGGTTCGACACCGCCGGCACCTACCGGGTGATCGCCTCGGCGCCGGGGTACACGCCGGACACCGTGACGGTCGCCGTGGGCGGGGCGTTCGTCCTGATCGCGGACGATTTCTTTGCTCCGGACACGGTGACGATCCCGGCGGGCAACTACGTGACCTGGTTCAACGCGGGGCCGTCGCTACACACGACCACCTCGGACACGGGCATCTGGAACAGCGGGAACATCGCGGTGGGAAACAACTACCCGCGGTTCTTCAGTGTGCCGGGGACTTACCCCTATCACTGTCAGATTCACGGCGTCACGATGAGCGGGACGGTCATCGTCACCCCGTAGGCTGCTATACCCGGAATCCCTGCACCAACGAGCGCAGCTTCTCGGCCGCCTGGAGCAGGGTCGCGGCGCCGGCGGCAAGCTCCTCGGTCGAGGCGCCTTGCTGCTGGGCCGCCGCCGACACCTCCTCCGCTCCGGCGGCGTGGGCGCTCGCCTTGCCCGCGACCTGCTCCGTCCTCCGCGACAACTCCTCGGCGATCTCACGATTCTGCTGCGCCGCCACGGTGACGCGGGTCGCGACTTGCTCGACCTGCTCCACCGCCGCCGCGATCTCGGACAAGGCGGTGGCCGCGCCTTTCGCCACCGCCTCGATGCCGCGCACCTTTGTTTGGCCGTCGCTCATCACCGCGGTCATCCCATCCATCAGCTTGCGGATCGCGGCCGTGGCCCGGGCCACTTCCTCGGCGGCGCGCGCCGATTCGTCGGCGAGCTGGCGCACTTCCTCGGCGACGACTGCGAAGCCGCGTCCGTGCTCGCCGGCGCGCGCCGCCTCGATCGCGGCGTTCAGGGCGAGCAGGTTGGTCTGCGACGAGATGCGGCGAATCAGATCGACGAAGTCGTCGATCGCCGCGCTCTGCTCCACCAGCCGCGTCACCTGCTGCGCGGTCGTCAGCACCACCTCGCGCACGGCGAGCAGCGATTCGCCCGCGGTGCGGATGTCGCCGCGGTGGCGCGTGGCCACGATGCGGATTTCCTCGCCGAGCCGGGCGGCGCGCCCCGCCGACTCGGCCATTTCGCCCGCGGCGTGTCGCAGCTTGCCAAGGCCGGTCTCGATCGACGCCAGCTCGTTGCGCTGCATGTCGGCGCCGCTCGAGATGTCGACCATCGCCGTCGATACCTCGCTCGACGACGCGGCGAGCTGCTCGCTGACCGCCGAGAGGTCCCCCGCCGAGGTGGTGATGCGGTCGGACTCACCAACCACCTCGCGCACGATGCCGCGCAACCGCTCCGCCATGTCACGCAGCGCATGGGCGAGCACCTGGAACTCCCGCGGCATCTCGCCGCTCGTCACCGGTCGCAGGTCGCCCGCGCCGAAGCGCTGCGCCGCCGTCACGAGCCGGGCCAACGGCCCCTCCACCGATCGCACCGTGAGCACCGAGGCCACCACCCCGAGTCCGACGAACAGCGCCAGGGCGACCCAGAGGAACAGCTCCCGCCGGGCGGCGAGCCGCGCGAGCCGGTCGGCGACCTGTGCCGCCTTCTCCGACTGCCGCGCGGAGAGGCCGCGGACCATCTGAATGAGCTCGTTCACGGGAGTGTGCACGGCGGCGACCCGCGCTTGGGCCTCGCGTCCCCGCCCCAAGTCCCGCAGGGCGTGAGCGAGGGAGTAGTCCACCTGGATGGAAGACTGCAGCAGGTTGATCCGGTTGACGATCAGCCGGTCCTCGTCGGTCAGGTCACCAAGGCGTGCCAGCCGCGCTTCGAACTGGAACGCGCTGTCGGCGGCGTCCTGGAACTCCGTGCGCGCCGCCGCGTCGGGAGCGGCGAGGTATTGCTCCCCCGCGCGCAGCTCGGCGAACACCGTCGCGAGCAAGGCGGTGCTGACGGTGGTGGCGGTGCGGACCGCGTTCATCTCCGCCGTGATGCGCCGGCGGATCGTGCTCAGCGCCGTGGTGCCGGTCGCGGCGGTGATCACGAGGCCGGTCGCCAACGCGGCGAGACCGAGCAGGATGCGGGCCCGTACGGTGTTCAACCGGGAGCGCAGCGTCACTCGCTCGCCTCCGCCACCAGTCGCCCGTTGCGCACGATGGCGATCGTCAGCGGCTTGCCGGGGACGTCGCCGTTCGGGTCGAAGGCGATCCGCCCGCTGACGCCCTCGAACCCCGGCCGGCGGCTCCCCACCGACGCCAGGTAGTCGCGCACGGCGCGCCGGTCGGAGCCCACCGCGGCGATCCCCTGGGCCAGCAGCCGGACGACGTCGTAGGTGAGTCCGGCGACATCGTTGGGACGCTCACCCTGGGTCGCGCGGAAGAAGTCGGCCACGAATGCGGCATTCCGCTCCCCCGGGCGGTCCGAGAGGTAGGCAGACGACAGATGGAGCCCTTCGGCCAGCGGCCCGTCCGCTTCGATCCCCACCATTCCGTCGCTGCCGACCACCGGCCAGCGGAGGCCCTGGCGCCGCACCTCTCGCAGCGCGAGCTCGGCGCCCTGCACGTCCGCCGCGAGCATCAATACGTCCACGGCGCCGCGCATCCGCGTCACGTAGGGCTCGAGCGCCGCCGTCGTCGCGAGGTACGGATCCTCCTGGACCACGGTGCCACCGAGCCGCGTGAACTCTGCCGCGAACGCCGCACGTACGCCACGACCATAGTCGTCGTTCATGTACAGGATCCCGGCACGCCGGGCGCCGAGCCGCCTCCGCGCGAAACGGGCGAGCGCCGGACCGTGCTGGAGGTCGCTGGGGCACACGCGAAACGCGAACGGGTTGATCCCGGTGAGATCCGGACTCGAGGCGGTGGGCGAGACCATCGGCAGGGGCCGAATCCCACTGCCGTACACGCGCGCCGCGGCGATCGTCGTCCCCGAGGTCACGTGTCCCACCACCGCGACGACCGAGGGATCCTCGTACAGGGCCCGGGCCGCCAGCACGGCACCGCTCGCGCTGCCGCTGTCGTCCACCACTTTCAGGCGTAGCAGGCGGCCCCCGCGCACCCCGCCGCGCTGGTTGATCTGGTCCACGGCCAGGCGCGCTGCCCGCAGCTGGGCCACGCCGAGCGGATCGGTCATCGGCCCCGCCAAGCCGATCAGGATGGGACCGGTTTCGCGCGCGCACGTCGCGAGGCACAACGCGGCGGCGGGCAATAAGCGCCGCGCCGGCCGGAGGCGACGGAGCAACGGGCGAATGGTCATTGGGGACGGGGGGCAAGGTTAAGCCGCGCGGAAAAGGAGCGCAATGCCACGGCTCGCCCGGCTCGGCGCGTGGGCGTATGTTCAAACTATGGAGGCGCGCGACCGGCTGTATGCGTTCGCCGCGGCGCTCGAGCAACTGCTCGCCGCGCGGGATGCGTCCGCGTTCGAAGCGGTCTGGGAGCGCGAACGGCTGGCCGAAGTTGGGTGGGAGGCGCTGGGCCGCGCCCGTCGGTCGGACACGGCCGCGCTCGAGCCGGCGCTCGCAGCACTCGACCGGCGGTTGCTCGCGGTGCTGGAGCGCAGCCGGGCGTTCCCCGATCAGCATCTCATCACGTTTCGAGTCCCGGAGCTGGAGCGCTGGCAGCACGCAGCGGCGGCGGCGCTGGTCGCCGCCCGCTGGGGCGTGGCGGGACTACGCACCGTAATAGATGATATCCGGGCCCCGCTCGCGCGCCGCTACTTTGCATTCCTCGCGCTCGGCCTGCGGCATCCACCCGAAGCGTGGCCGCTGTTCGAGAAATACCTCCGAGCTCCGGAAGCGCACCACGCGTTCGTGGCGGTGGCGGTCGAGGCGGCGCGGTATTATCCCGGGCGCGCCCCCTTGCTGCTCGAGGTGTTCGAGCGGATTCGCGGCGACCAGCTGCTGCGCCGCTTCCTCGCGCCCCGCCTGCTCGAGTCGCTGTACGTGTTGGGCGACGCGAGCGCGCTGCCGCTGTTCGAGGAGCTGCTGGTCGCCGGGCATACTGACCCCGACCTGGACCACTGCGAGGTGACCCGGGCGCTCGTCGCCGTGCGCAAGTTGACGGGTCGGCTCGCCCCGAACTCCAAATTCCCCGATCCCGGCCGCCCCGAGGTCAGCCGCGTGCTCGACGACGCCGAGCGCCGGCTTGAGGAAGCCCGGGACCGGCTGGAGCCGGTGACGGTGATTTGATGAACTCCCACAGCTTGTCGCGGTAGGCCCGACCACCGAGTTCGTAGGTGTCGTTGTGCCCGGCACCCTCGATCAGCACCAACTCGGACGGGCCCGCGGCGGCGGCCACTCGCCGACCCATCTCCGGCGGCACCAGGCGGTCCGCGGTCCCGTGGAAAACGAGCACGGGGCAGCGCACCCGCCGGAGGGCCGCCAGATTGTCGAGACGCAGCCGCACAATGAAGGCGGGGAACAAGGCGTAGTGCCGCCGACTCATCTCGTGCGCGCTCGTAAAGGGGGACTCGAGAATGAGCCCGGCGACGGAGTGGGTGGACGCCAGATGTGTCGCCGCGGCGCTGCCGAGCGAGCGGCCGTACACGAAGACGCGCGCACGGTCCACCTCCGGGCGAGCCACGAGGGCCTGGAACGCCAGGTCCGCCGCCTCGTACAGGCCGTCCTCCGAAGCCCGCCCGCCGCTCGCCCCATAGCCCGGGTAGTCCACGACCAGCAGGGCCGCCCCGGGCGGACGGAAATCCCGCAGCACGGGCCAGATCGCGCCAATGTTCTCGCCGTTGCCATAGAACCACAGGAGGGCCGTCACTCTCTTCCCTCGACCACCGCCGGGCACGGCCGGGAGATACCACCCGGCGAGCGACGTCCCGTCTTTCATCACGAGGCTCAGCGGCTCGACATCGGGTAACCCGGCGCGGACAGGGTCGGGCAGCGACGCGCGCGGTGCGGGGAAGGCGAGCCGCTCCTGGAACAGCCACGCGAGTCCCGCCAGCACGACGTAGCCGGCCAGCACACCAAGGAGAAGGCGGGCGAACAGCACGCTGTAGGGGCGGTGAGCGGGGATGGATCGATCAGTAGGGGCGGCGACGGACGTAGCCGGCGATCCGCTCCATGAGCCCGTCATCCCATAGGGAAATGTAGAGCCAGCGCGCCGGCCCGCGTCCGCGCCAGGTGAGCCGGACGAACTCCCGACCGGCGCGCCACTCCCACATCCCAGCCCGGGATGCGTGGCGGCGGCCGAATCGGCTGCAGAGGTCACGCTGCACGCGCTCCACTAGCGGGGCGCCGCCCGAGTCCCCGAACGACAGGAACGCCACTTGGCCCTCGAGCACGTAGGCGGCGAGATAGAACTCCGCGCTGTCGGCCGGGTCACGGATCAGCGCTCCGCATTCCATCAACTGGGCGGTGCGACGCGACGTGTTGCAGACGAGGGGTGCCGTGCCCGGCGCGGCGAGCGCGCGTGCCCGCAGCGTGAATTCGGCGTATGGCGCTGCCAGAGAAAAGCCGCGATAGGCGAGTTCCCTTTCCGCGTTTCCTTCCCGGATCGTGGACAGCGGGGGCGCGGGCGACGCGGATGGCGGGACCTGGGCGGCAGCGAAGGACGGGAGGATCAGGAGCAGGGCGAAGCGCATTTCTCAATATAGGAGCGCTCCGCTCCTCAAAACATGCGGGCCCGGGGTCGCCCCCGGGCCCGCGCGCACTGCCCCGATTCGACTACGGTCAGGTGACCTTGCGAACGTTTTGCGCCTGCAAGCCCTTGGGACCCTGAGCGACATCGAATTCGACGCTGTCACCCTCGGCGAGGCTCCGGAAGCCATCGGCCTGGATCGCCGTGAAGTGGACGAACACGTCCGGACCCGACTCCTGCGCGATAAAGCCGAAGCCTTTCGCGTCGTTGAACCACTTCACCTTACCCTTAGCCATACTGATCAACCTCTGCACTGAAGGGGCATCCGCCCAGGACTGGTGCGACCGAGGTCACCGCGACCTGGGTCGGGCTCAAACAAAAACCGCGAGACGTTTTTGGTCCTCGCGGAGCGCAGACAGCCGGTGTCGGTGCCACGTATTGCTTGAACCGGGGCCAAAGGTACGGGCCGCTTCCTGGGCTGTCAATGACGGAATGACCGCACCGGCTGAAGATCGGGACTTCAGACACCATAACGCCATTATCACGACATTCGAGTCGATTCAACGGGTTCCGGACCACTTCCCCGCCTGGCCTGCCGGCCGTAACCTCCGTCGTTCCGAGTCGGGCCGCCGTCGCCTACCTCCGGTTCTGTGTCACACCCACATCGCGAGGGATTCATGATGTCTCTCCTGTTCGCGCTGTTGGCGGTGCAGCAGCCCGCTCAGCAGCCGACCACTCTTCCTCAGCCCGTGGCGCGCGTCGACGTGAAGCCGTCCGCGTACGCCTTGAAGGTGGGTGACACGGTGCGCCTGGCCGCCGTGGCGTACGATTCCGCGGGCCAACGGCTCGACAGCACCCGGGTGTTCTGGTTCATGAGCGGTGGTCGCTTTGAAGGCCACGTCGACTCGACGGGATTGGTTTCCGCAGGCGCTACCGGGACCCTCAACGTGACTGCGGCGGTGGTGGTGCCGGGGCGGCCCGGGCGCCCGGCGCTCGGGTTCTCGCAGGTCATGGTGCTGCCGCTCCCGGCGGCGCGCGTCGCCGTGTCGCCCCAGCCGTCCCGGGTGCTCGCCGGGACGTCGCTGGTGCTCGATGCCACGCCGATCGCCGGCAGTGGAGACCGGCGCTACGACCCGGTCACCTGGTCGTCCAGCCGTCCCGCGGTGCTCGACGTCAGCACGTACGGGCGGCTCGCGGCGCGGCGTCCCGGCCAGGCGACGGTCACCGCCACGGCCGGCGGCGCCACGCAGAGCTGGCGCGTCACCGTCGTGCCAAACACGGTGGTGCGGGTCGCAGTGGCGCCCATCGACACCACCGGCCGCACCGGGGACGTGATGCGGTTCCGGTTCAGCGCCAGCGATGCCGCCCGCCGCGCCGTCGCCGACGCGCGGCCGGAATGGGCCGTCGCGCCGGTGGGGGATGGAGAGGGCACGGCCACGATCGACGGAAACGGGGTGTTCGTCGCGAACGAGCCCGGCACCTACCGCGTTGTGGCAACGCTGGGAGGGAAATCGGTCGAGGCGATCGTCCGCGTCGAAGCCCGCAACATCACGCGTCAGGTGACGATCGTCGGGCGCCTGCCGCTGAAGGGCTTCGAGGCCGCCGAGCTGTGGCTCCACCCCGACGGCACGCACGCCTACCTGTCCACCATCGGCGACCGGATCTACGCCATGGACATCTCGGATCCGGCGCAGCCGCGCATCACCGATTCCGTGGTGGTGGACGCGCGGGTCGTGAACGACGTGATGACCACCGAGGACGGCAAGTTCGGCGTGATGACCCGGGAAGGGGCCTCGAGCCGCAAGAACGGGATCGTGATCCTGTCGTTCGAGGACCCGGCTCACCCCAAGCCGATCGCCGAATTCACCGAGACGGTGACGGGTGGGGTGCACAGCACCTACATCTATCGCGGCTATGTCTACCTGACCGACGACGCCACCGGCTCGATGCGCGTGATCGACATCCGCGACCCATACCATCCCAAGCAAGTGGCCCGCTGGCAGGTCGAACGGCCTGAGGCCGGCCGCACGCTCCACGATATCGACGTGCGCGACGGACTGGCGACGCTGTCGTATTGGAACGACGGGCTCGTGATCCTCGACGTCGGCAACGGCATCAAAGGCGGGAGTCCCGAGAACCCCCAGCTGGTGATGCAGTTCAAATACGACTTGAACGCGCTGTACAAGAAGGTGGAGCTGGCGGGAGGCCCCGGCTTCATCCGGGGCACGCACACCTCCTGGCGCGTCGGCAACCGGTACGTGTTCGTCGGCGACGAGGTGTTCCCGGCCCGCCAGCAGGGCGGCGGGCCGGGCGTGATCGGCCTCGGGCGCGCCTACGGCCGGTTACATGTGATCGACATCTCCGACATGGCGAACCCCAGAGACGTCGCCTGGTTCGAGCCGGAAGACGGCGGCGCCCACAACGTCTGGGTCACGGGCGATACCCTGTATCTCGGCGACTACCAGGGCGGTTTGCGCATCCTCGACGTCTCCGGTGAGATGAAAGGCGACTTGCTGGCCCAGGGCCGCGAATACGCTCACGTGCACACGGGCGACAAGGACGGGAAGACGCCGAACATGGCCAATGCCTGGGGTGCGATCTACCGCGACGGCCTCGTGTACGTTCCGGATATCAACAGCGGGCTCTGGGTGGTGCGCATGGAGCCACGGCAAACCGCCATCCCGTAAGGAGTTCCGATGCATCTCGGATTGTTGCTCGTGCTGCTGCAGCAGGCCCCGACGCCCCCGCCGGCGATCGCCAAGGTCGAAGTCACCCCGGCCGCGGGTGAGCTGGAGATCGGTCACACGCTCAAGCTCTCGGCCCGGGCACTCGACGCGAACGGACAGCCGGTCGCGAACGCCCAGATCCGCTATTTCGTCGGCAGCGATAACGGTGAAGTCGACTCGACCGGCGTGGTCACCGCCGGGTACGCCGGGCCGCTGCGCGTCGTCGCGATGGCGTTCGTCCCGGGCCAACAGGGCTCGACGATGGGCGAGGCGGTTTTCCGGGCGATGCCGGAGCCACCGGCGCACGTCGTGGTGGATCCGATGCCGACACGGCTGGCGGCGGGCACACAGCTGACGCTCGTGGCCACGGCGTTCTCCAAGCACGGCGACCCGCGCTCGGACCAGGCCACCTTCAGCTCGAGCAACCCGCGCGTGGCGAGCGTCAGCGCCGATGGCGTGCTGCGCGCCGTGGCGCCGGGACGGGCCACGGTGACCGTCGCCGCCGGCTCGGCGCAGCAAGCGCTCGCGCTCCAGGTTGTGCCCAGCCCGCTCGGCCGGGTCACCATCGAGCCGGCGGTGACCAGCGTGCGGACCGGCGACGTGGTGCGGCTCATGACGACGCCCAAGGACGTGGCCGTGGCCTGGAGCCTCGGCGCGGGGGCCGGAGCGGCGGTGATCGATCACAGCGGCGCGTTCGTGGCCGAGCTGCCTGGGGTCTACACCGTCCGGGCGACGATAGGGACGCGGTCGGTGGTGTCCGTGATTCGGGTCGAGCAGCGTCGTGTGACCCGCGGCATCGAGGTCCGGGCACACCTCCCGATCACGGAGCGCGCCGCGGAGGTGTGGGTGCACCCCAACGGCACGTGCGCGTATCTCTCGACGATCGCCGACCGGGTCTACGCCATCGACGTTTCCGATGTCACCCGGCCGAAGATCGTGGACTCGATGGTGAACGACGCTCGGATCAACAACGACGTGATGACGACCGAGGACGGCAAGTACGGCGTGTTCTCGCGGGAGGGGGCATCAAACCGCAAGAACGGCATCGCGATCTTCGACGCGAGCGACCCCTGTCACCCCAGGGTCATCGCCGAGTATACCGAGACGGTGACCGGCGGGGTGCACAGCTCGTATGTGTATCAGGGACATGTCTACCTCACCGACGACGCCACCGGCTCGATGCGGGTGATCGACATCCGCGACCCCTACCACCCCAAGGAGGTGGCACGCTGGCAGACCGAGCAGACCGAGGCCGGCCGCTACGTGCACGACGTCATGGTCGTGGACGGGCTCGCTTACCTGGCGTACTGGAACGACGGGCTGGTGATCCTGGATGTGGGCCATGGCATGAAGGGCGGGAGCCCCGAGAATCCGCAGCTCGTGTCGCAGTTCAAGTACGACCTCAACGCGACGTACGCGCGGGTGGAGCAATTGTGGGGGCCGGGTTTCGTGCGCGGCACCCACACGGCGTGGCGGCAGGGACGTTACGTGTTCGTGGGGGATGAAGTGTATGCGGCGCGGCCGTACAAGGGCCTCAGCAACGGCAACAGCCTCACCTTCGGGCGGTTGCACGTGATCGACGTGTCCGATATCGCGCATCCCAAGGCAGTCGCCTGGTACGAGACCACCGACGGCGGCGTCCACAACGTCTGGGTGGTGGGCGACACGCTGTACCTCGGCAACTACCAGGGAGGCGCCCGGGTGCTCGATATCTCAGGCGAGCTGAAAGGCGACCTGCTGCGGGAAGGACGGGAGATCAGCTGGATTCTGACCGCCGACTCGACCGGCGCCCAGCCGCACACGCCGTTCGCCTGGGGCGCGGTCGTGCGGGACGGGAATATCTTCGTGCCCGACATCAATTCCGGACTGTGGATTCTGCGGGTCGAGCCGAAGCGGGAAGTCACACCGTAACGGAAAAAGACGTACGGAAAAGGCGTAGGGGGCGACGGCGTAAGGAGGATTCGTACGGTTCTTCCTTACGATTTCACCCCTTACGCCTGTTCCTTACGTCATTCGTCTTATCGGTTGGGTAATCCAATCGCCGTCCGGAATGCCGTCAGCGCCGCCTCATACCCCCGAATCCGTCCCAGCAGCTCTGTGGCGACCGATTCCGGTGTCTTTCCGGCGGAGCGCTGGCAGGTCGGCGCGTAGGCCGCCAGCGAGTCGAGCCGGATCACAAGGTAGCGAGCGAGCTTGCGGTTGGGCGGGTCGTAGGCATTCGGCTCCATTTGGGCGCGGCCATTCACGATGAAGCCGCGGGCCGCGCCGCATAGGCCCCCGAGCCGCTGCCCTGCCGTGCGGACTTGCAGGGTATCGTGGGCACCATGCATGCGCGCCAATCGGTTGAGCCCGTCCTTGAGCTGGGCCACGCCGCGTCCGGCCGTGCGCAGTCCCTGGACGAACCGGTCCTGTGCCGGGGTAGAAGGGGCGGGCGGCGCAGGGGCGACCTGAACCGAGTCGCCCAGCTGGGGAGGCTGCTGGCTAGTGGTGGGCGCGGCGACGAGCGCGACCAGCAGCAGGGGGAGCGCGGGCAAGGGAGTCATGGAACCCTCGTATATTCCAGTCAAGCTTGCGGTTGAGGTGCGAATCCACATTCCGGATGGCCTAGGGGTTATAATCCAGACATGACCGTTCCCGCAACCTCCCGCATGTCACGGACGTTCGAGGATCGCGCCGAGGCGCTGAGTCATTTCTTCACTCGCGCTGCGGAGGCCCCGCGTTTCCTCGCCTTCGACGACGCCGTAGGCTGCCCCCTCGACCAGGCGCTCGCCTTGCTCGAGTGGACCCAGGCGGCGGGGATCCTGCGCGACGGTGATCTGATGCATGCCGCCTGGATTCGTCCCGACTCGGCGGCGGCCGTCGTGGAACGCCACGACGGCGCCCGGCGGATCTTCGCGTATTTCGGTCCCCGCATGGACCAGCCGTACGCCGACCAGGGCGAGTGCGAGCTGCTCTACGATGGCCCCGGCGTCCGCGCCTACGCATTCGCCGAGCGCGGGCACGCAATCGCCCACTTCCTGCGAGCGACGCAGGGCACGGGCGCGTTGTTGGCATTGCTCGGCCGGCGCGCACCGGAGCTGCGGCACATGCGTCGCTGGCTGCAGGAGCTGTTCAACACCCCCCCGGGTGGGGCGACCCGCTCCACGCTGCTCGTGGCGGGCTGGTTTGCCACCGCCGGGGCTGGCTGCCTTTTCCTTCCCGCTCAGGCGGGGGATCCCTTCTGCTACTGCGAAGTGGGAATCGATTCCTGACATGATCCTGCTGCTTTTCACACTCGCCGTCGCCGCGCAGGCGCCGGACAGCGTCCGCCAGGCGCGCTTCGAACGCGTGCTGAAACAGGCCAGCGACTCCCTCGACGGCGTCCGCGGCGCGGCGGCCGTCTTCCGGACCGACCTCCCCAGTGCGTCCTCGGAGCTGGTGCTCTCGCGTGCCGCTCGCGTCCACACCGGCTGCCGCGGCGCGGATGCGGCGATGCTGCAGGTGGACACGCTGCTCGCAGGGGGCGTGTATTCGCGCACCGCGACGTCCGAGCAGGCACGGCTCCGGAGCGCGACGGCCGAACTGCGGCGTGTACTGGGGCGCTGTCAGCGGGAGTGGGCGGTGCCGCAGTTCCCCAGCGCCGCCACGGCGGACTCGCTGCGGGCGTGGGGACCGTATCGCACCGCTCAGTTGGACAGCGCGTTGCGGCGCTATCTCTATTCGCTGCGGGGATTCATGAAGAAAGCCGCGCTCAGGAAGCCCGCCGTGAGTTGATGTGGGAACGTGGAGCGTGTGGATTCACAACTCCACATCGTGTGGACGGACGTCGCAACGGCGTCGTGGCGTGACGGTTAGGTTCCACAAGCAATGCACATCGAAGTGAGCTAACCCGAAGAAACATCGGCACTTGCGCGTTTGTTGGAGACCCCTAGATTAGCGCTTGCGTCGCGCGGGGAAGGGTTGGGGCCATGTGTCCCAGTCACGCCTGCACGATGAGTTCGAGCGGAAATTCCGGGGAGGGCGCCAACGCAATAAGGGCTCAGGCGCCTGCCGATCCGGGAGGATCTCTCCGACTCGGATAGCCGAGGCCAGTCGCGCGCCTCAGCCACGTCGACGTGGTGCCTCGACGTGCAGTGCGGAAGGTCGGTCCGCGACCCGATCTGACCCGCAGCACTTGCACCGGTGAACCTCGCAGCCCGGCCAGGCTGCTTGGGGATGGAAGCCGGAGCTCCTGTTCGCCCTACCGAGCGACGCAACAGTCAACCGGCGGCGTCAGGATGAAGAACGGAGGGAGTAATCCCCCGGCTCCGGGTAACCGATGTGCG
>Ga0326597_10004718_pt1 | contig 19075 bp, 7 predicted proteins | sample RVTome_12_FD_203789 | JGI IMG/M metagenome (GOLD analysis project Ga0326597, IMG submission 203789) | Soil microbial communities from uranium-contaminated site in the Upper Colorado River Basin, Wyoming, United States - RVT100D185 | ecosystem: Environmental > Terrestrial > Soil > Contaminated >... | reverse complement strand
AGTTGCTTCAGTCCATGGACTGCGTTGTGCTTCTGACGGACCATTCGGTTTTCGACTATCAGATGATTGCCGGTCACAGCCATCTCATCGTCGATTGCCGAAATGCGTTTAAGGGCTTTCCGAGATCTAATATCGTTTCGCTGTAGGCGATTCCGGGCCGTATGGCTAACCGCCGAGGTCCGCCTGTCTGGCGAGGGGCAGGCGCTGGGGGCGCGGAGTAGCGAGTTTTTGATAAAGAGAGTTCGAACTCTGCGCTATGTCTCTATGGCGAAATATCGTTGCGGCTCTGCCGCGCTGTGCCTCCGAGATGAAAACTATTTTACACGGATCCAGGAAGAGCTTTGCTGAGCGAAGGCTGCTTCACTTGCAAACTGAGAAAAGAAACTATTACCCACCCATGATGCGGTAACCGGTTGTTACTGTGGCCGAGAAGGATGGTTGGGTGGGGAAATGAAATGAAAGTCTACTGGATCTTTGCTTTCGCAACCCGCGGCATTGCCTGGTGTTTGGCCATATTCTTCTCATTCCATAGCTCTGAAACGCCGCAGGTCCTAGCCCGTTATTCGTGGAAATACTTTATCTTTCTCAGTGGGTTTTGGGGTCTAGCTTGTGCGATATCAATAGCGAACGTTGAGAAATGGTTCGAGCGCAGAGGATCTCAATTTGCCCTTGTCTTTGGCGCCTTGTGCTTGACGTTTGGTTTGTTGGAGGCCATCGTTCGGTTGGTGGATGCGCATGGGATTTCTTATTACGAAGAGGTGAGTCGTTATCGTCTGGAAATGGTCGCAGACCCTGAAATGATCTTTCGGCACCGGCGATCGTGGTCGAGTACCTATTCGGGCGTGGAAGTTCGCCTCAATGAGCTAGGGCTTCGAGACGACCCTATAGTGCAGAAAACCAAAAGGGAATATCGGATCGTGGTTCTTGGTGATTCCGTCACTTTCGGGTGGGGGGTTGCGCAGGATCAAATATTTACCTCCAGATTACAGCGAACATTGACGGAGAAGATTCAGCGACCCATCCGGGTTATTAACACAGGAGTCGGTGGTTATAATACGGTTCAAGAAAATGCGTTCTTCAAGAAACATGGATTATCGCTCGCGCCAGACATGGTCATCCTCGTATACGTCACCAACGACGTTGAAACAAACGAGAGACCATTCGACCCATGGTCGTCGAGGTCTTTTAGCGGCAAATCGCCACCCCAGATGATCAATTTATTGCTGGGAAAGAGCTGGCTCTTCCGATTAGCTCGCCACGGCTATCAATATCGACAAAGTGATACAACAGACCCGGAATCGTATCGGCGTCTACGAGAAACGCCAGGATGGTTGGCGTCGATGAGGGCGCTAAAGGATATGTCCGACACCTGCAACGATATCAGGGTTCCACTATATGTGTTCTATTTTAGATGGAAGGCGACGCCCTATAACAGTGCTTTGTTGGAAGATGCAAAAAAGATCTTATTCCCGAACAACGTGCAAGATATGAGTGGTTGGTTCGTGGGGCGAGATTTGCACGAGCAGTTTAACTCTAGAGTTGATCCACATCCTAATTCCCAAGGACACAAGGTTATCTCCGATAACATTGCTGATTATCTTCTCTCTACGAAGTTATTTTCCGAAGCGCATGTCCAGGGATTGCTAAATTTCTAAGAACGCTGATGCATACTTTAGATTGATGCGGAAGCTCCTATCGATCGAGAAGTGATGAGCGGTCCACATTTGAATACTGCTTGTAACCTCAAGGGCGAGCCCATCGTCTACACGCCAAAGGAAACTTTCCACACATTCACTAAGAGCGGCGACGGACCCGCGGCGAAACATCGCTATCGCTCAGAGATTCGGGAAGTGTTTAAGTGAATTGGGCGCGCGTACCAAAGATTCTGCCGGAGCAGGCGGCGTTCCGGACGAAGTGTTTTCATCCGAGCGGAGACTTTGTCGAGTTCCCGGAGGGAGAAATCGAGCAATCGATACCCGAACGGTTTGAGAAAATCGTGCGTCGGTATCCAGAGCGAATTGCCGTTGAAAGCGCCAAACATCGATTCACCTACGATGCGCTGAACAGGGTCGCCAATCGGATAGCGCAAGGTATTTTGGCAGAGTGCGGGCCGCGGGTAGAACAGATTGCGCTCTTGCTTGAAACTGACGCTCCTGTGATAGCCGCTATCTTTGGCGTACTAAAGTCTGGCAAAATTTACGTGCCCCTCGACCCTTCGCTTCCGCGGGCTCGACTCGCCTATATTCTTGAAAATTCACAGGCGGCTTTGTTGATCACTAATTTCGAGAATTTATCATTTGCGCGGGAGTTGTCCTCGAACAGGCTTCCCGTCATTAATCTCGATTCTCTCGATTCGTCTCTTCCTACCGATTGTCCCGGGGTATCGCTCTCGCCTGATGCGCTGGCGTGGATTCTATACACCTCAGGTTCAACCGGTCAGCCTAAGGGAGTGGTTCAAAGCCACTGCAATGCCCTGCATTTCGTACGGACCTACGCCAACGGGTTTCACATTTGCCCTGATGATCGATTGACGTTGCTGTTTACTTGCAGCGCCAATGGCGCAGCCCATGACATGTTTAGTGCGCTGCTCAACGGCGCCTCTCTTCACATTTACAATGTAAAGGAACAAGGGCCAGCGCCAATGGCCAATTGGCTGATCCAGACTTGCATTACCCTTTACAGTTCTGTCCCCACGGTTTTTCGCCATTTTCTAGAGACCTTGAGCGGGGCAGAGACTTTCCCCCGTCTTCGGCTGATTAAGCTTATCGGGGAACCGGTCTCTAAAAGAGATGTTGAATTGTTCCAAAAGTATTTTTCTTCTGAGTGTTATCTCGTCAACAGGCTGGGAAGCACCGAAACGGGAACGATTCGTTGGTTTTTTATGGATAAGAAGACGCAGATCGATGGAAATATCGTCCCCGTTGGTTATGCGGCTGACGGCAATGAGACTCTTTTGCTTGATAGCGCCGGAAGAGAAGTTGAGCCCGAAGGCGTTGGTGAAATCGCCGTCAAGAGCCGTTATTTAACTGCTGGATACTGGCGCAAGCCGGATCTCACGGACGCTGCTTTTCTCCCGGCTGTTGGCGATGAACGAATCTACCGCACCGGTGATATCGGGCGCATGCTGCCCGATGGACGCCTACTGTGTCTCGGGCGGAAAGACTCACAAGTAAAAATCAGAGGCCACCGCGTCGAGCTCACCGAGATCGAAATGGCGTTGACGGTTCTCCCGTCGATCAAAGATGCGGTTGTGATCGCGGGTCTGGATAGGTTCAATCAGAAGTGCATCATCGCTTACCTGGTGCCCAAGAGATATCCAAAGCCCACGGTGACGGAACTGCGGCGCTCTCTGGGGGAAACACTACCAAAGCATATGATTCCATCAGTTTTTGTGTTTCTATGTGAATTTCCCCTCGCACCCAACGGGAAGTTAGACCGAAAGTCCCTTCCGAAACCTGATTATTCTCGACCGGATCTCGAGACGCCCTATGTCGCTCCAAGGACTCCGTTCGAAGTAAAACTGGCCGGGATCTGGGCGGCAGTGCTTGGCCTCGAACGTGTAGGCATCCACGACAACTTTTTTGATCTCGGAGGACATTCCTTGACCGCGATGCGGGTGGTTTCCCAGGTCATCAAACAATTTCAGTTCGAGCTACCGTTTCAATCTTTGTTCCAAGCACCCACTGTTGCAGAAATGGCGGCGGTGATCGAAGCGCACCAAAGAAGGAAGGTAAGCGAAGCTGACGTAGAGCATATGTTGGCTGAGTTGGAATTGCTTTCTGACGACGAGGCGCGGCGCTTAATCGCCGAGGAGAGCGCCAAGCAGAGCCGCGGAGACCAGCGTGACTGACCGCGTACTTAAACTTCCGCCGGAGCAGCAGGCGTTCCGGGATAAGTGTTTTCATCCGTCGGGGACGTTCGTGGAGTTTCCCAAAGAGGAAGTCGAGCAGTCGATCCCGGAGCGGTTCGAGAAAATCGTGCGGCTGTATCCTCAGCGAGCGGCGGCGAAGACAAGAGATCACTCCTTTACGTATGCGGCGTTAAACCAAAAGGCGAATCGCATCGCACGTGCTATCTTGGAAAGGCGCGGCCAGGGAAGCGAACCCATAGCGCTGCTGTTCGAACACGGCATCGAAGTCATTGCCGCAATCCTCGGCGTGCTGAAGGCAAGCAAGTTTTATGTGGCGCTGGATCGTTCGTTGCCACAGAAGCGGAACGCCTACATTTTGGAGGACTCTCAGGCAGGCTTGATCGTTACCAATAACCGTAATGTCGATCGTGCCCGAGCACTAAACAATGATGCGCGCATAGTGTTAAACGTAGACGAAACCGATGAGTCCTTTTCTGCGGACAGTCCAAGCCTTTCAGTGTCCGCCGACCGTCTTGTTGCTATTCGGTATACCTCCGGTTTTACAGGGGAACCGAGGGGCGTGGTCGAGACGCATGAAAATGTTCTGAGCAGTGTCCGGTTTCGTGCTCATAAGATGAGGACGTGCCCTGATGACAGATTGAGCCTTCTTCATTCGGTTAGTTTCGGGTCAGCCTATACCCACCTATTTCAATCATTGCTTAATGGAGCCTCTCTCTTTCCTTTTGACATCAAGTCTGAGGGCATCCATCGCCTGGCAAGATGGCTGAAGGAAGAGCAGATCACGATCTTCCATTCATCTCCAGCGGTTTTCCGCCAGCTCGCTGATTCACTTTCTGGCCAGGAAAGGTTTCCCAATCTACGCTTGATTCTGCTATCGGGAGCGGCCATAACTCAGCTCGATTTTGACCTTTACAAGAAGAACTTTGCCCCGGAAGCCTCGTTAGAAATCGGAATGGGTTCAACAGAAGCCAGAGGCATTTGCTCCGCCGTGGTGGACCATACGTTTTCCTTTCCGAAAGAGGGCGCTCCGGTGGGCTATCCTCGCCAGGGCAATAAAATCTTTTTACTTGATGAAAACGGTCAGGAGGTCGGACCTAATCAGGTCGGCGAGATCGCCGTCAAGAGCCGCAACTTAAACCCGGGCTACTGGCGAAGGCCGGATCTGACCAGCGATAAATTCTTGCCGGACCCGAGCGGCGGAGATGAGCGCATTTATCTGACGGGAGACTTAGGGCGGATCCTTCCCGATGGCTTTCTGATCCATCTGGGACGCAAAGACTCCCAGGTCAAGATCAGAGGTTACAGAATAGAAATCGCTGAGATCGAGAGGGCGTTGCTTGAGCATCCCCAGGTGAAGGACGCAGGAGTCGTAGCGTGGGATCGCGAGCCAGCGGAGAAATACCTAGTGGCTTATGTTGTCGTCCGCCGAGATCTAGCACCCATGATCGATGAGTTGCGTGATTTTGTCAGGACAAAACTGCCTGACTACATGATGCCATCAGCCTTTGTGTTCCTTGAATCCCTCCCCTTAACGAACGGCAAACTGGACCGGAGCGCGCTTCCTATGCCGAACCACAAGAGACCCGACTTGAGTCACGCGTACGTGCAAGCGCGAAACGAAATTGAAGAAATACTACTCCAGCTCTGGGAAGAGATATTGGATCTTCGTCCCATCGGAATCCATGACAATTTCTTTGACCTTGGGGGCCACTCGCTTGCAGCTACGCGGGTCGTATCCCAAGTCATCAAGAGATTTCAGTTGGAGCTACCTCTTCAGTCTTTGTTCGCTGCGCCAACGATCGCCGAGATGGCGGCCGTGATCCAAGCGCACCGAGGAAAACATTTGAGCGAAGAAAGGCTAGTTCGGATGTTGGCGGAACTCGAATCGATGACAGAAGAAGAGGCGCAGAGTTTGCTTGATGAGGAGAGCGGAAAGCTGAACCGCGGAGACTAACGTGACTGACCGCGTACTTAAACTTCCGCCGGAGCAGCAGGCGTTCCGGGATAAGTGTTTTCATCCGTCGGGGACGTTTGTGGACTTTCCGAACGCGGATGTGGAAAGTTCGATTCCCGCGCGGTTCGACAAGATGGTGCAGCAGTACCGTGACAGGATCGCGGTCAGAACAGAAACTCGGGTTGTAACTTACGGGGAGCTCGACACCATGACGCTTCGGTTCGCCCGAGCGCTACTGCAACGGCAAGGGCCCAAGGTTCAACTGGTGGCACTTTTATTGGAGAAGGATGTCGACCAGATTGCCGCCATGCTGGGAGTGATGAGGGCGGGGAAGTTCTTCTTGATTCTGGATCCCTCCTTTCCGAAGGCTAGGCTCACCGCCATGTTGCGAGACTCCCGGGCAAAGCTGATCGTGACAAACCGGCAAAATGCTTTGTTGGCCAATGAAATGGTAACCGGGGCCCGCCAGTTGATGAAATGGGAAACCATCGATGACGCGATTTCCGGCGATCATCTTTGTCTCTCGATCGCGCCGAAAGCGCTGGCCTTTATCAATTACACTTCAGGGTCGACGGGAGAACCCAAAGGATTACTTCGGACCCACAGGATGATTCTCCACAACATCATGTCACGCACCAATTTACTTCACGTGAGCGAGCGTGACCGCATCAGCCTTCTTTCCTCGGGGACGTCCAATGCAATCACGAATTCACTGCTGGCATTGCTAAACGGCGCAGGGCTTTATTCACTGGAGGTCAAAAAGGAGGGGGTGGTTCGTCTCGCCCGTTGGCTAGTGGAGGAAAAGATTACCATCGCGCCAATGAGTTCGCCGCTTTTCCGGAGTCTTTGCGAAACTTTGAATGGAAAGAACAATTTTCCAGACTTGCGTATAGTCCGATTGAGAAGTGAAGCCGTTTATAAAGAGGATGCCGATCTGTACAAAACCTATTTCTCGCCGGGTTGTGTTTTCGTGACCGGCCTGTCTTCGAATGAAACCGGACCGTTGAGAGATTTCTTAATCGACCACCAGACTGATGTCGCCGGCAGTGCGGTTCCCGTCGGTTACGCGGTGCCCGGGAAGGACATATTTCTCCTTGATGATTTGGGCGATGGAGTGAGTTTGGGCGAAGTAGGCGAAATCGCCGTCCGGAGTCGCTATCTCTCACCCGGGTATTTGCGCAGGCCTCAATTGACAAAAGCAAAATTCACGCCCGATCCGAAAGGAGAGGGAAAGCGTCTCTATCTGACGGGTGATTTAGGCGTGATGTTGCCAGACGGGTGCCTAGTTTACAAAGGACGCAAAGATTTTCGTATCAAGATTCGCGGTTACGGAGTCGACCTGAAGGAGGTTGAACTGGCGTTGCGTAAACTTCCCGCGGTAACGGATGCGGTGGTTGTCGCACGAGAGAATGAGCGGAGAGAAAAGGAACTCATAGGCTACTTTACTTCTACGTTTCGGACTCGCCCGTCGGAGAGTGAGTTACGGAGTTTCTTGGGACAGACGCTGGCCGACTACATGATACCATCAGCTTTTGTGAGGCTTGACAGCATACCTCTGACTCCTCACAACAAAGTCGATCGCACAGCTCTCCCGCAACCTGCCCAGACGCGCCCCAATCTTGACACCCCCTTCATGGCGCCGCGCAGCGAAGCAGAGCGGCAATTGGCTGAAATTTGGGTGGAGGTTCTTGGCATTGATCGGGTCGGCATTCACGACAAGTTTTTCGATTCGGGCGGGAATTCGCTAGCGGCCACACGGATTTTATCCCGGGTGATTGACAAGTTCCGCTTAGAGCTACCCCTGCAGGCCCTTTTCGATTCACCCACCGTGGAAGAGATGGCGGCGGTAATCAGTCGACACCAAGTTGTTGATCATAAGCCTCGTGAGCTTCGTCCTCAGCAATCCAGCAATACGGTAGAGGCGCGCCCTGTCGAACCCACCATTGATGACTTCACGGCTTTTCCGAAGGAAGAAGTTGAGCGATCCGTTCCCGAAAGATTCGAAAAGATTGTGCGAATGTATCCTGACCGGATCGCGGTAAAGACGGGCAACGACGTTGTTACTTATTCGGAACTAAATGCCATGGCCGATAGCTTGGCTCACGCGATCGTTTCCCGGCGGGGGCCCGAAGCGGAAGCCGTTGCTATTTTGCTTGAAAAAGGTGCACGACTCATGGCTGCCATGCTTGCGGTCTTGAAGGCAGGCAAATTCTTTGTGTTGCTGGACAGATCATCTCCTAAGGCAAGACTGGCTGCCGTATTAGAAGACTCTCAAGCTGGCCTAATCATTTCCGAACGACAATACGGTGAAGTAACGCGACACTTTAATAGTGCCGATTCTAATCTGCTTGAGTTCGATTCGACCGCGTCTCCTGTTGCTGAAGAAAACCTCAGGTGGAACATATCGCCGAACTCACTTGCGACCGTTAACTATACCTCGGGCTCCACAGGAGAACCCAAAGGGGTCATTTGGGCTCACCGAAACCTGTTGCATCAGGTCATGCTGTTTACGAACGCCTACAAACTTTCCGAATGCGACAGGCTGTTATTGACTACGTCCGGCACGGGAAACGCGGTGGTTATCGGATTTTTAGCTCTGCTTAACGGCGCTGCGCTTCTCCCCTTCGACGTGCAAATTCATGGGGTCAACCGCCTGGTCAACTGGCTTCTAGATGAGAAAATTTCGATCTGCTGGTTTGGCTCGCCGCTTTTCCGCAATATCTGCCAAGCCCTGACCGGCGAGGAAAAATTTTCAGATGTCCGTATCCTAAGATTGGCGAGCGAGGCTTCGTATAAAAGTGATATTGAACTATACAAACAACACTTCTCACCTGAATGCGTATTAATCAACGGACTATCCAACACAGAATCGGGATTGATATGCCTCTACCCGGTCGATTTCAAGACAGAAATCGAAGGCCAGGAAGTCCCAGTAGGGTATCCTGTTGAGGATAAAGAATTTCTTTTATTGGATGATGCCGGGAAAGAAGTTGGCGTCAATGAAGTGGGTGAGATAGCCGTCAGGAGCCGCTATCTTTCCCCGGGTTATTGGCATAGGCCGGAACTCACCGCTAACAAATTCAAACCCGACCCAAATGGCGGTGACCAGCGTATATATCTCAGTGGCGACCTAGGTCTCGTGCTGCCTGACGGTTGCCTCATACACAAAGGTCGCAAGGACTTTCGAGTTAAGATCCGGGGATATGGAGTCGAGATCGCGGAGATTGAAAAAGTCTTGAATACTCATGCCGCCGTTGGGCAGGGGGTTGTGGTGGCCCGGGAGAAAGAATCCGGCGAGGCTCGACTTGTCGCGTACTACACTTGCACTGGGTTATCCACCCCGACCGTCAGTGAATTGCGCGGTTTCTTAAGGAAACAACTCCCTGATTTCATGATCCCTTCAACCTTTGTGATGCTGGACGCGATACCTCTTACCCATAGCGGCAAAGTAGATCGTCACGCGTTTCCTGACCCGGACAATGTAAGACCAACGCTCGCTACCCACTATCTTTCGTCACGAAACGAGATCGAGCGGAAGCTCGTTGCGATATGGGAGGAGGTGCTCGATGTTTGTCCCGTCGGTGTCAACGACGGATTCTTCGATCTGGGTGGAGACTCCCTCTCAGCCGTTCGGGTAATATCGCAAGTAATCAATCAGTTTCAGTGGGAAATTCCGCTCCCATCGATGTTTCAATTTCCTACCATAGCCGAAATGGCTTCGGTGATCGCGAGGCACCAAGGCCAGCGGGTCGAAAAAAATGAGGCGTGCCAAATGCCGGTCGTTTCTGTTACCCCTGTATCGCGAGAGGGACAGCTACCGCTCTCATACTCTCAGCAGCGGTTGTGGTTTCTCGACCAGCTTGAGCCCGGCGGTTTCACCTATAACCTCTTTTCTGCCTACCAGCTTAAGGGGGAGCTTAACGTACTGGCATTAGAGCAAAGCTTCAACGAGATCATCAGGCGCCACGATGTCCTTCGAACGGTGTTTAAATCAAAGGACGGTAGCCCGGTACAGGTCATTCTACCCACCGTGACAATCAAGATTCCCGTCTTGGATTTGAGAGGAACTGTTTCTGAAGAGGACAGACGGTCGGAAGTTCGCCGAATATCACTAGAAGAGGTTCAGCGGCCTTTCGATTTAGCTTGCGGTCCGTTGCTACGAATCACGCTGCTTCGACTTGCCGACGATGAGTTCGTGTTACTTCGAGGGATCCATCATATCGTCTTTGATGCATGGTCTTCAGGAATCTTGTTTAGCGAACTCGCTGAAATTTACGAGGCCTTGTCGCGTGGAAAACCGCCTCCGTTTACCGATCTCCCGGTCCAATATGCCGACTATTCTGTGTGGCAGCGGCAGTGGTTCCAGGGTGAAAGATTCAGGTCCCAATTATCGTATTGGAAACAACAACTTGAAAATATTCCGGTACTCCAACTGCCCGCCGACCGCCCACGGCCGGCGATTCAGAGCTCTAGCGGTGCGAGACAATACTTCGTTTTGTCTGAACGCTGTTCGGAAGACCTGAGAGTCTTAAGTCATCGTTACAGAGTGACACTATTTATGACCCTGTTGGCGGCGTTTCAGGCTTTGCTCCATCGATATAGCGGGCAGACGGACATTGTGATCGGGTCACCGGTGGCTGGCCGGAGCCGCAGAGAGTTTGAGGAACTGATCGGGTTCTTTCTTAACACGTTAGTGCTCCGTCTTGACTTGTCCGGCAACCCAACATTTGCGGAGGCGCTGAGCCGGGTGCGGGAGGTATGTTTAGGGGCGTTAAGCCATCAAGAATTACCTTTTGAGAAGCTTGTGGAAGAGCTGCATCCGGATCGTAACCTAGGCCATAATCCTTTGTTTCAGGTGACTTTTGCCTTTCAGAATACCCCTAGATTCCCTGTGCAGTTATCCGGTATTAGCGTGAACGAATTAGAAATGGAAACGGGCGTAGCAAGGTTTGATTTGCATCTGTTCATGGAGGAAAAAGACGGCTGCCTCAAAGGTTACTTTGACTACAATACCGATCTCTTCAACGCCGATACTATCGAGCGATTGCTGGGTCATTTCCAAAAACTTCTCAATGGGATCGTAACCGATCCACACTGCCGGATTTCCGACTTGCCGTTATTGACCCAAGCCGAGAAGCATCAGCTGTTGGTCGAGTGGAACGACACGAAAAGGGACTATCCCAAGAACAAATGCATTCATGAGTTGTTTGAGGCGCAGGTAGAGCGCGCTCTAGGGGCTGTGGCCGTGGTCTTCGAGGATCAGCAACTGACATATCGAAAACTGAACGGGCGAGCTAATCAATTAGCGCATCATCTGAAGAAGCTTGGAATTGGACCGGATGTGCTGGTTGGCCTGTGCGTCGAGCGCTCTTTAGACATGATCGTGGGGATTCTAGGTATTCTCAAGGCCGGTGGAGCGTACGTGCCACTCGATCCAGAATATCCCAAGGAGCGCTTGGCCTTCCAGCTGGATGACACCAAGGCTTCCGTACTTTTGACTCAGGAGCGGTTGCTAGGCGATCTCCCCCAGCACGATGGGCGGGTGATTTGTTTGGACCGGGACTGGGCTGAGATTGCGCGAGAGAATGAAGCGAATTCTGAAAGTGGGGTAACGGCGGAAAACCTGGCCTACGTGATCTACACTTCTGGCTCTACGGGGAAACCTAAAGGGGTCATGATTCCGCATCGCGCTCTTTATAATCATATGCTGTGGATGCAGGAAAGATTTCCGTTAGATGCGGCAGACTGCGTGCTGCAGAAGACCCCATTTTGTTTCGACGCGTCAGTTTGGGAGTTCTTTGCGCCTATTATCGCGGGAGCGCGCTTGATCTTGGCTCGTCCCCGTGCCAATCAAGACGGAGCTTACTTGATAGACACCATCGTCAATCAACGAGTAACGACCCTTCAGTTAGTTCCATCCATGCTCCGAATGTTACTGGCGGAGGACGGCTTGGAGAGATGTCAGAATCTTAAACGAGTTTTCTGCGGTGGCGAAGCGTTGCCTATGGAGTTGCGAGAGCAATTTCATGGTCGTCTTGGTGGTGAACTTTACAACCTTTACGGACCGACGGAAGCGACCATTGATGCGACTTGCGCACTCTGCGACCGGGGAAGCGCGCCGCACACCGTAACTATCGGTCGTCCTATCGCTAACACCCAGGTGTATGTCCTTGATCCTGCTTTGCGTCCCGTCCCGATCGGTGTTCCCGGCGAACTCTACATTGGGGGGGGATGTTTAGCTCGGGGATATCTCAATCGTCCAGAGCTCACCGCGGAGAAGTTTATCAGCCACTCCTTTGACGGGGAGCCTGCCAGAAGGCTTCATGGGACCGGCGATCTGGCTCGGTATCTTTCCGACGGCAACATCGAGTTTCTGGGACGGATCGATGATCAGGTAAAGATCCGAGGATACCGGATCGAGCTTGGCGAGATCGAATCTGTTCTCTCTCAACACCCCGGTGTGAGGGAAACTGTGGTCGTGGCAAGGGAAGACGAGCCTGGGGATAAGCGCTTAGTAGCTTACCTCGTCGCCGCCTCTCAGAATTCTTCTGTCAGTGAGCTCAGAGACTTTCTTAGAGCCAAACTTCCTGAGTACATGATCCCTTCAACCTTTGTGTTCTTAGATGCCCTGCCGCTAACGCTCAACGGGAAGATCGATCGCAAGTCCTTGCCGGTGCCGGATCGCAACAGAGGCGAACTGAAGCAAGCCTACGTTGCTCCTCGCGGCCCGACCGAGGAGATATTGGTCGGGATCTGGGCGGATGTTCTCAAGCTCGATCAGATTGGCATCCACGACAACTTTTTCGACGTGGGGGGCCATTCGTTACTGGCCACGCAGGTGATTTCCCGCGTGCGCCAGGCTTTTCAGATGGATCTGCCGCTGCGTACGATATTTGAGGAGCCGACGATTGAAGAATTGACTATGGCGATCATGAAAAAGTTGTCTGAAAGGGGAGGTGGAGAAGAGATGGCCCTGATCCTGACCGAGGTGGAGTCGCTTTCGGATGAAGAGACCAAGAATCTTCTCAAACACGGGGCAACGGAGTGAAATAGCTATGGGCACCGCTGATCTCAACCAACGCCTCGCTAATCTTTCGCCTGCGAAAAAGGCTCTTCTGGAGTTGCGGTTCAAGCAAGACCGTCTTCACGAGCAGACCATTCCGCTTCGGGCATCGCGGGAGTTCGCGCCGCTTTCTTTTGCCCAACAGCGATTGTGGTTTCTAAATCAACTGGAGCCTGAGAGTCCCGCCTATAATGAGTCCAGAGCGTATCGTTTAAGCGGTGTTCTCGACGTAGCGGCATTGCAAAGAGCGCTGGATCTGGTCGTGGCCCGCCACGAAGTCTTGCGTACGAATTTCGTATGGGTCGACGGAAATCCTACACAAGTCATCGCAAAGACAAGGCGGGTCAAACTCCCGCTGATTGACTTAAGCGCATGGCCAGAGTCTAGCCGCGAGGCCGAGGCGCGACGGTTGCTCGCTGATAACGTCCGCCGGCCGTTCGACTTATCTCGCGATCACATGTTGCGCGTCATGTTGCTGCGCCTGGACGAGCAAGAGCATATCTTGCTTGTCGTCAAGCATCATATTGCCTCCGATGGTTGGTCATCGGGAATTTTCTGGCGGGAACTCTCCGATCTTTATCGCTCCATAGTTTTAGGTGAACCATGCGAACTGCCCGAGCTGCCAATCCAGTATGCCGATTATGCGATCTGGCAACGCAATCGTCTCCACGGAGAGTTCCTCGAAGCCCAGCTATCCTACTGGAAAAAACAACTCGATGGCGTTGAGCCGTTGCGATTGCCCACTGACCGCCGACGTTCGGCGACGTCAACTTCTCCAGGCGCCAAGCAATCGTTAATGTTTCCTAAGAAACTTTCCGATGGCCTCAAGGCTCTAAGCCGGCAGCAGGGGGCTACTCTATTTATGACGCTACTGGCGGCGTTTCAAGCGCTGCTCAATCGCTACACGGGGCGGACGGATATTGTTGTCGGAACTCCGATCGCGGGTCGGACTCGGCTGGAAGTCGAAAAGTTAATCGGTTTCTTCGTTAACACTCTGGTACTGCGCACCGATTGTTCCAACGACCCGACTTTTCGTGAGCTTCTCGATCGCGTCAAGCAAAAGGCAGTGGATGCATACACACACCAGGAGGTGCCCTTCGAGAAGCTTGTCGAAGAACTACAGCCGGAACGAAAACTTGGCAGCTCGCCTTTGTTCCAGGTGACGTTTCAGCTTCACAATACTCCCCGATCGTCAATCGACTTTCCAGGACTCACCTTGATTCCCGTCGAGGTTGCGAGCGGCACTGCGAAGTTTGATCTAAGCCTGTCTATGGGGGAGGAACGGGATGGCTTAAAGGCTACGCTGGATTACAACACGGAACTTTTCGATGGCGCGACCATCAATCGGATGCTCGGTCATCTGCAAGTTTTGCTCGAAGGCATTGTGGCGGATCCCGACCGGCCCATTTCTACCCTGCCCGTTCTCACTGAGCCAGAACGGCATCAGCTATTGGTGGAGTGGAACGACACTAAGAGAGAGTATCCCAAGGATGAGTGTATCCATGAGCTGTTTGAAAAACAGGCAGACAAGACCCCCGATGCGGTGGCGGTGGTATTTGAGGGTCAGCAACTAACCTACCGAGAGCTAAATCGCCGCGCCAACCATCTCGCCGATCATTTGCGTCAGTTGGGCCTTGGTCCGGGTGCGGCGGTGGGGATTTGCGTTGAGCGCTCGATTGAGATGATCGTGGCCCTGCTCGGGATACTCAAAGCGGGCGGTGCCTACGTGCCGCTGGACTCGACGTATCCACGGGAGCGCTTAGCGTTTATGGCGCAGGACGCGGCCATTCGGGTGATCGTGGGGCAGGAGCGGTTGTTGCCGAGTCTGAAAATGGAAGGAGTGGAGGTTGTGGATATCGACCGCGAGCGGCCGTTGACCCCCGGAGCGGGCGATCAAGCGCAGGCGGTCGGTAGTTGCACCGAGCAGTTGGCATACGTGATGTACACGTCGGGTTCGACCGGCCAGCCCAAGGGTGTAGAAGTTGAGCAGCGCGCGGTCGTGCGGCTAGTGGTCAATACAGACTACGTACAGTTAGGCTCGGAGGACGTCATCGCGCAGGTGTCGAACTACTCATTCGATGCGGCGACGTTCGAGATCTGGGGCGCGCTCTGCAACGGGGCACGGCTCGTCATCTTCACGAGAGATGTCACGCTTAACCCAGAGGAATTCGCGGCGGATCTGAAACGCCATGGAGTTACGACCCTTTTTCTGACCACTGCACTGTTCAACCTGACGGCGCGGAAGGCGCCGGGGGCATTTGCCCATCTGCGGCAGGTGTTATTCGGGGGAGAAACCGCAGACCCGCGCTGCGTGGCCGAGGTGCTGCGGCAGCAGGGTCCCGAGCGGCTGATCCACGTTTACGGGCCAACCGAGTCTACCACTTTTGCGACCTGGCATCCCGTGCGTGAAGTTGCCGAGGGCGCCGCAACTGTGCCGATAGGGAAACCGATCGCGAACACGACCTGCTACGTGTTGGATGCGAGCAGGCTACCGGTGCCCATCGGAGTGCCGGGAGAGATCTACATCGGCGGTGACGGCCTTGCGCGAGGGTATCTGAACCGTCCCGAACTGACGGCTGAGAAATTTATCTCCAATCCTTTCAGCAATGAACCGCACGCGCGTCTCTATAGGACTGGCGATTTAGCTCGCTATTTACCTGACGGCAATATCGAATTTTTAGGGCGTATCGACAACCAAGTGAAGATCCGCGGGTTTCGCGTCGAACTGGGTGAGATTGAGACTGTGCTAGAACGGCACCCGGCCGTGCGCGCAACGGTTGTCGTGGCGCGGGATGACATGCCCGGGGAAAAGCACCTCGTGGCCTACGTCGTGCCCTCCGACGGGTTAGCCCCACTTGTACAAGAATTACGGGGGTTTTTGAAGAAGGAGCTTCCCGATTACATGATGCCCGCTCAAATTGTTTTCTTGGAGTCTATGCCGTTTACGCCGAACGGAAAGATCGACCGTAAGGCGCTACCGGTGCCGGTTCAGAATGCCCAGACCGTAAGCTTATACGCATCTCCCCGGGACGGGACTGAAGAGATTCTCTGTCGACTATGGTCCGAAATACTTGGGGTCAATCGAGTCGGGATCGACGACGACTTTTTCGCGCTGGGGGGCCACTCGTTGCTTGCGGCTAGACTGTTTTCGCGACTAGATGAAAAGCTCGACCGCTCCTTACCGCTCAGCGTTTTGTTCAAAGCCCCAACCATACGATTGTTGGCCGAACAATATCGAGCATCGGGGAAACCTAGTGATCGTGCTGCGTTGATCGCACTGAGAACCGGTGGCACTCTACCGCCGGTATATGGCGTACCGGGGATACTTGGAAACATAGTTGGCTACGAGGAATTGGCTCGTGAGCTCGGATCAGAGCAACCTTTCTATGGACTACAATCCGTTGGCCTTGCCGGTGAAGCAGCACCCCTTGGATCGATAGAAGAGATGGCAACATTATACGTTCGAGAGATCCGCTCCGTGCAATCACACGGTCCCTACGCGGTGATAGGGGCCTGTTTTGGAGCTACCGTCGCGTATGAGATGGTTCGCCAGCTTCTCAATGCGGGAGAAGAAGTCGCATTCCTTGGCTTGTTGGATCCGACCCTGCGCGAGGGAAAGGATGCAGACAAGACAGAATTACCGCTCCCGCGCTTAGTCACACGCGCCTCTGCGCTGGGGAGTTTGATCACAGAAAGATTACATCTCTATGGGCATGAGATGAAACGCTTGGGTATCAAAGAGCGTATAGGGTTTCTCAGCCGAAAGGTTTACACGTTAGGTGCTTTGCTCCAGGATCACAAACCTCTAAAAAGCACACAGCGGGAAATTAACCAGATTGAGGTCTACCGGGCGAACCTCCAGGCCCTCGATCGATATCGGCGAGAACCTCTACAGGGACCCCTAAGAGCCTTGGAGATTTTTGAATCATCGCGCCCAAGTCAGTTGAAGACAAAAAAAGGAATTGATTGGCATGTGTTCTGGTATGGCCTGCTCAGTTATTATCAGATGCCGGGAAAAGATTCCGGGGATATGTTGAGAGGAGAGAACGTACGGGTTTTAGCTTCGTTACTAGCTCGACGACTCCGTGTGGCCCACCATCCAGCTCAACTCCAAGGTTCAGCGGAACATGAAAATGCGCAGAGCCCTAGGCAAGGCTAACTGTTTGCGTACCACTCGGCGGCCCCATTTAGACCGAACGAACAAGAATTTTGGTTAATTTAAGTTTCATGCGCTACTGCATTGGCAGGTTATATTTCTGTTGATCGCGTCACTGAACAACCCCAATAAAGCAACAAGAGAAAAGACTTCAACCATTTACTCTATGGTTTCCTCCTCTCCATCGCAGAACCCGGAGTCCCTTGGAAGCATGATGGCGAAAGGCGCCGCCTGGACGACAACTTTCAAAATCATCGATCGTTGCACGGGGGTGATAAGCACCTCGATCCTTGCGCGGCTTCTCGTTCCAGAAGACTTCGGGCTAGTAGCGCTAGCGGCCTCCATCATCGCAATGCTAGAGATTCTGGGCGCCTTCGGTCTGGAAGCCGCTCTTGTTCAACATGTTGCCGCATCTCGCCGACACTTCGACGCCGTGTGGACGTTTAACGTCGCTTTTGGACTTAGCTTAGGTCTGGTTGTTGCCGCTTTGGCTTGGCCGGTTGCTGTAATTTATGAGGATCCGCGCTTTTATTCCGTGTTGATTGTTCTGGGGCTGCGCCAAGCTATTCAAGGGTTCGAAAACGTCGGAATCGTAGCATTTCGGAAAGACCTGGCATTTGAAAAAGAGTTTAGGTTCCTGGTTATAAAAAGGCTGGCAACGACATTTTTGATCACATTACCGCTGGCCTTTTTGCTGCGAAACTATTGGGCCCTACTTGGGGGCAGTTTAGCGGCCACGTGCATTGGTGTCGTAGTAAGTTACGTACTTCACCCATTCAGGCCCCGTATATCGTTAGCAGGCCTTAGCGAATTGATGGCTTTTTCCAAATGGTTGTTGCTCACTCATTTTGTTGAATTTCTGTATTCAAAGGCTGCTAATTTCGTGATCGGGGCGTGGGCGGGAACGAGCGCGATTGGATCGTTATCTGTGGCTCGTGAAGTTGGCAGCATCGCGAGTAGCGAATTGGCTGCATCGGTTAACCGTGCCGCGTTCCCGGGTTACGCCAAGCTTGCGGGAGATCGCGCGATGCTACGCGAGAAATATCTTAAGCTCGTCTCTATTTTAATGTTGATCATAATGCCGGCTGGAATTGGGCTATGTCTCTTGGCCGAACCGATCGTTCTGGTAGTTTTGGGTAATCAATGGATTGAAACGGTGCCGCTGATTCGAATCTTGGCGATTAACGGGGTGTTCACTGTTTTCTTAAGCACGGCTCATCATGTTAATCTTGCTGTAGGGATGTCTCGTTCATCGAGTCTGGTGCTTGCGGTTCACGCTGGCATATCGATCACTCTGATGTTGTGGTTGGTGCCCGCTTCAGGAAGTCATGGCGCGGTCTTGGCCATGATAACGGCGTCGATCGCAACGGCACCTCTAAATGCCATCTTGTTGGGAAGAGCAATCCAATTTGGGATCCGTGAAATCATTGACATTATTTCGTGTCCTTTAATGAGTTCCTTGTTAATGACCGTGGTTGTTCTGAGTATCAGGTCCTATTGGGGAATCCCGCCAACGGTTGCCGGGCGAATAGCATACATAGCAGCCGTATCGGGATTGGGAGCAGTAGTTTATTTTCTCTCTGTGTTTTTGCACTGGCAGCGCCGTTCAAATCCCAATGCCGCAGAAGCCTGGATATGGGAACAGGCCACGAAGATTTTGTATGTTGCGAGCTAGGGCTGGGATCTTGCCGACTCAGGCGTGGGTAATCGGGCGACACAAGATGCGGGATGGGTCAGGCAGGGGGTCGTGTTCCACCAGATTCGGAACACTGGGTAAGTGAGAGTTGATTGGCCAAGACAGTAAAATTCTTTCGCAGCGCAACCGCCAAGAATGGGTCCGCCCCGAAGTGATCCTTAACGTAAGAACCGGTGGCAATAGAAACGAGATCGCACATGTTACAAACTCAGGAAAAGATCCCTGTGGGAACGCAGAGTCAAACTTCCCAAGAGCTGGTTAGAAAGATCCAAAATCGTGCCGCCCGGCTCGGCGTCATCGGATTGGGCTACGTAGGGCTAACTTTGGCTGCGGAG
>Ga0326597_10004717_pt1 | contig 19081 bp, 25 predicted proteins | sample RVTome_12_FD_203789 | JGI IMG/M metagenome (GOLD analysis project Ga0326597, IMG submission 203789) | Soil microbial communities from uranium-contaminated site in the Upper Colorado River Basin, Wyoming, United States - RVT100D185 | ecosystem: Environmental > Terrestrial > Soil > Contaminated >... | reverse complement strand
AGGAGGACTCCATGAGGATCCTGGACAAGATTCTGCATAGCGAAACAGGTGGAGATGCGAAGCGCGAAGCGTCGCTGGAGGAGCCAGCCTGTCCGCACACGTCGGTGGTGGCCCACTGGGAAATGCCGGGTGACATTGGCAGACCAGAACTCGCCACCTACAAGTGCGAGTCCTGCGGGCAGGCCTTCAGCTACTACGAAGCCCGGCAGTACATGGAGACGCCTCCCCCCGTGGTGGCCAGCATCAGCGATAGCGACCGGCGCTTCGGGTAGAGGCGAGATGACGCAAAAGAGGCCGCTCGTGTGGCGGCCTCTTTCGTGATTGAGCGATTGATCTGGGGCCGGTTTGGCGCGCAGCCTACCAGTCGTAGTTCTCGCGCTGGAGGGCGAGCGACATGCCCATTCCGGCGCCCATGCAGAGAGTAACGAGGCCCCATTCGGCATCGCGGCGCTGCATCTCGTAGGCGAGGGTGCCGATGAGGCGCGTGCCGCTGGCGCCCAGCGGGTGGCCGATCGCGATCGCACCGCCGTTCGGGTTGACCTTCTCCCAGTCCCAGCCGAGGTCGTTGCCGCAGGCGAGCACCTGGCAGGCGAACGCCTCGTTGATTTCGATGACGTCGAAGTCCTTGAGACTCATGCCCGTTCGCTTCAGCAGCTTCTGGGTGGCCGGGACGGGGCCGATGCCCATGATCGTTGGGTCGACGCCGACGCTGGCGGCGTGGCGGAACGTGGCGAGCGGGCGCAGGCCCTTCTGCTTTGCGACTTCCTTCTCCATGATCAGGCACATCGTGGCGCCATCGGTGCGGGGGCTGGCATTGCCGGCCGTTACCTGGCCCTCCGCGGTGTAGGCGGGCTTCAGGGTCGAGAGCTTCTCCAGCGTGGTGTCTTCTCGCGGGTTCTGGTCCTTGTCGACTTTCACGCTTGAGCCGTCGCTGTACTCGATAGTAATCGGCTCGATCTCGTCGGCCAGCAGTCCTTCCTTCTGCGCGCGCACTGCCTTGCGGTGGCTGTCGAACGAGAAGCGGTCGGCGTCCTGGCGCGTGATGCCTCGCTCCTTGGCGAGCTTTTCGGCGGTCGCGCCCATGTCCATGATCCAGGGTTCGGTTACCTGGTACCAGCGCTTCACCCACTGCGGGGCCTTCTCAGCGTCCGGCCACGGCTGGATGAACTCCTTGCCCATGACCTCGGCGGTCTGGATCGTCTGGAGGTTGCGGTCGTCGCCGGGCGGGATCGGGTTCACGCGGTCCATCGTCTCGACGCCGCCCGCGAGGACGATATCCGACATCCCCGCCATGACGGCGAAGGCGCCCTGGGTGCTGGCCTGTAGGGAAGAACCGCACTGCTTGTTCATGTCGGTGGCCGAGATGGTGACCGGCAAGCCGGCCTCCAGGATGTAGTGGCGAGAGCGGGTCAGCATGCCGGCGATGCCGACTGAGCCCCAGAGGATCTCGTCCACCTCGTCGCCGCCGACGTTGTTGCGGTCGAGCACCTTCTTAAGGAGCGGCACGACCATGTCGACGTGGGAGATGTCGCGAAAGACGCCGCGCTGGCCGGCGCGGCCGAACGGGGTACGGATCATATCGATGAGAACGGCTTCCCGCATTGGGGGACCTCCTATAGTTGACGAATCTTAGCAGGCGCTAGTCTAGCACAGCGCGGCTTGATGGCTGAAACGTGAACTCGACTGCCGGAATTTACCACTTCTAAACAATTCACCCGCCGTTTACCCTCGCGCGGCTCTTCTTCACCCGCCTGTTCACCCGGGGCGTGGAGAATAGACACCACGAAGCCGGAAAACAGACCAAATCCTAACCGGGGAAGGGACAGAAGACATGCTGTTTCGAAGGCGCAAGACCAGGTCACAAACAAAGATCGTCCGCCGAAGCGAGACCGTCGTCGACGTATCGCCGCTGCGACCGATGATCGCGGCCACGCTGGCCACCCAACGCTTTGAGGTCAATCAGGGCGACTTCCGCGGCTTTGGCTCGCCTCCGGGCAAGTTCTAAACGCCGACGACCCACGCCGGCTGGCTGCCATGGATTCTCACAGGCGTGGCCGCCGGCATCATCGTGACGCGTTGACAACCATGGGCTAACTGCTACACTCATGGTGCCGCCGATCCGAGAGGACGGCGAGCCGGAAAGAATATCGCTGGGACCGCTTGGATCCGCAGGGACCGAGACGGCACATAGAAGCGGACAACCGCGCCGCGAACCGTGCCCTTTCGGTCACCCGAAAGGGTCTTTTCTTGCGCGGCCGGGGCGGCGCCAGCGACGGAGAGGGACGAGCGAATGCGGACGATGCTGAAGAGCAAGATCCACCGGGCGACCGTGACCGCGGCCGACGTGAACTACGAAGGCTCCGTGACGATCGACCCGATCCTGATGCAGGCCGCTGACATCCTGCCGTTCGAGCAGGTCCACGTTGTTGACGTGAACAACGGCGCCCGGCTCGTCACCTACGCCATCGAGGGCACCGCCGGTAAGGGCGAGATCGTCCTGAACGGCGCCGCCGCCCGCCTGGTGAACCCGGGCGATATTGTTATCATCCTCACCTACAGCCAGGTCGAGGAGTCCGAGCAATCCAGCCACAGCCTCAAGCTCGTTTACGTCGACGGACAGAACCAGATCGCGCGCACGAGCGACGGCATGCACGCCGCCGCGGTCGCATAGGGGGAAGAATGGCAGGCAAGACAGCGCTCATCACCGGGTGCTCCGCCGGCGGCATCGGCCACGAGTTGGCGAAGATGCTGGCGGCGAAGGGCTACACGGTGTTCGCCACCGTCCGCACCGCCGCGAAGGCGGGCGACCTCACGAGTACTGAAAACGTGAACGTCCTCGAAATGGACGTGCGCGACGAGGCCTCGGTGAAGTCGGGACTGGCGCAGGCGGGCGAAATCGACGTGCTGGTAAACAACGCCGGCTTCGAGGTCTGGGGCGCGCTGGAAGAGATGACGGTCGACGACATCAAGGATCAGTTCGAAACGAACGTATACGGTCCGTTCCGCCTCATCCTCGGCGTGCTGCCGGCGATGCGCAGCCGCGGCTCGGGCGTGGTCATCAACGTTTCGTCGGTGGCGGGCAGGGTTGGAGCGCCCCTCAATGGTTTGTACGCCGCCTCCAAGTACGCGCTGGAGGCGCTGAGCGAGACGTTGCACTACGAATGCCAGCGCTTCGGTATCCGCGTCCACGTCATTGAGCCCGGCTTCGTCGCCACTTCGTTCGGTTCGAACCGTCGGCTCGTTGGCGCGGCTGCCGGCAAGGAGTCACCGTATTCCGAGCTGGTTTCGCAGTGGGAAGCGGTCTCGGAGCGGGTCGCACCCGGCGGGCGCTCGACTCCGGCGGACGTGGCGGGCGTGATTGCCGGGGCGATCGAAAGCGGCGACAAGCTCCGGTATCCGGCAACACCTGACGCCACCGTGATTTTTGCGGCCCGCAAGGCGATGGACGACGAACAATTCGAGGCCGCGATGCGGCAACAACTGGGTCTTACCTGGTAGCCACCCTTGTCTTGTTTGGAGGCGATCCGCCCGCGACGCGGAAGCCTACCGAGGAGGTAGCGATGGAAAAGCGAACATCAATCACCGACCTGCGGGCGATGAAGGACCGGGGCGAGAAGATCGTGATGGTCACCGCGTACGACTACACCTCGGCGCTCTTCGTCGAGGAGGCGGGCATCCCGCTGATCCTGGTCGGTGACACCCTCGGCAACGTGGTTCTCGGCTATGACACGACTGTGCCGGTGACGATGGAGGACATCCTGCATCACGTGAAGCCGGTCGTCCGCGGCACCCGCCGGACGCACATCGTGGCGGACATGCCGTTCATGAGCTACCAGGCCGGTCCGGTCGAGGCGCTGCACAACGCGGGGCGGCTGCTCAAGGAAGGCGGCGCGCAGTCAGTTAAGCTCGAGGGCGGCTCGAAGGTGGCCGAGACGGTGCGGACGATCGTGGACGCGGGCATTCCAGTGATGGGCCACATCGGCCTGACGCCGCAGTCGATCAACCAGATCGGCGGCTACAAGGTGCAGGGTAAGACGCCCGCCGCCGCGGTGCGCCTCCTGAACGACGCGATGGCCCTCCAGGATGCCGGCGCTTACGCGATCGTGCTGGAGACTGTGCCGGTGCACGTCGCGCGGATCATTACGGAGAAGCTCGACGTCCCGACGATCGGTATCGGCGCCGGGCCGGAGACCGACGGCCAGGTGCAGGTGTGGCACGACATGCTCGGCCTTTTCACTGACTTCAGGCCGAAACACGCCAAGCGATTCGCCAACCTCGGCCCGCTAATTGTCGACGCCCTGAGGACTTACGCAAGCGATGTCCAGGGAGGCGCTTTCCCGACGGAAAAAGAGTCGTTCATCAAGCAGCCCGCGCCGTCGGAAGTGGAAGAGATGAAGGCGGCGTCCAACTAGACTGAGCGCGTCCTGCCAGCGCAGCGAGACCCCGGCGGAGCGCCGGTCAGGCGACGGGTTCTTTGCGCGCGTAGGCCGCGGTAACCGTGTCGATAAAGGCTTGCACCGTACGGGAGCGCCGCCGGTTCCTGCGGTAAGCCAGCGAAATAGGCCGGTGGATCGGTTCAACGTCGGTGAGGTCGATGCGGACGAGTGTGCCGCCGGCCAGCTCTCGCTGGACGGTGACGAGTGGCACCAGGGCGATACCCAGGCCCTGCTCGACCATACGCTTGGTAGCTTCGAGCGAGTCGAGTTCCATGGCGACGTTCGGGATCACTGCCGCCTTGCGGAAGAGGTTGTGGATGATCGCGTAGTAAGAAGAGCCGCGGTCGAAAAGCACGATCGGCTCGCGGGCCGCATCGGCGATGGTGGCCCGGCGCGTGGCCGCAAAGGCGTGTTCCGGATAGGCGACAAGCACGATCTCGTCGTCGTATAGCTCGATTTGCTCCACGTCCGGCTGCGAGAGCGAGCGGATGATCGCCACCTGGACTTCGTCTGTGAGCAGCAGGTTGAGGACCTGCTCCGAGCGGCCGGTGCGGATGACGACGTCGACCCCACCGTACTGCTGTTTGAACCCGTGCAGGATTTCGGGGAGTACGTACGTCGAGAAGGTGATCGCCGCGCCGAGGCGAAGCGAGCCGAGTTGCACGTTGCGCACTTCTTCTACCGAGTCGCGCGCCTCCTGGATCATCTGCAGGATGCGTTCGGCGTAAGGCAGGAATGAGAGACCGGCGTCGGTCATACGGACCCCGCGGCCACCGCGCTCGAAGAGTTCCTCACCCAGTTCGCGTTCGAGCGCCTGGATGCGCGCGGTGATTGACGGTTGGGTTAGCTGCAGCGTTTCGGCGGCACGGCTGAAGGAGCTGTGCGCCGAAACCTGCACGAACGCTTCTATCTGTCCAAAATCCAAGATCGCCCTCTCAGGTATTGACTGCGCCTATGGCTGGTATGAATGAGAATAAGGGCGACCGGTGTACGCGGTCAAGCGCGGCCGTGGGCGGCGGAGGCTATGCGTCGTGGCGTTCGGCGCGGGCCCGCCACTCGCCGCTGGTTTCGTGGGTCTTGAACCAATCGGCGTTGATGGCGATGTACTGCTTCTGGTCGGCCGGCGCATCGTCCTCGAAGTAGATCGCGCTGACCGGGCAGACGGTCTCGCAGGCCGCGCAGTCGATGCAGGTCTCGGGGTTGATGTAGTACTGGGGATCTTCAGGCGTGGAATGGATACAGTCGACGGGGCAGACGTCAACGCAGGAGGCGTCCTTGGTGCCGATGCAGGGTTCCGTGATGATGTAAGTCATTTCTCGGATTGCCGCCATTTTACCCACCCCCGGGGAGCGGCCACAAGAACGGGAGCTAGGCCGGCCGGACGCCGCGCTTCGTCACCGTCACATCACCGCGGACCCGCGCCTGGCAGGCCAGCCGCAGCCGCCCATCGCGCAGCGCAGCCTCGCTTCGTTCTTCGGCCAGGGTCCTGCGCTCCGCCCGGCCCATCTCTTCCAGCCGGTCGGCGCCGTCTTCGACCGTGCAGGCGCAGGAGGTGCAGATGCCCTGCCCGCCGCAGGTCGTCGGCCAGTAGTAGCCGGCCTCGATGGCGGCCTGCATGATCGTCGTGCCGGACTCGGCTTCGATCGTGATGCTTTCGGGGAGGATGAGCACGCGCGGCACCCCTCCATGCTAGCACCGGTCGTGCCTGAGTGAAGGCGATACTTTATACTGGCGCAGAACGCAACAGAGGAGGCCTTACCCCGCATGAAGCCGATTCCCGAAGGCACTAAAGACGAGATGGTCATCGAGACCACGCCCGACATGGGCGTCAAGCACCTGCCCCTGCCGATGTACTCCACACCGACAATGGTCGGGCACATCGAGGGCCTGTGCCTGAAGATGATGATCCCGTTCCTCGCGCCGGGGGAAAGCTCCGTTGGCTACAAGGTCGAAGTGAAGCACTCGGCGCCGACCCCGATCGGGATGAAGGTCACGATCAAAGCGGTCGCCAGGAAGTGCGACGAGCGCAAGGCCGTATTCGAGGTCGAGGCCTACAACGAGACCGGCGCGAAGATCGGCGAAGGCAAGCACGAACGCCGCGCGATCGATATGACGCGCTTCGGCAAGCCATCCTAGCCTATGCCCGTTAGCCTGGCAGAGATCGAGAAGGGCCACGAGTTTCCGCCGGCCGAATTCGAACTGACGGCGGAATGGGTGGGGCAGTACATCTCCGCAGTCCGCGACGAATCGGTGCGCGCGCTTGGCCCTTCCGTTGTACCGCCGATGGCAGTGGCAACCCTCTGCATCCGTACGCTGCTCGAGCAGTCGACCCTGCCGCCCGGCAGCATTCACGCCGCGCAAGAGCTCGAGTTCGAGCGCAGTGTGCGCATCGGCGACGTGCTTTCGGCGGCGGCGCGGATCGTGAGTCGCGGCGAACGCGCCGGCTGGGTGTTGCTAGGTGTGTCACTGGAGGCCACGGCCGGGGGCGCGCGTGTGATGCACGGACGTGCGATGCTGACCTTCCCGGCGGACCCGGAGGCGGCCAACTGATGGCCGGCAGCCAGACGGCGCCCTACGGCCGCGGGACCCTGCTTCCGGAAGTCGTTCACGACCTGACGCAAGACCAAATCGGCGCCTACGCGATCCCGAGCGGCGATCACAACCCCCTGCACCTGGATCCAGCGTTCGCCGCGTCGACTCGCTTTGGCGGGACGATCGCCCACGGGATGCTGGTGCTGGCGTTCGTCTCGGAGATGCTCACCGCGGCGTTCGGGCCAGCGTGGGCATCCAGCGGGCGCTTGAAAGTCCGCTTTCGTGATGCCGCGCGCCCTGGTGACCGCGTGACCGCCCGGGGTACGGTCACGTCCGTGGCCGGCGGGAGAGTCGTATGCGCGGTGGAGTGCGTGAACCAGGGCGGAATTGTGCTTGTTAGCGGAGACGCGGAGGTAACTTACCCATGAAACGACTGACACTGGCTCTTTTGTTTGCGACAGCGGCGGTCATCGGCGCCTGTGGCGACGACGACGATTCCGAGGACGATCCCGCGATCGGGCAGGTCGGCTCGGTCTCGGAGAATGCGACATACGCCTTCGCCGAAGACGGCCCCGACGGCCTCTACGACTACCTGGCCGAGCCGCTGACGGCCGCGTGCACGAAAGAGCAACTCGCGGACGCGCTCGACGGTGAGCCGATCCCCACGGGCTGGCGGCAGACGAAGGACATCGAGATCTCTGGCGACGGAACAGCGACGGCTACAGTCATTGTCATCACGGAGGATGGCGACATCGAGCAGGAGTGGCTCTTCGGCCTCGAGGGAGAATCCTGGCGGATCACCAGCGTGCCCGGCATCGAGGAGTGCGCCTGATGGTCCGAGCCGTGGTGACGGGCCTTGGCTGCGTCACACCGATCGGCAAGAACGTGGCCGATTTCTGGTCCGCGCTGACCAGCGGGCAGTCGGGTGTCCGGCGGATCACGCTGTTCGACCCCAGCGATCAGGACTGCCAGATCGCGGCCGAGGTCAAGGGCTGGGACCCGACCGAGGTCATGGATCCGAAGGCTGCCCGGCGCGCCGCGCGGTTTTCGCAGTTCGCGGTGGGTGCGGCGACGCAGGCGGTCGCCGACTCCGGACTGGCGATCACCGACGCAAACCGCGACGACATTGCGATAGTAATGAACACCGGCGGCGGCGGAGTCGACATAATCGCGGATGGCGAGAAGACCTACCTGGAGAAGGGCGCGAGCCGCGTCGGCATCTTCACGGTGCCCGCGTATGCCCCCAACATGGCGTCCTGCCAGGTCGCCATCAACCTTGGGATTCACGGGCCCACGGTGACGTCGGTGGCGGCCTGCGCGGCGGGGATCTTCGCGTTCATCGAGGCGAAGCGGATGTTCGATCTCGGCGAGGTGGAGGTCGCGATCGTCGGCGGCGCAGAGGCGAACATCATCCCGATCTCGGTGGCGGCGATGGCCAACATGAAGGCGCTATCGACCCGCAACACTGAGCCGGAAAGGGCTTGCCGTCCGTTCGACCGCGACCGCGATGGTTTCGTGTACGGCGAGGGCGCTGGCGCGATGGTGATCGAGACACTGGAGCACGCGCAGAGGCGGGGCGCCCGCATCTACGCCGAGCTTGCCGGGGGTGCAATCACGTCGGACGCCTACCACATCACGGCGCCGGACCCGAGCGGAGTGTCATCCTCCCGGGCGATCGCAAGGGCGCTCGAGCGCTCAGGCCTGCGGCCGGATGACGTCGACCTTATCGTGGCGCACGGGACAGGGACGCCGCTGAACGACGCCGCCGAGACCGTGGCGATCAAGAAGGCTCTCGGTGAGCACGCGTACCGCGTCGCCATCACCGGCCCGAAGTCGATGGTCGGCCACCAGCTCGGCGCGGCCGGCGCCATCTCCGGCCTGGCGGCAGTGCTGGCGCTGGATAGCGGACTGATCCCGCCGACGATCAACCTGGAGACGCCCGACCCGGAGTGCGATCTGGACTACGTGCCGCTGGTCTCGCGGCGGGCGGAATCGCGCGTGGCGCTGGCGAACGGCTTCGGGTTCGGGGGGCAAAACGGCGTGGCCGTATTCCGGCGATACGATAACGGCAGAGCGGAATGACCCAGGACAACGACGACAGCCCGCGCCACTACTGTTTCGGCTGCGGCGTGCGGAACGCCGAAGGGTTACGCATCGCCTTCGAGGTGGACGGCACGAAGGTGACTGGCCGGTTCTCGCCCCGGCAGGCGCATCAGGGTTTTCCCGGCATCGCGCACGGCGGCATCTCCGCGGCGGCGATGGACGAGGCGATGGGCTGGGCGATGTACGCCGTTGGCGCGTGGGCGGTTACCGCGCGGATGGAAGTCAAGTACCGTGGCCCGTTGCCGCTCGAGCAGGAAGTCCTGATCACTGCCGAAGTGACACGCACTCGCGGCCGGCGTTTGGAGGCCGAGGCGAAGATCCAGACGCTGTCGGGCGAAGTGCTGGCGGAGGCGCACGGCCTGTTCCTGCGGATGCCGGAAGACCGCACAGCGGAACTGAACGCCATCTTCCTCGGCGATCCCAGTGCCTGACGCCGGCTCGACGGCGATCGCGCGATTCCTGACATTCCTCGACCGTACGACCTCTCGTGTGATCCCGCTTGCGGTTGCCAACTCAGTCTCGCTACCGGTCGCCGACGCGGTCTGCGCGCTCATGCCGGGCAAGCGAGAGATTGCGCTGCGTAACTACGCGCGGGTCCTCGGGCGGTCCGCTGACGACCCGATCGTCGCCCGGACGGTGCGGGAGTGTTTCCGTCACTACGGGCGCTACGCTGCCGAGATACTACATCTGCAGGGCTGGGGCACCGAGGACGTCCTCGACCGGGTGGATGTAGACGGCGCTGAGTACCTCGACGAAGCGGCCGCGCAGGGCAGGGGCGTAATCTTCGTCAGCGGACACATGGGCAGCACCGAGGTAGCAGCCTCGCTCGTGGTGTTGCGGGGCTTTCGCATCACGTCGGTGGCCGAACGCCTCCGGCCGGCGTGGCTGATGGACTACGTCGTGGAGTCACGCAGGCGGATGGGCATCACCCTGATGCCCGCGACGGGCGCCGGGGTTTCGCTGATCCGCATCCTGCGGAAAGGCGGAATGGTCGCGCTCGTGGTGGACGCCGGAGTGGACGGTATCGCTTCGGTGCCGGTGACGCTGTTCGGCGCCGAAGCCTCGTTTCCGGAGGGGCCGGCGCGGCTCGCCCGCCTGACGGGCGCGCCGATCGTGTTCGGGATGGCCGGGCGGTTACGGGGCGGGAGATACGCCGCGCACCTCTGCCAGCCGATCACCTCGAACCGGGAACTCAGCGCCGACGCGGACGTGGCCGAGATGACGCAGAAGATCGCGACGACGTTTGAGAGCTTTGTGCGGCGGTATCCGGGGCAGTGGTACGCGTTTCGGGACATCTGGGCGCCGCGCCCGGGCTGAATCCCGCAGGGGCGTCGAAGCCGGGGGTGATGTGGACCGCCCCGGTTGACCATCCGGCAAGGATCCTGGTCAACGCAGGGGTGTTCGTACTCTTAACAGCGCAGCGCGGCCGGGCGTTTCATCTCGGGTGCATGGACGTCGAGAATCCGATCCGCGCGGGCGCAGCCGCTAAGGCTCGCATGGGGTATTCTGAGGGCATGGCAATCACAAAGGACCTCCGCTTCGCAACGGACGAAAAGGGCATGAAGACGCTGGCGCCGACGCTCGTGGGGCAACGGTTGTCGTACTGGGACAACGACCGCGAACTGAAGCACGGCGTCGTGAACTCAGCGGAAGTGGTGCGCGACCGCTACGGCAACCCGTTCATCCAGGTCGAGATGGAAGTAGAGGCGCCGGCAGGGGCTGCCGCCTAGCTGACCGAGATCAACAGGCCGCCGACGATCGCCAGGATCACGAAGATACAGAACGCGGCCACCGCCCACTGCGGCAGCAGGCCACCGTGCGCCGGCGCTTCCCAACCCGCGTAACCGTGGGCTTCGGACAGATCGTAATCCGGGTCGTCCGGCCCCGGGATGTAGCCGCCGTCTTCGTCCTCATCGCCGTCGTAGTAGCCTTCCGGGGCGCCCTCATCGAAGTCCTCGGGGTTATCCCAGTCGGGGTAGGCGCCGACCGAGATATCGCCTTCTGACGGGCCGCTGACGTCGCCGCTGCGCTGCTTGTCCATGGCCCCCATTTTAGCGCAACGGCAGATACAGTTTTGGGGTCTTTTCCATTGACAATTTCGGCTAATTCGTGATAGAAACCGGCTATAACTTAGCCGTTGCTAAGAATTGAGCGCGTGGAAGGAAGGCGAGACCATGGCGATCAACCAGGACACTCTCGAAAAGCTCCGCACGGAGAGCGCTGACCCTGGCCCGCTGGACCTGAGCTGGCTGAACCTCGAGGAGAACGGCCATCCTTGGGGCATGCGCGCCAAGCCCGGCAAGCGCGGCCTCACGCTCGATGAGATCGAGATCGGGCCGGCCGGTATCGTTCCCGAACAGTCCGACAACCGCTCCGTCCGCGTCCGCGGCTCCGTTCCGCGCCACGACGCTCCGCGGGTGCCGGGCGCCTACGCCGGCAAGTCCGACGTCTACTCCGAGAACGCGCGACTCCTGTACGAAGAGGGCGTCACCCGGCAGTGGTCTTCCGCCACCGACATCCCGTGGGATGAGATCCAGCCCCTGCCCGACGACATCGAGCGCGCCATGTGCCAGCTCTGCACCTTCCTTACAGAAGTCGAGTTCATCGCCGGCGACACGCCCGCGCAGTGGCTGAACACGATCAACAGCGAGCACCACGAGGTCAAGCTCTTCCTCCTCAGCCAGATCATGGACGAGGCCCGCCACCTCGACGTCTTCCGCAAGCGCGCCTTCGCCAACGGCGGCGGCCTGCTTTCATCACTCCCGCAGGACGGCCTGCGCGTGATCATCGAGGCCAAGGACTTCACGGAGATGTCGGCGATCATGCACGTGGCCGCCGAGGGTTTCGTGCAGTCGATGTTCCGGATGGGCGAGTACATCGGCCAGAACGACGCCGAGAAGCGCATCTTCCGCCTTTGCGGCCAGGACGAGTCGCGCCACCTGGGCTTTGGCGTCCTGCACCTGAAGTACGTGCTGGAGAACGACCCGTCGCGCCGCGAGGAGCTGCACCACTACTTCGACAAGGTCGAGAGCACGCTGATGCCCGACCCGATGGAGAGCGACGGCGCCAACTTCGCGCTGTTCGAGGCGCTGGCCATCCTCATGGGCGGCGGTATCAAGAACTTCGACAAGGGCCTGCAGCTCTCGATGGGCGTGCAGCGCAAGCGCGTGAACGAGTACATGCACCGCCTCAACGTCGCCGGCCTCGGCGACCGCCGCGAGCGCATGAACCCGCTGCTCAAGCAATTCCTCGACAACTAAGCCGAAACACGCATCGAACGAGCGCCCCGCTCGTGAGGCCGGGGCGCTTTCCTGTTTGACAGAATTCGCCGCTCATGTCCTAATGAGGTGTCTGCTCTAAGGGGGTGTGCTGGTGCTTTCTGCCATACATTTGCCACTGTCGGCCGTCTTCTTCGCGATCCTCGGTGCGGCGCTGTTTCTTGCGGCACCGAGTCAGGCGGTTGCCATTGGTGAGGGTCACGTGTACGTGTCGCCGCCGTCTACCGTTGTCCCGTCGGGGAGCCTCGTTCCAGTCAGTGTCATTGTGGAGCCGCCGAACGAGTCGCTGGCGATTTGGATCATTGAGGTGCATTACGATCCAAGCGTGGTACAGCTGAACCGCCTGCCCGATTCCAGCGCCGACTGTTCAACCTTTCCTCCGCCCGGAGGGGCTGTGGCAACGGCGGCTGGCTGCGATTCGCGGGACGACGTGCCCGGAGGTGGCGATGATGTGGCGGTTGCTTTCGGTGGATGGATTGAGAACACCGGTAGTGGGGCTATTGGTATTACGACGCCGATGAGTGTGGCGACTTTCAACTTCTACGTCCACGGCGCCGCGTTCGATTTCACAGACCTTGAAGTTGTCGTCACGGCCTACCTGGATCCCGATGCGGCAGACCACATCCCGACGACTGCGGACGGCGAGATCTTCATCAACGGAGACCCTCCGATCGTCACGCCGATTCCGCCGCCGCCGCCAACGCCGAGCCCGACTCCGACATACCCGCCCATGGTTGGAGGGGTGGTTGCGATCTCCGCATCAGAGACAAACGCTGGAACGCGCACACACCACGCACTACTCGCCAGCGGCGTGCTCCTCTTCGGGCTTATGGCATACGCTCTCTTATGTGGAAGGGTGAGGTAGCCAACATGATGACGGCCAGGGGACTGGTTGCTCAACTATCCTCGATGGTTCTCTCCGTGGTGATTGCTTCGTTGGCGATCGTTGGTCAGACGCGGTCGGTTTCGGCGGCCACCCTGCACGTACCGGGCTCTTACGCGACGATACAGAGTGCGATTGATGCTGCAATGGACGGTGATACGGTGCTCGTTTCGGCGGGTACGTATCACGAGAATATCGACTTCCTCGGGAAAGGAATCGAGGTCAAATCGGAGTCCGGTTCGTTGGTGACGACGATTCAGGGCGACGGAATCGATCAGGTGGTCACCATGACCTCGGGCGAGCCGGCTTCGGCGATCCTCGATGGATTCACTATCACCGGGGGATTCGGCGACTTCAATGGTGGTGGCGTGGAGATCGAGGAATCAGCGCCTACGATTCGGAACAACATCATTACCGGGAATACGGCATGCACTGGTGGCGGGATATCGGCCAGGAAGTCGGGCGCGATTATCGAACATAACGTGATCACCGATAATCATCAGGCGGGCTGTTTTGGCGGGACAGGCGGAGGCGGTGTGTTCGTTGGGGCGGCCGGCACTCCCATAATCCGTGGCAATGTCATCACCTTCAACTCGATGGGGAGCAATGGAGGAGGTCTCTCGATCAACGCAGCAGGCGATATCGTGGTCGAGAACAACCTCATCGCCTACAACATTGCTGGATCGACAGGAGGTGGTGGCGGAGTGCAGGTTGTAAATCGCAGCGAGTTGCTGCTACGGCAGAACGTCATCCATCACAACGAAGCGCCCAACGGTGAAGGGGGCGGCATTCGGTGGCTGATTCCCTCGCAAGAGATCGCTGTAGCCATGGCCAGTAACACAATCGTCGACAACGAGTCAAAGAACGCCGGATCGCAGGTGTGGCTCCGATCACTGACGCACTCCCTAATTATTACCGACAACATTTTCTCAGGCGGGACCGGGGTTCTCTTTCAGTGCGATGGCCCGGGAGTAACTCCAATCCCTTCATACAATCTCGCGTTCGGTGGTACCTCCCTGTATGGTGGCCTCTGTTCCGATCCGACTGGCACCAACGGCAACCTGAGTGGCGATCCATCCTATTCGAACGCTCTGGCGGGGAACTACCATATCCACGCTTCTTCCCCGGCGGTGGATCAAGGTGTAGCGACTCCCTACCTTACCGCGACAGACTTCGATGGATTGGCGAGAAGCGTGGATGGTGATGGCAATTCTGTGGCAGTCGTCGATATCGGTGCCGACGAATGGAATCCCGATGACGCCGACCTAGATGGGATACCAGATGGTGATGATGCTTGTCGCCACGCGCCGGGTCCGCCTGAATATCACGGCTGCCCAGAACCGCCGCCGGTGGGGGGTCAGGTCCACGTTATGACCGATTCTGGCGGCGAAGCGCGCGCCTTGCCACTGATGGTTGCCACCATCGCTCTCGCCGCTACCGCCTACGCCGTCTCCCGCCGTATCATCAGGCGGTGATCTCCGACTGGTTCGGGCGTGCGCGATTCGGCGTGTTCGTCGCCACAGCAATGGCGCTGCTGTCAGCATTCGGTGGAGCGCCCGGCAGCGCCGGGAACGACGGCCGGGTCTTCCTCTCGCCCGAATCGACCACAGTGCCTATCGGCGCCACCTTCTCGGTCGAGATCGTCGCCGAACCTCCCGCGGGGACGCTCGCCGCCTGGGTGGTCGAGTTCACTTACGACCCGCTGGTTATCGAGGTCCATGGCTGCGAGCCCGTCGAGGCTCCGCCGGGCTCGGTGGGTGCAGGCGATTGCCGGACGGAGGACCGCGATCCCGGCGACGGACTGGAGGACACGGCGCGCACTTTCGGCGCCGTGCTCTTCACGAGGTCGGACGGCGGATTCACTGAGCCGGTGTCACTGGCCACTTTCGACTTCATCGCGGTTGGTCCGTCGGGATCCCAGTCGGACCTCGCCCTGGCGGTGGAGATCTTCGCGGATGCGGATGGGGGGGCGCACACTCCGGACCTGGCCGGCGGTGTGGTCGACATCTCCATTGCGACCCAGGGAGACGTCAACTGTGACGGCGAAGTTGATATCGCTGACTTCGGTGCTCTCATGGCGCACGCCGCGGCCGTGGATGGCGCGCCAACGGCCTGCGTCGGCATCGGCGATCCCGAGGAGACGAGCGGCTTCGCGTGGGGAGACGTGAGTTGCGATGGCGCGGTCGATGCCGTTGACGCGCTTTCGGTGCTGACCCACGAGATTGGCATTCAACTCGAGCAGGCGACCGAACCGTGCTTCGATGTTGGGCGGGCCATGGCATGACCATCCCCGAATGGTTCGACCGCGCCCGCTTCGGCCTCTTCTTCCACTGGGGGCACTCGTCCCAGCAGGGTGTCGAGCTGTCGTGGCCGATGGTCGGCGGGTCGCCGGTGCTGCCGCACTGCAGGCCGCAGACCGTGGACGAATACCAGGCGAGCGCGGCCACCTTCAATCCGTCCGCCGGCGGCGGATTCGACGCGCGGGAGTGGGCGCGGCTGGCGAAGCGCTGCGGTGCCGAGTACGCCGTGTTGACGTCGAAGCACCACGACGGCTACGCGATGTTCCACACGGCGCTGTCGGAGTTCTCAGTGCAGCACTCGCCGTTCGGGCGGGATATCGTACGTGAGTTCGCGGAGGCGTTTCGGGCGGAGGGTCTGCGCGTCGGGCTGTACTTCTCGCTGCTGGACTGGCATCACCCTGACTACCCGGCGTGGCGAGACGAGGATCGGCCGTACATGCCGGGGCGCTGGCCGCAGCCGTCGCCCGAACAGTGGGAGCGATACCTCGCGTTCATGTTCGGCCAGGCGCGGGAGCTGCTGACGAACTACGGCCGCATCGACCTGATCTGGTTCGACGGGCAGTGGGAACGGACGCCGGAGCAATGGCACGCCCCTGAACTGGCCGCGATGATCCGCGAACTGCAGCCCGAGATCGTGATCAACGATCGCTTGCCCGGCGGAGATTACGACACGCCGGAGCAGTTCGTGCCTGCGACCTCTCCCTCGCGGCCGTGGGAAGTGTGCCTGACGATGAACGAAAGCTGGGGCTACAACCCGTCGGATGCGCACCTGAAGTCGTCGCGCCAACTCGTGCATACGCTGAGCGAGATCGCGGCAAAGGGCGGGCGACTGCTGCTCAACTTGAGCCCGCGCGGCGACGGCTCGCTGCCGCCGGAGCAGGTAGAGCCGCTGGAGGCGGTCGGCCGCTGGCTGGCGCGGAACGGCGAGGCGGTGTTCGGGACCGAGCCGGCGCTGGAACCGTGGCAGTTCTACGGGCCAACGACGCGCTCCGCCAACCGGACGTACCTGCACCTGTTGATGCGGCCGTACGAGGCGGTGACGGTACGCGGCTTCCCCATCAAGCGCGTGACAGCCGTGCGCGACCTCGCGACGGGCCGTGACCTGAAGTACGAGACGCGGTGCGCCATTCTCGATCATTTATTGAACGCTGACCCGATGGGAGAGCTGACGATCGAGGTGCCGGAGGGTGTTGTCGATCCGCTGGCGACGGTTGTTACGGTGGAGACGCGCGCACCTTAGGGCTCCAGCACGCAGAACTCGTTGCCTTCGGGGTCGGCCATGGTTGTCCAGCGCTGGCCCGTCTCATGCTCGATCTCGGCGCGGACGCTGGCGCCCAGGGCAACCAGTCGCGCGACCTCGGCCGTGCGGTCGGCAGGACGCAAGTCGAGGTGCACGTGGTTCTTCGCGATCTTCGCCTCCGGCACCTTCTGGAAGAACAACCGTGGCTTGTCGGGTGAGGGTGGCAGGACGAGGACGCCGGGGTCATCCTCCGGGTCGGTGATCCCGTTCGCGCGAAGGCGGGCCAGCTCTTCGTCGTCGTACGGCGCCACCGCGTAGCCATCCAGCGCGGCGGCCCAGAACCTCGCCTGTGAGGCCGGATGGGCGCAGTCGAAGACGATATCGGCAAGTTCGCTCATGGCGTCGATTCTATCGCGCATGACAGCGAAACGCGGACAGTGGGTGTTCCGAAAGGGGGGTCTATCCCGTTCGAGGCGACCTCATCTGTCCGCGTTCCGTAGTTTGTGGAGGCGCGGAATTACGGTCAAGGGGCACACGGCGCGATGTAGAAATATCTGGCTCGTGCTGCTATCTCGTCGCCGGCGTCAGGCGGGCGCTGCATCGGGCAGGCGCACGGCGACCGCGGTGGCCACGAGCGCGGCCGCGCCCATGAGCCCGAACGAGATCGCGACGGTGTTCGCGGTGCTCCAGTCGGCCGCGTCACCCGCGCCGACGATCGCGCCGCAGACGCCGGTACCGACCGCGACGCCGATGATGTTCGCCAGTTGCAGCGACGACGAGGCGTAGCCGGCCTGGTCGCCGGGGAGGCCACCGAGGATCGCGAGCGAGATGTTGGTGTAGGCGAGCCCCATCCCGAAACCGGCGACGCCCCATCCGACCGCGGCGGCAGGCACGGGCACGCTATCGGACACCGTCGAGGTGGAAATCCCGATACCCGCGGCAGTGAGCAGGAATCCGACCATGACCATCGCGCGGCGCGACCACCGGGTGGCGCGCTGGGCCTGCACCCACGCGCCGGCGGTCCACGTGATCGAGGCGGCGGTCAGGCAGAGGCCGGCGATCGTCGGCGACTGGCCGCGGACGTCGTTCAGCATCAGGGGGAGGAACGCCTCGGTGCCGAAGAAGGCAAGGCAAATGAGCCCCATGACGGCGACTGCGGCGGGTAAGCCCGGCGCCGCAACGAACGTGCCCTTCGGGAGGAGCGTGCGAAGCGCGAAGAACCCGACGCCGAGACCAATCACGACCATCGGGCCGGCCGCGAACGGCGCCTGGATGGTCGTGCCGCCGAGGACGAACCCCGCGCCGACCGCCAGGACCAGCGATTGGCCGAGACGCTTGCCGTCCGCGGTTCTGTGGTCGCCGGCGGCGAGGTGGCGCATGGCGGGGACGGTGAGGACGGCGGAGAAGGCGAGCGCCGGGAGCAGGCCGATGAAGACGAGACGCCAGGTGAGGTGCTCCGCGATCGCGCCGGCCATCGCCGGGCCGATCAGGCCGGGGACGACCCAGGCGCTGGAGAGGACGGCGAACATGCGCGGGCGCAGCGCTTCGTCGTAGCCGCGCGCGATGCCGACGTAGGCGACGGTGGCGATGCAGCCCGAGCCGAACCCCTGGACGATGCGAGCGAGGACGACCACCTCCATCGTCGGCGCGAGGCCGCCGATCAGCAGCCCGGCCGCGAAGACGATGATGCCGACGGTGAACGGCCGGACCGGCTCGCGGCGGTCGGCTTCGAGGCCCGCATAGCCCGTGCCGACGAGGTTGCCGACCATGAAGCCGGCGAACACGAGACCGTACAGCCGCAGCCCGCTGAGGTCCTCTTCGACGACGGGCATGGCGGTCGCGACCGCGAGCGCTTCGAATGCCGCCAGCGTTACGACGAGGATGAGGCCGATCGTGAGGACCCGCAGGCGCGGCGAAAGGAGGCCCTCGGACGGCGTTTCCGAGGCGGGTTGGGGTGCGCGCGCGCCAATCGCTTCCATACGTGGGATTACTGTAGCAGCCGACAGTGTGCGGGTCGTCCGCCTGGCCTCGCTGGGCTCGGCCGGCCGGGCAGGTCTGAAGACTCCGGCTGCTGCCGGACTCTGCGGCTGCAGCTACGTTGACGCCGAGCGCGTTAAGTCAGGCGTTTGGTCATGAGGACGCGGCCGTCGGAGCCGGTACCCTTCTTGTACTCGGGGTCGGTTTTCTCGCCGGCGACTTCGTAGCCGTGGCGGGTGTAGAGGCGCCGCGCCGGGTTGGAGGTCTGGGTGGTGAGCGACATCATCGTGCGGCCGGACGACCGCGCGACCTGTTCGGCGTGGTCGAGGAGC